>Ga0310345_10000526_pt1 | contig 54893 bp, 49 predicted proteins | sample HC15DNA20500_MG_FD_204667 | JGI IMG/M metagenome (GOLD analysis project Ga0310345, IMG submission 204667) | Marine microbial communities from station ALOHA, North Pacific Subtropical Gyre - HC15-DNA-20-500_MG | ecosystem: Environmental > Aquatic > Marine > Oceanic | place: Pacific Ocean: North...
CATCGACCGAGAATTAGCGGCAATCAGCCGCCGCTTTGATAACCAGGACGTGTTTGATCTCGCACTGGAACGGATCGGTTTCAACGAGAACGACCTGCGCCAGATTCTCGTGGACGATGTGCGGCGTGAGGCGTATCTGGAACAGCGCTTTGGTAACACTCTTCGAGACGATGCGCGTGCGCAACTCATCGCGGACTGGGTGAATACCTTGTCGGAGCGAAGGCAAGTTGTCCGCTTTGATCAGTAGAGCCAGTTTCACTTAGTTGGCGGGGTTCTGTGTTGAGAGAGCCAAGGCAATTTCCGTGACATTGAACCCGGCGTGGCTGATCACCGACGCAACGATGTTCCGTCGGACGAGATAGAGCGCACCCCAAATAGCACCGAGTGATCCGGTGATGATCGCCGCGTCCCAGCCTTGAATTTGATGGCCGAACCCAAAAGCCACGCTGAATACCACTAGTCCGAACCAACCTCCCCCAAGGTGCTGCTCAAAGCGCCGCAGGATGAACGCGCGCTGTAGCTCCTCACGGAGGCCGCCGGCGACGATCGCCACTAGCGCGAACGCCACTGCGCGGGCTGGTGTGCTCAAGAGAGCTTCGAGCGGGTTTTCCGGCACATTGCGCAGTGATGGGGCGATCCAGTGGATCACCGTAAGTCCGGCGACGGCGACCAGAACCATGACCGGGATGAGCAGGAGTCCAAGGGACACCTCACCTCTGGTTGACCGCTTCCCGAGCACGAGCTCGCATATTGACTCCCGATGCACCCGGAGGAAGTAGAAGATGAGACCAATGAGCAGTATCGTATCGGCTAGTGACAACGTAATTACATAACCGAACGAAAGTCCACTTTCCCTGTTGAACGCGCCCAATCCCATGGTACCAAGTAAAACCGCGAGTGCCAGCTGTGTTGGAAAGCCAGAGCACACCACGACCTCGATGAATGCCATTAGCCGCCGCGACTGACCACCGGAACGGGGTGTGTAGGCCGGCCGATCTGATACCGCGACTGCTCGGTCGGCGGACGGTTCAGAGGGCGTTTCGTGCGGAATCATGTGAGGACTCTAACATACGGGGATCTTGACATTCCGCTACGATTTACCAATATATTGCGGCTGACCTAAAATAGGCATACCATATCTAGTGGCTTTCGGTCTTGACAGTGACTAGCTCCTGGCCGCATAGTAAGCCTCTTGGTGCGTCACCAGCGACCGCGAGAGCATCCCAGTTTCTCGCCGAGCGGTCCCGAGAAACTCCGCCGTCGGTCTTCGCGGTGCCGCACCCGCAAGTCGTCGCTGAGCTTACCTCGGGGTGAGGTGGCGCTAGCGTTCGGGAGGTGAAGATGCCGAGAGGCGCTGCTCACGAGTCTCAGACACCACAGCCGCAACCAGTTGCGAAGCCCTCCGAGTCCAGGGTACCTGGTCTCGAGTTTCCACGCTTCTTTAGCCGAGAGGATGTTGATCCGTTCGACGACATCGAGTGGGAGACGCGGTCGGCGATCATCGGGAACGAGCACGGCGATGTGGTGTTCGAGCAGCGAGATGTTGAGATTCCTAAGAGGTGGTCGCAACAGGCGACGAACATCGTCGTCTCGAAGTATTTCCGCGGAAACCTCGGTATGCCAGAACGCGAGCGAAGTGTTCGGCAGCTCATCGGCAGAGTCGTCGATACGATCACCGCTTGGGCGCGTGCTCAGGGTTACTTTGCGAGCGATGACGACCTCAGTGCCTTCAGTGACGATCTAAAGTATCTCCTGGTGCAGCAGAAGGCAGCGTTCAACAGCCCGGTGTGGTTTAACTGCGGTTTTGAGGATGCTCCCCAGTGCTCCGCCTGTTTCATCAACTCCGTCGACGACACGATGGAGTCGATTCTCACGTTGGCTAAGACAGAAGGCATGCTCTTCAAGTTCGGTTCGGGCACCGGGACTAACCTTTCACCCATCCGGTCGTCCCGGGAAGTGCTTGCTGGCGGCGGTACAGCGTCGGGGCCCGTTTCGTTCATGAAGGGGTACGACGCCTTTGCCGGGGTGATCAAATCTGGTGGAAAAACACGCCGTGCCGCCAAGATGGTTATCCTAAATGCCGACCATCCGGATATCGTCGATTTCATCAACTGCAAGGCCGAGGAAGAAAAGAAGGCGTGGGCGCTCATCGACGCAGGCTACGATGGGTCGTTCACCGGCCCAGCGTACGCGTCGGTATTTTTCCAGAACTCCAACAATAGCGTTCGGGTCTCGGACGATTTTATGCGTGCGGTGCTGGACGACGGCGAGTGGCAGACTCGAGCGATTAGAGATGGGCGAAGTATGGACACTTATCGCGCCCGTGACCTGATGCGCATGATAGCCGATGGGACGTACGTGTGCGGTGACCCGGGGATGCAGTTCGACACTAGCGTCAACGATTGGCACACCTGTCCGAACTCGGCCCGGATCAACGCGTCCAACCCATGCTCGGAGTACATGTTCCTCGATGATTCAGCCTGTAACTTATCCTCTCTCAACCTCATGCAATTCCAGAGGGAGGACAAGCCAGGCGAGTTCGACGTAACGGCGTTTCGCGCTGCGGTTCGTACTTTGATCATGGCTCAGGAGATTATCGTCGACAATGCGAGTTATCCGACGAAGATGATTGAGAAGAACAGCCACGACTACCGCCCGCTTGGGCTTGGCTACGCTAACCTTGGTGCACTATTGATGTCGCGCGGTGTCCCATACGACAGCGACGAGGGACGTGACTACGCGGCCGCAATCACCGCTTTGATGACTGGCGAGGCCTACGCGCAATCAGCACGAATAGCACGAGATCACGGGGGGGCGTTCGCCGGCTACTCGAAGAATGAGGAGCCGTTTCTCCGTGTTATGCGTAAGCACCGGGCGGCAATTAAAGACGTGGACGCCGCGCGCGTGCCGGCCGACGTCTACGCCGCAGCGACCGACGCGTGGAATGAGGCAGTCAAGCTGGGTGAGGTCAACGGGTATCGGAACGCTCAGACGACGGTGTTAGCACCAACCGGGACGATCGGGTTCATGATGGATTGCGACACGACCGGAGTCGAGCCTGACATCGCGCTCGTCAAATATAAGAAACTCGTCGGCGGCGGCCTGATGAAGATCGTCAATCAGACAGTACCGATGGCTCTCGGCCGGTTGGGTTACACGGTAGATCAGATCCAGGCTATCGTCGAGTACATCGACGAACACGATACGATTGAAGGAGCGCCGGACGTCAATCCTAAGCATTTGGCGGTTTTCGATTGCGCTTTCAAGCCAGCCGGCGGATCACGCTCGATCCACTACATGGGTCACATTAAGATGATCGGTGCAACCCAACCGTTCATCTCAGGCGCGATCTCGAAAACCATCAACGTTCCGACCGAAGCGACCGTTGCCGAAATCCAGCAGGCCTACATTGATGCGTGGCGGCTCGGCACCAAGGCGGTGTCGATTTACCGTGACGGCAGCAAGCGGACCCAACCGCTCAACACTGCGCGCGACCAGGTTGTCGACGAGGCTATCGGTACAGTGTCGACTCAACCAGTTCGGCGAAAGTTGCCAGACGAGCGGCAGGCACTCACCCATAAATTCGATATCGTTGGCCACGAGGGCTACATCACCGTCGGTCTGTTTGAGGATGGATCACCCGGAGAGATTTTCCTGGTGATGGCCAAGGAGGGATCGACGATCTCTGGGTTTGCCGACGCGTTCGCGCAGGCTGTGTCTTACGCGCTACAGTACGGTGTGCCGTTGCAAGTGCTGGTTGACAAATTTAGTCACGTTCGCTTTGAACCGTCTGGCTTGACTAAGAACCCTGACGTTAGGCTCGCCAAGTCGATCGTCGATTACATCTTCCGGTGGATGGCGACGAAGTTTCTCTCAGACGAGGCCCAGTTCCATGCAGGCGTCAACGTGCGTGAGCGGGCAGTCGTGATAGAGCAGGAGCAGATGACTTTACAGGAAGACACCGCGATACGGCAGGGCACACCACCAGTCGGTATGGATGCTGGGAAAACCGCTGGTGCTGAGGCGAACGCTACCCCATACGCTATCCAGAACGATCAGGATGCGCCCCCGTGTTCGACTTGCGGCGCGATCATGATTCGCAGCGGTGCCTGTTACAAGTGTGTTAACTGCGGGGCAACAAGTGGATGCGCCTAGCCTCTGATGTTTGATTGGTCATGCTCTGGTCCCGTGTCACTGCCCCAATCGAGGTAAGCCAAAAGTATAAGAGCCGCTCCGAATAGGGCCCGTGCTACCTGAGGTAATAGCAGCAGTTGTCCATACACGTGTGGGTCGTTGTGCAGACTGATCGACTGTAAGCCGAGTAGCGCACTGATGGCGAGTGCTAGACCCCCAGGCGTCGACCCGCGGACAAACACAGCAGCCAGCAGTAGAGTCGTCCCAGCCAGCACGAGCCAAATGTTCGCCCACCATTCGAGGGTGACCCCACCTAGTAGATCGGCGGTGCCAACCACGATTGAGTACAGGCCGTAACTGGCCATCCCGAGCGCTGAAATCGATAGCATTTATGATGCCTTAATGCGCGACCAGGATCATACGTAAAGCGCCTTTCGGGTGGAGCATCCTACCTGGCGGCGTTACTCGCCTGTTATAGGTTCACGATTTGCTCCATCCGTCACAGCTCGTGTCAACCTGACACCGCTCCCCAGAGTCCGCTTTGTATAGATACAGACGGTGCTCTGGTGGAGGCGTACTCGGGCATTCTAAACTCCTGTTGTATCATGCTCAATCGGCAGAATCGACGGCGGTGCCTGACCTGATTGTTTCGCTAAATATCTTCTCGGCGGCACCTCCTATCTTACGAAGTTATCCGGCGGTCGGCACAATCGTGAGTTATGCGGCCTTGCACCGAACCGTCCGTGGTGAAAAGTCTGAAGTTGCACAGAGGGTCTACTTAATCGAGACTAAACTCGGCTAGCACTGCTCTCCGTGAACTGTGTCGACGAATAATCCGGACAGGACGCTATAGATGATGAGATCTAATTACTCTATCGCTTCGTTAACCGCAATAGCTCTTGTCGTTGTCTGGATGTGCGCGGGGGTTACGCCTGGCACCGGCATCTACGCGACTGGGGTTCTAGCGGGACCACATGTAATGCTGGATCGCCTGCTTGACCTGTATGTTCGAGACGGGTTCGTTTACTACGCTGCGCTTAAGTCTGATCGTGAGTCGCTTGACCGTTACGTTGCCTCGTTGGCCGATGAGCCGCGACTTTTCGAAAACCTGTCCAGAGTGGAGCAAGGCGCGTTCTGGATCAACGCCTACAACGCACTGGTACTACGTACCGTGATCGACCACTATCCGATAAAGGGTACCTTGTCCACCTATCCGCTACACAGCATCCGCCAGATACCAGGAGCCTTTGACGAGCGGTTCCATCGTATCGCGGGAAGGCAGCTCACACTCGATGGTATAGAGAAATTAGCGCTGCGGTTGCTCCGCGATCCGCGTTTATCCCTGGCGCTCGGCCGTGGAGCTGTCGGCAGCGGGAGGCTACGCAGTGAGGCCTACACGGCGGCCCAATTGGAGTTTCAGCTTAATGCGGTCGTGCAGGAATTTTCCACGATGCCACGAGGGGTCAAATTGGACCGGTTCGGGAACACTGTGCAGGTTAGTCCGATCTTCGGTTGGCGCGAGGCGGAGTTTGTTGCCGCCTATAACGACCAAGGCTGGACCAATTCGGGACGCAGTCCGCTTGAGCGCGCTATCCTGAGCCTCATCGAACCTGCGCTGTTCCCGAGCGAGCGCGCTTTTCTCACAGAGAACAGGTTCACTCTAGGGTATCAGGAGTTTGACTGGCGTCTGAATGATTTGACAGGAGGGCGTCCGTGATATGGATCTTCAACTGACCGACAAGGTTGCACTCGTCACAGGCTCGAGTAAGGGGTTAGGTCTTGCCATTGCCAAGGCTCTGGTGATGGAAGGGTGCAGGGTAGCCATTTGCGCACGCGATGCTGATCGTCTCAAGACGGCTGCCCGTGAATTACAGCAGTCACGATCTGCAGATCGTGTACTTGCTGTTTGTGCCGATCTGACGGTTACTGACGACATAACGCGAGTCGTGAATCACACGACGGAGACATTAGGTGGATTGGATATCCTCGTCAACAACGTTGGCCGTGCCGGCGGAGGCGGAGTGACGGACACGACTGACGAAGACTGGCACTCCGCCTTCGACGAGACGCTCTATCCGGCTATTCGCGCGTCGCGGTTGGCCGTTCCTCACATGCGGCGACGCGGTGCCGGGGTTATCATCATGATTGCGTCCATCTGGGGTCGGGAGTCTGGTGGGAGGATGACCTATAACGCGGTCAAGGCGGCCGAGATTAGCTTAGCCAAGTCGATGGCCCAAGAGCTCGCACGCGACGGGATCCGTGTCAACAGCGTAGCGCCGGGCTCCATCTCGTTCCCTGGCGGATCGTGGTATCGCCGGCAGCAGGAGGAGCCTGACCGGATGGCAGAGTTCGTCCGCCAGAATCTACCATTTGGTCGGTTTGGGAAGGCTGAGGAAGTGGGGGCAGTTGTCGCGTTCTTGGCCTCACCGCAGGCGAGCTGGGTCAGTGGCGCGTCGGTCACGGTCGACGGCTGTCAGTCGCGTTCACTCATATAGGGGTGCGGTGACTAGGAGGGTGGTAATTGACCGGAGGCAACGCGGTACTATGAACGAGAGGTCATCACGAACCGCAATCCTGAACAAGGCGACTTAGTCTGACGCCGATGTCTGGCGGCGGGTGGATTTCTGCTGCTGCTTGCGGCTCTTAACGGTGACGGTCCCATATTTCTTAGTGAACCGCTCGACACGACCCTCCGTGTCGATGAGCTTCTGGCGGCCAGTGAAGAAGGGGTGGCAGTTCGAGCAGATCTCGAGGCGGAGTTCTTTCTTGGTCGATCGGGTTGTCCAAGTGGCGCCGCAGGCACACCGAGCTTCTACGTCGTGGTAGTCAGGATGAATGCCGTCTCTCACGGTCTGCTCCTGTTAGTTTAGTCGAAGGCCCATTATAACAGCCTTGTGATCGCCGTCCAGACATCGGCGATGCCAGCTCCGGTCTTGCTTGAGACTGCCAAGACCTCATTACCGAAATAGCGTTCGTGTTCGCGCTGCACCTGGGTTCGTTTCGCCTGCGACAGCTTGTCATTCTTCGTAGTCACTACCTGGAGTGGATACTGTCGATCTCTTAACCAGGAGTGGGCGGTCAGGTCGATTGGGAGGCCGGGATGTCGGCCATCGACCAACAGGATCGACCCCGCCAACCGAAACGTCCGTGTTTCAGGCTTGGTCGGTGTCCGGCCTACCACGGCGTGGTCAAAGAATTCACGCGTCAGATTCTCGAAGCCGTGGCGTGCCTCACTACCACCTCTGGCAAAGCCGTAGCCTGGTAGATCGGCTAGTGTGAAAGCCAGAGGTCTCATTCTGGCGGACGCGGACACCCGGACCCGATAGATGTTTACAAGACGTGTGGTTCCGGGTTTCGCTCCGGTTCGGGCGATCTGGCGGTCTGTCAACGCGTTGATCAGCAGGGATTTACCGACATTGGACCGGCCGACCAATGCCACGGTTGGTGTTCCGGCCGTCGGTACGTCGCTACCACGGGCAACGCTTGTCACGAAATCCGCGCTGAGAATATTCACATGCGGGGCGCAAGTATTGGGCGATGGACTGGTCAGTGGGTGATCTGATCGTCTGATGTGGTTGCCGGTGCGTCAGTCGTATCCTGAGCTGGTAGGGTAGGCCTGAGCGGTTCAGCCAGCGCGATCTTCAGTACTTCGTCCATCGTTTCGACCATGTAGAGGTTGAGGGTGTCGACGATAGATTTTGGGATTTCTGCCAGATCTTTCTCGTTATCCTTCGGTAACACAATGGTTCTTAGATTGGCTCGGTGCGCGGCGAGCACCTTTTCCTTTACACCGCCGACAGGTAGCACTTTTCCGCGCAGCGTGATCTCGCCAGTCATGGCGACGTCCTGACGCGTCGGGACACGTGCGAGCGTCGAGACCAGCGCCGTAGTGATAGTGATACCGGCCGAAGGACCGTCCTTCGGTATAGCACCTTCTGGCACGTGAACGTGGACGTCGGTCCGCTTGTTGAATTCTTTCGGGATGCCAAACGATTCGGCTTTGGCCCTCACGTAACTCATAGCTGCTTGCGCAGACTCCTGCATCACGTCGCCCAGTTTTCCAGTCAGAAGGAGCTTCCCTTTTCCGGGCATCAGCGTTGCCTCGGTGACGAGTAGCTCGCCACCTGCCTCGGTCCATGCGAGCCCGGTCGCGACACCAATTTCGTTGTGCTCTTGCACAACCATTGGCCGGAACCTGGGCACGCCGAGGTATTCGGTGACATCTTCACCGGTGACGGCTGCCTTGAAGTTCGACCCCTCGGCCACAACCTTGCGCGCAATCTTTCGGCAGATTGATGCGATTTCGCGTTCAAGGTTCCGCACGCCAGCTTCACGGGTATAGCGGCGGATGACGGTCCCGTACGCATCGTCCGCGAACGTGGCGTTCTTCGACGTCAGACCGGTTGCCTTCAGCGTCTTTTGCACCAAGAAACGCTTTGCGATCTCGATCTTTTCGAGTTCGGTGTAGCCGGCCAGCGGAAGCACTTCCATACGGTCCTTCAGAGCCTGCGGAACGGAATGCAGCACGTTCGCGGTGCAGATAAACATGACGTGCGAGAGATCAAACTCGACGTCCAGGTAATGATCCAAAAACGTGTTGTTCTGCTCCGGGTCAAGCACTTCGAGTAGGGCAGACGACGGATCACCGCGGAAATCCATCGACATCTTGTCGACCTCATCGAGCAGAAAGACCGGATTCACGGTTCCTGCCTTCTTCATCATCTGGATGATTTGGCCAGGAAACGCCCCGATGTAGGTACGTCGATGTCCACGGATTTCAGCTTCGTCACGCACTCCACCCAGGGAGAGGCGGACAAATTTTCTGTTTGTGGCGCGGGCAATCGACTTGGCTAGCGACGTCTTGCCGACTCCAGGCGGGCCAGTCAAGGTCAGGATGGTGCCACGTGGCTTGCGGACCAGAGTTCGGACTGCTAGGAACTCTAGTATCCGGTCTTTGATCTTGTCTAACCCGTAATGGTCCTCGTTGAGGATAGTCTGAGCTCGCTCCAGATTGCGGCTTTCCCTGCTTTTCTTGTGCCAGGGTACCGCGATCAGCCAGTCGAGGTAGTTGCGCGAGACCGTTGACTCAGCCGACATCGGTGGCATCGCTTCGAGGCGCTTCAGTTCCTGGATGGCCTTTTCCTCGACGTCGTGCGGCATCTTGCCGTCTTCGATTTTCTTGCGGAGTTCGTCAAGTTCGCTGCCACGATCCTCCTTACGTCCAAGCTCCTTCTGGATCGCCTTCATCTTCTCGTTTAGGTAGTATTCCTTCTGCGCCTTTTCCATCTGCTTTTTCACCCGAGACTGGATACGGCGGTCGACTTGGAGCTTTTCTACCTCGGTTTCGAGAATGCTGGCGATGCGGACGAGTCGCTCGTGCGGGGAGATAATTTCGAGTAGGTTCTGTTTTTCCTCTACGCCGACGACAAGATGTGCTGCGATCGTATCGGCTAGCTTGCTAGCGTCTTCGACGCGAATCGCAGTGGTCATAGCGTCGTATTGAAGGTTGCTCGACAGTTTGGCGTATTGCTCGAAAAGCGAGACGACGTTACCCATCGTGCTCTCGATTTCCACACTGTTCTCATCTGACTTCTTGAGCACTTTCGCCACAACTCTGTAGAACCCTTTGTCTTCCTTCCACTCGACCGTGCGTGCACGGTCTACACCTTCTACCAGCACCTTGATGTTGCTATCTGGTAGCTTCAGGCTCTGCACGATGTTTGCGACACAACCCATCGTGTAAATGTCGTTCGGGTTCGGATCGTCGTTGGCGGCGTCCTTCTGAGCAGCTAGGAAGATCCGCTTATCCTTCAGAAGTGCGTGGTCGAGGGCGCGCGTCGATGAGGGTCTCCCGATGACAAACGGCATCATCATGTGTGGGAAGACAACAACATCCCGTAGCGGAACAATAGGCAGCGTTTCGTATACGTCCATGTGTGTCATGGGGAGTCTTTGTTTATCCGGCTTTCTCGATAAGGGTGATCGGTTTATCTTTGGCTAGGACCACATCGCGTGTGATGACGCACTCGGTAACCGTCTTCTTGTCTGGAAGCGTGTACATGATATCCAGCATGAGGTCTTCGATAATCATACGCAACCCGCGTGCGCCGATTTTTCGTTTGAGGGCTGCTTCGGCGATTGCCTCGAGTGCGTCGTCTGTGAAGCGGAGCTTCACGTTCTCGTATTCGAACAATTTTTGATACTGGCGAGTAATGGCATTCCGCGGTTCAGTTAAGATTGTGATCAGCGCAGCCTTGTCGAGTTCATACAGGGCGCCTTGGACTGGCAGTCGGCCAACGAACTCTGGAATCAGGCCGTACTGGATCAAATCTTCTGGTTCGATATGCTGGAGTAACGAACCGACAGAGTTTTGTCTGGTTGAGCGGATGTCAGCGCGGAATCCTAGGGCCTTCTTGCCGCGGCGCCGCTGAATCATCTTGTCGAGGCCGACGAAAGCACCACCGCAGATGAACAATACGTTCGTCGTGTCGACCTGGAAGAACTCCTGATGCGGATGCTTCCGCCCACCTTGGGGTGGGACGTTGGCTACCGTGCCTTCAAGAATCTTTAATAGGGCCTGCTGGACGCCCTCGCCTGAGACATCACGTGTGATCGATGGATTTTCGTCCTTTCGACAGATCTTGTCGATTTCATCGATGTAGATGATGCCCTGCTGGCATTTCTCAATATCACCGCCGGCGGCCTGCAGCAGCTTGAGGATTATGTTTTCAACGTCCTCGCCGACGTAGCCAGCTTCGGTCAATGTCGTTGCATCGACGATCGTAAAGGGAACCGAAAGGAGGCGCGCCAAGGTTTGCGCCAGTAATGTCTTACCCGTACCGGTCGGTCCAATCAGAAGGATGTTCGATTTGGCGAGTTCGGTCTCGTGGCGGTTCTTCGACTGCTTCTGAATCTCAACCCGCTTGTAATGATTGTAGACCGCGACGGCGAGCTTCTTCTTGGTAGTTTCTTGACCGATGACGTACTGGTCGAGGAACTTCTTGATCTCCTGCGGGACCGGGAGCGTCGATCGCAAACCGCCTTTGCTCTCAAACTGGTTATCATCAGCGATGATGTCGTTACAGACTTCAACGCACTCATCACAGATAAAAACGGTTGGCCCGGCGATTAGTTTCCGTACGTCGTTCTGATCCTTGTTACAGAACGAACATCGAAGAATCTTACTGTCGTTACTCTTCTTGGTCATTAACTTACGCGCCACGAAAATGGCACTTCCATCATACGCCAGTGGCCTATCACCGCTGGCGGATCACATCATCAATAATACCGTATTCGCGACTCTGCTCGGCGCTCATGATGTAGTCGCGCTCGGTATCTTCTGTTATACGCTCAAGGGTCTGTTTTGTGTGCTCTGAGAGGATCTCATTGAGCCGCGCCCGCATCCGTAGGATCTCTTTGGCATGGATGTCAATATCGGTTGCCTGACCACCGAGACCCGTCATCAGCGGCTGGTGGATGATGATACGTGAGTTCGGTAGCGAAAATCTCTTTCCCTGCGTTCCGGATGCCAATAACACGGCTGCCATAGACGCGGCTTGGCCAATGCAGTACGTCTGCACATCAGGTTTGATGAACTGTATCGTGTCATAAATGGCAAAACCAGCCGAGATCGATCCTCCCGGGCTATTGATGTACAGGAGGATATCGCGGTCTGGATCCTCGGCCTCGAGGAATAGCATCTGGGCAATCACCAGGTTTGCTAGCCCGTCGTCGACAGGAGCGCCGATAAAAATGATGCTGTCCTTCAAAAGGCGTGAATAAATATCGTACGCTCGCTCACCGCGGTTGGTTTGCTCGACGACCATGGGAATCAATTGCATTTGGGACTCAGCCATTACAGTTTTTACTCATTGCTAACGCTCCGATCGGAGGAGACGTCCACGGATTAAAGGTGCTTGATGATGGTGGTTGCGGAGGTGAAGTTCAAGCGCTTCCAATTCAAGCCGTCACGATAGTAGCCCGTTCCAACAGGAAGTCAATCGCCTTTTCTCGCCGCAACGCTATCGCTAGCGAACCGACCCCACCCTCCTTTTCCATAAGCGCGCGTACCGCTGACGCCGTGCGTCCCGTGAGTTCGGCTTGGCGCTCGAACTCCCGTTTCAAATCATCGTCCGTTACCTCGAGTGCCTCGCGTTTAGCGATCTCGTCTATGACCAGCGCACCCCGCACGGCGTCGGTGGCTGCCGGGCGTTGCTCACTGCGAAATGCCTCCCAATCGATAGTGGCACGTCGCGGATCGATGCGCTGTGCGAGCAAGTGCCGCGCGAACTGTTCGACTCGACGGTCAACTTCATCCTTGATGAGCGTCTCCGGAACCTCGATCGTCACGCGCGTTGCTAACTGCTTGAGCAGTTCGTTTCTTACTTCTCGGTCCGCATCTCGCTCTACCTGCTCTTCGAGTTCAGACTGGACGCGCTTACGCAGGTCGATAAGTGCATCGAACTCGCCAAGCTCCTTTGCGAAATTATCGTCGAGTGTCGGTAGCACTCGGCGGGTGATGGACTGGATGGCAACGGCGTAGCGCACCTCAGCACCAGCCAAATCTGAGACCTCGTGGGTTTCGGGGTACGTTAATGTGAATTCGTGTTCCACGCCAGTCTCTAAGCCGACCAATTGCTCGTCGAAGCCTGGTGGGTTCGTCTGGTTGCCTATCTCAATCGACACCTTCTCGTGACGGTCTGGCTTGGCTTCGGGTGCTGTCTCTGTCGACGACTGTCGCAGTATCCGGCGCTCGAGATCAACCGTTACCGTGTCGCCGTGTTCAACCGCGCGACCCTCGACCGGCTCGAATTTCGCCGCCCTCTGGCGCATCTGCTCAAGCGCCTTATCGACGGCTTCATCGTCGACGTGAGCTGGAGTACGCCTTAGCGTGAAACCGTCATAGGTGCCTGGGTTCACAGGTGGTACAGTCTCGAATGCTGCCGTGAATGTCAGCGGTCTACCTTCCTCAATCTCGATATCACGAATTTCTGGCGTTGCTACAGGTTGCACGTCGTGCTCGCGAAGAGCATCGTCGACCGCGTGCGGAATGAGATCTTCAGCAACCTCGTGCAGGATCTGGTCCCGAAAACGCGTGCGCACCAGTTTCGCTGGCACCTTGCCTGGACGAAAGCCTGGAATTTTAGCGGAGCGGCTGTAGTGTTGCGTGCGCTGATCGATAGCCTTAGTTACGGCTGCCGTCTCGATTTCGATGATTAGTTCCTTGCGCGTCTCGCTGCGGTCGGTTAATTCCGTCTTCATAAGTGATATCGGTCGAATTGTCCTGGTGCCTGTCCGATCGGCGAAACTAGAGCGTTACCGGTGGTGCGAAAGGGGGGACTTGAACCCCCATAGCCTTACGGCTACCGGATCCTAAATCCGGCGCGTCTGCCAGTTCCGCCACTTTCGCACAAGGCACGTCTCTTGTCACTAACCTCCAGATTAGCATATTCACTCGTGTCATTCGGGTGGCACGGTACGTCTCGCGTCGTGTTATTTCTGGTACTATTTACTGGGGCTTTCGTCGTCTGAAGGGAGCGTGCATGGGTGTTAACTGGCAGACTACTGGTAACGTTGTGGACCGAGTGACGGCCATTGAGAAGTACCGTAACAACCGCGTGCGCACCGAACTACTCTTCGACCTTCTCGCTCCTGATACCTACTACGAACGACCGATTCCCCTTCGTCATCCAGTCGTTTTCTATGAAGGACACATTCCCGCGTTCGCCGTGAATTGCTTCCTTAGGAAAGGACTTGGTCAGCCGGGTCTGGACAGCGATCTCGAGGTGTTGTTTGCGCGCGGAATCGACCCGCACGATAACCAAGCGGCTAAAAATTCAGCGATCCGAGAGTGGCCGACGCGCCAGGAGGTAAAGGCTTATGCGAGGGAAGCCGACCGCGTAATCCTCGAGGCACTTGAGTCGGAGACCATCGAGGACGAAGCGAACGCCGTGTTGTGCCGCGGTCAAGGTGTGTTCACTATGCTGGAGCATGAGGTCATGCATCAAGAGACGCTCCTGTACATGTGGCATCGTTTTGCGGTCGCACGGAAAACACGGCCGGCAGTGTCAACTGCTCGAGTTGATGGTACTGTTCCTGCGCGACGCATGGTACGTATTCCATCGGGTCGCGCCACGCTAGGCGCGGAGATCGATGCGATCCCATTCGGTTGGGACAACGAGTTTCCAGAACGGGTCGTAGATGTGGCCATGTTCGAGATCGATAGCCACAATGTCACCAATGCGGACTACCTTGATTTCATCGAGGCTGGTGGCTACCAGAAGGCGAAGTTGTGGTCGCCGCGTGCCTGGAAGCGAAAAGTAGAATCTGGACTGAAGCATCCGTTGTTCTGGGAGCAACGCGACGGACAGTGGTTCTGGCGCGGCATGTTTGAAGTGGTCCCGCTCCCTCCACATTGGCCGGTGTTCGTTACGCATTCTGAGGCTGAAGCCTACGCGCGCTGGAAGGGTCTGCGTTTACCAACTGAGGCGGAGTTCCACCGCGCCGCTTACAGCACGTCAGATGATGTCGAACGTCCACATCCCTGGGGCGAAGGGGATCCGGATGAGACCCGTGGCAACTTCGATTTCCGGCACTGGGACCCAGTGCCGGTCGGCTCGTACCCGGCCGGTGCGAGTGCGTGGGGCGTCGAGGATCTGGTCGGAAACGGCTGGGAATGGACGGCAAGCGTATTCGAGGAGTTTCCCGGCTTTAAGACTATGGCGTCGTACCCGGAGTACTCCGCAGACTTTTTCGACGGGGATCACTACGTAGTTAAGGGCGCGTCACCCGCGACCGGGCGCGACCTCATTCGTCGCAGTTTTCGAAACTGGTTCCGGCCGAGCTACCCGTACGTGTACGCCACGTTCCGATGTGCGCGGGATGGCGAGTAATTTCAATGGAGTCTTCACCACATGGTACGGTGGTTCAAGTGGGCGGTGATGGCCTGGCGTGGGATGTGGTCGATGGCCTGACGCGTCAGCCGAAGAGGCTCGCGTCGAAATATCTTTATGACACACTCGGCTCCCGGCTGTTCGAAGCGATCTGCGATTTGCCCTGGTACAACATCACACGCGGAGAGCGTGCACTAATCGGGAGTACACGCGATAGGTTGGTGGGGTGTCTTGATGAACCGGCGACACTCATCGAATTGGGTGGTGGTAGCGGTGAGAAACTGTCGTTGTTGGTCGAGGCGTTGAATCGCCAACACCGGTCGGTCTGTGTGCATTTGATTGATATTTCCCCAACCGCCCTTGATCTGGCAGGCCGCACGCTTGCACGATATCCATCGGTTTCATATGTGCCACATCAGGCTCCCTATTCCGAGGGACTGCGGGCCGCGGTCACCGGTCTCCAGCGCAACACTCCGGCGATGGTACTATTTCTCGGGTCAAACATCGGGAATCTTGGTCCAGCGGATTCCGATAGGTTTCTTCGCGACATCCAGATGCGGCTGCGTGCAGGGGACTGGTTCCTGGTTGGTGCCGATCTTATTAAGCCTGAGCCAGAGCTGGTACTAGCCTACGATGATCCCCTTGGTGTTACTGCCGCATTCAATAAGAATCTGCTGGCTCGTCTCAACCGCGAGCTTAGCGCCGACTTTGATCTTGAGCAGTTCGAGTACCGCGTGGTTTGGAACCCCAGCGACTCACGGGTCGAGTCGTATCTGGTGAGCCGGACAAAGCAAACCGTATGCCTAACGGCCGCGCGCTTCAGTGTGTGTTTCGACGAAGGTGAAGTGATTTGGACCGAGAGCTCGTATAAGTACAAGCGAGAGGAGCTGGTAGCCATGGGCGAGGCAGCCGGGTTCGTACGTTGTGAGCAGTGGGTGGAGCCAAAGTCGCGATTTGCGTTGACGCTCTTTCAGAAGCCATGACATCAACTTCCCATCTACGAGGGGACGTGGGGACACGATTTCTGGTGTGTGCTGCTAGCTTCGTCATTCTCATTGCCGGGATCAGATTCGCGGCGCCGCTCGTGCAGCCGTTCCTCGTTGCTGTGTTCCTCGCGGTTGTCAACATTCCTTTGATGAACTGGCTTCAGGGCAGGCGGCTACCAAAACCTCTGGCTGTACTTGGCACGATTCTGATGGCCGTTTCGATTATCGGTGTACTAGTGGCGGTTGTCAGCCAGTCGGTGACCCAGCTTGCTGGCTTGGATCCGGATGCTTATTTGGAAAGTCTGAGGGAGCTAGCCAGACCGGTAATCGCATTCGCTGATCGGCTCGAGCTCCCGATAGGTCAGTGGCAGTCAGCGCTGGCTCCATCCCTTGTGCAGGTTCCAGGGATGGTAGGCAACGCGCTCAGGGCTGTTGGTTCGTTACTGACCAGCACATTGCTTGTCTTGTTGGCAGTCATCTTTATCCTGTTTGAAGCGGCTGGCTTTGGTGCAAAGTTGAAAGTCGCGTTTGGTAGTGAGGGGGATTACTTCGGACAACTGAGCCGCATTACCGTACAAGTCCAGAATTACCTCGTGATTAAGACGGCGATCAGCGCTGCCACTGGCGTCTTCATCGGTGTATGGGTCTGGCTAATCGGTCTCGAATTCCCGTTGCTCTGGGGAGTTCTCGCCTTCCTATTCAACTTCATACCAAATCTCGGGTCGATTCTAGCGGCCGTGCCAGCGGTGCTGCTTGCCGTAATCCAGCCAGACTTAGGTGCGGTGTCAACGGCACTGATCGTAGCTGGTTATCTGTTGATCAACATCGTGTTTGGTAACTTCGTTGAGCCGCTGCTGATGGGTAGACGGTTCGGGTTGTCGACTCTAGTGGTGTTCATCTCATTGGTCTTCTGGGGGTGGGTTTGGGGGCCAGTCGGGATGCTGTTCTCAGTGCCATTGACGATGGTCGTAAAGATTGCTCTTGAGAACACGACCGACTTCCGGTGGGTTGCCGTACTACTTGGCGCTAACCCACCGGTGACACAACCGCGTGCGCAGCCGTAAGCTAAATGAGAGCGTTAGCCGTTGCGTCGTTGTCTGAACGACTTAAGCGCTTCGACATGATCTACGTAGACGGCCCGAGCCGTGAGGAACTGGTCATGTGTCAGGCCGAGTTCCTTCGAGATCCGCCGGGCCTCCCCTTCCTCGAGCACGGTGATCGACTTGTCGGCCGCCGAGACGGCAAAGACGCAATCGAGTAGTTCTGTCCGCTGTTCCGGTGTTGATATCTCCTTAAACTTCCGCGTAATCACGTAGTTCTCCGTCCCTCCGAACAGTCGCACTTGGTTCTTAGCAATCTCTACTACCAAGAGCGCCTGTGTCTCCGGCAGGTGGCCGAGCACCTGAACGATCTCTTGCATCTTGTGTGTTTCGTCGTCGTTGAAATGTGAATCGGCGTGCGCTACTCGACCAAGGACGTAGGCGAATGTCGCCAGGTACCGTGCTCTGTCTTCTGGAAGTGTCTCTAGCTCACGAAAGATCCGTTGGGTGATGTCGGTATCAACGGAGACCGCTGGGCTCTCCGTCACTCGTGTGTCATTTTGTGTGAGTCCGAGGAAATCTAGGATCGACATGGCGATGGTTTCTTACCGGCTTGATAGGGACAGGTCTGAGAGGAACGCGGCAGCAACCGTATCAGGGTTTTCGCCTGCTTCATCAACCGAGAAGTTCATGGCGCGCATCCGCTCAGTATCGATAACCCCCTCGAGTCGAGCCAACGCCTGTAAGACTTCGGGCTCGTCTTTAGCCAGTCGCGCGGACGCAAGTACAACAGCGTCATATGGTGGAATCGCGTTGAGATTGTCGCGGAGTACCAGCAGGTCGTAGGCCTCGATCCGCCCGTCTGACGAAAAGGCACTGATAACATCGACATCTTGCTGGGCGGCGGCTTGATACATCAGCGTCGGATCCATGGTTCTTAGTTCACGGAATGCAAGACCGTAGGTGTCACGGACAGCGATCCATTCCGGCCTAGCGAAGAACTCGTAGTCGCCGCCCAGCACTAGGCGTGACGCATGCGGTATCAGGTCACTGATAGTGGTGAGCCCGAGTCGGGTGGCGTCTGGTTTGCGCACGGCGATGGCGTACGCGTTTTCGAAGCCGAGCGCCGCCGCGAGCGTGACGCCATGCTCCTCGCTTAGGAATCGGTCGACATTGCTGAGTATCTCAGCGCGAGGAGCTGTGACATTGCCACGACCCATCTCGTTAGCCCATAAGGTTCCGGAGTAGTCAACGTACACGTCGATGTCGCCTGCATCGAGCGCGTCGAACGCGACGTTCGATCCGAGCGATTGCATGAGGGTCGTGGGCCGGCCAGATTCCTGTTCAATCCAACGCGAGAGCATGGCACTCAGGATGTACTGCTCAGTGAAGGTCTTCGATCCTATGACAACCGGACGATCCTGTTCGCTGAACAATGGCGCGGCGAGTGTGATACCGCTGTAGACGTAGAGTAGGACTATTAACGATAGCGAAGCGGCGACGTGTCCACGCCGACGGTTTTGTACACCCAACTCGATGCCGCGGACTAAACTGTCGAGGACCAGTGCGAGCACGGCCGCTGCCACACAGCCGACGAGCACGGAACTATAGTTACGGGTTTGGAGGCCGCTGAAGATGTAATTGCCGAGACTGGTCGCACCGACTGGCGTGGACAGCGTAGCGATACCGACGATCCAGACAGTCGCCGTCCGGATACCGGCGACGATAACTGGCATGGCGAGTGGCAACTCCACCCGTACCAGTTGCTGCCGTGGAGTCATTCCGACTCCGCATGCTGCTTCTTTCAACGCAGGATCGACACCCGCGATTCCGGTCACCGTGTTGCGTAGGACCGGCAGCACGCCGTACAGAGTCAAGCCAACGATGGCTGGTAGAAAGCCGATACTCTGTAGATTAAGGAATGCGAGGATCGGGACCATCATGGCTAGCAGCGCGAGGCTTGGGATCGTCTGAATTACCCCAGCGACCGCGAGCGCCGGCTGCTCAAGCCACGGCACCCGAGTAGCGGCGATTCCAAGCGGGAGACTGATCGCTGTACTCAAGAAGAGGGCGAGTAGTGTCAACTGAAGGTGCGCGGTCAGATATCCGGGTAAGAGAGCCAGTTGTTCAGTCATGACGCTAGATTTGTACCGTTGGCTAGGAGTGTATCGATGATTGCCGCTTGCCGGCGTGGGGTGCGCATCATCTGGTTGACGTAGTCGTCGGCGGGTGCGGTCAGAAGCGTATGCGGAGTTCCGATCTGTACGAGTTGTCCGTCATTCATGACGGCGATCCGGTCGCCTAGCATCAGTGCTTCCGTCATGTCATGAGTAACAAACACAGCGGTCAATCCGATCTCCTGTCGGATCCGCCGGAAGGATTCTTGCAGCCGTTGTCTTGTGAGCGGATCGAGTGCACCGAACGGTTCATCGAGCAGCATGACGCTCGGACCGGCAGCTAGTGCCCGCGCCACCCCAACTCGCTGCTGCTGACCACCGGAAAGCTCATTGGGTCGCCGATCGCGCATGTTGAGATCGAGCTCGACGAGTTCAAGCAGGGCGTCGACCCGCTGCCGGACTCGGTCCGTTGACCAGCCAAGGAGCGAGGGCGTGATTGCGATGTTCTCCGCGACGGTCAGGTGGGGAAATAACCCAACCCGTTGGAACGCATAGCCGATTCTTCGCCGGAGCTCGTGTGCCGGCATACTCATCGTATCGGTGCCGTCGAGGCGGACCAAGCCACTACTCGGTTCGATCAGTCGGTTGATCATTTTTAGGGTGGTTGTCTTGCCGCTGCCTGAGCCGCCGAGCAAGACGAGGAGCTCGCCCGCACCAACTGTGAGCGTTAGATCTTCGACGGCGACGACGTTGCCATAGCGCTTGGAGAGGCCTTCGAGTTGGATCAATGAAACACCCTTGTCTCCATTATCGCCGTGACCACGCCACTTGCGTGTTTACCGATCGGTCTTGTCAGACGACCCGTTCAGGTGGTCGGTGATTCCTGGCGTGTCACGCTTCACCGAAAAGCATCACCATGTTACCCTAGCAGGCCGTGGCTAAATTTCCACGTTACGTTGAAGATGTGAAGATGCCCGCTTGCTAAGATACGACGAGAGAAAATACCAGCAGAATGTGACTGAGGCCAAACGCCACCAGGTAGGATGTATGGTTGGCGGGTGCAGCACGACTTTCCCTGCAGGTAGCTAGCCTCGACTGAGTCCGTCCCCATGACCCAACGCTTGACACATCTGATTTTCGGCGGTACCGGATGTTTGGTCCTGGTGCTGATGTTTGCCGCGTGTCAGGGGGCGAGAGTGACTGAGGAGGTGGTCGCAGAGCAGGATGGCATTACCGTGTCGCCGCGAGACGCCATGCTCGCACGCGCCGAAGCGGCCGAGTTAGACACGGATTACGTACCGCCACCGGGCGACCCACTCGCACACCACATCTCGGGGTTTGCGAAGACCCTCTGCTCGGCTGTGTTCCTTACCGGTCTGGATCCAGATTTCGCAGCGGAGAACGTTGGGTTTTTCAGCGGGCCTTATGAGTACAGGGGATACGTCACGAAACGTGAGATTGATCGACAGGACCAGATGCTACATCTAACGCTTCCGGACGGAACAGTACGAACGGCTAAGGTGCACGGAGATCAAGGGTGTGTGACGTTGCCAATTGGTATGGACAACGTGCTCTATGAGTCCGTCGAGGTCGAGAGTTCGTTACCCGCTCCAGAAACCCTGCATTGGCCGATGGGAGACGTGCTTCCGGCCGAGCCGCTTCCAGCCGAGATCGATGCCGACAAGGTGGCACAGGCGGTTGATGCCGCTTTCACCCCGGTGGAAGGAATGACTGCGGCGTTCGTCGTAACCTGGAAGGGACAGATCATCGGTGAGCGGTACGGTGATGGTATCACCATGCGAACGCCGCTCGAAAGCTGGTCGATGGGAAAGAGTTTGACTGCCACGCTTATGGGGGTGCTCATCCAGCAAGGTGTCTACGACCTGTGGCAGCCGGCGCCAGTGCCGGAATGGCAAGGTGACGGGGATCCACGGCAGGCGATACGAATCGCAGACATTCTACGGATGTCGAGCGGTTTGCGCTTTCGCGGGGTGGCCGACCCAGACCTCGATCCCGACCTTGGCTACCCCGACCATCTGTACGTCTATACGGGGAGTGCGAACTCTTTCGAGTGGGCAGCGACTCGTCCACCGCAGTGGCCACCCAACACGATTGGCCGCTACCGAAATTCAGATCCTGTTCTCATTAATTACCTCGTGCGTCTCGGAGTTGAAGGGCGTGGTGAAGAGTACCATTCGTTTCCGCAGCGCGCGCTCTTCGACAGGATTGGTATCCGTCATATGGTGCTCGAGGCTGACCCGCACGGGAATTTCCTACTGCAGGGCTATGAGCTCGGTCCAGCGCGAGACTGGGCGCGACTCGGCAACCTCTACTTGCAGGACGGCATCTGGAACGGAGAGCGAATTCTGCCAGACGGGTATGTAGATTTTGTGAGCACGCTCGCGCCGGCGTGGGAAGCGGACGGCCGTCCGATTTATGGGGGGTTTTTTTGGATCAACGGGACCGGCACTTTCCCAGTGCCGACCGAGGCGTATTACATGTCGGGTGCAGGCGGTCAGACGACGTTGGTCATCCCCTCTCACGACCTCGTGGTGGTACGGCTGGGGCACTATCGTGGGGCACGTGCCGGCGGCACCGCGTTGAGAAACGCCCTCGCCCTCTTGATGGAGGCCGTCCCTGTTGGTAATTAGGAGCTTATGACTCGCGTTTGCAAGGTCAAGGTAAGGTTTCGTGAAGTCGGGAAAGATGCGATGAATATGAGAACTACCGCTCGAGTCGTCACCAGTGTCATGTTGCTCGCCAGTACGCTTTTGTTCGAGCCTCTTCTGTCCGCGACTCCACAGGTGCAAGCTACGGCGACGATCCGGGACGGCGTTTACACTGCGACGCAGGCTGCCCGTGGCAGAGTCCATTTCGAGAACATCTGCAGCCGATGTCACGGATTCGATCTCTCTGGCGGTGTCGGTCGGGCGCTCGCCGGCGATGCCTTTATTCGAGACTGGGGTGGGCTGACGCTGGAGAGTTTCTACGAGCGTGCCCAGACAATGCCCCCTGACGCCCCATCGAGCCTCTCTGACGATGCCTATCTCGACATCATCACCTATGTGCTCGAGGCGAACAACGTGCCTGCTGGCGCCGTTGAGCTCGAGCCGCACCTGCTTGGCGACATCCTGATCGAGGGCGAGGGTGGTCCGGGCGAAGTCCTAGATTTCTCGCTTGTCCAAGTAGTCGGTTGTCTCTCACGGGACGCGAACGGTGATTGGATCGTGACCGACGCGAGTGACCCTATCCGTACACGCGACCCGACTGCTTCAACGGGTGATGCGTTGAATGAGGTGAACGGAACGGCATTGGGGACTACCTCGTTCCAACTGATGTACGTCTTTCCTGACCCAGCTGCGTATGACGGGCATCGCGTAGAAACAAAGGGTTTTCTGATCAGGGAACCGCAGAATGCACTCAATGTGACTGTTGTGGCTAGCCTCGGGTCGACTTGCATCTCGCCGTAGACGTTCTCAAATGAGGCAAGTTCGACCTTCACCTGATATTCAATTTAATATCGTCACGTAAGGACATGGTAGTGGCAAAGGCCACATTCGCCTAGATTTTCCGCACAGGAAGGACCCGTGTCCAAAGTGGGCACGGGGGACACAGATCTAGCGAGAAGCGGTTGGTGCCCCGGCGAGGGTCATCAGCTGGCGGATCGCAGCTGCGGTTGGCGCGCTGCTCTGGATGTTCATGCCGCGGTGGACGCCTTCGACGATACCGAGTGGTGTCCACTCCTGGGCGTTTGGCTGATTCCAGATGTCGATGTCGGCACCGGCCTCTGCCAAAAACGTCGCAACGGTTGGGAGATGCTTGTATGCGGCACCGTGCATCACGGTTTCCCCGTTGTCATCAACTCCGTTCAAGTCGCCGCCGAGGACCAATGCAACTTTAACAGCCTCAAGAACTTCTGGCTCAGTCCCTGGATCTTCTCCTGGATTCGAGGTGCCAACTCCGGCAGCTACCATGATCGGCGTTGTGTTGTCTTCATTGGGATGCAGTGTGTCTGCACCAAGCTCTGCTAGCAGTCGCATCAGCTCAGCGTCTCCGGTCCGCGCGGCGAGCAGAAACGGTGTGCCGCCGATAAAGTTCAGCCGAGTGATCCCGGCCGGTGGTCGGCTAGTTACCTGGGAATTCACATCGGCACCGGCGGCTACGACCTTACGCACGAACTCAAGACTCGTCATCTTGCCGGAACCTTTCGGCGCAGGGTTGTTACTGCCTGCGACGCCGGCCTTACGCACCCACGACACTTGGTGGAGTGCGGTCCATCCCCGTGACGCCACGTTCGCGTCGGCACCACGGTCAATCAGTAACGAGGCAAGTTCGTAATGAGCGTTCGCTGCAGCTAGTAGGAACGCGTTTAAACCGGTTGCCGAGCGTTCCGCACTCGTCCCGCCACGCCGCTTCCGCTCCTCGACCGGTAGCGATTCCTCAACGCTGGCTCCAGCCTCAAGCAGAGTCTGGACGACACCGATCTTTCCTTCTCGCACTGCGAAGAGTAGCGCGGTCCATCCCTTTATCGACCGCGTTGTGATGTTGGCGCCATGCGACAACATCGTCGGGATCAATTCCGAATGACCTTCTGCTGCCGCCCACATCAGCGCCGTCTGTCCTCGCCAATTCTCTACGGCATTGACGTCGGCCCCGTAATTGAGGAGCAACTCAACGACATCAAGCGTACCTGTGCGAGCCGCCGTCATCAGCACCGTCTCTCCTTCTCCCAACGTCGTGTTGGCATCGACCCCGGCTTCAAGAAGGAGTTCAACAATGGCCGCGTTCCCGTTCGTACAGGCAAGCGCAATCGGACGAACTCCGTACCGATTCGACGCCTGCGGATCAGCCCCCGCGTCGAGCAACAATTTGACTATCCCCGGCTCGTTTTCGTGGACCGCCCAGTGGAGCGGCGTCGTGCCGTCAGGGTCCGTTGCCGTCAGGTCCACGCTCCGTGCAAGCGCGGCACGTACTCTAGTCTCATCGACAGCCCTAATTGCGTCGACTAATTCCGTATCTATTCCTTCGACTGCTGCCTCAGCGGTGCGGATGCCGCTTCCGACAGCAGAAACGAGGACAAACGTAGTAAACAGGATGATCACTCGATGCATCGGCTGTTTCTCCTGAGCGAGCGCGACGAGGGCTACCCGGTCTATAAAGCTAATGGCTCGATCACCTCGCCAGCGCGGTCCGTACTGTCAGCAAAGTCGTCGAGGTGGACACCGACGTCATCGAGTAGTGTGAGGTGAAGGTTAGCCATTGGTGTCGGCTTCTCGTACTTGACATGGCGTCCTCCGGCGATATTCGATCCGGCGCCGTGTGCCACGATGATCGGCAGGTTCCGATGATCGTGCACGTTCGGGTTACCTAGGCCGCTACCGAGCAGATACGTCGTATGGTCGAGGAGCGTCCCATCCCCATCCTCGGTCCGTTTTAATTGATCAACAAGGTATGCAAAGAGCGAGACATGGTATTGGTTAATCTTTGCCAGTTTGACAAGTTTTTCCGGATCGTCGACGTGGTGTGACGTGGGGTGATGAGGTTCCGGCACGCCAATCTGCGGATAAGTCCGCGTGCTAGCCTCGCGTGCCATCTGAAATGTGATGATGCGTGTTAAGTCGCCCCTGAGTGCGAGCACCTGCAGGTCGTACATTAGCTTGACATGATCTTCCCAAGAGTCGGGCACATTGGTCGGCCGAGACAGGTCAGTCAGTGCTGAGTCGGTCGTTGACGCCTCTGCTCGTTGGATACGACGCTCGACTTCGCGGACTGTGTCGAGGTACTCGTTTACCCGCTGCTTGTCGCTCGTGCCGAGTTGCTGCTGCAGGCTTGCCATATCGTCGAGTACCCAGTCGAGAATGCTCTTATTTTTCTTGAGTTCGGCTTGTCGCTGTTCTGGGGTGCCACCATTTCCAAACAACCGTTCAAAAACGATACGCGGGTCGGCTTCCGTTGGGTTTGGTAACGTTGGAGACGCCCAGGACAGACTGTTCATGTACGCACAGGCATATCCATTGTCACAATTTCCGACCTGCGCGATCAGGTCAGTCCCAAGCTCGAGCGACGGGAGCGGGGTGTCGCCACCGACTTCCTTCGCCGCAATTTGGTCAACTGAGGTGCCGTTGAGATAGTCGCTTCCCTCGGTTCGCTTTGGTTTCACACACGTCAGGAAGGACGAGTTCGCCGCGGCATGGTTCCCGGTGGTATGTGCTTCATTGATTTCCAGGTTAGTCACGACAGTTACGTTGTCGAGGTAAGGCGTTAGTGGCGATAGCGTCTGGGACAATTCCGTTAGTCGGCCCTCTTGTTTCGGTGTCCAGGGCACCGGGTTCATCCCCATAGGGATGTAAACGTAGCCCAGTCTGCGAGGTGCGCTTGCAGGGGTCCGCGCTAGTGCGGAGGCGGCTGGTACCATCGCGTCAAGTAGCGGCAGTGCCAAAGTGGCTCCCACGCCACGTAGAAACGTCCGTCTGGGCAAGGCCATTTTGGTAATGATCATGGCTGCGATCTCCTCATTCTAAACGGTGTGCTCTGAACCACACCAAGTATAAGTGATGATAGGCGATAGCTGTCGTCGGCTGCTGTCTTGGTAATTGCACGAACCGCTGGACCGTCAGTGTGGTCTAGGCCGCGCCCGAGTGCATAGATCAGCAACTTTTCAGCTATCGTGCTGACGAATACTTCCGGGCGGTCGAGCAGCGCGCGGCGCAGCCCAACGACACCTTCGAAATCCTCACCACCTGGGAGATTTCCCGAAGCATCAATTACTGCACCACCCTCGACGTCCCGCCACCGTCCGATCGCGTCGAAGTTCTCCATTGATAACCCTGCCGGATCCATGATGCGGTGACACACTGCACAGGCGGGATTCTTGCGGTGTGTTGCCATCCGGTCTCGCATCGAAAGAACATGTGTCGTCGACCGATTCTCTTCAAGTGGTGGCACGTTTGGTGGTGGTGGCGGAGGTGGTGTCCCGAGTAGGTTCTCGAGGATCCACTTGCCACGTAATACTGGTGACGTCCGTGTAGCGTATGACGTCACCGTCAAGATACTCCCATGTCCCAAGATGCCTACTCGGGGACTGCCCTCTGGCAGTGTGATGCGACGGAAGTGATCGCCATAGATGTTCGGGATTCCGTAGTGCTTCGCGACACGCTCGTTGACAAAGCTATAGTCAGCCGTGAGGAGGTCCACGACGCTCCTATCTTCAGCGACGATGCTTTGAAAGAGCAACTCTGTTTCCTGTCTGAATCCTTGTCGCAGATTGTCGTCGAAGTCAGGAAATATCCTGGCGTTTGGGCGCACGGCATCCAGGTTTCTCAGGTGCAGCCACTGGGATGCAAAGTTAGTCGTTAGCGTCTCGGCGCGCGGGTCGCCCAGCATACGACGCACCTGCGTTTCTAGCACGACTGGCTCGCTCAGTTTTTTAGCCGCAGCCAATTCTAGAAGCACATCGTCAGGGAGGCTACTCCAGAGAAAGAAGGAGAGGCGTGACGCAAGTTCAAGGTCACTGATACGGTAGGATGTCCCGGGAGTGATTCCCTCCGGATCGCGCTCGATCCGGAAGAGGAACTCGGGACTCGCGAGCAAAGCGCGTAACGCGGTCTCAATTCCCGCTTCGAACCCGCCCTCGCGACGTCCCTCACGATAGAACGAGACTAGTTGATCGAGGTCGTCAACGGTTACCGGGCGTCGATATGCACGACGTGCGAGTGTAGAGAGGATCGATGTTGCACAGTCATCCGCGTCTGTTGCAGATGCTAATTCCGTTGTTGGTCGACAGGAGAAGATGCGAGCACGTGCGGGGGTGTCTCCGATCCCGGTCGGATCGAAGGGACCGGCGACCGACACGGACCGCACGGCCGGCTGCTGCCTGGGATGGCGATCCATGTTGAAGTGGGCATCGTACGGTTGCCGCGTCGTTTCCAGTAACGCCGAGTTCTTCTTGAGGAACGTTGCACCGACAACGTGAGGACCGGCCGTGACGGATACGCGTGCGTTTAGGTGGTTGTCTATCCCCTCGTCGGCATAGTACGTGGCGTTGGCCTGCATCACCATGTTCTGGCTCGGTTCCATCGTAAAAATCTTGAGCCGTTCACCATCGAGTGACAATTCCACTTCGTGAGGCTCTGTCAATCCTTCAACGTTCTCGTTACGGTTTCGCTGAAGGCGAACCTGAATCTCGTAATCGCCGTCGAACGGAAAGGTGTGGTTGACTGCTATACCACCGCGGGTTCCGAAAGGTAACCCTTCGACATGGTCCTCCTGAGTCCTGTCAACCGGCACAATCACCACCAGGCTCCCAGGTGCAGGGGCCTGACTCCCAACCGCCAACCGACTGATCTTCTGTGCCGCGGCGAGATAGCGTTCCATTAAGGTCGGTGAGAGACCACCGACACTCACGTTGTCAAATCCGAAGCTAGCGTCGTCACGTGGTAGTAGTGCTGTTACATCAATGTCCAGCGCCAGGAGATCGTGAATAGCGTTTTGATATTCAGTTCGATTAAGTCTTCGGAAGGTCTCTGTTCGGCCGGGATCGGGTTTGGCCGCTGCCACTTGGTCGAGCGCCTTCTCAAAATAGGAAATGAGCTCGCCGTATGTCGCCGTGTCTGGTCGTGGGCGTGGCCGTGGAGGCATAGCGCCGGTGCGGAGCTTCTTGACGACCTTCTCCCACACCTCGCGGTGTGCGGCCACGTTTGTGACGTCGAGCGTCTCAAGCGAGAGCCCGCCGGTCTGGAGCCGCTCGCTATGGCAGGTGACGCAATATCGGTCGAGCTGTGTGCGTTCGGTTGAGGTCGATGCCGTTGCCGAAATCGTTTGCTGTGCGGGTGCAGCCGCCGTTACGGAACCCGCAGTCAGGCACAGAACGACGAGTCCACCTGTCAGCGGGGACCAACCAATTCCCATCCGAACCTCCCATGCCGCAAGTCTATTTACTTATTATTTTACACCTTGTTCGGACGAGAGATAAGCACCATTTGCGGGTTCTTGGTTGTGATACTGCTATCCGGATGGAATGTTACTAACCTGCGATACGTTGATTTCTCAAGATCGAATCAGTGCGCTAGGGTATCGTCAGAAAAAGCTGATTGTGTGCCGCTATGATGGTGGGAACTGAGGTGCCCACCCGATGAGGTTGGCGTGGCCTTTGGTGAGGGAACGTAAGGTTGGTGAGAATCTGTGTCCAAGTGCATATATACAATGCGAGAGGGATTACTGGAGCCGACGCGCAATCGTCTACAGATTTCCCCTGACGGGGGCCTGCGATAGGCACACGTACGCAGTTTCGTACCGCACCAGATTCTTTCTCGCCTGCGAGCTAGAGTGGCGAGACACTCCCTAACTTCACCCGCGCGGTGGGAGCGATTCCGGAGCTGGCTCGAACGGCATCACTGGCGCAGCCACCTGATAGTGGTGGTGTTCCAGACGATGCGGAGGCTGGCTGTATGGAATTGAGTTGACGGCGCCGTCAGCCAACGGTGACGACGTTCTCCGCGGCCGGGCCTTTTTGGCCCTGCACGACGTCGAACTCAACCCTCTGGCCTTCGGTCAGGCTCTTGAAGCCTTCGCCTTGGATGGCCGAGTGATGCACAAAGACATCCTTCTCGCCGTCGTCACGGGTAAGGAATCCAAACCCCTTGCTGTCATTAAACCACTTCACGGTTCCGGTTACTGCCATGGTGCGTACTCCTACTGTTGGTTATAGAACAAAGTGATGAACGTGAACAATTATTTGATGAAGACTGGCGTCTGACTCACTAGAATCCGCGCTTGCGGCCTCGCACACCGCGCCGGCTGCCTTTTGGTCGCGAAGTCTTCCGTGGCCGATCGTTGGACCAATTTGATTCACCCGCGCCACCGCTCCCGCCACCGCCGCCACCGAACTGCGGACGCGCGCCGCGTTCGCGAGCTTCGCTCACCCGCAGCATTCGGCCACCGAGCTCCGTGCCGTCAAGCTTATCGATCGCACCAGTTACGGCCTCGGTCTCACTAAACTCAACGAAGGCGAATCCGCGAGGCCTATCCGTAGCGCGATCGACAGGAAGCACAACCTCGACGACCTGGCCGACTTGTGAGAACAAGGTTTCGAGATCGTTTTGGGACGTCTCGTAACTGAGGTTTCCGACGAACACACGTGACGAAATCTTACCCCTCCTGACAGATATCAGCCCCTAAACGCTCGTCAGGGTACTGACGACGTGCGTTTGCTTGCGCGCGCTGTGAGGGGATCGAGACTCGAAGGCTCGTCGGCTCGCGACGTGGGCAAAGCAGGACGACTGTGCGGCAGAGTTACATCAATACTGTACTACACTGTACTACGAGCAAATATACCAAACTACACTGTACTACGTGCAAGTATACCGAAGGGCCTCGGACGTGGCAAGGGCACGTCATGGCTAGCAACATATTGCTAACCGAGGCCCCGTACCGGGCCTGGCAAAATATGAATTTTCTGCTAGCTTTTCTTTGTTTGGGGTTTTGTCTCCAGGATTTCAGGTCATCAATCGAATATTCCATGAAACTAATGAAGATTTCATCCCAGGCCTTCTCATCCCAGTGTTTTTTGCATCCACAGCCGGGTGGCGCTGGTTGTTGGATGGGTGTCCAAGGACCAGCGTATCAACTCACCGAAATCTAGTATTTCGCGTGCGTCCGTAGCTGGAAGATGCCGCACCTTACGGTGCGGCATCCTCGGAAATCCGGTACAGCTTTGATGTGGTTCGGATAAAGAGACTTCCGTTTGCGATCGCTGGGGTTGCCATGGAGAATTCGTTCAGAGAGTTACGACCGATGATCTTAAACTCTGGGCCAGCTTGGATGACGTAGGTGTCGCCGTCTTCGCTCAGCGCGAAGATCTTTCCGTCGTAGGCCCACGGTGATGACGTGAAGGCGGCACCCACCTGAATCCGCTGTCGACCGTACATTTCCTCGCCCGTCCGGGCATCGTGACAGGTGAAGAAGCCTCGGTCGAGCAACGTGTAATAGTAGTCACCGTAAACAATCGGCGAGGTGTTGTACGGCGCGGCCTGTGGATGTGACCAGGCGATGAACTCGTTGCTCGACTCCGCGTTTGCGGGTGAGATGTCACCGCTTGCACCGGGCTTGATCGCGAAGACCGGCCGTTGCTGATCTCCAACATATCCTGAGCTGATATACAACAGCCCGAACTCCGCGAACGGCGTCGGCACGGTGATTGAAGACATTCCGGTCAGCTCCCACAATACGGTTCCATCCATGCTGTATGAGCGAACCTTCTTTGCCCCGGTCGTGACGATCTCGGTACGCAGGTCATTTTCCCAGATGTAGGGTGTTGACCAGTTTGTTGCTTCGTCGCGGTCTGTTCGCCACACCTCCGCGCCCGTTTCGGTACTGATCGCGGATAGGTACGACTCGTCTTCGTTGTCGTTGACAATATAGAGACGGTCACGATGGAGAACCGGCGAGGCGGCCGTACCCCAACCGAGCCTGGTGTCTGCGAATTCGAATTTCTTCGACCACTGCACCGTGCCGGCCATATCGAGACTGAAAAGACCGACGTTACCGAAGTAGACATAGAGCGACTCACCATCGGTCACTGGTGTTTCAGAGGCCAGGGTGTTCTTCATGTGATAACCGCGTGCAGGTGTGCCGCGATGGACCTCACGCTCCCATTTCACCGCACCAGTCTCGACATCGAAGGCGGAGACCAGCCACCGGTGCTCTACTTGCGACGGAAGCCATGTTTCCCTACCCCGGTAGAGCCCCCCAAGTGGTTCTACCACGGGCTCTGAACTGATTACGGTTGTAAGGTAGACCGTGCCATCCCATACGATCGGCGAGCTCCACCCGAGACCTGCCACATCGACAGCCCAGGCGACGTTTTCCGTAGTACTCCAGGTCGTTGGGAGACCGGACTCTTCCGAAATACCCCGGGAACCAGAACCCCGGAACTGTGGCCAGCGATCGTCAGCCTCCCCGACCGTGCCTGACGTTGAAAGAAGTAGTATCAGTATGATGGCGAAGGTTTTTCGATTCATCTGTTCTCTCGTCTTTCTGAGGCCTCTGCCGAGGCGTGCACGGCTCCGTGAAATCTCCGATATATTCTAGCGACAACGATCGACTGTTACTAAGGATAAGGATTCTTCCGCTTGATGCCTGCGTTCTTGTTGACTCGACAGTTCTCGTTGGAACCTTCATTTGCTGATATCTCTGCGGCGGAGGAGTCCTAAGGAAGACATGAGCCGATACCTTTCCACCGTGCTTCTCCTATTACTGCTCGTTTCCATCGCGGTTCATTCGACGCAGAACGTGGAGCAGGAGAGCTTCACGCTGGACGTTGTGACGACGGGACTGGAGTATCCCTGGGAAATCACCTGGGGACCAGACGGGTATCTCTGGGCAACGGAGCGTACTGCCCAGCGCGTTACCCGCATCAATCCGGTCGACGGGACCCAGAATGTCGCCGTCATGATTCCAGAGGCCTTCCAGAGTGTCGCGCAGGACGGCGTGCTCGGCCTGGCGCTGCATCCCAGACTCTTGCAGGGCGTCGGCGAAGATTACGTCTATGTGGCATTCACCTATCAGGAAGGCTTGCGCTTGCACCTCAAGGTGCAACGGTTCTCCTACGACTCAGGTACACACTTGTTGGAGAGTCCGGTTGACGTCATCGCAGGACTCCCAGCGCATGACGACCATTTAGGCGGCCGTTTAGCTATGGGACCCGACGAGAAACTGTATCTGACCATTGGTGATCAAGGTGGCAACTGGCTCCAGAACTACTGCAATCCAAACCTAGCACAGGACCTTCCTGCCACCACAGATATTCAGGTGCGCAACTGGACGAGGTACGAGGGTAAAGTACTGCGGTTAAATCTCGATGGTTCTATACCGTCGGATAATCCTTTGATTGGCGGCGCTCGCAGTCATATTTTTTCGTATGGGCACCGCAATCCCCAGGGGTTAGCGTTTGGTCTCGACGGGTTGCTCTACGCGTCAGAGCACGGTCCGAGCACTGACGACGAGTTAAACCTCATCGAGTCCGGCAGGAACTACGGATGGCCGCAGGTTGCCGGGTATCAGGACGACCAATCGTACGCGTATTTCAATTGGTCGGCTTCACGTCCTGAATCTTGCAGTACGTTGGCGTTTAGCACGAGCGAGATTCCTGTATCGGTTCCACAGGCGCTTGAGAGTACCTGGAGCCATCCTGATTTCCATCCGCCGCTCCAAACGTTGTTCACCGTTCCCAACGACTACGATTTCAGAGTGCAAGGGGGGGCAACGATCGCACCATCGAGCCTCGGAATCTACACTAAGCGTGAGGACGGTATTCCCGGCTGGGCTGATTCGCTACTCGTGCCAGGCATGATCAAGGGGCGGATGTATCGGCAGAAGCTCTCTGCTGATGGCCGCTCGGCCGTGGGTGATCCGGTCGAGTTGTTCAGAACCGCCAATCGCTACCGCGACATGGCTATCAACCCCAACGGTCGGACGATCTACATTGCGACTGACAGCGCCGGACGCACGACGGGCCGAACTGGGGAGATGACGCAGGAATTGGAGCACCCGGGGGCGATCATTCAGTTCACGTACGACGGTCAGCAATGAGCAATGGCAATGAATGTTGAAAGGATTCTGCCCTCGGCGTTTCTCTCGATTGACCGGCTAGCGTACTCTTGTACTTGTGTGCCGGGATACCAAAAGGTTCTAGCGGGGTGTGTGTAGCCTTGTTTACTACGGCGTGAACATGTCATCGTTTGGTGCTCATGGTGACCTTCCTCCAAGACTGGCTCGTTCGACAGGGCGCTAGCGACCAGACTGCGTCGCTGGTAATACTGACCGTCAACATCGTATTCGTTGTGGGTCTAGCATTCGTTGCCAATCTGGTAGCGAAACGATTTGTCGTGCGCGCGCTGATCGGTCTGGCTAGCCGCACGGCGTCTCACTGGGACGACGCTGTGATTGCCCGTCGAGTCTTTCACCGGCTATCGCACTTGGCGCCGGCGGTGCTTATCTATCTTGCCGCCCCGGCAGTCCTTGCCGATTACGCTGACTGGATCGAAGTCGTGAGGCGGGCGTGCCTCGTCTACATGCTGCTGGCGGGAGTTTGGGTCGTTGACAGTCTGCTGAACGCTGTCTGCGACATCGCCCATGCGTCGCCGGCGTCGCGGGAACTACCGGTCAAGAGCTTTGTTCAGGTGGTGAAGATCCTGGTCTACGGCGTGGCTGCGATCGTCGTGTTGTCGCTGATCGTCGGGCGGTCGCCGCTCCTTCTCTTTAGTGGACTCGGAGCACTGACCGCCGTGCTGATGCTGATCTTCAAAGATCCCATTCTCGGCTTCGTCGCGGGGATCCAGTTGTCAGCAAACCAGATGGTCGCTAGGGGCGATTGGATTGAGATGCCGAAGTATGGTGCCGACGGTGACGTGTTGGAGGTGGCACTTACCACGGTCAAGATACAGAACTTCGACATGACCATCACGACGATCCCGACTTACGCCCTCATCACTGAATCCTTTAAGAACTGGCGCGGGATGTCGGAGTCGAGTGGCCGCCGTATCAAGCGCTCCATCAACGTCGATATGCAGTCGATTCGCTTCTGCGACGAAGAGATGCTCGCGCGGCTGGCGACGATTCAATACATGCCGGAGTATCTGGAGCGAAAGGGTCGAGAGCTCAGTGCCTGGAACCAGGCACGCGACGGTGAGAGGTCTGGCCTCGCGAATGATCGGCGATTGACCAACGTTGGGACCTTCCGGGCGTACGTTGTTGCTTACCTGCGTCATCATTCGATGATTCAGCAGGACTTGACACTGATGGTGCGCCAGCTCGCGCCCAGTCAGTACGGTCTCCCAATTGAAATTTACGTGTTCAGTAGTGACAAGAACTGGGTCAACTATGAGGCGATTCAGGCCGACATCTTTGACCACATTCTGGCGGTTATGCCACAGTTTGGTATCCGAGTGTATCAAGGCCCGTCAGGTGGTGACGTGCGCGCGTTGGCGAGTCTGTTGGAAGCCGACCGAGTCTCGCCCACTTCGGCGACTGAACTATTGGAGCGCTGAGTCGACTTTGTGAGTCCATGGAACCGGAGCTACTGCCCTACCGGTCGTTTTGAGCCAACCCTGCGCTCCGGGTCAGTTAGTTCGCTCCAATCCAATACATGCAGCCGGGGCCGGCGCCAGCACCCATTGGAATTTCGTGCGTGATTTCAAGCGTGTCCAGATCAAGGACCGCAACGCGGTCCGCGGCTCTTAACCCAAGGTACGCACGTGTGCCGTCTGGTGCAACAAGGATGGCGCCGTCGCCGGTGTCGTCCGGGCCCAGCGTGACTCGCTTGACCTCTTTCCGTGAGGCCGCGTCCAACACAATCAGGGAAGCCGCCTCGCCGTCGATGATCAACACTCTGCCATCTGGTGTGAACTTCAAACGGTTCGCGTCCCTCATTCCCAGATCAAGTGTCTGTTCGACTTTTCGGCTAGTAACATTGATGATCGAAACGTCGCCGTCGTTCCGGGTCGCCGTCCAGATCTCCTGGCTGTCCGGGGATAGGTCGATGCCCTCGGGTAATTCTCCCGGAACCGGAATCACGGTGAGTTTCGATTCGGAAGGGCCTGCCATGATGTTCTCGGCCATAGTGACGGAGTTGGAACCCGTGTTCGGCATGAACATGGTGTTCGTATCCTTGTTAAGGACGAGTAAATGCGTCCCGTCCTGACCGATCCCGAGCGTCCAGTCGATTTCGTTCGTGGACGGGTCGTAGCGCCCAATGGACTTGTAGCCTTCGATGGTGAAGTACACCTTACCGTCGGCGAAGAGCACATCGTGCGGTCTGCTGTTTGGTCCTGGGTTAACCCGGTGGATTTCCTCTTGGGCGGCGATGTCGATGACTGAAATCCCATCGGTGAGGCTCGTGACGAACGCAAGGTGGCCGTCATCCGAAGCCGTGACCTCGTGAGGATCCCGGCCGGTCGGCACTCGTCCCAGGACCGTTCCGCTTGCGGGGTCGACGATCGCGAGGGCACTGGCATCCCTGAGTAAGACAAGGAGCCGCCCAGGTGAAGCCGTCTGGGCGCTAGCGATGCTGAGTGCAGCGACGATTGCACTGAGCGACAGGGACACGACCCACCGGTACGAAATACTGACTGGGTTCATCTGTCTCCTCCGTCTGTGAAGATCCGCTGGACTTCCGGACAACGGGTAGAACTTTCTGTCTCTCGGAACACGAAGTCACTTTGTATCGCACGGTCGTCGTGGTTGCTCGCGATATTGGTTCTGAGCACACAGCTTAACATCTGGCATTTGTCGCGGCGGCCCCGGTTTCCGTACATGAAGCTACACAGAGTTTCCACTGGGCGGTATCTAGACAGTGCCTGAACGTGGCTCCGCGGGCACAGCGATGCCTGGTTCAGCATCGAGGCACGCGGCATGCCGCACTCACCGCGGACGATGATCGGTGCGGCTGCGACACCATGTGCCTTAAGACGGTTCTCGGTGTTCTTCATAAGACGGACTCTCCGCGTGTTACGTTCACCAGCGAATGTTCCTGCAAGTCTGTCGAGCTTGTTGAGGCGATAGTACATACTTGAAACACCGTATTAGTTCACCCGACTCTCGTCACCGTTGAATCGATCACTGTCCCGCGTTAGGCTACACAGAGAGGTCACTACTCACGGCGGTTTGTTTTTGCTGCGGTCCCTACCAATCTTGCAGTTTCAATGTGCTGGTCTAGGCGCAGTAGGAAATTGGACTACTGATGCGGCGATAGGTACGACGTCTAGGACACAAGGAGAAATCTCATGCGTCTGAGACTTGTTAGGTTCGCCGCAATATCTACGATCCTGTCTATCCTGTTCACCGCAAAAGGATTCTCGCAGCCTGAGCCAATCTCTCGAGACTTCGACGCGGAGATCGAGGCGGCATTGCGCTCGGCCAAGGCCGCAGCGGGGTTCGAATTTCTAGGTACGCTGTCACGGATCTGCCTGCTTCCTGCGAGTGGTGGCGTCAACACCAGCGATAACGTGCCTCGTTACATTCGAGACCCTTCCACCGAGCAGCCACGGGATGTGTGGTATGCGGACCAGGCGCGAGTCTTCGACAATCTCTTTTTCGTTGGCGGGAAGGTGCATACATCGTGGGCAGTAGCGACGAGCGAGGGCATCATCATCATTGACACGATCTACCCGTACAATTCGGAGGAACTGATCATCGGTGGGCTCGAACGGCTCGGACTCGACCCAGAGGACATTCGGTATGTCATTATCTCGCACGCTCATGGCGACCACATTGGCGGTGCGCAGATGTTGCAGGAGCGATACGGTGCCGAGGTGGTCATGGGTGGAGCCGACTGGGACCTCGTCGAGACCTATCCGAACCGGTACACATCTATGGCCCCGAAGCGAGACATTGTTGCCACTGATGGTATGGAGATTACCCTGGGGGACACGACCATCACGCTCTGGGAGACGCCGGGACATACCCCCGGCACGCTTTCCTATACATTTACGGTATATGACCAGGGCAGGCCGGTGAATGTAGCGTATTCGGGTGGCACGGCTTTCAACTTCGTGAACGACACGCCGGATCCTGGCATCAAGAACTTTCAGATCTATATTGAGTCGCAACAGCACATCGCCGAGCGGGCTGCCGCCACTGCGGCTACCGTATTGCTCTCTAACCATTCTGAATTTGATAATGCAGTCAACCGGAATCGGATGCTATCCGGGCGAGGTGATGGTCTCCACCCGTACGAACTTGGTGAGGAATGGGTACAGCGGTACTTCCAGGTCATGCAAGGATGCGCTAGGGCGGCGCAGTTGAGGCTGGAAAAGGAGTTGGCTGGCGAGTGAAGCGACGGGTAGGGACTCAATGTGCCGTGCATTTAAGCAGAATGGACGGCGCGTACCCGCGTGAGCTGTTAGCTTCCTCCTGATTGAAGTACCCGCTGACCCGCGCTACGCTATCACACTATATTGCTTGGTCAGAAGGCGTGATGGATTGTATTAACTGTGGCCAATCAGTTGTCGAGACAGCGAATTTCTGCACGGTGTGTGGCACAAAAACTCACTAACAGGAACAAGACAAGAACAGAAGACACCAGGGTTCACAGTGTTAGTGTCTGATAGCACAGAACATTCTGCGGGCAACGCCGAATTGAAGCCGGACCCTTCACTCTCGACGGAAGAGTGTTGTGCACACGGCGATGAATGTATGCAAAACGGCAACTATGACCAAGCGGTGGTGTGGTTCCGTCGAGCAGCAGAGTGTGGATATGAGAAAGCGCAGTACAACCTCGGAACTATGTACGCTAATGGCCAAGGTGTTCGTCAGGATGACGCGGAAGCGATGAAATGGTGCCGCCTGGAAGCGATGAAATGGTGCCGCCTGGAAGCGATGAAATGGTGCCGCCTGGAAGCGGTGAAATGGTGGCGTTTGGCCGCGGAGCAAGGGCATATTGAGGCGCAGTTCACCCTGGGAATGATTAAGCAAGACGGCTTAGGCGTGCCACAGGATGCTGCGGAAGCGGCGAAATGGTACCGTTTGGCCGCTGAGCAAGGGCATGCTGAGGCGCAGTGCCAGCTTGGGAGAATGTACGACCAGGGTCGCGGTGTGCCGCAGGATAATGGGGAAGCGGTGCGATGGTTCTGTTTGTCAGTTAAGCAGGGGAACGCTGCAGCGCAGGATATGCTTGCCAGGTTAAACGATGCGCACCCACGTAAGCCATAGACCCCATTACCTGTGAATAGCTCGCGGCCTTAGACTAGGTCGATCCATTTAGAGTTGGGAGTCGTTAGCTAGTCGAACGAACTTTTCCAGCGTTACAACATGTACAAGCGCTGCATGAATAAGGTGATCAGTAAGGCCTCCTGACGTGTAGTAAGCGCGCAGAGTCCACCCGTCGCCGCCGAGAACTAAGTAGGCGTGGTCGCCATGGCCGTCGCGTACAGCATCTGACAAACACATCACCTCAAAGGGAACTTTCTGCTCCGCTGTGCCACTTGTCTGCTGTCATTTCAGCGACACAAGAATGTGCTTGTTATTTCTCGAAACAACTGCATCGACTATGTGCTTACGTCCACCGTGACGGGATCCGATTTCTCTTTGTTTCATCCATTTGCAGCCGCCTCTCTCAAGAGCGGGCCTGATCATTGCCTCAAGCACCGCACCGGTAGATGTATTTCGTGGCGTCATAACTTTATGTTTCGAGTCGCGAAGACTTCGCGAGCTGGCGTCCGGTCACCGCTTGAACTGATACGCCGAGGCGCATCTAGGTACCGCAACCTAAAACCTAAACGCCGGTAAAGCGTCTTAATACGAGACGTTGCCTGATTAACTAAAATCACGGGGCCAGAATGCTGAACCAGCCATTCAGCAGTTCTCACCTGGTCGTCCCACGTGAATCCGCCCCTTGCGTAGGTGGTGAATTCGACATCATATGGCGGGTCAGCGTACACGAAGTCCGTGTCACTGAGTTCGAGACGTAAAAAATCACCACTCGTAAACTCCCAGCAGCCGACGACCTTCCGATAATCCAAGAAGTTGCTGACATAGGAAATGGTTTTGTACCGACCGAATGGAACGTTGAATTCGCCTGTGCTATTGAACCGACATAAGCCGTTGTACCCAGTTCTGTTCAGGTAATAGAAGAGAGACGCTGCTTCACGTGTATGACTTTTCTTTGCGTGTATTAAGGCATTGAAGCGCTTTCGGTGTTCATAGAACATCCTCTCTTCATTCTTCATCGTGATACGAGAACGGAGGCCTTTTTTGAGCCAAGTGTAGAAATTAATCAGATGCGGATTGGCATCGTTTAGGAGTGCTTCTTTCGGTTGTAGACTGAGTGTCACCGCAAGCCCTCCACAAAAGGGTTCAACGAGGCGACAATGTTCATGTTGTTCCCAAGGTAGACGAAGGTGTGGCACCTGCCACCGTTTTCCTCCTGCCCACTTCAACGGTGGTTTCAGCGTGCCGGTTGCGGCTGCCGACGCTTTCATACAGCCACTAGTATTCCCAAAAATCAGCTGCTGTGCACCCGTGCAGGCAGCAATTCCTTTCGCGTTGATCCCCTATGCCATCGCTAAAAGAAGCGAAGCGAATAGCCGGCCTTGACGCCACGCCCGATTTCTGGAGCCAAGTCCTTGATGAACGACGTGTGATTTCGGTACAACGCGTTCGTCAGGTTGTAGGCTGAGACGCTCAGAATATGTGCCATGTGCCGCGCTGGCCACACGTACGAGGCTCTTACGTTGAAGATCGTATACCCGGCTGTTTCCGTCTCATTTCGAAACACGCGGCCCTGCCGGGCCGTGAAGTTCCACTCCGGCGTGAGTGTGAAGCCCCGATAAGGCAGGTCAACGCTCAACTGTCCTCTGAGTGGTGGAATCCTCGGCAGTGCCTCTCTAGTTGTCGTGAGTTCTGCGTTCACAAGCCCGAGCCCAAGATTCGCCCAGGCCAGCGAGCCAAGCCGAAGGCTGGCCTTAGCATCGAATCCAGTGAATCGTCCATTGCCCTGCCGGAAGCTCGCAACCCGAAGACCATTGACCAACTTGTCTTCGAAATTAAGGAAGACGAAGTTGGTGATGTCGTAAATGTAGACGTTGGCATCGCCTCTGAGTCGGTTAGACCGGTGGCGGAGACTCAGATCGAGTCCGACGGTTGATTCCGCGTCGAGTTTCGGATTTCCTACCTCGTAAGCGAGGTTTCCCACGTGGGGGCCAAAGTTGTACAGCTCCTCAAGAGAGGGTGCTCGATGCGACCGAGTGAGGTTGGCCACGACTGCGTTGCCTGGGGACAGATCGGCCCGTAAGCCGATCGATGCGGACCCGCCTATGAAGTCACGGTTGCGCACCGTCGGCGGTACTAATTCGTGAGCGTGTTCCTCTAGAACGTCGTGGTTGCTGCTTGTACGCTCGCCGACCGTATAGCCGTTTCGCTCGAGACGGCCGCCGAGCTGCAGCTGATACTGTTCCAAGTCGATCTCTTCGTAAGCGAAGGCCGCTATCGATGCCTGTTTAGTAGCGGGTGCCAACGCTTCTTCCCCGGTGGCTGAGTAGTTCCGGATCTGCGTCCATACGCCGAATCTCCCGGACACCGGTCCTAACTGTCGCTGGTTGATATCTGCGCGGACCACATAGGTCCGATTGTCCATTACTGATGCGGTGTTCTCTATGCCGCTGTCGACCTCAATTTCGTCGTGCTGCCAGTCGATCACGTTGGCCACGACCTGAAACGAGCCGATAGCACGACTGTTTAAATTGCGCATCCCAAAGTCAAAACGTCCGACGCGTCGCACAGAGTCAATGTCAACAACGAGCTTCTCTTCGTGACTGTCCACCTCATTGTGGAAGTGGAATTTGTCGGCGAACGGGACGGAGTGGCGACCATCTTCGACTGTGATCCCACTGCTAGCAAATGTTTGATTGCCCGAATAGCCGATTCCGACCCGACCGGTCGTGAGAGTCGTTCCAGAATTTTCGACGGTACCGGCAGGCGTAACGTAGTCTCCGGTTCGTCGGGTACCTCCACCGGTCCATACCATCAGGCGGTCCTTCGCGTGCTGGACGTTAGCGAACGTTCCGGCTTGTGCATTCGCGCTCCCGCTGTCGATACTGATCTGGCCTCGCGTACCTGCGATCAATCTATCCTTGAAGCTCTCGTGCGGCGTTATCGCGTTGATAACCCCACCGACGGCGTTCGATCCGTAGAGAAGCGTCGCTGGTCCTCTTACGACTTCGATTCGGTCCAATCCGTTGGGGTCGGTGTTCACACCGTGGTCGCCTGATTGGCTCGAAAGGTCGCCGGTCCGGATCCCGTCCTCCATGATGAGCACACGATCGCCGTCAAAGCCACGGATGATCGGGCGTCCCGAACCCGCACCGAAGCTTCGCCTGGCGATCCCGGGTTGATTCTCAAGCGCTTCAGCTAGTGTTCCCACAGGGTTTGTGACTGCATCGAATGAGTCGAGCGTGGTCGTGGCGTTGAATGCTTCGAAGGTCGTGGTCTGCCCTCCGGTCGTTGCCGTGACGGTGATTTCCTCATGAACGGGTGACAACTCTAGCGTGAAATTCACAATGGACGTTCGTCCGGACTCAATTGTGACGGTCTCCCGATTCGCGGTGAGGTGCTCCCGCTGTGCAAGGATCTCGTAGGTCCCGACGAGGACATCTTCGAAGATAAATGCTCCCACTTCATCAGTTGTGACCACGAGTCCCGGACCGACAATCAGTATGATGGCGCCATGAACGGCACTGCCATCCGCGCCAAGCGCCACCGATCCTTGCACGGTGCCTGTGTCCTGTGCCGCTGCCGCGGTCGACGAAATCATACCGATGATTCCGATTATCAAGACGAGTGTCTGTAGTTTGCGAGCCATCATCGCTCTCTACTAGTTCGAAGAGTCGTGATCCACGAACGGTCCCGTGTGACGTGGGAGAGGCGAGCGTCTGCTGATCGCTCGTGGCTAGCGTTCGGATATGCGAATGAGTAGAGGCACTAAGCGGGTGGAGCCCGGGTAGGGACTCCCGGAGCGTCGTTGAGTTCGGACCAACTGAGGGCCTGAATCTGCGTTGCAAGATCTGGCGCGGGGGGTGGAGTGACCGGTGAATGTCCCGAGAGAATCGCCTCCGGTTGGTGGCGCAATTGGCACACTGCACAATCCTGCCCTACGCCGTGCTCCGCATGCCATGCTGGCAAGACTGAAACGGCTCCGAGCAATAGGATTGTTAGGATGATGCCTGAACAGTGCCACTTAACTGGTGAAAGCGTGTCAGTCACAACGTATTTTTTTGGTTCAAGAAATCCTTGCCATCAAAATAACAGAAAACGTCTTTGGCAGCAAAGGGTGGCTAGGTCGTGCAGTGGCCGATCGTAGTGATCTCACTGAAGAATCGCCTACTGCTGCCTAGTCGCAGTAGGCTAGACGTTAGAAAGTTTGGAGTCTGTTGCTACCGCACTTGCGTCTTTACCGAGTTGCAGAAGGAAGGATCGTGGCAGAATAGCTTTATCGTCAGCGTTCGGCCGTAGCTCGCACAGTTTGTTCGATGCCAACGATAACGGTTCTGATGGCCATTCGTAACACCTGGCGGTTCTTGGTGGAGGCCATCCAGTGCATTTTCGCGCCAGAAGCTGTCCGATTCCGAGCTGCTCATCATTAATAACGGTTCGACCGAAGACTCAGCGGACGTCGTGACGTGATTCCGTAACCACAAGGGAGCGATTTCATGAATTCTGCGAAATATGTTCTTACAGCAACCAGTGCTTTTTTTCTCGCCATTGCCTTGACCGAAGGTGGTGATTGGATTGAGGCTGTTGCGCAGACTACCGAACCATCCCGTTTTCCGTCGGGTATTCGGGGGCTTGCGGATGGACAAGACGCGTCTCCGAGCGGTCGGTGGCTTCTTGATGCCAGGGACGACGAAGAGCGATTCCGCCGCCTTCAAATCTACGCAGGTGGCACGGATCAGCAGATGTGGCAGGTTGGCTATCGCTACGAGGAAGTCTATCAGGCCATCATCGACGAAAACTGGGAATTAGGCACACACCATTGGGGAAAATTACGCAATGTCTTCAACGTAGCGTTGATGAAACGGCCGAATCGGACACCAAACGCCGAAGAGTTGTTCCTGGACGACAATTGGCAACTTCTGTCCGCGGCATTGGAAGCTGGAGATCCCACCGCGGCGCACGAAACATTTCTTCAGCAACGACAAGCCTGCATATCCTGTCATGTTGCCGAAGGATTCGAATTCGTCAACAGCATGCTGATGTTCAAGGAAACAGCGTCCTTCCCCGAGAACTGAACCTGCGAGGAAAGACGTTGGCGCGTCAATCGGAATTGGCTTGTAACGAACCCAACATGCCGCTCGTTCACCTGACGATGCCGTACGGCGACGGTTTCGCAGCCTCAGTCATCTGATTGAGGATGTTGTTCATGGGGATGATCAATGTCTTCCGAGAACCTCGTTCGCATTGCGTACCAGGAAAATCGCCATCCCGTAGGACATTGATGCTACAGCGACCACTAGCAGGGCACACTTCCGAGACTTGGGTAAAGCACCAAGTGGAACAATAAGCCGGTAACAACCGGTAACAAGATGATACGTAATCACACGGTATAATTTGAGCGAATCGCGGTCACTGTAGCCCGTCACTACGGGCGCAGTGAAGGTCCTTCGTGCCTATTGTTCCGCTAGCATAGATTGAAATCTTGCTTCGGAACTAGCCACCATTTCTAGCCATCCCTCAGCGTCGAGGCAACTCGCACAGTTCCGATTGACTGGGAGATCCGCGTTCAGTGCGCGGGACTGGGCTCGCACGTGATTATGCAAGAAGAGATCGGGGGGAGCGAGTTCCTTGAGTACCCGCAGGGTTCGTTGCGTGTCTTCTACGACAGTCGGGTGCCTCGGATTATCGACGAGCGGGACTCCGGCGTTCGGGATCTCGCCACCACGGAAGGCAACGGAATACGTTTGGTCCTGCTCTTGCACCCTCGTCATCCACATCGTTGCCCCCTGGGTGTGGCCGCCCGTCCACACGGCACGTAACGTCGTGCCGCCAAGCGTGACCGTATCACCGTCATCCACCACGCGATCGACCTTGACAGGCTCCCATCCCTCATCTCCGAGAGCTGAATTATCTTGGCCCGATTCAATCGCGACGGCATCGCCGCCGAGCGCGACAATCTGCGCACCAGTTGCTCTCTTCATGGCCGCATGGCCTTGCATGTGGTCGACATGGGCATGGCTGTGCAACATGAACTTGATGTCCTCGACCTTAAACCCGAGCGTCTCGATATTCGAGCGAATCACCTCGTGCATCTCGACGGTACCCGTGTCGTGAAGAATGTGTCCCTCCGGCGTGGTGATGAGATAGGACGCTAGCCCCTTGGCCCCAACGAAATAGATGTTGCCCAAGACACGGAATGGCTCGGCGGGTTCCGCGTCCGTAGTGTGCCAGCGTTCTCGTTGCTCCTGCGAGATATACGGTGACTGCGCGGCCACCAGCGTTGAGCACAGCACAACCAATACACACATCAGACGCATAAGTCCTCCTTCAATGGAGTATCGGTACATGTCACAGCCGCGTAGCGGGAAGGAGCCTCAGAGCCCTCACCGAATCCATACAGACGGCCAATACCGCGACCCTGATGGTCACCTACGGAGCGGACAGCGCGTATTGTATCCGACGGCGCGTGGTCAAAGGTTGTTGGTGCTTGCGGGTGGAGATAGGTCGGTACACTTCCGACACGCCTACTCGTAACGCGGCTACCCGTATCCGGGATCGAACCCGACGGGGTTACCGTCTGGTTCTTAGGTTGAAAAACATAGTCCCGCCTAACTCCACGCTAGGCTACAGACTGCGGCGTGCGTTATCGTGTCGGATGATAGCTATGACTGGTTACACATGCCGCTTTGCGATCGCCATGGCCATCACGGCTTTCAGCCCGGCTATCTCCGCTCAGGATGGGATGGTCGCTGAGCTGCGAGCGAAGGCGGACCAAGGGGATGCCGTGGCGCAGGTCAACCTTGGACGGATCTATCACGACGGCCGCGGTGTCCCGCAGGATGACACGGCGGCGGTGAGGTGGTTCCAGTTGGCCGCGGACCAAGGGGATGCCGTGGCGCAGGTGAACCTCGGGCGGATGTACCGCGACGGCCGCGGTGTTCCGCAGGATGACGCGGCGGCGGTGCAATGGTACCGGTTGGCGGCAGACCAAGGGCTTGCCGTGGCACAAGTCAACCTCGGTTCGATGTATGAGGACGGCCGCGGTGTTCCACAAGACTACGTGCAAGCCCATATGTGGTACAACCTCTCGGCGGCACGATGGCACGGTGTGGAGAGGGAGTCGATGGCTGGGCTCCGTGATTTCGTTGCCGAACAAATGGCCCCAGCCCAGATCGCCGAAGCCGAACGTCTTGCTTACGAGTGGATAGAAGCGCACCCGCGCCAGCCTTGAACTGCCGCAGTGTTCTCCTTGCCAGCGAACAGTAGGATCGGCTTCTATGCTGACATCGTCGTGAGTGGCAGGGAGGACGTTGATGATCGGTCACCATCGACTCCAATTCGCCGTTGTCGTGCCGCGTTCGTGGGTCTGCTGATCGGGTGTCTCTTAGCATGGCCCACGGATGTGCACCTTGGATAACGCCGGCGTACCGTCGTCATTGCAGCGCAGGAGGAGATTGGGAATGCCACAAAGCGTGTTCTCTTCGAGAAACATCGGAATCGCAGCCGTTACGGTCCTGACCGTTTCGCTTGTCGCACTACCTACTAGCCAGTCTCCCGGCGAGGTGGTCCCAATGGACAGCGACGACATCGCGGGCGTGGTCACCGGCCCTAATGGCCCGGAAGCTGGCGTGTGGGTAATCGCGGAAACACGGGATCTACCCACCCGCCACGTCAAAATCGTAGTGACTGACGATGCGGGACGGTACCTCGTTCCCGATCTACCGCCGGCTACCTTCGACGTGTGGGTACGTGGCTATGGGTTGGTCGATTCCGAGAAGGTACAGGCCAAGCCCGGCGATGCGCTCGATCTGACGGCTGTGGTCGCGGCCGACGCAAGGGCTGCGGCAGAGTACTACCCGGCCCTGTACTGGTTCGCCTTGCTCCAGCTCCCAGCGCCAGGCGAGTTCCCGGGCACGGGACCGGAAGGCAACGGCATCTCGCCCAGCATCGGGAGCCAGGGGGAGTGGATCCGCTCCGTGGTCAGCACGGACGGCTGCACCGGATGCCACGCACTCGGGAACAAGGCCACCCGAGAGATTTCCGATGCCCTCGGCGACTTCGATTCACATGCCGCTGCCTGGGACCGTCGTGTGCAGTCCGGGCAAGCGGGTGCCACCATGGACGCTCGCTTGGCTCGGGTCGGGCGCCAGTCCGCGCTGGAGATGTACGCCGACTGGACCGACCGCATCCAAGCGGGCGAGTACCCGAGCACGCCTCCGCCGCGGCCACAAGGTGTCGAACGGAACGTGGTCGTCAGTCTGTGGGACTGGTCAGAGCCCGAAGCGTACATGCACGACCTGATCTCCGCGGACAAGCGGAATCCACAGGTCAACGCAAACGGTCCGGTCTACGGAGCACCCGAGAACAGCACCGACAACATGCCGGTTGTGGATCCAACCACGCACGAGGCAAGCGTGGTGCCGTTGCCTGTTCGCGACGCGGCCACGCCCAGCTCGGCGGACACGCCGCCCAAGCGGCCGTCGCCCTACTGGGACGACGAGGTCATCTGGACAAGCCGGACCGTCGCGCACAGTTTTGCCATGGACACCCAGGCGCGCGTCTGGATAGCGTCCCGAGTCCGCCCGGCCGAGACCACGGCGTTCTGTCGCGGCGGGTCGAACCATCCGGCAGCACGAGCGTTTCCGATCGAGCGAAGCAACCGACAAATGCATTTGTGGAATCCCGAGACACGAGAGATAACCACGATCGACACCTGCTTTGGGACGCACCATCTGAACTTCGACGAGGAAGACAAACTATGGTTCACTGGGAGTGGCCCGGTCGTCGCTTGGTTCGATGCTAGGGTGTTCGACGAGACAGGAGACGAGCAGCTGGCGCAGGGCTGGACGGTGCAGATTCTCGATACCAACGGTAACGGCCAGCGAGACGAGTATGTTGAGCCAGGCGAACCGAGTGATCCTGCCAAAGACACACGGATCGAGCGAGGCTACTACGGCGTCGCCCCGAGTCCGCTCGACGGATCGATTTGGGGTTCGACGTTGGGGATGCCAGGGGGGCTCTTGAGACTCGTTCCGGGTGACGATCCGGTGAATACGGCACTGGTGGAGTTCTACGAGGTTCCGTGGAATGACCCAGAGGCCCCGGTCCAGGGGTTTTCGCCACGCGGCATGGACGTAGACAGTAATGGCGTCGTGTGGACGGTGTTGTCGAGCGGTCACTTTGCCAGCTTTGACCGCAGCCGGTGCGAAGGTCCGCTGAACGGGCCGGTCGCGACCGGTAGGCATTGCCGCGAAGGCTGGATGCTCTACCCGTTTCCTGGCCCAAACTACAAGGGTGCGACCGACTCCGGTAGCGCTGAGTCAGCGTACTATAACTTCACCGATCGGTTTAACCTGCTGGGAGTCGGCGAAAACGTGCCGCTAGCGACCGGAAATCTGTCTGAGGGAGTGCTCGCACTTGTAGATGGTGAGTTCTACAACTTCCGCGTGCCGTACCCGATGGGCAGCTTCTTCGGCAAGGGACTGGACGGGCGAATCGATGATCCCAGTGCTGGTTGGAAAGGTCGAGCGATCTGGACGACCTCGGGCAGTCGAGCACCGTTCCATGCGGAGGGCGGTAAGGAAAGCGTGGCTCCCGTCTTCAAGTTTCAGGTCAGGCCGGGTCCGCTAGCACATTAGTCGGGTTCCGTGTCGACCCACGCTGGCTGGAGCTGGGGTCGTCGAGAACGTGGCCGCCCTCCCTGCTCTGTTACTCCGAAGATCGGCGAAGGCGGAACAAAGGGACGACTCCGCGCTGCTCTGCGAGAAGCGAACAGGCGCGTGTGGCACTGGTGCTGACCGGTCTTGGCCAAGAGTGCATCACCCGGCACGGTCAGCGGTGGACCTTTGTTGGACGAACGGAGGATGACGATGATACGCGCGATGACCCTGCTCGCGACCCCTGCCATGCCGCGACTTACCTTGCTGGGCACCACGCTGATGCTAGCCGCGATCAGCACATTTGCCCAAACCCCGGATACGACGTTTCTCGAGGAACTGACCTGGACCGAGGTCCGCAACGCCATCCAGGCCGGAACGACGACGATCATCATCCCGACCGCGGGCACGGAACAGAAGGGGCCACACATGGTGCTCGGTGAACACCGGTTCGTCGTGAATCACGCGGCGGAACTCATCGCGCGCCGGTTGGGCAACACGCTAGTGGCCCCGGTCATCACGCACGTGCCGGAGGGTGACTTGGACCCACCGTCCGGTCACATGCGCTATCCCGGCACCATCACGCTGCCAAACGAGTATTTCATGAAGGTCGTCGAATACTCGGCGCGGAGTCTAGCTGTGCACGGCTTCACCGACATTGTGCTCATCGGTGACAGTGGTGGAAACCAGAGCGGCATGCAGCAGGTAGCAGAGTTGCTCAACGCCGAGTGGGTAATGAAACCGACCCGGGTGCACTTTGTGGGGGACTACTACTCCAACAACGGATTTCGCGAATGGCTCACGAGCCAGGGCGAGACCGCGGACACCATCGGCGGACATGCCGGCATCAGCGACACCTCACAGCTGCTCTATGTGGCACCGGAGCACATCCGGGACGATCGCCGCGCCCCACTGGGTGGATTCGACGACAGTGGTGTCTCGGGAGATCCGACGCGTGCGTCAGCCGCACGCGGTCGGCGGGGCATCGAGTTGAAGGTTGAGGCTGCTGTTCGGCAGATCGGGACCTTGATGGCCGAACACTAGCAACAAAGGATTGGACTGTAGCAGTCGATATACTTTGACTAATTGGTACGTAGATAACCCCCGACTAGATCACTGGAGCCCCATCCCTGCACTTCGTGAGTGGTTGCCAACACGTTCACGTTGAACAGCCGCTTCTTCAGCGATAGGATCACGATTTTGACGGGCGTCGTCTCGATTTGAGACAGTCAGTACTGGGTTCAAGAGCCTTTTTTCTCATGGAGGGCATGATGAGCGTTTTAGTTAATCTACAGTTGAAAGTCAAACAAAACCAGGTTCCCAACGTTCTCGAAACCTTCAAAGAACTGCTGCCTGGCACCCGTTCCTACAAGGGGTGCCACTGGGTAAAGTTGGCTACTAATATTGAAGACGAGAATGTCTTGGAGGCAGTCTCGCAGTGGGATTCGAAAGAACACTACGACACCTACATCAAGTGGCGAATCGAGACCGGTGTAGTAGCCGCTTTGCGAGAGTTCTTAGATGAGGATCCGGTATTTCGCTTCTTACCTGTCAAACTGGAATACTAATTTGTTGCTTATCGTGGTAATACCGGACGCAAGACCAAGGCCTACTCATCCGCTCCCTCGCCTAACCCCGTTCCCGTCGAATGTATCACCGCGCTGCGGCAGGTGCTCGTCGGAAAGTGCATACAGCAAGACGTGCGAATTACGCATGCCATGGGTTTCATTCCAGGGGGTCAGCGGGATGTGTCGGATGTTTCGGGGACGTCGATCATGGGGTTAAACCTAGTCGTCGTCACGACGAAGGCTCGGCTGCATGCAAGAAGTCTGTACAATCAACCCACACGCAGCAGAAGTCCAGATCGCAACTTGTCAGGCGTTACCACCAGCTAAGTTCAACGTGAAGTTGCGGATAACAGTGTGTCAACCGGAAGCATTTCTGAGCAAAGGGACGTTCCCCAACGGAATGGAGTCCCTTTGGATAGCGCCGATTCGCACGCCGGTTAAGACTGCGTGAAATGGTGTCGGCACTGTCACGTTGATGTTGAACGGACAGGTGCACTCATGTGAGTCGTAACCCCCGTCTCCGTTCAACCGCACGTCCCGGCGCACTAATCGGCATCTGGTGTCAGCCATCACCGGTGCCATGGGAGTTTCGACGCGGTATGGCTCTCCCACGCTAGCCGAGGGGAGTCGGGTGACAAGACCCTGAGCTTTCACTCTGGGTTCCCAAGGCCCTACACTTGGCCGATACCGGAAGGAAAACGACCATGCCCAAGCAACCGTTTCGGACTAGGCCACTCACCCGTCGCGGCGCACTGCAGCTTTTGGGCGGCGCGGGCCTCGGGTTCCTTACGGCTCGATGCGGTGCGCCCGAACGCCTTGCGGCTCCGCTCGAAGAGGGTGTGGTCGAGACACCGGTGGGGTACAGGCCAGTGACTTTCCCAGACGGCGCGATCATTCGTACGGTGCTGAGCGACGTCGAACCGGATGCTTTGGCACATGGCGCGACGTTGTTCCATGAGCATCTGTCGTTGTCCGACCCGGTGCCGCCGTGGGTTCCCTCATCCGATAACCCGCTGGGGTCGTTCACGACCGACCTCGACCTGATGGCCGACGAGGTGAACGCGACTGCCCAGGAGGGGGTCAGCTGCATCGTCAGCGGTGGCACGCGGGATCTCGGTCAGAACGCCGAGCGGCTTCGTACGTTGGCTGGGCGGACGGACATGCACATCGTGGTAGCCAGCGGGCTCTGGACACAACCGCGCTACCCACCCGATATCGCGGAGAAGACCGCGGATGAGGTGGCGGAGGATTTCCTACGTGATGCCGCGGTGGAACGATGGGGCGCCATCGGTGAGATCGGGTCATCGATGACGATGCACCCGGACGAAGAGAAGGTGCTGCGCGCCTCGTGCCAGGTACATCTGCGGACCGGTCTCCCTCTCTTCACTCACACCCCGCACCAAGGGTGCAGTTCGTGCGCGGTCGAGCAGCTCGACGTCATAGAGTCCATGGATGTCAATCCCAGGCTCGTTTGCATCGGACACCTGGCCGACATCACCGACGACCCGACAGCGGAGACACACAAAGCGCTCGCCAGACGCGGCGCGTTCCTCGGGTTCGATACGGTCGGTCACCAGATCACGCAGGGCGATGCAGAAAAGGTCGCGATGATCGTGTCGGTTATCGACGCGGGTCTGGAAGACCACGTACTCTTGTCGGCCGACTTCGCGGCCGAGGAGGAACTCAAGGCGAACGGGGGAGCGGGCTACTCTTCCGTGGTAACGGTTTTTGTGCCTAAGCTCAGGTTCGCCGGCGTGCCGGAAGAGACGATCCAGAAAATTCTCGTCGACAACCCGCGACGGTTTCTCGCGTTCGTGCCGAAGGTAGTGTAGCGCTCCTGATGGGGCGCCCCGGGGACGGACCAGTCAGCATGGGTGCCATCCGTATCGCGCCGGAATCAAAGTAAGGGGTGAACGATGCAAAAGCGGGAAATCAACCCTACGGAATGGCTTCAAGCGTTCAATATTAACCATGGCGTCGAAGTGACGGGTGGACAACGGGTGCTCTATCTATCTGGGCAAACGGCAAAAGCCGCGGATGGCGCGGCGATGCATCCCGTTTGATCCTGTGCGCACCTCGATCTCAGAATACATTAGTTAGAAACTCCGGGTCGCCAAGACGTTCCGGACGTTGAAACGGTGTCAAAGCTGAATGGTAGCATCCGCCACCACAAGCATCAACACCGCCATCAAGACAACCACGCGCACGTCAAAGAGACTTTGATTGCTCATCGCGAATCCTACTGTGTCTTCAGTCGACAAAGGATGGCTCTCTAGGGGTCTCCGTGCAAGGTTGCCAGTGGTAAGCGCACGTATAATCACGACTACTGTAAATAAAGACACTGGGAGATGCCCATGCGTGAAATCAGACTCGGTCCGATCGCAACAACGACGTTCTTGACAGCGCTGTTTGCCCTACTCACACCAACAACACCGTTGTCCGTTGAAAGCGAAAACTGGCCATCGTTCCGAGGAGCCGACGCTCTGTCAACGGCAGAAGACGACCCGCGTCTACCAACGACCTGGAGCACAACTGATAACGTCGTCTGGAGAACACCGATTGCAGGACTCGGTTGGTCCTCGCCAGTCATATGGGGCGACCGTATCTTCCTAACAACGGTCGTCAGTGAGGGTGAAATACAGGAACCTCGCATGGGACTCTACTTTCCATTTGGATCGCCGGAACCATCTCCAGATTTTCGAGACCCTGAGCCAGGCGAACTTATGGAGAGAGAAGCGGCCATCCATCGTTGGTTGGTCTACGCACTTGACTTCGACAGTGGTGAGATGCTGTGGGCATCGGAGGTTAACCGTGGAACACCTACATTTGATCGACATCTCAAAAATTCCTACGCGTCGTCGACACCCGTCACGGATGGAAAACACGTCTATGCGTATTTCGGAAACGTCGGAGTCTTTGCATTCGACATGAACGGCACCATGCTCTGGGAAACCCGGTTTCCGGCAAGTGATACACGGTTTGGTTGGGGACCAGCCGCTTCACCTGTATTTCACGATGGCACCCTGTTTATCGTGAACGATAACGATGAGGATTCGTTTGTCGTTGCACTCAACGCTGAAACCGGGATAGAACGTTGGCGTCGTCACCGGGAAGAAGGGACGAATTGGTCAACGCCGTTCGTGTGGCAAAACGAGTTTCGTACCGAACTTATCACCACCGGAAGCGACCAAGTGCGGTCATATGACCTAGATGGAAAGGAATTGTGGAACTTTAGCGGCTTGAGTTCGATCACAATACCGCAGCCGTTTAGTGCAAATGGCCTGCTCTATGTAACGTCGGGTTATGTTGGCGACAGTACCCGGCCGGTCTATGCCATCCGCCCTGGTGCAAGTGGTGATATCACGCTCAATGAGACTGGGCAGAATAGTGACTACATCGCGTGGTTCGACGACACGGCAGGTCCGTATCACCCCACTCCACTGGTATACGGCGACTACTACTTCACACTCCAAGACCGAGGATTCTTCACAGTACACGACGCACTTACAGGCGAGGAGCTTTATTTAACTGAACAACAGATTCAGACTAAGGAAGTGCGACGGCGAATCGCTCCAGGTGCAACAGGGTTTACCGCCTCTCCGTGGGCTTACAATGATCGTATTTTCGTGATCAGTGAAGATGGTGATACCTACGTCCTCGATGCAGAAAACAACTTTCGTGTAATCGCAACCAACTCATTAGAGGAAGTTGCCATGTCGAGCCCAGCTATTGCACGAGGCAGCCTATTTATACGCACACGGTCGCATCTCTGGCGCCTTACCGACCTATCGCAAACTCAGTAAGCGATACAAGAAACACCGGAGCGGCCCCAATTCAATCACGGATCAACAAAGAAGAAATCTGCTGGTCCGTCTAGATGGGTGAGCAGCACGGATCAGGGACCACGGTTGACGGAAGGGCAGATCCTCATGTGGGTCGCTGTGTATCATGACGAGACAGGTAAGCAACCGACGCAGAAGCGCGATCCGGTGGGGTTGCCACCGGGTAAGAACTGGTCGGTATTCACCGATGCCTTTGCCGCGGTCAGCGCGAAAACGGATCGAGCGCGGGTGTCGCGTCCGACCGGAGCGGCGTCCGCGCCGTGTTCAACACCATTGCGATCAGCGTGTAATATCCGCTGAGCCCCACTATTTCGACGACCCCCTGCTCGCCGAACTCGGCTACCGCTCTGGCGTAGGTGGTATCGCTCACCCTCCCGTCTCGGTGCAGCGCAGTGCAGAAATCGTAGAGGGCTTCCTCGTCATCGGCCATCCCTTCTGGCCGCCGCCCGTCGGCAAGCGCCGCCGCGATGTCTGGATTCAGACCGCCATCCAGCGCAAGACGATGGTGCGCGGCCCATTCGTAATTCTGCGTCCACTCGCGTGCGGTAATCAGGATGACAAACTCTGACAAACGTGGCGGCAAAGAGCTATTGAACCGTAGGTAATCGCTCACACCCCGTAACCGGTTGAGTAGTTCTGGGCTGCGAAGGATCACGGCCCACGGGCCTCCGGGCTCGCCACGAGCGGCCCTAAACTCCTCCACAGCCTCCTTCTGCGCCGCCGTCATCTCCTCGTCCGGAATGGGTGGCATCCGGTTCTGAGCCTGTGCACTGATTGAGAAAAGTGACATGAGCATGATGACACGGGTGAAACGCCTGATTTGATCCAGGAATTTGTAATGCTTGCGATTTCCCATCGAATGATCCCTCCAATCACGGTTGTGTATTCGTCGATAGGCATAGTAGAGACCCGCTCCCTCCAGCAACTCGAAGTCGGGCTGCGGCCACTTCGTAGAACGCGACGGTGTCGGTTTAGGTCATGATCCTATCCCCTGGCTGGTAGTCGGTTCAATGTGGGTGGTCGTGCGTGGTTCGTCACCACCCGCCACTCACCCGTTTGAATTCTGAATGCTGTTGAGTAACGTGTCGGTGATGATTTCGAATCGCCAACCTTGAAACGTTGTCGGAATACTGCCTTGGTTTTTCATCACGCTGATTAAGAGTTCCTCGAGCGTCCGACGGTTGGCGAGTAGCTCTGGAGGCAAGTTATGCGCATCGGCCACTGTTCGGGTCATCTCTTTCCAACGTTTCATCTGGACTGCGTAAGGTCGAAGATCGACGGGAGCGTCGGTGTTAGTGGGCGTCTCTGTTCGCGCCGATCCAATGCACGTCAGGAGCGCCTGCCCGTAGCGGACCCTTGTGCGTTCTGACAACCCATCGATGTCACCCAATGACGAAGCGTCGAGCACGGGATCCGATGCCAGCTTGAGCAAGACCTCGTCGCGTAACAGATGCCGGCGGGGAATGTCACGGGCCATGGCCTCAGTCTCGCGCCATTGACACAACGCGCGCAGCACCGCACTTTGTGCAGGCCGTAATGCCCCACGTCCGCGAATTCGTAAATAGGCGGCTTCCGGCAGCTTGTCGACCGCGCGCGGACGACGCCGGTGTTCAAATTCTTCTTTGAACCAGGCTGACCGACCAAGCGCCGCCATTTCCCGCGAGAGCTGATCGTGCATGGGCAAGAGATAGACCACGTCTAACGCGGCATACCGCAGTTGCGACGATGACAGCGGACGCTTGAGCCAGTCGGAACGGGTTTCGGTTTTGTCTAGAACCACGTCCAGTAGAACTTCCACCAAGTTCCGATATCCGAGAGAGAAGCCGTATCCCGCAAATGCACCGGCAAGCTGTGTATCAAAGACATTGCACGCCGTAACGCCTGTGAGAAGTTCCAGAACCTCCAGGTCCTCGTCGCAAGCATGTATCAGTTTGAGGATCGATGGGTCGATTAAGA
>Ga0310345_10000527_pt1 | contig 54802 bp, 51 predicted proteins | sample HC15DNA20500_MG_FD_204667 | JGI IMG/M metagenome (GOLD analysis project Ga0310345, IMG submission 204667) | Marine microbial communities from station ALOHA, North Pacific Subtropical Gyre - HC15-DNA-20-500_MG | ecosystem: Environmental > Aquatic > Marine > Oceanic | place: Pacific Ocean: North...
CAAGAGGAGGAGATAAGAGACCTGTTCTTTCTGATTTAAGGGAATCAGGTTCAATTGAACAAGACGCTGATATGGTTATGTTTATTTATAGAGCTGAAAGATATGATATATCTGAAGATGAAGATGGGGAATCTACAATAGGGGTTGCTGAAATTTTATTGAGAAAAAATCGTAATGGTCGAACTGGAAAAGTTAAATTAAAATTTATTGAGCGTTTTGCTAAATTTGTTGACAGAAATTATCTAGATTCAAATGAATCCATCACATTAAGAAGTAAAGCAAGTGGAACAAATTTTAAAAAATTAGATTCGAAGGATTCAGATCCATTTTAATTATAATTAATTAATGAAAATATTAGTTTGTATATCCTATGTTCCTGATACCACTTCAAAAATTTCTTTTAAGGATAATAACACTAAATTTGATTCCAAAGGTATTCAATATATTATAGGTCCCTATGAGGATTACGCACTTGCAAGGGCAGTTGAAGTAAAAGAATCAATTGATGCTTCTATATCAGTTTTAAATGTTGGTTTAAATGAAACTGAGAACATTTTGAGAAAAGCTTTAGCAATAGGTGCTGATGACGCTTTTAGAATAGATGCTAGACCATTAAATTCTCATTTTGTTGCTTTTCAAATAGCTAGTTTCATTAAATTAAACTCATATGATTTGATAATGATGGGGAAAGAATCTATAGATTTTAATGGTGGTGTCGTACACTATATGGTAGGTGAGATATTACAAATTCCGTGTGTTTGTCCTGTTATGAATTTAGATTTTGACAATGAAACTATAAAAATAAAAAGAGAAGTTGATAATGGAATTGAATATTTAGAAGCTTCTTTTCCTTTAATATTAGGTTGTCAGGAACCTATTGCTGAATGGAGAATTCCAAATATGAGAGGTATAATGTCTTCTAGATCGAAACCTTTAAATATTATAAATCCTTTTAATTATTCTTCTAAAATTGAATATTTAAATTTCAGTCTTCCCAAGAAAAAAGATTCTGTTAAAATTATAGATTCCAATAATTTGGAAGAATTAATTGATAGTTTAAAAAATAATTTAAAGGTGATATAAATCTTTTATTTATGCCTATTTTAGTTTTTATAGAGCAATCTGATAGTGGTGATTTAAAAAAATCTTCTATTGAAGCGGTTTGCTTCGCAAAAAAAATAGAAAACGAAATATATGGTTTGTCCAAAACCTTAGTAAATAAAAAATCTATAGATGATTTGGGTTTTTATGGCTTGAAATTTTTTGTAAGAACAAATGAAAAAAAAGAATTCTCAAATCAAATGTGCAAGGTAATTGAAAATTACTCAATTGATTATGTTGTCTTTCCTAAGTCTAACATGTCTCATCAGTTAGCTGCTTGTTTATCAGTAAAAACAAAATTTTCTTTTGTAAATAATGTGGTTTCTTTCGATCTTGGAAAAAAAAGTAAATTTTTAAAATCAACAATTTTTAGTGGCAAAGCATTTTCACAAGTTAAATTAAATGAAAATCATGCAATTTTTATACTAAATAAAAGTTCTTCAGAAATAGTAAAATTTCAAGAATCTATTAAAATTTTGGAAATGATAGAATTAAAGGATGATAATTCCTATTGGAGCTCTTTAAAGTCAGTTAATAAAGAAAAAATAATTGATGAAATTTCTTTAACAGAAGCTGATATAGTGGTATCTGCAGGAAGGGGAATGAAAGCTCCGGAAAATTGGAAAATAATAGAAAAATTAGCTAAAACTTTAAATGCTGCTACAGCTTGTAGTAAACCTGTTTCTGATATGGGTTGGAGACCCCATAATGAACATGTTGGCCAAACTGGTATCAAAATTTCTCCATCGCTTTATGTAGCAATAGGAATTTCTGGAGCAATTCAACATTTGGCTGGTGTGAATAATTCAAAAGTAATTCTTGTAATTAATAATGATCCAGATGCGCCTTTTTTTAGTGTTGCTGATTATGGAATAATTGGAGATGCATTTGAAGTTGTTCCAAAACTTACTAATTTATTAGAAAAAGTAAATGGATAAAAAAAATAAAGTTAAATTGGAAATACTTGGTTTATCATCTGGAAAATCTGATTCAGGTTCTTTTGCGTTAGTTTTGGGTGAAAGTGAAGGAAAGAGAAGGTTGCCTATTATAGTTGGTATTTTCGAAGCACAAGCAATAGCAATGGAAATGGAAGAAATAGTTCCAAATAGGCCAATGACACATGATTTATTTAAATCCTTTTCTTCAAAATTTAATTTTGAAGTTAAAGAAATATTCATTTCAGATATTAAGGAGGGAGTATTTTTTTCAAAAATAATTTGTTCTAATTCTAAAAAAGAAATTGTTATTGATTCTAGACCATCAGATGCAATTGCAATAGCAATAAGATTTAAAGCAGATATTTTTGTATCGGAAAGAGTTTTAGATGAGGCTGGTATAATTCTAGAAGATGAATCTAATCATGAAAAAGTTGGAGTTTCATCTTCGAAAAAAAACTATGAAGATATGTCAATTAAAGAGTTGAATAATCTATTAGAAAAATCTATTTCTTCTGAGAATTATGAGAATGCTGCAAAAATAAGAGATGAAATAAAAAAAAGAAATTAGTTAAGTGGAAGAATATATAAGATTTTTTTTAGGTATAGCTTTTATTTTGTCAATATCTTATTTTCTCTCAAATAATAAAAATCATATTAATTGGAAATTGGTTGGAACCGGTATCTTACTTCAGATAATTTTTGGTCTTTCTATATCTAAAATTCCTGTAGTTAGGTCAATGTTTGATTCTATAAGTGAATTTTTTGTAACTATTATCAGCTTTTCCCAGGAAGGAACTAAATTTTTATTTCCTGAAGCTAATTTTTCTGGTTTTGCTTTTGGTGCTTTACCTGTCGTAATCTTTTTTTCTGCATTAACTGCAATGTTATATTATATAGGTTTTCTTCAATATATCGTAAAGTCTATAGCTTGGGTTATGAATAGAACAATGAAATTATCAGGTGCTGAATCTCTTTCTGCTGCTGGTAATATTTTTATGGGTCAGACTGAAGCGCCACTCCTTGTGAAACCTTATATAAGTAAAATGACAAATTCTGAGTTAATGTGTTTAATGACAGGAGGTATGGCAACTATAGCTGGTGGAGTTTTTGCTGCATATGTAACTTTATTGGGGGGAGATGATCCTGTAGAAAAAATTCGATTTACCTCTTTCCTTTTAAGTGCATCTATAATGAATGCCCCTGCTGGTATAGTTTTATCAAAAATTATTTTTCCTGAAACCAATTTTAAAAAGATTAATAGAAATTTGATAATTAATAAAGAAGATTTTGGAGTAAATTTTATAGATGCTTTGGCTAAAGGTGCTTCAAATGGTTTAAAGCTAGCTTTGAATATTGCTGCAATGTTATTATCATTCATTGCGATTGTTTATATGTTAAATTACTTTCTTTCCTACATAGGAGAGATAACTGCATTAAATAATTTAATTCAAGTTTCTTCTTCTGGTCAGTTTGATTCTTTATCTCTTGAATATATATTAGGTCAAATTTTTAGAATATTTGCATGGTTTATAGGAGTAAGTTGGAATGAAACAATACTTGTAGGAAGTTTATTAGGTCAAAAGTTCGTTCTGAATGAGTTTATTGCATATGTAGATTTAGCAAGCTTAAAATCATCTGGTTTACTCTCACAGAAATCGATAATTATTTCTACTTATGCACTTTGTGGTTTTGCTAATTTTAGTTCTATAGCTATACAATTAGGAGGAATTGGTACTATGGCACCAGAGAGACAAAAAGATCTTTCAAAAATAGGTTTTAAAGCTTTATTAGCTGCGACAATGGCTACTTTGTTAACTGCAAATATTGCAGGAGTTATTATGATTTAGAATTCCTATTTAAGTATTCTAATAGCCCATTAGTAGAGCTATCATTTTTCTTATAATTAATTTTTTCTTGAAGTTGATTTAAAAGATTTTTGGATACCTCTTTTCCTAACTCTACACCCCACTGATCGAAACTATAGATATTCCATATTATTCCTTGAATAAATATTTTATGTTCGTAAAGGGCAATCAAAGAACCTAGACTATCAGGATTAAGTTTTTTAAGAATAATGGTATTAGAAGGTTTATTTCCCTTAAAGGATTTTACTTTTATTAATTTTTCAATTTCTATTTTAGATTCTCCTTTTCTTTCTAACTCATTTTTAATCATTTCTTCATTTTTTCCTTTCATTAGTGCTTGGGATTGTCCAATAAAATTTGACATTAATACATTATAGCGTTCATCTTGTAATTTTAAAGACTCAACTACTCCAATAAAGTCACTTGGAATTAACTTTGTCCCTTGATGTATTAATTGAAAAAAAGAATGTTGACTATTTGTTCCTATACCTCCCCAAATAATGGGTCCAGTTTGATAGGTTAGATTTTTATTATTTCTTGAAACAGACTTTCCATTACTTTCCATGTCGACTTGTTGTAAATAATTTGGTAATAGACTTAAGTATTCATTATAGGGAAATATAGCATGTGTTGAAGCATTAAAAAAGTTATTATACCATACCCCTATAAGTGCTAAAATGATAGGGATATTATCTTTAAAAGGTGTTTTGTATAAGTGATTATCCATTTTATTTGCTCCTAATAAAAGATTTTTAAAATTTTTAAAACCAATGAATAATGAAATTGAAAGTCCTACGGAAGACCATAAAGAATACCTTCCTCCAACCCAATTCCAGTATGGAAATATATAATTTTTTCTAATACCGAATTTTTTTGCTAGATTTTGATTTAAAGTTACTCCTACAAAATGTTGTTTTAAATCCCCTTTATTATTTGTTAATTTTAAAAACCATTTTTTAGCTGAATTAGCATTAATTAGTGTTTCTATTGTTGTAAATGATTTTGAAGAAATAATAAAGAGTGATTTTTCTGGTATAATTTTATTTAGTACTTCATTAATATTTTTTGAATCAATATTTGAAACAAAAAAAACATTTATACCTTTTTTTTTATATTTTTTCAGTGCTTCACATACCATTTTAGGACCTAAATCTGAACCTCCAATTCCTACATTTATTATGTATTCAATTGGATCTCCTTTATATCCTCTGTGTTTTTTATTATGTATATTTTTTGTGAATTCTTTTATTTTGTTAAGTGATTCATTGATTTTTTTGGACACTTTATTTTTTATCTTTTTGTTAAGATAACTTTCTCTAAGTGAAGTGTGTAATACAGGTCTGTTCTCTGTTTCGTTAATTGGGCTTCCTTTAAATATTTCGTTTATGGCTTTTTTTAACTCAACTTCATCTGCTAGATTTAAAAGAAGTCTCATCGTTTTATCATTTATAAGATTTTTTGAATAATCTATGAGTAAATTATCAAAGTTTTTTGAAAATTTTGAAAACCTATTTTTATCTTCATTAAAAAAATTTATCATTTTTTTATCCTTTATCTCTTTATAATGTTCTTTAAGCTTATTCCAGGCTATAGTTTTATCTGGTTCTTTTCTAGGAAGCATATTTTTTAATTATTTTTTTCACTAACTTTTTAACTCTGATATCTGTTTTATAACTATTAATAATTGTTGAATTTTTACTTATATAAAATTTTAATTTTGGTTCTGTTCCAGATGGTCTTATAGATAGAAGACTACCATCAATTGATTCAAATTGCAAAACATCAGATTTATTTAATTTTATAGATTCTTTTTTAATTCTTAGGAGATCTTTTTTTTCTGACTTTTTATAATCAGTTATTGTACATATTTTAGAATCAACTAAATCATTTGGTGGATTTTTTCTTAGTTCACTCATTATATTTTTAATTTTAATTTTACCCTCTATTCCTTCCAGCTTGATGGTAAACAAGTGTTCTTTATAATATCCATATCTAGAATAAATTTCATTTAATAAATTATTTATTGTTGTTTTATTGTGCATACACCATGCTGCTATTTCGCATATGATGGATGATGATATAATAGCATCTTTGTCTCTTACGAAACTACCAACTAAGTATCCGAAACTTTCTTCAGCTCCGGCAATAAATTTCTCATTCTTATTTTTTCTTATTAGTTCAGCTATATATTTAAATCCGGTTAAGGTATTATAACATTTAACTCCAAAATCTTTTGATATATTATCAATTAATCTACTTGTGACAATAGTTTTAGCTATAAATTCATTTCCTTTTAGCAGATTATTTTTTCTCCACATTCTTAAGGTATAATAAATAATTAAACTAGCAATTTGATTTCCATCTAAAATCATTACTTTGTTATTTTTATTTTTTATAGCTATTCCAACTCTATCACTATCTGGATCTGTGGCAATCAGAATATCACCATGTTCTTTCTTCATTATTTTTATTCCTTCTTTCAAAGCATCTTTTTTCTCAGGATTTGGAGTTATAACTGTTGGAAAATTGGAATCAGGTTCTGCCTGACTTTTAACTATATGTATATTTTTAAAACCAAAATTTTTTAAAGATTTCGGAATCATTGTTATCCCAGTTCCATGTATGGGTGTATATATTATTTTTATATCTGTTTTTTTATTAAGAGATTTCTGAAATGACAGATTTGTTATTTCATTTAAATAGGAATCATCAATAAATTTATCTATCAATTCTACTTTGTTGTTTTCTGAAAAATTAATTTTTTTAAAGCTTCTAATTTTTTTTATTTCATTAATAATTCCACTATCATGTGGATGTATAATTTGACCTCCATCTTTCCAATATACTTTGTAACCATTATATTCTTTAGGATTGTGTGAAGCTGTAATTACAATTCCACAATCACATTTTAGTTTCCTTATAGTATAGGATAACTCAGGTGTGGGTCTTAAAGAAGAAAATAAGTATGTTTTAAAATTGTGATTTGAAAATATATTTGCTGAAATTTTAGCATAGAATTTACTATTTTTTCTACAGTCATATGCAATAGCAACTTTTATATTATGATTAAAAAACTTTTTAAGATACATTGATAGTCCTTCAGTCGCAATTCCAATTGTATATTTATTTATTTTGTTAGATCCAATTCCTATAATACCCCTCATTCCTCCAGTACCGAATTCAAGATTTTTATAAAATGATTCAATTAGTTCATTTTTATTTTCTTCTTTTAACAGTGAATTGATTTTTTTAACATATTCTCTTTCTATATTATTTTTTAACCATTTTTTGGCCTCATATAAACTTTGGGAATAAAGTTTTTGATTTTCTTGAGTCATATTACTCAATATCCTATCTTATTTTTAACTCGATTTAACACAGAAAAAGCTATTTTTTTAGCTTTGACTTCACCTTTTATTAAAGTAGATTCAATCTCATTATTATTTTTCATTAATTCATTAAATTTTTTTCTTTGTTTGTTATACTTTGAAAGTATCAATTCTAATAATTCATTTTTTGCATCACCATATCCATAATCTCCAGTCTCATATTTTTTTCTCATACTATCAGATTCGCTTTTGCTAGCTAATAAATTAAAAAGTTTAAAAATATTACATTCATCTGGATTTTTTGATTCTCTTAAACCTTTACTATCAGTGATGATTGACATTATCTGTTTTTTTAAATCTTCTTCTGGAAGAAATATATCAATGATATTATTATAGGTTTTACTCATTTTTTTACCATCAGTTCCAGGTATTGTCATCATTTTTGAATCTATTTTTGATTCAGGAATAACAAATGTTTCCCCGTAAATGCGATTAAATGATTTGGCTATGTCTCTGGTCATTTCTAAATGTTGTTTTTGATCTTTTCCTACAGGTACGATGTTAGCATCATATAATAAAATATCAGACGCCATTAATACAGGATAAGTAAATAAGCCATTGTTTATAGAAGATAAATTTTTTGATTTGTCTTTAAATGAATGTGAATTTAATAACATGGGGTAAGGGGTAAAACAATTAAGATACCATGCTAATTCACACACTTCATTAATTTTAGATTGTCTATAAAAAGTATTTTTTTCTGAATCAAATCCCATTGCTAACCATGCAGCTGCTACTGAATATGTATTTTGAATTCTTTCATGTGGTTTTTTAATATTTATCAACGAATGTAAATCAGCTATAAAAAAGAAAGATTCATTTTTGTTACTGTTAGATAAATTAACGGCAGGTTCTATTGCTCCTAATATATTTCCGAGGTGAGGTTTTCCAGAACTTTGAATTCCAGTTAATATTCTTGCCATGATAATTATCACAAAATTAAATCAATTTAATAGATTGAATCAAAATATTTTATATTTTTGGAAGAAACTATAATTAATTTATGAAAATAAAATTATTAGTACTAACTCTTTTACTAGTATGCAACTTATCCTATACCCAATCTCCAAAAATTAATTTTCTTAATTATGAACATGATTTTGGTGAAATTGAAGAAGATGGAGGAAGTGTTTCTCATACTTTTGAATTTGCAAATGAAGGGACTTCACCATTAGTGATTTTATCAGTTAAACCATCATGTGGTTGTACTACTCCTAATTGGTCTAAAGATCCTATTAAACCAGGTGGAAAAGGTTTCATTATAGCGCAATATGATCCCAAGGGTCGTCCAGGTGTTTTTAGAAAGTCTCTTGCAGTTTTTTCAAATTCAGAATCAAATTCTGAAAAAATGAGTAATAGTACATATATATATATCAAGGGTAAGGTTAATCAAAAATAATTTATACTTTTACTCCAACTTTTACTATATTGTTAAACCCAAAAAGTAAATTCATAGATGAAGTTTTCTGATACTTTTAAACTACCAATTCTGTTTCTTCTTTTTTTTGTATTTAATATTTCTTATTCACAAGAAAATTTCCCAATAAATGGTGTAAAAGATACAAGAACTAATTATTATGCATTCAAAAATGCAAAAATTTTTCTGGATTATAAGACCATTATTAATAATGGGGTACTCATAATAAAAGATGGTAAAATAGTATCAGTAGGGGAAGATATTATTATTCCAAAGGCAGTAAAAATATTTAATTTAGATGGTAAATCTATTTATCCTTCATTTATTGATTTATACACAGATTACGGTATTGTTAAAAAGAAAAGAAATTCTCAACCTAATGAACTTTCTTATATGATGAGTTATATGAATCCTCAGATGACTTCAAATAAAACAGGGCCTTTTGGTTGGAATGAAGCAATAAAAGCCGAATATAATAGTGTTGAAAACTTTAAGGTCGATAAAAAGAAATCTAAAGAACTTAGAGATATTGGTTTTGGATCAGTTGTTTCTCATAACATGGATGGTATTATTAGAGGATCAGGTGTGTTTTTATTTCTTTCTGACATTGATGAATCACAAGATGTAGTTATTAAAGAAAAATCATCAGCTCATTATTCATTTCTGAAAGGTAATTCACGACAAAATTATCCAAACTCATTAATGGGTTCTGTTGCTTTATTAAAACAATCATATTATGATGCTGATTGGTATAGATCTTCATTAAACGATGGTCAAGTAAATTTGACACTTCAGTCAATTAACGACAATAAAAACTTACCTCATATTATTGAAGTTAGAAATAAGTTAAGAGTACTTTTAGCTCAAAAAATAGGCAAAGAATTAAATATAAACTTCATTATAAAGGGTAATGGAGATGAGTATCAGAGATTAGATGAAATAAAAAAAGATTTATCAAGACTAATTATTCCAGTTAATTTCCCTTCTGCATTTAATGTGGATGATCCATTTAATAATAACAATTTATCACTTACACAATTGAAACATTGGGAAATGGCTCCTTCAAATCTTTATTTCTTAAAAAATAATGGTATAAACTTTTCTATTACATCAAATGGACTTAAAAATTTAAAAGATTTTAGAAAAAATTTAATTAAAGCAATTTCCAGAGGTATTAGCAAAGAAAGTGTTTTAAAAGCTTTGACATTTAGTCCTGCTGAGATGATAAATATGTCAGATAAATTAGGTTCTTTGAAGGAATCTTATACAGCAAACTTTATTATTACAGATGGAGATATTTTTTCAGATAAAACAAAAATTATAAGTAACTGGGTAGATGGAAATAGATATGAAGTAACAAGTTATAACAAAAGAGATTTTATAGGATCTTATAAACTTAATATAGATAGTGATGAATTCTATTTAAAAATTTCAGGAAAAAAAAATAGTCCTTCAGCGATAGTCAAGAAAGATCAATTTGATTCTACAGAAACGAAAATTAATTTAAAAGTTGATGGGGATAATGTTAGTTTGAATTTTAAAATGAAAGATCGTGAATTTAAACTTTCAGGTTACCATTTAAATGGTGTTCTAAAGGGTAGGGGAACGGTCAACAATTTAGATTGGATAGATTGGAGTGCAGTAAGTTTTGAAGTAAATGAAGATATTAGTGAAAAAAAGAAAAAAATAGATAAAAAACAAAAAAAGGAAGTAGTGGGTGATATAATATATCCTTTTGTGGAGTATGGTTCTTCGGCTTTACCAAAAAAAGAAAAAATTTTAATAAAAAATACTACAATTTGGACATTAGAAAAGGAAGGTGTTCTTAATAATTCAGACGTTTTGATTGATAATGGTAAAATAGTTTTAATTGGAAATAATATTGAGGCGGAAGATGCTAAATTAGTCGATGGTACTGGTATGCATTTAAGTCCTGGAATAATTGATGAACATTCACATATGGCACTTTCAGGTACAAATGAAGGCTCCCAATCAGTGACTTCTGAAGTAAGAATGAAAGATGTTGTAAATTCAGAAGATGTTAATATTTATAGACAACTAGCAGGAGGCGTTACTGCCGCACAACTTTTACATGGATCTGCAAACCCTATTGGGGGTCAATCTGCAATAATTAAATTAAGATGGGGCTCTAGTCCAAATGCAATGATAATAAATGAAGCAGATGAATATATTAAATTTGCCTTAGGTGAAAATGTTAAAAGATCTAGAGCACCACAGAGCACGAGATTTCCAGATACAAGAATGGGGGTTGAGCAGGTTTTTGTTGATGCTTTTACTAGAGCAAAAGAATATGATGCTGAATGGAAAAACTATAATGCACTTTCAAAAAAAGAAAAAACAAAATTTCCAAAACCAAGAAAAGATCTTGAACTTGATGCTCTAGCTGAAATCTTAAATGGTGACAGATTTATAACTTGTCATTCTTATGTCCAGTCTGAAATTAATATGTTAATGAAGGTGGCAGATTATTTTGCATTTAATGTCAATACTTTTACTCATATTCTTGAAGGATATAAAGTAGCAGATAAGATGGCTAATCATGGAGCAGGAGGTTCAACATTTTCTGATTGGTGGGCATATAAAAATGAAGTAAAAGAAGCTATTCCCTATAATGCGTCTTTAATGACTCTTGCTGGTGTGGTGACAGCTATAAATTCTGATGATAGAGAAATGGCAAGGAGGTTAAATCAGGAAGCTGCAAAATCTGTAAAGTATGGTGGTATGTCTGAAATTGAAGCACTTAAAATGGTTACACTTAATCCAGCTAAATTACTTCATTTAGATCACAGAATGGGAAGTATAAAGGTTGGGAAAGATGCAGATTTAGTTCTATGGACAAATCATCCTCTATCAATCTACTCCAAACCATCCAAAACGATTGTTGATGGTAAAATATATTTTGATCTAAAAAAAGATAAAATTTTAAGGGGAGAAATAAAAAAGGAACGAGCAAGAATTATAACGAAGATGAAAAATAATAAAAGTGGAGACAGTTCCAAAAAACCTCCTTTTAGAAATTGGAATTTTGAATTTAATTGTGAAGATATCATTGATTATCAAACTTTAATTGAATTAGAAAATTAATATGAAAAACATTTTTACCTACTTCTTTTTACTCATTTGTTTTATTTCTTATTCTCAAGTTCCAGAACCTGTAAAGGATCAAAATTTTCCCATTATTTTAATGGGTGGGACGGCACATTTAGGTAATGGTAAGATAATTGAAAATAGTGTTATAGCTTTTAAAAAAGGTAAAATAACATTTGTTGGTTCTTCTTCTTCTTTTTCTGATGATTTATCAACTTATAATATAATTGATGTTTCTAATAGAGATATCTATCCAGGTATGATATTACCAAATTCAAAAGTTGGATTAGAAGATATTTCAGCTGTGCGTGCCACGATTGATCATACTGAATTAGGAGAAATTAATTCAAACATTAGATCTTTAGTAGCATATAATACAGATTCTGAAATGATTTCTACTTTTAGATACAATGGCATCTTACTAGCTCAAGTTGCACCAGATGGAGATCTAATTACTGGTAATTCTTCCATCATGATGCTAGAGGGTTGGAATTGGGAAGATGCAGCTTATAAAGTGGATGATGGAATTCATATTCATTGGCCAAGAAAAGTATTTCCTCCAAATCCTTGGAGAGGATCCACGGATTTTAGAGAAAATCCAAATTATAAATCTACTATAGAAGTAATAAAAAAATTTTTAATTGACTCAAAGGTATATTATGATATGATCAATCCTAAAACTAATCTTAAACTTAAAGCAATGGAAGGTGTATATGACAAGACTAAAAAAGTATATATTCATGCCAATTCTAGAGATCAAATTATTGAATCTGTTCAATTGTTTAAAAATAATGGGATAGATAATTTAGTATTAGTAGGAGTTGGAGATGCTTTTTATGCAATTGATTTTATTAAGGAACATAATTTACCCGTGCTTTTAGAAAATTTACATAGAACTCCATCCAGAAGACATGAAGATGTGGATTTACCTTATAAATTACCTAATATTCTTAAAGAAAAAGGCATTTTAGTTGGATTGACATTAAGTGAATCACTGCATGGTTCCAGAAATTTGCCTTTCATTGCCGGTACTGCCGCAGAATATGGTCTTGGTAAAGAAGAAGCACTAAAAATGATTACTTCAAATACAGCTAAAATTTTGGGTATTGAAAATAGAACTGGAACTCTAGAAGTAGGAAAAGATGCAAATATCATTGTTAGTTCAGGTGATTTATTAGATATGATGACCAGTAATATTGAATTTGCATTTATTACCGGAAGAATGTTAAATCTTGAAGGTAAACAACAAATATTATACGACAGATTTAAGAGAAAATATTCTGGGAAATAATTTATAACTTTCCCTCAATACAAGTTGTATATAGTCCTCCTCTTACATTATACTCTGATGTCACTTTGATTTTTTTTGTTTTAAGAATTTTTTTTAAGTCTTTATAAATTCTTTTCGTTACCTCTTCTTGATAAATACCCACATCCTTAAATGAAATAAGATAATATTTAAGTGCCTTTAGCTCTAATGCATACCCTCCTTGAGGATAATATTCAATAATTATTTTTGCAACATCTGGTAAGCCACTAAATGGACATACAGCTATAAATTCATTTGTAAATGTTTTAATGAATTGTTTAGGGCTGTTAAATTTAAATACCTTTAATTCATTATTATTTATTTTATTCTTGCTTTCGAATTTTATTACTTTTTCTTCAGCAGTTTGTCCGATATATGGATTGATTATATTGCTTTTTATCTTCATTTTATATCCAATTCTTTTTTTTTGCTTCATAATAACCTTTTGATCTTAATATACTTGCTTGATTATCTAGTTTTCCATAACCCCATTCATTTTTAATTTTAGATCCATTATAGTCAGTAATCGTATCATTGATTATTGTTTTTAAACAGTCAAGTTTTTTGGCTAATTTCCATGTTTCAGCTTTACTAAGTTTCATTAACGGTGTGTGTATTTTTATTTTTTTATCTACAGCTAGTGACAAGGTCTTTTGCATCGAATAAATAAATTCTTCTCTACAATCTGGATATCCACTATAATCTGTTTCACACACCCCTGTAACAAGATCATATATTTTATTGTTTATACCATAAGAACAGGCAAAGGATAAGAATAAAGCATTTCTTCCAGGAACAAATGTGTTTGGTAGGTTATTATTTAAATTGTGAGGTTTATTGATATCTTTTTCGTGTTCGATGAGAGCAGAGTTGTTCAGTAATCCTCTAATATTTAGAATCTTATAATCTATATTTTCTTTTAAACATATTTTTCTTGCATGATCTAATTCGATTAGGTGTTTCTGATTGTAATCGAATCCGATAGCATAAACTTTTTCAAATCTTTTTATTGCCCAAAATAAGCAAGTTGTAGAATCTTGTCCACCTGAATGTAAAACTAAAACTTTTTTCATTTTTATGAGTTTTTTCTACTAATAACCTTAATAGCAGATTCAACAATAGATTTACTATTTAATTTATATTTTTCTAGTAATTCTAGTGGTTTTCCACTTTCACCAAAACTATCGTTTACTCCAACCTGTTCAATGGGACAAGGTAATTTTTTTGATAACAAACTTGATATACTTTCACCCAATCCACCAATAATGTTGTGCTCTTCAGCAGAAACTAGACATTTTGTTTTATTTACACTTTTTAGTATACAGTTTTCATCAAGTGGTTTAATAGTATGAATATTTATTATCTCTGATGATATTCCTTTACTATGTAATATTTTTTCTGATTCAAGGGCTATCCAAACCATATGGCCAGTTGCAACTATTGTTACATCTTTTCCTTTATTAAATACAATACCTTCACCTATTTTAAAATTAGATTCACTAGTGAAAATTGGCCAACTTGGTCTGCCAAACCTTAAGTAAACAGGACCCAAATGATCAGCAATTGCTATCGTAGCAGCTTTGGTTTGATTATAATCACAAGGATTAATTACAGTCATACCAGGTAACATTTTCATCATTCCAATATCTTCTAATATTTGGTGGGTAGCACCATCTTCTCCTAAACTAATTCCCGCGTGTGAGGCACATATTTTAACATTCTTACTTGAATAAGCTATTGATTGTCTAATTTGATCATAGACTCTTCCCGTAGAAAAATTTGCAAATGTACCAGTGTATGGAATTTTTCCTCCAATTGTCATTCCGGAAGCAATTCCCATCATATTTGCTTCTGCAATACCAACTTGAAAAAATCTTTCAGGGAACTTTTCTTTAAATGCGCCCATCTTTAAAGAACCTGTCAAATCAGCACATAGTGCTACAACATCTTTATTTTTTTTTCCTACTTCAAGTAACCCATCACCAAACCCTGATCTCGTATCCTTTTTCTCTTTGTATAAATATTCCTTTCTATTCATTTTTAATAATCTCCTAAGGTTTCTTCGAGCTGTTTCAATCCTATTTCAAGTTGCTCATCATTTGGAGCTATACCATGCCATTTATGAGAATCTTCCATAAAATCAACTCCTTTACCCATTTTAGTCGTCATTATATTCACTATTGGACTTGATTTATAAGAAATACTTTTTGCTAATTTTAGATTTTTTATATTTTCTTTTATATCATTCCCATTGCTTTCTATTACTTTCCAACCGAAAGCTTTAAATTTTTTTTTGAGATCTCTCAGAGAGTTGATTTCATCAACAAGACCATCAATTTGTTGGCCATTATAGTCTATTGTTGCAATCAAATTATCAATTTTATTATTAGCCGCATACATTATTGCTTCCCATATTTGACCTTCCTGAAGTTCACCATCTCCTAGTAATATAAAGACTATTTTGTTATCATTATTCAGTTTTTTTGTTTGAGCAGCTCCTATAGCTACTGATAAGCCTTGTCCAAGTGAACCTGAAGCAACTCTAACACCTGGTAGACCCTCATGTGTTGCTGGATGTCCTTGAAGCCTTGAGTTTATCCTTCTGAATGTATTTAATTCTTTTAAGTCAAAATACCCAGATCTAGCTAAAACACTATAAAAAACGGGAGATATGTGACCGTTTGAAAGAAAAAATATATCCTCATTATTTCCATTTATGTTAAATTCTTCATTTCTTTCCATAATTGAGAAAAACAATGAAACAAAGAAATCTGTACATCCTAGTGAACCACCTGGATGACCAGAATTTACAGAATGAACCATTCTTAAAATATCTCTTCTGACCTGAGATGCTATTTTCTTCAATTCATTTATGTCTTCAATTTTTTCTTTCAATTTACCCTAATATTTGATTTGTGTGATCTTTCGTTTTTACCTTTTCTATAATATTAATAATTGTTCCTTTTTTATCAATGATAAATGTCCACCTTGCTGTTCCCATATATTGTCTTCCATACATTGACTTTTCAACCCAAGTTCCGTATTTCTCATGGATGGTTTTATCCTCATCAGCTATTAAATCAAATGGGAGATTAAATTTTTCTTGAAATTTCTTATGTGATTTTATACTATCATTACTTATTCCGATGATTTTAAAAGCATTGGAAGACAATCTCTTAAAATTATCTTTCAGATTGCATGCTTGTGCTGTACATCCTGGTGTATTATCCCTTGGATAAAAATACAAGACAATTTTTGTTCCCAAATAATCTGATAATTTTATTTTGTCACCATTTTGATTTAAACCTTCAAAATTTGGTGCTTTATCTCCTTTTACTAAATTCATAACTATTATAATTGATATTTAAATATTGAAATGTTACCTGCATTATCAGTTATTTTAAGTTCAAAATTACCAATTAATTGATCTTCTTTATTAAGCTTTTGTGAAAATAATAAATCTCTCTTATAATCATAGTTAAATAGTATCCATTCTTTATTAATTTTTCCAACATATTCTTTAATTCCTGATAACTCATCTTTAACATTAAAAATAAGATTGCTTTTATTAATTTTTACAGGTTTGATAATTGGAGGAATTGTATCTGTTAAAATGGTAAAATCATTGAATTCTCTAGTAGAGAAATTAATGTAGTTGTTTTCCCATTTGCCTCCCACAAATGAGTAATCATCTAAGTCTGAAACTATATAAACATGAGATTTTTCATTATTATAATTATTTTCTGTTCTCAATTTAAGATTTACTGGCTTTTTTGAAATATCACTTCTATTCAAAAATGAAAATATTTCAGTTCTATTTATAGTATCATATTTTTTATTAAATCTTAAGTAAAGTGTATCAAATAAATCATTATTATTTACTTCTAATTCAAAATCATAATGTGAAAATTTTGAATTAATATTTGTCAAAATGGTAGAAATAAATTTTGTATCAATTTCCTCTTCTTTTGTTATTATTTTTATTGGAAGTTTTTCTCTTAAATCAATCAAAAAATGTTTTGAATCATCTAATTTATAGTCTAATTTTTTATTAATAATCATTCCATTATCATAAATAACTTCAATAAAATCTCTGTCATTTGAGTTTAACTTAATTTCTATTGTATTTTCTGATATTAATGAATGTTTAAAATTTAAATCAATTTTATTGAATCCTTTTATGACATTTTTTGCTGAATCATTATTTATTTTCAGAGTGCTTTTATTTTCATATGAATCTATAAGTTTTATTAAGATTTCATCTGATGATTCATCTTCAATATTTATAATTCCATTATTATTATTTTTGTGTATAATAAGTTTATTTCCATCATCCTGATACAATTTGATATATTGTTTATTTTTTAGTAGATATAAATCATAATCTATATATTTTACTACATTATTTGTTTCATTGTAGCTCAATGTATCAATCTTATTTTTTATTATTATTTTATTATTTAAATACATTTCAATTGTCTTAATCCCATTTTTATTAGGTGCAATGTTGTATTTGTCATAACCATATATTGCTATTCCTATTTTTCCTCTGAGACTAACTTTTCCATCTAAAGAATAGATATTATTTTCTTTACTTAATTTATATTCAAAATATCCAAATGATTCGTTTATTCTAGAATTAATATCAAGTGTTTTAAAAACAATTTTTTCTAAAGTTGGTGGTATAGTATCCACTATCTCATTAAAATTATAAGACAATGGATCCAATACTTTGTCTTCATAATCTCTTATTTCAAAATGAAGATGTGGGCCACTAGAAGACCCAGTATTTCCTGAATATGCAATTAAATCACCATTTTTAAAGTTAAATTTATTTTTATTTGGATATTTAGATATCTCAAAACTTTTTATCCGATACTGCTCATTTAAAATATATTCTTCAAGTTCATTGTTGAATTTTGAAAGATGAGCATAGATTGATTTTGTTCCATCTCCGTGATTTAAGTATATTGCTTTACCATATCCTACACTAGAAACTCTAATTCTTTCTACATAACCATCCTTTGATGCATAAACTGGTAATCCATTTTTCCCTCTTGTCTTAATATCAATTCCCATATGAAAATGGTCACCTCTTAATTCTCCCATAGAACCTGATAAAAAGTTTTGATTATTTGGATTTATAGGAAAAGTGAAAGAATCATTATTTTGAGATAAACAAGAGAAAATTGTTATACTATTTAATATTAAAATCAAGAAATTTTTCATCCTCAATGTAAGCTTTTAAGTTATCTCCTTTTATAATTGATCCAACACCTTTTGGTGTACCTGTAAAGATAATATCTCCTTCAGTTAAATGAATAAAATTTGATATATAATGAATTAAAAAATCTATTTTATATATCATTAGATTAGAGTTACCTCTTTGAACCGTCTTTTCATTTTTCTCCAATCTAAAACTTATATTTTGAATATTTTTATAATTATCAATTGGAACAAACTTTGAGATTGGGGCAGAATGATCAAAGCCTTTTGATATCAACCATGGCAAACCCCTTTTTTTAGCTTTTTCTTGTAAATCTCGTGCCGTAAAATCTATTCCAACACCTATTTGATCGTAATATTTTTTTGCAAAATTTTCAGAAATATTTTTTCCTTTTTTTGAAATTTTTATTAAAAGTTCAACTTCGAAATGTATCTTTTCAGAAAAATTGGGGTAACAGAAATCTTTATTATTCAATAATAATGAAGTATCTGGTTTTGTGAAAATGACTGGATCTTTAGGTATATTATTATTTAGTTCTTTTATATGTTCCATATAATTTCTACCAACGCAAATTATTTTCATACTTTAATAGTTTTTGGATTATAGATTAATTTTTCTACTTTAACTACATTATCTGTATCAATTGAATTTAGAGAACAGGGGATAATTTCATTTATTAATTTATTATCGTATTTTGTTTTTACTCTAATATAATTTTCTGTATATCCATAAATAAAATCACCTTTTATATCTTTTTCAAATAGTACATTTCTAATGGTATTTAGATTATCATAACTAAATTTTCTACTTTTCTTTTTTGAAAGTATTCTTAACATTTGAGATCTTTTAACTCGTAATTGATAATCAATTTTATCATTTATTTTTACTGCTCTAGTATTTTCTCTTTCAGAGTATGGAAAGACGTGAAGATAACTTATTTTTAAATTGTTTAGATAATTATAGGTTTCAAAAAAATCTGATTCACTTTCTGAGGGATACCCTACAATTACATCTACTCCAATACTTGCATCAGGTATTAGAGATTTGATTTTTTCAATTTTTTTTGTATATAGATCTACATCGTATCTTCTTGACATGGATTTCAAAATTTTATTACATCCAGATTGTAATGGAATATGAAAGTGGGGGAGAAATTTATTAGATTTTGCTACAAATTCAATTATCTCATTAGAAACTAAATTAGGTTCAATGGATGATATTCTGTACCTCTGAACTCCATCTAGATCTTCAATTTCTTTAAGAAGATCAATAAATTTTTTTTTTCTTTTACCATTTTCAATACCGAAATCTCCAATATTTATTCCTGTTAATACGATTTCTTTTACATTTTCTTTAGATAGTTTATGAATTTTTTCTAAAATTTTTTTTATTGAATCTGATCTGCTTTTTCCCCTAGCAAGAGGTATTGTGCAAAATGAACATCCATAATTACATCCATCTTGGATCTTTAGAAATATTCTGGTTCTATCACCAATAGAATAACTGCTATTAAAGTTTTTACTCTCTAAAATATTTGAATGATATATTTTATCTAATTCGTTATTTTTTTTCTTAAGGTATTCTACAATCTTAAATTTTTCATTTGTACCTAATACTAGGTCTACACCATTTATTCTAGCTATTTCATCTGGTTTAAGTTGTGCATAACAACCGATTATAGAGATAAATGATTTTGGAGATATTTTTTTAGCTTCTCTAATAATTTTTTTACATTTATTATTAGCATTTTCTGTAACCGAACATGTATTTATTACATAATAATCAGGCTTATCATGAAAATCTACTTCTTTATAATCATTTTTTTTAAATAGTCTTGAAATGCTTGAAGTTTCAGAATAATTGAGTTTACAACCTAACGTATAAAATGCAATTTTTTTCAATTTGAACTTATTAAATTAAAAATTGAGATCAAAATTAAGAAAGAAATTATATTTACCTTCACCATTTCTTGAGAATTCTGTAGAGAACCCATAGTTTTTTACACTGATAAAGTCAATTCCTATTCCAGAACTATAAAGATATTTATCAGTGAATTTTGTATTTAAATTATTGTTTGAATACCCCCATACATATCCCGAATCAAAAAATATTTTTAAGTAAGTTCTTAATGGGAAATTTTTAAATTTTTTAAAATTAAATTTTTCTATATTCCATGATACGCTAAAAAGTTCTTTTTTAATGGTATTCCTGTAAATTAAATTAGTGTGACCATGAATTAAATATGTTTCATATCCTCTCAGCAATTCACTTTCATCTTCATAAATATAATAAGGTTGGTTATTACTACTTGTATAAGTAAATAAATTGAATGAGTAAAAAAACTTTTTTTTGAATTGAAAATATCTTGCATAGTAAATTTTTGCTTTCCATTTATTAACATCATTAAAAATACCTATTCCTGTTTTTTCAATTTTAGCGTTTAGTCGAAATCCTTTTAGAGGATAATTTTGGAAATCTCTAAAATCTCTATCAAATTCATATGAAAGTGTTAAAAGTTCATTTCTATTATTAAGGGTACTAAAATAATTATCATTCAACGTTCTTATTGAATTTTTTATTCTAGTATTCTGATATAATAATGTAAAATAATGGTAATTATAGAATGATTCTCTGTGAGAATATTCTATGTAAGTTTCTAATGTTTTATTTAAAGAGGTTTCTGATTTATAAAAGACTGGAATATGTGCTATAGAATTGTATTCTAAATGATCCGAATCAACAAAGTAGAATCCAAAATTTATTCCCCCTTTTTGTTCTTTTGTTATATAGGGATTAGAATATTCAATTTCAAATTGTCTGATGAAACCAAATGTGGCTAAGAAAAAAATTAAATCGTTTCTTCCAGTTATATTTTCATGCTCAAAGCCCAGACCATAATTTATTCTTTTAAAATCATGATTAAAATTAACCCACCAGTCATTGATATTCCTATCAGATAATTCAAAAACGATGTTTGGAGACCAAAAAATACCCTCAACTAATTCAATTATTATATTTATTAAATTGTTTTCAACAATTAAAAATTTTATTTCTACTTCATTAAATAGATTAGTATTAATTATTTTTCTTTTGTCTTCTTCAATAACAGATTTAAATTCATCGTAGGGAATAGTATCATTTTTTGAGAAACTTAGTTCTCTTGAAATTATATTAGACTTTGTTCTTTTATTTCCTTGAATTATTATTTTATTTATAACTAGATCTTGTCCTAAACTTTGTTTTTTTAAAAAATCAAAGTTAGAATATTGCAAAGTATCTATTTTATTATTTGCTTTTATATCATTAATTATTAGAATAAAAGAAATTAAAATGATGACTTTATTATTATAGATGAATGAAGACATAAATAGATATAAAATTCCTATTTTTAGGCAAATATATGTTTATTAAATGTCGATTTTAATCAAATTATTGAGAAAAATATTTATATCACCTATTATATTATATCAATATTCCATCTCACCATTAATACCTTCTTCTTGTAGATTTCAACCAACATGTTCGCAATATTCAAAAGAGGCTATTTTAAAATATGGATTAATAAAAGGTGTACTATTAAGTTTAAAAAGAATTATTAGGTGTCACCCTTGGGGTGGTGGGACTGGTTATGACCCAGTTCCATAAACTAAAGTTCATCTAATTCTTCTTTGAAGTTTGAAGATAAGATTGGAAATCTATACCAAGAATTTGGATCTAAGCTAAAATCATCAAAGTGAAAAGAAGGAGCAAATCTTTCCCTTTTCCATTGATTTTTACCAAATAAACTAAAATATCTTTTAATGTATTCCTTTATTTTCATATCGTTTACATTTATTGAATTTGATAATTCCTTATAAATTTCTAAAGGTGATTTTTTCATTTTTATGGCTAATCTTTCGATCTTAATTAATATTTCATAAGGCATTAGATCATCTTCGTCGGATTGATTTAAATTTGATGGTAATAGTTCTGCAGACGGTGAAAGATTCATAACTTTTTCTAAACACTTATAATTAAGGGTTTTATAAGAATATTTTAAAAAGTTAATAATAAATAATTTATCAAGTCCCGCAATAGGGGATATACTTCCACTACTGTCTCCGTCCATTGTTGAATAACCTACACCAATTTCACTTCTATTTGAAGTTGATAATAAGAGTGAATTATTCAAATTAGCAAGCATCCATACTATAGGCGATCTTGTTCTTGCTTGAATATTTTGTTTTGTTATATTGTCATTTTTCCAACTCAAATTCCTTTTTATAGCACCTTCAATTTTTTTTGTGTAACTATTAATTTCATCATCAACATTCCAATGATAAAATTTTGCGCCTACAAAATTTGAAATCGATTTTGCAGATTCAAAAGTTTTCTTACTGGAATTACTGCTTCTTTGGTATGTAGTAGTGAAAATTTCGTTAACTATTTCTTTATATACGTAATCTTTATTCATTTTCTTAAGTTCATTTATCTTTTCCTTTTTTAAATTCAATTTAAATTTTTTTACGAATTCAGTAATTCCTAGTTCATTTATAGATTTTTTAACCATTTCTGCTATCATTATTGCTATTGAAGCTGAATCAGCACCTCCACTAATTGATAATACAAAACCATCGCACCCACTTTTTCTTTTGTAATCGAATAATGCCAATGACATAGCATAGGAAAATTCTTCATACTGATTAAAACTATTATTTACTGGTGGTTCAGATAATTTAGAGATATTAACATCAAAGGAACTTAAACTATAATTATGAAATGAAAATCTATTATTTAAACCAACTAATTTTCCTTTATTTGCCAGAATAATAGAACCATCAAATATGATTTTTCCAGCTTCATTACCTAATAGGTTGCATAATAGATAAGTGCAATTATATTTTTTTGAACTATCAATGACTAGATTTTTCCAGAAATCAAATTTTCCAAATGCATAATGGCTTGCTATGGGATTAAGTATTAATAGATGCTTTTTTTTATCATAATACTTAGCAGGTCTTTCATTATCCCATGAATCTCTACATATCTCGAAACCTATTTTTATATTTTCAAAATCTATTAGTAAAGTACCAATTGGATATATTTTATTTTCAATACTTATTTCATCAACTTTACCTAATGGCCAAGATTCAAACCATCTGCTTTCATAATGTACCCCATCGTTTGGTAAGTTGGTTTTGACTGCAAAACCGACAATTTCACAATCTTTTATCACACAACAAGTATTAAATAATTTTGATTTATACATTAATGGAAGACCCACTGCTACTAGAATATCATTGCATAATGGGAGAACTTTTTTTAAGATTTTAAATGATTTATTAATAACCCAATTATTTAAAAACAAGTCTTGACAACCATAACCTGAAATGGATAACTCAGGAAGACATAATATTTTTATCTTTTTTTTTCTAGCTTCAATTATTGAATCTGAAATATTTTTATAATTATTTTCCCAATCTATAGGAGTTTGATTTAAACATGCTCCAGCTATTTTAATTTTTACCATTTATAATAATTCTAATTTGTTACAGGCAATTCTTGAAGCATCTTTTTCAGCATCTTTTTTACTATTTCCAAATCCTTTCGATATTTCTTTGTTATCTATGAAAAGAATAGATTTAAATTGAGAAATATTTTTTGAACTGATTTTTTTAATTGAATCGAATTTTATAATTCTTTTTTCTTTTTGAGACCATTCTAAAATTTTACTTTTAAAATTATGTGTTTTATTAACTAGATCATCAAAATTAAAATATGGGATAATAATATTTTTTATAACGTATTCTTGACAATACTCAAATCCAACATCAAGGTAAACAGCTCCGATTATTGCTTCTAACGCATCTCCATAAATTGATTTATATGATTTTGAGGATTCTTTTAATGAATTAAAGTTTATAATTTCTTTTAATCCAATTTTCCTTCCAATGTTATTCAAAGATTCTCTACTGACTATTTTTGATCTTATTTTTGTTAAAAAACCCTCATCTTTGTAAGGAAATTTTTTAAAAATATATTGTGCAGATATTAAACCTAAAACTGCATCTCCAAGATATTCCAATCTCTCATTTGATTCCTCTTTGTTATTTGATTTGTGTAAAAGTGCTAATTTGTATAAATTGATATTTATGGGCTCAAACCCAAAAAGAAATAAAATTGCTTTAGTTATTTTTCTTTCTTCTTTTTTATCTGATTCAAATAATTTCACTTAATATTTTTTAAATGCAATTGAAGTATTATGGCCTCCAAAACCAAATGTATTACTTATTGCAATTTTAATATCTCTTTTTTTAAATTTATTAAATGTAAAGTTTAATTTTTCATTAATATTTTCATCATTATTAAAATGATTTATAGTAGGAGGAATTATTTTTTTATTAATAGCTAATATTGATGCAATTGCTTCGATTGCACCTGCTGCACCAAGAAGATGTCCAGTCATAGATTTTGTTGAACTTATATTTAGATTATAAGCATGTCGGCCAAATACATTTTCAATTGCTTTTGCTTCAGTTATATCACCAAGAGATGTAGATGTTCCATGGACATTGATATAATCAATATCTTTAATATTTATTTGAGAATTTGCTATAAGGTTTTTCATAACTAAAGATGCTCCAAGACCATCTGGATGTGGTGCGGTAATATGGTATGCATCTGAGGACATTCCTATGCCTATTATTTCAGCATATATTTTTGCATTTCTTTTTAAAGCATGATCTAATTCTTCTATTATTAGGGCACCAGAACCTTCTCCTAATACAAATCCATCTCTATCTTTGTCAAAAGGTCTAGATGCTGTCTCTGGTGAATCATTTCTTTCAGATAATGCCTTTAGAGCATTGAATCCTCCAACACCTGATTCATTAATAGCTGCTTCAGATCCTCCAGATATAAATATATTGCCATATCCTAATTTAATATAGTTATAGGCATCAATTATTGCATTGGAACTTGAAGCACATGCTGATACTGTAGCAAAATTTGGGCCTCTTATACCATATTTAATAGAAATGTATCCTGGACATATATCTGGTATTAATTTTGGAATGAAAAATGGACTAAATCTTGGAATATCACTGTTATTATATTCTATGATTTGATTTTGAAAAGTTTCAATTCCTCCAACACCAGAACCCCATATCACTCCAAAATTATCTTTATTTATTTTTTCAAAATCAATCAAAGAATCTTTAACAGCTTCATCTACAGCTATTATTCCATATTGTGTAAAAGCATCTAATTTTCTTGATTCTTTTTTTTCAAAAAAATTATTTACATCGTATCCTTTTAATTCACAAGCAAACCTTGTTTTAAAATTTCTTGAATCAAATCTAGTAATTTTATTTGCACCACTGATTCCATTTTTTAATCCATTCAAAAATTCTTCAATGTTATTTCCTATTGGAGTAATAGCCCCTAAACCAGTAACTACGACTCTTTTGTCTTTCATTGTAGAGTAAGAATTAATTACTAAGTATTTTCTTGAATATATTTAACGGCTTCTTCAACGGTACTAATTTTTTCTGCATCTTCGTCTGGAATAGAAATATTAAATTCTTTTTCAAATTCCATAATAAGCTCTACAGTGTCCAAAGAATCTGCACCTAAATCATTTGCGAAACTAGCTTGATTTGTAATTTCTGATTCTTCTAAACCTAATTTATCAATAATTATTTCTCTAACTTTAGTCTCTGGATCTCCCATATTAGTAAGTTTTTATTTATATATGTGCAAAATTAATTTTTTTTTTTAATATCCAAACTAAATCTTCGTTAAGATAAGTAAAAAGAGTTTATATAATCATTCTATGAAAAAAAATATATTTAATAATGCTTATGAAATAGATTATATTTTGATTGGAATTGTATCAGATATCAAAGAACATAAGCTAGCATGGCTTATTAATCAAATTTTTAATTTTGATTTGATAAAGATGAAAAATTTGAAAATTAAAATAGTAAAAAATAAAATTCTTGAAATTTCAAATTACATGCAAAATGCAAATGATTTTAATATTAGATTAATTAAAAATAAGCTTGTTCGTGGAATTAATGTAGAAAAAGAACAATATTTAATTAAAAAATTATCAAAATTTGACTACTTAATGCAGATCTATGATTATAACAATAAGTTTCGTATTGATAATATAATAAATAATCTTAATAAAGAAAGTTGTATTCAATTTGCTAATTTTGTAGATGTTAAATTTGTCAAAGAAAGGGATTTATTGCTTATATGAAAAATATCATTTTGAATAGAACAAAGATTATTGCTACAATTGGACCTGCTTCATCTAGTAAAAAGATATTACATGAAATAATTCTATCAGGAGTTGATGCAATAAGATTGAATTTTTCCCATGGGAGTCATAAATATCATAAAAAAGTAATCCAAATGGTAAGAGCGTTAAGTGAAGAAATGAATACTCCAATTTCTATCATTCAAGATTTACAGGGTCCAAAGATTAGAATAGGTAAAATAAAGGGTAGCGAAATTGAATTAAAAGAAGGAGAAGAATTAAGAATTCATTCCAAAGATATAATTGGTACTGATAAAGATATTTCTATTATTAATAAAGACCTTTTTAATGATATAAAAATAAATGAAAGAATTCTTATTGATGATGGTAAAATACAGCTAAATGTAATTTCCAAAAACAAAACACTTATTAAGACTGTCGTGCTAAGATCAGGAATTTTAAAATCTAATAAAGGTGTAAATTTACCTCAAACAAATATTTTATTGTCATCGATTACTGAAAAAGATAAAGAAGATTTATTTTTCGGTTTAGATAATGAAGTGGATTGGATAGCCTTGTCATTTGTTCGTTCAGCAAATGATATTATTCAACTTAGAAAACTTATCGAATCGAAAAAAAGAAAAACTAAGATAATAGCAAAAATTGAAAAACCACAAGCAATTAAGAATATAGATGAGATAATAAAAGTTTCTGATTCTTTAATGGTTGCTAGGGGAGATTTAGGAGTTGAAACTCCTATGGAATCTGTTCCTTTATACCAAAAAAAAATAGTTGAAAAATGTAATAAAGGATTTAAGCCTGTAATTATTGCAACTCAAATGTTGGAAAGTATGATAGATCAAAAAACACCTACTAGGGCTGAGACAAATGATGTTGCTAATGCTGTCTTAGATGGTACAGATGCAGTAATGTTATCTGCAGAGTCTGCAACAGGAAAATATCCAATTTTAGCTGTGAAAAGTATGGATAAAATAATTCATTCTGTAGAAAAAAATTCCAATATTATTTATAATAAATTCTTTAACAAGAATAAGAATTTAAATGATAGCCTAATTCGTTCCGCATGTAGATTGAGTAAATTAATAAATGCAAAGGCTATTGTGGCTATGACAAAAAGTGGATATACGGGTTTTAGAGTTTCTGGACATAGACCAAAGGCAACTATATTCATTGTAACAAACAATAAGAAGTTATTAAATGTAATGAATTTAGTTTGGGGAATAAGAGGAATTTATTATGATAAAACTGATTATATTGATAATACACTTGAGAATATTGAATCAATTTTAGTTAAAAATAAGTATTTAAAAAAGTATGACAAATATATAATCACGTCTTCTATGCCTTCTCACTGGAAAGGACATACAAACATGATGAAGGTTAATGTAATAGAATAAACGTGAAACATTAAAGTATAATTTTTAATGAATCATATGCTAAATAAACATTTTCAGGTATTTCTTTTGTGATTTCCTTATGAGTTCCTAGTTTATGGCTTATATGTGTAAGATACGCTTTTTTAACCCTTAGCTCCTTTATAATACTTATAGCTTCTTTTAAATTAAAATGCGAAATATGAGGTTTTTTTTGCAAACAATTTAGAATTAAAACTTTAGATCCTTTAATCTTCTTTTTTTCCTCTTTTGTAATAAAGTTTGCGTCTGTTATATATGTAAAGTCATCAATTCTATATCCCAAAACATCAAGTTTATGATGTTTTACATTAATTGGTATAATTTTTACTCCAAGTTTTATAAAATTCTTTTTAATAAGATTTAATGAGATCTTTGGTAATCCTGGATAATTATTTTTTCTAAAAATATATGAATAATCTTTTTTAATTTGATTGATAAATTGTCTGTTTCCATAAATAGGAATTATTTTTTTTTGTAAAAAGTTAAATGATCTAATCTCATCAATACCTCCGGTATGATCTTTATGTGCATGTGTGTAAAGCACGAAATCTAATTTTTTTATTTTTTCTCTAAGGATTTGTTGTCTGAAGTCTGGACCTGTGTCTATTACAAAACTAATATTCTCATTTTGTATATGAACAGAAGATCTCAATCTATTATCCATTTCATTTTTTGATTTACAAATTTTACAACTACAGCCCATAACTGGTATTCCTTGTGATGTACCTGTTCCTAAAAATGTGATTTTCAAATTATTAAGCTTTTATTTATAGATTCAATGTTTATTTTTTGTAGTTTATTATTCTTTTTAATAGAATTTAATATTTCAACTAAGGTGTTTATTTTACCTTCTGTAGTAAAGTATTTATTTATTATAACAACTTTTTCATTTTTTAAAATGCAATATCCTGATTTAAAATTCCCCTTTTCATATCTTAATTTGTAACCAATGTTAGGGAAGATATTTTCTAATTTTTTTTGAAATTGTTTTGTATATTTTATTTCCATAAAATTTTCTATCTATTTTTAGAAAAATAATTATTAAGTAAATATCAAAAATTAAGTTGAAAAAAAATCAAAAATATTTAATTGTTATTCTTGGCCCTACAGCTTCGGGTAAAACAGATTTATCAATTCAAATTGCAAAGAAGTTAAAAACTTCTATAATTTCTTCTGATTCGAGACAATTTTTTAAGGAACTAAATATTGGTACTGCAAAACCAAATAAAGAGCAATTGAGAATGGTTAAACATTATTTCATTAATTATTTGTCAATAAATGAACCTTATAATGCTGGAAAATTTGAAATGGATGCAATGAAGTTGTTAAAGAAACTTTTTTTAAAATTAAATTTTGTTGTTATGGTAGGTGGTTCAGGGTTATACATTGATGCTATTTGCAAGGGTTTTGATAGATTTCCTAAAGTTCCTAAAAGCATTAGAGATAAACTAATTTCTCAGTACCATAATTATGGTTTAAGTATGTTACTTAGTGAACTTAAAGATAAGGATAAAGAATACTATTCTGTAGTAGATATTCATAATCATCAAAGAATAATTAGAGCTTTAGAGGTGATAAGATATTCTGGACGTAAATTTTCAAGTTTTATAGGAAAAAACAATTTTATTAGAAAATTTAAAATTATAAAGATTGGAGTATCTATTAAAAAAAATCAACTGGATAAATTGATTAATCAAAGGGTAGATTTTATGATTAAATCGGGCTTATTTAAAGAAGTTAAAAATTTGTTATCCTATGAAAAATATAATGCATTACAAACTGTAGGTTATAAAGAAATTTTTAGATATTACAATAAAGACATTTCTAAAATGGATGCTATTGAACAAATAAAAATTAATACTAGAAAATATGCAAAAAAACAAATTACATGGTTTAGAAGGGATGACAATGTTAAGTGGTTAAATCCAAATTTGAATGAAGTAGTAGACTATATAAAAAAAGTATCTAATAATTGTTAATAAAATTTGAAAGATCAATTAGTTTTGAGTTTATTTTCTTTTTATTCTTAATTGATTCTTCAAGATTTATATTAACAATTTTTTCATTTTTAAGCCCTATCATTATATTTTTTTTATTATTAATTAATTCATTAATTGCATGATAACCAAATAATGAACCAGTAATTCTATCTTTTTTACTAGGACTACCTCCTCTCTGAATGTGACCCAAAATTGAAAACCTTACATTTGAATTTAATATACCTTTTTCAACCTTTCTAACTACTTTTTCAATAGGTCTTAAATTACATCCTTCAGCATATATAATTATTATGGATTCTTTTTTTTGATTTATTTGTTTGATTTTCTTTATAAGAGTTGCAAAATTTTTAATTTTTTTTTCAGGAATTAATATTAGTTCTGCACCAGTAGCATTTCCAGCTGAAAGTGCTAGATGTCCAGAATTTCTACCCATCACTTCAATGAAAAATATTCTATCATGAGAAGATGCTGTATCTCTAATTTTGTCAACTGAATCAATAATTGTTTCTACTGCTGTATCAAATCCAATCGAATAATCTGTACCAAAAATATCATTATCAATGGTACAAGGTATTCCAATAACAGGAATTTTAAATTCTTTACAAAAAATTGAAGCTCCAGCAAAAGATCCATCTCCACCTAATACAATTAATCCTTGAATATTATTTTCAGATATGATTTTATATGCTTTTTTTCTACCAGAGTCGTTTCTGAATTCTTTACATCTATTAGTTTTAAGAATTGTTCCCCCTTTATGGACTATATTTCTAACACTTTGTGGATTTAATTCAACTATTAGACCTTCTATTAACCCTTTATAACCATATTGTATACCAAGAACAGTTATATTTTTTTTCGCAGCTGTTCGAACTATAGCTCTAATGCAGGCATTCATTCCTGGAGCATCTCCTCCCGAAGTTAAAATAGCTATTTTTTTTATCATATAAATTTTATAATATAAAAGATTAAATATAATAACAGTATTTTTGATGAATGTAATTATTTAATAATTTTTATCTTTCCTTGTATGAAAAAAATTTTAATTGTAACATATTATTGGCCTCCTAAAACTGGTGTGGGTGTTTTAAGATGGTTTTATTTTTCAAATATTTTACCTACTTATGGTTATGAACCAATAATATATACCCCTTTAACTTCAGATAAAAATTCATTAGATAAAAGTTTAATAAATGAAAATATTAAGGTTATAAGAAAATCGATATTTGATCCTTCTGCAATATTTTCTAAAATTACTGGATCTAATATAAATCAAGGTGCTATAGATAATCAGAACAATCTTTTTGATAAATTTTATAAATGGGTTAGAGGTAAATTTTTTGTACCAGACTCAAGAATATTTTGGGTTAATAAATCTGTAAATTTTTTAAAATTATTTTTAAAGAAAAATAGTATTAAAACGATAATAACAACCGGTCCTCCACATAGTATGCATCTAATAGGATATAATTTAAAAAAATTGCAAAACATTAATTGGATTGCTGATTTTAGAGATCCTTGGTCAAATTGGGATATTTTAAAAGAAATAAATCCCAGCCTGTCTTCAATGTTAAAACATAAAAAATTAGAAAGCATGGTGATAAATTTAGCAGATAAAATAATTGTTACAAATAAAAATCTTGCTAAAGAATATTCAAAAATAATAGACAAAAAAAAAATCGAAACAATTACTAATGGTACAAATTTGTATTATAATAATGAAAAATATATTAACAAGAAATTTAAGATTTCCTATTTAGGGCTTATGAATAAATTAAGGTATCCAAAAGTCTTTTTTGAGATATTAAAAGAAGTCATTCTATCTAATAGGGATATTAAGAATGACCTTGAAATTTTTATATCAGGTACAATTTCTAATTCTATTATATATGCATTAAAAAATGATGATGTACTTGCTAAGTATTTAACTTATATCAGACATGTTGATTATAAAGAGACATTTAATCATTATAATAATTCTAGTTTACTTCTTCTCTTATTAAACAAAAATTCAAGTAATACTACTCCAGCTAAGGTTTTTGATTATGCTTCCTCTGGAACTAGGATTTTAACTTTAGGAAATAAAAAAGATAAAAATATTGATAAACTACTTAATGAATTAAAAATAGGTAAGAAAATAAAATATTCGGATAGAGAATCTATAAAAAAAATAATTTTAAAATCCTATGATGATTATAAAAATAAATATAAAATACCTATAAGTGAGAATCTAAAAAATTATGATAGAATTTTATTAGCAAAAAAGTTGTCTAAAATTTTAGATTTTTATTGCTAATATATTTTGAGATTAGTTCATTAAATTCTTTGGATAAGTTAAAGAAATAAATGGGTAAAATAAACAAAATGAAGGTTACAAAGGATTTTAAAATTATATCGATTATTAAATTTTCAATTTTTGGAATATAGCTAGTTAAATAGTACACAATTCCACCTGTGAATAATATTAAGAAAGTATTTCTTGTATATGGAAAAAAACCGAGTTTTTGATATATAAAAATAACTTTTATTAGGTTAAAAACAACAGATGAAATTAGTGCTGCATAAGCAGCACCAATTATACCGAATTGTGGGATGAGAAAATAATTAGAAGTAATAGTAATTATTGATAAAATAATTATGGTTGTTACGTTAAACCTATAATGTTTGGACATCATTATTAGCTCACTTCCAAAACTTGAAGACATATTTATTAATTTTGCTACACAAATTATTGAAACGACACCAATACCACTTATGAAATTTTCCTTATTGGGTATTAAATTATAAATATTTTCAAGATTAATAATTACTAAAAGATAAAGTAGGATACCTATAATTAATTGATTTGTAGAAACCATTTTATAATGATTATTTATTGTATTTAAATCATTATTATTAAAGAGTTTTGAAAGTATAGGTGTAGATATTTGAGATATAGCTCTTCTAGGCATTTCGATGATTATCGCAATGTAAAAAGCAGTAGTATATATTCCTGTGTCTGATAACCCCAAGAATGCTGATACCATTAATATATCTACATTCAAAATTATAACGTTGCCAAAACCAGTTATCAACGAATAAAAACTAAAATTTAATATTTTTACAATCTTATTTTTTATTTTATCTATTTGAAAATATAATTTAAAGCTCTCTTTTTTATATGAATATATAATTAAAACGGTTACACCTAATCCATAAATTGGAATTTGAAGATAAATCATTTTATAAAAATCAATTATGGAAAAAGATAATAACAAAACAGAAAAAGTTGTCAATAATCTATTGAGTACTCCATTAGTAAAATTTGGTAAAATTATATCCATTCGTGCTTTTAAAAAAGCTTCAAAAATTGTACTTGTTGTAAGAAGAAAAAGGATTATGATGATAATATCAAAATAATCAATTAGTAGTTTAGATTTTTTAGAAAAAAAATAAGATATGTGAGGGAAGAAAATCCATACTAATAATATAACAAAACAAAATCCTATTAAGGCAAGAAAAAATTGGAAGGAGAAAAACTGATTTTTAGGTTTTGATTCTAAACTAAATTCTGGGTGAAATTTTATTGCAGTAGCACTAATTCCAAATGCTGATAGTGGCAATAATAATGTTGCAGCACTAATAATTTGTCTTAAAAGACCAATTTCTTCAGTGCTTAAGTACTTTGGGAATAATATTAATGAATTTATAAAACCTATTATTACACCAAGATATATTATTACAGAAGTCCAGAAACTTTGTTTTAAAAAAACACCCATTTTATTTTTTTATAGCTTCAATTGCATAATATCTATTAGTAAAATTTCTAAGAATTGGTCTTATTCCAGGAACAAATGAGGGATTTATCCATTTTTCCTTTCTAACTACATTCCATCCGGATTTTTCCAATAACCAGTCAAATTGCCAATCTTTGAATTCATGAAAATGTCGAGCTCTTTCATCTTCGATATCACGAAATGCTTTACTATACCATAGATTGAGAGGTACAGTTGCATATAATTTATTACATTTTATCTCTTTTAAGATGTTAAATGGACAGAGTAAATGCTCAAGTATTTCAAAAGCTGTTACAGCATCAAAATTTTTACTTTCGTGATTAATTGGATATAAATCCAAATCTTTCCCATTAGTATTTTTTACTAGAGAGCCTTCTTTTTGCATTCTTTCAGAAAGCTTATTTTCTATTCCAAGATCAAGAATTTTTCCATGTAGTTGTAAAGTTTTTTTGATATAATTTATTGTATTATTGAATCTTCTTTTTTCACAATAATTAAGGTTCAATTCTTTAATCTTTTTAAACATATTTTAATTATTAAAATTATCAACTAAGTTATACCTAATTGTTAAATTACAAAGTGTCATATTTAATTAAATTATATTAGAATTAATTTGTTTTAAAATCAATTTTTTTCTTATGTTAGTATAGTAAATGAAAACTTTTTTTTATACTATTTTATATAATAGACATGTAAATTTTTTACTTAGAAATTTCATTAAATTCATAAACAATCTTTTCGGTTTCAATTTTATCTTGCATCCTTCTGGAATTCTAAAAGTTAAGCTAATAAATCAAAATGTAATTTATTTTAATACAAATCAAACAGCATATGTAACAGTAAAGATATTCTGGGAGGGATATGAAAATTTTGAATATTCTTTAATTTTTATTGATTTAATAAAAAATATTAAAACATTTATAGATGTGGGATCTAATATAGGCTATTATACTGTTATTGGTGCAGTTCTCAATAAAAATTTAAAAGTCATTTCTTTTGAACCTTCGAATGCTGCATTCAATTATCTAAATAAAAACATAATTATTAATAAATTATCACATAATGTTGTTTTAGAGAAGACTGCATTATCAGATAAATTAGGTTTTATTGAATTTTTTGAAGTATATAATCCTAAGTATCCAGCGATACCTAATCTTAGCGGTGAACATAATATTGGAACAAAAAAAATGAAATTTAAAACGACTACTCGTGTTGAAAGTATTACTTTAGACAAATATATATCAGACAATAATGTCGATAACCTGGATTTAATAAAACTTGATACAGAGGGTTCTGAACACTTAATAATGAAAGAAGGAATACAAACTATAATAAAATATAAACCTATTATTATCTGTGAAATTTTAAATAAAGCTAGTAATAGAACTTTAATAGATAATATTATTGATAATCTTAATTATAGCATATATTATCATAATAATAATAAATTAATTAAGATAAGTTCAGTTCAAAAAAAGATAATAGAAGGAGTTAATGATTACTTTTTTGTTCATCCAAGCAAAGAATATTTAATTAAAAATTACATTTAGTTTTTAATTTTATTATTTATATATCCTCTTTAAATATCTTTTTATTTAAATAATTTTTTTTTAATATTTTTTAATCTATAATTTCTAATAAAAATACCTTCATTTTTTGATACGAGAAAATCATCTTTACTTTTATAAGCTTTTAAAAAACCCAATAGACAATTTAGAAAAATATTTATATTTTTATTTTTCCATGCTAATTTCAAAGATGCTGCTAAACTAATGATAAGACCATATCTTAATCTGTACATCAATCTTCCTTGAATGAATGTATGAGATTTTTGATATCTTTTTGCAGTAGGTCTTAAGTGCTTGACAATCAATCTATCATCTACGTGAGTGTTAAAACTGTGATATTTAGCTGATAGTTCATCAAGGGTATCCCAACCAATTGTTTCTTTTAAACCTCCGATATAATTAAAACATTTTTTAGAATATAACTTTAAAGCTCCTCTAATATGATTTTTGTCGTGTAGGTCTTCATATATCCATTTATTATTTTTTTTAATATATAAGATACCTGAACATATACCAAGATTGATATCTTTTTCAAAAGATTTAATAATTTTTTGAAAATAATTTCTTGGTAGAATAATATCACTATCAAATTTTCCAATTAAATCATAATTAATATTTATTTTCTTTTTACCATAGTTGAATGCTTTTATGATTTTTTTTCCAGGTTCCGGAAGTTCGTATGATTTATTATTAAAATATTTAATCCAAGAATGTTTTTCAGCATATTGTTTTAAAATTTTTTCTGAATTGTCTGTAGAACTATCATTAACTAAAATCAATTGATCGGGAATCACTCTTTGATTTATAAATGAATTGATTGATTCAATTAAATTTTTTTCTTCATTATATACAGGAATTATAATAACTATTTTCATAATCAAAAAAACCATAATTTAACTGCCATTATAAAAGATGCTAATCCAATAAATGCACGAATAATAGTATCAGATTTATTATAAGACCACCTACTGGCAATCCATCCACCAATTGAATTTCCAATACCTAAATTAATTCCCAATATCCAGTTTACTTTATCTTCTAAAATAAATACAATTAATGCAAAAAAAGTATATACTAATACTACAAAAACTTTTATACTATTTCCTTTTGATAATTTTATGTTGTTAACATTAGATAATACAGACAAAATTAAAAATCCTACTCCTGCATGAATAAACCCACCATAAATTCCAATAAAGAAAAATAAAATAGTAGATGTAATTTTATTTTTCATACTCAAATTCTCTGACCCATCATTTATCGATTTTTTTTTGAATATTATAGTACTAACAACCATAATAATTACTATAGATAATATCTTATTAAATAAGTCTTCGTTAATATCAATAGCAATTTTTGCTCCAATTATCGATCCAATAAGTGCTGATATAGAAAGGTAGGATGAATATTTGAAATCAGAAACTCCTCTACTTTTAAATCCTGAAACAGAAAAAATATTTTGCATGAAAATAGCTACTCTATTTGTTCCATTAGCAATATTTGATGGTAATCCCATAAAGATTAGTATTGGGAGAGTTAAAAGTGATCCTCCACCTGCAACTGTATTAATGAAACCAGCAATAATTCCACATGCTAATAGGATAAGTATATCATTCAAAACCCATTCCATATTCAGATACTTTAGAACTGTCTTTAGACAATTTTAATAAAACTAGATTGGTTTTATTTAATTTAGGGTGCAAATAATCTTTTTCTATTTCTTCTAATGGAATTAATATAAACATTCTATTTTCTATTTCAGGATGAGGAATAATTAGATTTTCTGTATCAATAATTTCATTATTATAATATAAAATATCAAGGTCAATCGTTCTAGATGACCATTTTTTATTCCTTATTCTTCCTAAAATTTTTTCTATTGTTAAACATTTAGATAAAATTTCATGTGGCTTGAGAAAAGTTTCTATTTTCAATACTTGATTTAAATAACTTTTTTGATTTTTTACCCCCCAAGCCTCAGTTTCATAAATTTTAGATTCTTTAATTAGCTTTCCAATAAGTATTTTGATTCTATTTTTTGCAGATAAAAGATTATTTGTTCTATCACCTAAATTTGATCCTAATGAAATGAAAACCTTATTTATTTCCAATTGATTGTTTATCCCAGATTCTTTCGTGAATGTAATATAAAATAGGCTTAGTTATTATTTCAGCAAAGGCTACACCTAAACCTAATGTAGTACTTTGAATTACATACATACTTATTACGAATGTATCCAAAGATCCAATAGTTCTATAAGTAATTGCTTTATAGATACTTCTTAATTTTGAGTGATGAAACTTATCCGATTGTTTTTTATAGTTTATCCTCCAAGCTCTTTCGTGAAAATAATAAATTATTAGTTTAGTAAAGATTTCAATTATACCTATTGAGACACCATCAAAAATGCTTTCCCTTACTGTTGTCGCAGTTATTTCAAAACCAATATTAAATATTTCAAAGAGTTCATCTCCATAATAAGAAAATAAAAATCCTAGAATTGCAGTATCTAATGAAGCTATAACTCTCCAGGTAAAAGTTTTATAAATACTTCTTTGATAGGTTTTATCTATTTTTGCTTTCATAATTAAAAAATAGCCTTTTTGACATCAAAATTACTAAGATTTTTTGAAACTTCGTTAGCGAATTTTCCTCCTAATGCTCCATCTATCACTCTGTGATCATAAGAATGTGATAGAATTAATTTTTGTTTTATTTGAATTTCATCTCCCTTTTTGGTTTCAACGACAGTAGGAATTTTCTTTATTGTTCCAAAAGCCATAATAGCTACTTGAGGTTGTAATATTATTGGAGTACCCATGAGATTATGAAATGATCCTATGTTTGACATTGTGTATGTCCCATCAGTTAATTCATCGGGTATTAATTTATTTTCCCTAGTCCTAATTATTAAATCATTCACTTTTTTATTTATTTCAATGAACTTCATTTTATTTACATTTTTTATAACAGGGACAATCAAATTACCATTATTTAATGCTACTGCTAAACCTATATTTATATCACTTTTCAATATTATCTTTTCATTAATGTATGATATGTTAATCATTGGGAACTTTTCTATAGCTTTATAGATTGAATAAATAAATATGGAATTTAATGACAAAGGCATTCTATGTTTTTTTAAAAATTTATTTTTGATTGACAATCTATCTTCCATAGCATTAGTCATGTCACAATCTACAAATGAAGTAACATGAGGAGATATTTTTTTAGATTCAACCATTTTTTCAGCAATGACCTTTCTTACTCTATCAGGTTCTATAATTTTTTCATTTGACTTAATTATTATTTCTTCATTTTTCATGATGGGATTTTTATCATTTATGTAATTAGTTAAATCTAATTTTGTCAATCTGTCATTTTTACCAGTAGCTTTTATTTGATCTAATTCTTCGATTGAAATGTTTTCTTTTCTTGCAATATTTAGTACCAGTGGAGAATAAAAACCATCTGATGAATATTCTTTCTTTTTATCTTTTGTTTTTATTTCTGCTGAAAAATCATTTTTAGCTTCATTAAATAGTTTATCAGCAATTTTTACTGGATCACTTTGGTCAGAATCTTTATTAACTTCTATACGAGCAATTGGTGAACCTATTTGGACAACATCCCCTTCTTTTGAAATTATTTTTACTAATTTTCCTCCAATTAAAGCAGGAATTTCTGTGTCCACTTTGTCTGTTGCTACCTCTAATATTGAATCCTCTTCTTGTATTTCATCTCCTTCGTTTTTTAACCATTTTAAAATCGTAACTTCAATTATACTCTCACCCATTTTTGGTATTATTAACTCGACAATTTTCATAGATTATAATGTATTTAGGTATATAAATTTTTAAATTAATCTAAAAGAAATTCATTTTCAAGATAATACTTTTTTTTATCTCTATAAACTTAATTGTTGAGTTTCAATTATGTTTAATCTTATCATATTTAGGAGATTTATAGCAGTTAGTTGAACATTCAAACTTCTTTTTTTAGTTAATTTCAGTTTTTTTGTCATAGTTTTTTTTGAATCTGAATAAGCAATCCATATTGTGCCAACAGGTTTTTCTTTTGTTCCTCCAGTTGGGCCTGCAATTCCACTTGATGCTATACCTATTGATGCTTTATATTTTATTCTAATATTTTGTGCCATTATTTTAACAACTTCTTCACTTACAGCACCTTTCTTATTTAAAATATTTGTTGGTATAGAAAGCTCTTCAGTCTTAATTTTATCATTATATGAAATTATACTTCCAATAAAATAATTTGAACTTCCATCAATACTTGTTAACATATGAGAGACCAAACCTCCAGAACAACTTTCAGCAACAGCAATAGTTTTATTATTATTGATTAATAATTTTGCTATACTTTCTTCAATCTTTTCATCATCAAATCCGTAGACATATTTACGTATAGTGGGTAAAATTTTTCTAATCTCTTCATCAACTATTTTTTCTAGATACATTTTATTGTTTCCTTTAGCCGTTAGTCTCAATTTAACTTGTCCAATGCTTGGAAGATAAGCTAGATCAATATTTTTGTTCATCTTTTTTTCCCAGTTTTGAACTAAATCTGATAACCATGATTCTCCTATACCGATAGTTTTAATCGTTTTATGAAAAATCACTGGTGTATTAAAAAAGTTTTTAATCATTTTTATACAATCTTTTTTCATCATTTCCTTCATCTCATAAGGTACACCTGGCATAGATATGATTACTTTCTCATCTTTTTCAAACCACATGCCAGGTGCGGTTCCATACAGATTATTAATTTTTTTTGCACATTTTGGTAAAAATGCTTGAGATTTATTTTTTTCAGTGAGTTTTAGATTCCTTTCCTTAAAAAGTTTTTTAATTTCTAAAAGTGCTTCATTATTTAAAACTAAACTAGTTTTAAAAAATTTTACAAAACAATTTTTAGTTATATCATCATTGGTTGGACCTAACCCTCCAGTAATCAAAATGAGATTATTGTCTATTAATGATTCCTTTAGAACTTTTAAAATATCTTTTTCATTATCTCCAATGGTTACTCTCTTTCTAGTAATTATTCCTATTTTGTCAAGTTCTTGACTTAACCATTGAGCATTGGAGTCAAGAATATGACCGTAAAGAATTTCATCTCCAATAGTAATAATTTCAGAAAATATTTTTTTCACTCTAATTTTTTTTTACATAAATAACAAAGTCAAAACTATGATTATGATTTTTATCTTTTTGATGAGTAATTCTTGAAATTTCTTTCCATTCTTTTTTGTTCCATACAGGGAAATATGTATCTCCATCTACTTTTGAATGAATCTCTGTTATGTAGAGTTTATCAGATAGAGGGATTCCTAAATTATAAATTTCTCCTCCGCCAATAATAAATATTTCATCATCATTATTTGATCTTGATATTTCTATGGCTTCTTCTATGGTGTTTGTAACTGTGGCTCCTCTTATATTTAATTCTTTATTTTTAGATAAAATAATATTTTTTCTTTGAGGAAGAGGTCTCCATTTTTTTGGTATTGAATCCCAATTTCTTCTTCCCATAATTACAGAGTGACCTTTAGTGACATTGCTAAAATATTTCATATCTTTTGGTAGATTCCAGACAAGCTGATTGTCTTTTCCAATTATCTGATTTTTTGAAACGGCAGCAATTATAGAAATATTCATAGTGTATTCCCTTTTATAAATTCACTAGTTTTCATTTCTTTTTTTCCTTCCATTTGTATTCTGGTAATGCTTATAGATTCTTTGTAATTATTGTTAAGTATAACATATTTTTTAATATAAATAAACATTTTTCCTAAAGGTCCTCTAATTTTTTTATCAAGTAATTTTGCTGAATATATTTTATATATTTTATTATTTTGTTTTATCCATGCGCATGGGTATGGACTTAAACCACGTATATGATTAATAATTTTTTGTGCCTTTTTATTCAAAGTAATTTGACAAAATTCCTTATTAATTTTGGGAGCTATTTTTAATGATTTTTTACTGTTTTTATTACTTGTTGTATAGGATTTATTTAGAACTTCGTTCACTGTTCTAATTACTAATTTAGAGCCCGTGCTCATGAGTCTGTCATGTAATGTACCAGCGTTTTCATTTTTTTTTATTTTTATTTTCTCTGAAAAAATAATTTTTCCGTTATCTATTTTCTCATTTATAAAAAATGTAGTTATTCCAGTAGTCTTTTCACCATTAATTAATACCCAGTTTATAGGAGCTGCTCCTCTATAATCAGGTAATAAAGATGCGTGAAGATTAATTGAACCATATTTTGGCATAGTAAAAATAATTTTTGGAAGTATTCTGAATGCTACTACTATTTGAAGATCAGCATCATAATCGTGCAATTTTTTAACAAAGTTTTTAGATTTTAAATTCTTAGGTTGTAAAACATCTATTTTTTGTTCTAAAGCAAATTTTTTAACTGGTGAATAAATTAATTTTCTTCCTCTTCCTTTTGGTTTGTCTGGTGCGGTTATAACTGCCACGATTTTGAAATCACTAAGACATAACGCTTTTAGACTTTCTACGGCAAAGTCTGGTGTTCCCATAAAAATAATTTTAAAATTTTTCATCATTCAAAATCTTTATATAATAAATATTTTTTTCTCATAATCTTATATTTTTCTAAATTTTTATTCCACGATTTTTTAATTTCTGCTTCAGAAAAATCAGATTCAATTTGTTTTCTGAGTTGTTTTGTTCCTGCAAGCCTATAGAAATAATCATTAAAAAAATCAGATCCATTATTTTTTAGCTCTTTATAAAAATGTATTATATATGAAAGATCAATTTCAGATTTTATATTAATTTTTCTAAGATCTTTACCAAAACATTTGACATTTTTAAATTTCGGATTACTTTCTTCTAAAACACTAGAAGGTGTAAATCCAAATTCCAGATTTCTATAGTCAGGATGTCCAATTACTTGAAAGGGAAAGTCTGTTCCCCTCCCAATACTTACAGGAGTTTGTTCAAATAGACATAAAGAAGGATAAAGTAGAATAGATTGTTGATTAGGTAAATTGGGAGATGGTCTTACAGGTAAGTTGTATCTTTTTTTATGATTCCAATTTTGGATTTTAATAATCTTGAGATCAATTTTTTCATTATTTATTAGCCATTTTTCACCCACTATCATTTGTGCCATTTCACCTAAAGTGCATCCATGAACTATTGGTATTGGATGCATTCCTACAAAGGATTTATTTTCAATTTCAAGAACAGGTCCATCAACATAATGTCCATTTGGATTAGGCCTATCTAAAATAATTATAGGCACTTTATTTTTAGCGCATGCTTCAATAATATTATGCATGGTACTTAGGTATGTATAAAATCTAGCACCTACATCCTGGATATCATAGATCATGATTTCAATTCCTTTCATATTTTCATCACTAGGAATTCTGTTTTTTCCATATAAGGAAATTAGTGAAATTTCCTTTGATTTAAGTTTAATGTACTCATCTGAATAATATATACCTCTTTCAATATCTCCTTTAAATCCATGTTCGGGACTAAATATTTTAGTTATATCTACTTTTAAAGATATTAGTGTATCAATTAAATGGGTTTTGCCTACCATAGAAGTATGATTGGCTACAATACCTACTTTCTTGTTCATTAGTAATGGTAAGTATTCTTCAAATTTTTCAGCTCCTACAATTACTCTGTTATTTTGACTAGATAAATTATGGATATAAGAAAAATATAGTAATAGTATTATGTATATAGAAGATAAAATTTTCATTTTATCTATTCTTTTTTTATAATAGGATAGGAAATTCCAAGTTGTTCTAAATACGTATCATATTTTTTTTCATCAAAATAATATTTTTCTAATTCGGGTCTGTATTTTTCCATTATCTCTTTATTGAGATGTATAGGTGGAAGATCATTCTCACTAATCATAGGTTCGTATTTTGTTTCTTTCGTCTGAATATTAATAAAATAATCCCATGCCTTTTTAACAAGTTCTTGATTAGTAAGAAAATCAATAATTGTCATTGCTTCAACTTTAGCTCCGGCAGTAGCTCCTTTGTGAGCTATTGGTGTTGCCATTGCGATAGCATTGCTCCAGTGATGTCCTTGTAAACCAGGGATGTTTGATGGAAAACGTAGTGTTACTGTAGGGACCTTCCATGAAATATCTCCAATATCATCAGATCCACCACTTATAGGAAATTTTACTGGTAATCCTAAACTGCTTAACTTTTCCCTTAGACCTTTTTGATTATTAGATTCAACTTCTTTTTGTACAGCTTTAGCAAGTAATTGATCTTTTTCTGACCATGAAGGAAGTCCGATTTTTTTTATGTTTTGATACATTGTCTCTGCTATTATTTTATTAAAATGCCTGGGCCATGCAGTGCCTAGTACTTTCTTCGTTAGTTTGGTATCAGTCATGATAGCTGCTCCCTTTGCTATATTATCAGCATCCTTGTACATTTTCATTATCCCTTCATATTTTACGTCTCTTAGGTAAAACCAAATTGATGCTTTTGAAGGGACCACATTTGGTTGATCACCTCCATCAGTGAAAATAGAATGAGATCTTTTTAAAGGGTGAAGATGTTCACGTTTATAATTCCATCCAATATTCATAAGTTCTGCAGCATCAAGTGCGCTTCTTCCTCTCCATGGTGCTCCTGCTGAATGTGCGGCTTCTCCTTCAAAAGAGTATTCTACAGAAATTAAACCTGTTCCAGTTGATTGACCCCATGATACACTCAAATTACTACTCACATGGGTAAATATACATAGATCAATATCATCAAAAAAACCGTCTCTTACATACCAAGCTTTAGAAGCAACTAACTCTTCAGCTATTCCAGGCCATAAAATTAAAGTTCCCTTAATATCTTCTTTTATCATAACTTCTTTTACTGCTAATATGGCGGTAATATTGAGTGGAATACCCGAATTATGTCCTTCGCCATGACCGGGAGCTCCCTCTATTATGGGTTTGTGATATGCTACTCCAGGATATTGAGAAGCTTTGGGTATACAATCTACATCACTTCCAATCGCTATTGTTGGACCTACTCCATTATTCCATTTTGCAAACCATGCTGTTGGAATTTTTGATATGTTGTGTGTAATTTCAAATTCATTTTCTTCTAAAATTTTTGTTAGATAAGAAGAAGATTCATATTCTTGAAAACCTAGTTCTGCAAAACTAAAAATTTTATCTACCATTACTTGGGTTTTTTTGTGATTGGATTCCACTATTTGAATAACTTGATCTTTATAGTTTTCAATTTGTTTTTTAGAATACTTTTTTTGTGAAAATACTTGTTGACTTAAAAAAAATGTAAAAAAAATAAATCTTATTAGTAATATTGTTTTCATCTCGTTTTTGAGTTTAATTAGTTTTGTTCTTTAAACATATTAATATTTGTTTATTAAATACATAGAATCATTTAAAAAAAGAATTATAAATTGAAAAAAATAATCAAAATTTCAATATTTTTTATTACTGGATTGCTTGTAGTACTTGTGATAGGATTTGGAATATATTATATTCAAAAGCTCAATCAGTCTCAATCTAACTTAGCATTATTATTACCTAAGGCTAAAGATTTGCTTATTGATGGAATGAAATTTAGAGATTTAAATAAGAATGATACGTTAGATGTTTATGAGGATTATAGACAACCTATTGAATCTAGATTAGATGACCTTTTGTCTCAGATGACCTTGGAGGAAAAGGCTGGTACTATGTTTATTAATATCATAGGAATGACTGAAGAAGGTGATTTATTAGAATATCCGATTATATCTACTGACCCAATAGCTTTTATATTTTCTTTTATTTTTCCTTCAAACTCTGAACAGATTATTTTAAAACATATGAACAGTTTTAATATTGTTAATTCTTTTTCATCTGATATTCTTGCAAGATATAATAATAATATTCAAAAAATTGCTGAAAGGACTAGATTGGGGATACCAATAACCATTGCTTCCGATCCAAGACATGGTAATGAGCAAAATATAGGAGCATCAGTTTTTACTCCCTCTTTTTCTAAATGGCCTAGCTCATTAGGACTTGCTGCTACCAGAGATACCCTTTTGGTTCAAGAATTTGCTGACATTGCAAGAAGAGAGTACTTATCTGTAGGCATAAGACTAGCTTTGCATCCGATGGCTGATCTTGCCACCGAACCTAGATGGGGGAGAATTAATGGAACTTTTGGAGAAGATGCAAATTTATCCGCTCAAATGACCAAGTCTTATATTTTAGGATTTCAGGGTAATGAACTCAATAAAAACAGCGTTGCATGTATGACAAAACATTTTTCTGGAGGTGGACCACAAAAAGCTGGAGAAGATGCACATTTCCCTTATGGTAAGAATCAGGTGTATCCAGGCGATAATTTCTATTATCATCTTATTCCTTTTATAGAAGGTGCTTTTAAAGCTAATACAGCACAAATTATGCCTTATTACGGAATCCCCCTTGATCAAACTAGTGAAAATGTAGGATTCTCTTTTAATAAAGAGATTATAACTGATTTACTTAGAGATTCTTTAGATTTTAATGGAGTGGTATGTACGGATTGGAATATTATTACAAATTCAGGATTGGGTGCACCAAGAGCGTGGGGAGTTGAGAATTTAATGGACATTGAAAAAGTTCAAAAAGTTTTAGATGCTGGATGTGATCAATTTGGAGGAGAATATATTCCTGAGTTGATTGTAGAACTTGTTGTAAGTGGTAAAATAAGTGAAAGTAGAATTAATACTTCAGTAAGAAGAATATTAAGAGATAAGTTTAGATTAGGTCTTTTTGAAAATCCTTTCGTTGATCAAACACAAGCTTTAATAATAAGTGGAAATAAAGATTTTATACAGAAGGGCTTGGAAGCTCAAAAACAATCTATTGTACTTTTAAAAAATGATAAAATGTTGCCTTTAAAAAAAGGAAAAAAACTTTACGTAGAGGGGTTTACTCAACATGAATTATTTGATGATTTCGGTGAATTAGTTAGTGATGTAAATGATGCTGAGATAATTATAAAACGTATAAAAACACCTTATGAAGAAAGAAATGAATATTTTTTAGAAAATTTTTTTAGACAAGGAAGATTATACTATAGCAAAGAGGAAAATAAAAAAATTTTTTCATTGATAAATAAAAAACCCTCTATAGTAATTGTAAATCTTGAAAGGCCTGCGATCTTAACAGATATTGATGCTAGATCACATTCTTTATTAGCAGAGTTTGGATCATCTGATAGAGCAATCATAGATGTTATTTTTGGTAGATTTAATCCTAGTGGAAAATTACCATTTGAATTACCCTCATCTCAGAAAGCAGTAGAAAACCAAAAGGAAGATGTTCCTTATGATTCAAAAGATCCACTTTATCCGTATGGACATGGATTAACTTACTAACTAATCAATTATAATTCGTTAATTGATTTATCTAACCATTTATTTCTATTTATAATCCATTTTTTTAGATATTCTACTTCTTCTACATATGTGTTTCCTACATAATTGTTAGGCCATACGTATATTCCAAGTACTCTCCACTGAACATAATTTCTAAATATTGCTCCTGATTCATCTTTTAATAATGCAGTGTAACTGTTTATCTTAGAGATTATGTTACCATCTGAAAGTATATTACCTCTTAGTTGATTCCATCTTTTTTTTAGTTTTTCAACAAAATATTCATCCTTCAATAATTGTTTCCACCAAAAAGGTATAATCCAAAAATCACCAGGACATTTATCATTAAACTCATGAGTCCATGAATCATATTTATCACCATCACAATAGTTTGCATTTCCAAAAGAAAGATTAAAATCCCAAATGGGTCCAATTTTCAGTTTGTCACCTCTATCCTTATACATGTACGTACTTAATCTGTATCCATCAACATTATTTGATAACTCATTTAAAATAAAAAAATCTATAAAACTTTCAGTGTCAATATATTTTCTATACCCATCAATAGAATCTTTAAAATTATTTCCAATTAGTGCATCTTCAAAATCATTTATGTGGGATTGAATGTATAATTTTTGATTTAGATGAATATCTTCTGGTTTTGGGTATTCATAATTAAACCATATAGATTTTGAATTCGTACCCAATAAACCGTACTTTGATTTAAATGCAGTATATTCGGTATACACTTGTTCACCATTTATATCATCACTTTTGTCAATCTTTATTATATATCCCCCTGTTATTCTATTGGTATCTAAATCATCATTATTTAGTTTTTTTATATTAATTCTATTTTTATCTCTTTTTAATTTTTCCATGAAGATATATAATCCCTTATATTCATTATTAATAGTCAATTCACAGAACTTTGTTCTACTAGCGTACCTATTCATTTCATTTGAAAGTTCAAAAATTAATTTATTTCTAATCAAAGTTTTATCACTAAATGGACCATAAAAAATCCAATCTTCTTCTTCAGGAAATCCTAATAAAGGATAGTCTAAATCTTCATTTTTTTCATCCCATGTTTCAAATCCATATGATTTTTTTGGAAAAAATTGAGAAGAAGAACCTCTAATTTCTATTCCAATATTTCCATTGTAAAGAATATTACTGTCTTTGGAAATAATCATTTGAGATGGGATTTTTGGTTCATCTACTATTTCTTTTCCTGAGGTATTTATAGTAACGTGAGGAATAATCTTTCCTAATTCTGGATATTCTGGAAAGTTTGTGATTTCTTCAATTTCATTTTTTTTACAAGAAGAAATCAAAATTAATAAAAATAAAATTTTCTTCATGTATATAAATCTAAACTATGATATTAAATATAATTAACATCAAAAATATTATTTTTTGAATTGCTTTTTTTAAATTAACGTATATTTAATCTCATTGGACACATTATGAATTTTTCAAAATTCATTTCAAAAAGAATATGGTATAATAGTTCATCTACTTTTTCTTCACTTATAAATAAAATTGCTATAGCTGGTATTGCTCTTGGGATTTCCATAATTCTTTTATCTTTTTTAATATTAAATGGTTTTAAAAATGAAATTAAGAATAAAATATATTCATTCTCCGGACATTACACTTTATCAAAATATTCTGGTGGATTAGGTTATAAAGAAAACCCTATTAATCTAAATAAAGGTCTTAATTCTGTTTTAGGTCAATTGGAATATGTTAAACACACACAACCTTATGTTTTATCTCCTGTATTATTAAAATCTAATTCTGAGGACATTGAGGGGGTTTTATTTAAAGGAATTAATCACGATTTTAATCTTGAATCCTTTAGAGATAAGATCATCGAAGGCAAATGGTTAGAGTTAGGTGTTAATCCATATTCCAAGCAAGTTCTTATTAGTTCTAAGCTGAGTAATATTTTAAATGCTAAAGTCGGTGACGATATATTTTTTTATTTTGCAAATAACCCACCTATCTATAGAAAATTAGAATTGTCAGGTATTTTTGAAACGGGAATGGAAGAATTTGATAATAATTTTATCATTGGAGATATGTTGTTATTACAAAAAATTTATAATTGGCCTGATAGTTTGGTTTCAGGTGTTGAGATTTTTATTAATGACTCTGAAAAAATTGACATTTTTTACCAAGATTTAGAAAACAAATCTTCATTTGATCAATTCGTTGAAAAAACTAATATAAAATACATTCAGGTTTTTGAATGGTTAAAACTTCTTGATAGAAATATTATAATATTTTTTAGTTTAATACTTTTTGTGGCTTCATTTAACATGATCTCTATTTTGATAATTCTAATTATGGAAAGAACACGAATGATTGGTATTCTAAAAGCATTAGGATCAAATAATAATCAGATAAAAAACATCTTTATTAAGAATGGATTAAAAATAATTTTAATAGGAATAATATTTGGAAATATTTTTTCTATTACTATAGGTTTATTACAAGATAACTTCAAAATATTTCAATTAGATAAGGCAAGTTATTATATGGAATATGTTCCAATAGCATGGGATTTTATAGATATAATGGAACTAAATTTAATAGTTTTTGTTGTTATTTATATAGTGATGTTAGTTCCTATATTAATTATTAATAGAATTAATATTTTGGATTCTATAAAATTTAATTGATTTTATATTTTATAAAGAAACTACCTAATTTCATTTTAATGATTCCGAAAATAGCTTCCCCAAATATTGAAAAAGACATTTTTGATTTACCTTTTTCTCTATCTTTAAAAATTATAGATATTTCTTTTATCTTAAATTTTAGTTTCCAACCAATAAATTTCATTTGAATTTGAAATGCATACCCTTCAAAAGATATTTTATATCTTAAAATGCTTTTTAGTGCTTTGTAGGTATATCCATTAAATCCTCCTGTAGTGTCTCGAATACTTATACCTGTTATGATATTGACATATTTATTTGCAAAATAAGATAATAAAACCCTTGAAATGGGCCAATTTACTACGGTAATTCCCTTAATATATCTTGAACCTATTACAATATCTGATTTTTTTAAATATAATATATTTCTTAAAACTTCAAGATCACTTGGATTATGAGATCCATCTGCATCTAACTGAAAAATGTAGGAATAATTTTTGTCAATAGCATATTTAAAACCTTCTATATAAGCAGACCCTAAACCATCTTTATTTTTTCTTTCTATTAGATGAATTTTTGTTTCATACTTATTTTTTTTAATAAGATTTTTTACAATTTTTCCAGTTTGATCTGGCGAATTATCATCAACAACTATTATGTCAAATTTATTTTTGAGATTAAGAATTTTTGAAATTGCTATTTCAATATTTTCTTTCTCATTGTAGGTTGGAATTATAACAACATTTTCATTCATCGTAAATCGTATTTTAAATCAATTTATTAATAAATTTGAAAAACCAAAGTATAACTTTTTTATAAAAGAGTTAAAATTCTATTAATTATTCATTATTATTTTGTTTATGAATATAGAAAATAAACTTAGACTTAACATATCTTCTGCATTTAAAATGTTATATAATTATAATGTTGAAGATAAAGATATACAGATACAACCTACTTCTAGTGAATTTAAAGGATCTTATACAGTTGTATTATTTCCATTTTCAAAATTGCTAAAAAAGAATCCAGAACAGATAGGTGAAGAAATAGGTAATTATTTACTAAATAATTCAGGATTTTTGGAAGAGATAAATGTTGTGAAAGGTTTTCTCAATATAGATGTCAATATAAATTCTTGGGTTAGACAACTTCAGCATATGTACAATAGTGAGGATTGGGGATTTCAGAAAAGTAACAAAAAAGAAGTCATGATTGAATTTTCATCTCCTAATACTAATAAACCTCTTCATCTAGGACATTTAAGAAATATTTTTTTAGGATATTCAGTTTCAAAAATTTTAGAAGCATCAGGATATAAGGTTCATAAAGTGCAAATCATTAATGATAGAGGTATTCATATTTGTAAATCTATGGTTGCATGGAAAAAATTTGGTAAAAGGGAAACACCTAAATCTTCAGGGGAAAAGGGAGATCACCTCGTAGGGAAATATTATGTGATATTCCAAAAAGAATTTAAGAAAGAAGTCAATTTGTTAATTGATAAAGGTTTTTCTGAAGAAGATGCTGAAAAAAAATCTTCGATTTTTAAGGAAGCTCAAGAACTTTTAATTAAATGGGAAAATAAAGATTCTGAAGTTTTAAATTTATGGAAATCAATGAATAACTGGGTTTATGAAGGATTTTCTAAAACATATCAAAACATAGGTGTAGATTTTGATAAAATTTATTATGAATCTGATACTTATGTTCATGGGAGGAAAGAAGTAATCAAAGGTTTAAATAAAAAATTATTTTATAAAAAGTCTGATGGTTCTATTTGGGTCGATTTAAGAAATAACGGATTTGATGAAAAATTATTGGTACGTAAAGATGGTACATCAGTATATATTACTCAAGATATAGGAACCGCAATATTGAGGTTTAAAGATTTTCCTAAGATCACAAAACAAATTTATACTGTAGGGAATGAACAAGAATATCATTTCAAAGTTTTATTTAAAATTTTGGAAATTCTTGATTTCGATTGGGCAAAAGAATGTTATCATCTTTCTTATGGTATGATTGATTTACCTACTGGAAAAATGAAATCTAGAGAAGGAACTGTAGTTGATGCTGATACATTATTGGAAGAGATGAAAAAGATATCGGAAGCTAGAACTAAAGAATTGGGAAAAATTCAAGATTTTCATAAAAAAGACTTGCTTATATTATATAATACAATTGCTCTGTCCGCTTTAAAGTATTTTTTATTGAAAATTGATTCCAAAAAAAACATATTATTTAATCCTGATGATTCAATTGATTTTCAGGGAAATACAGGTCCTTTTATTCAGTATACGTATGCTAGAATAGCATCTATACTAAATCGAGCTAAAAAACACATTAAGAATAAAAATAAAAAAATTTTTTTAAATGTTAATGAAATTAATTCAATTGAAAAGAAGATCATTTATACGTTAAGTTGTTTTCCAGAAAAAGTTCAAATAGCCGCTCAAGAATATTCACCTTCTATAATAGCAAATTACGTCTATGATTTAACTAAGCTTTATAACCGATTCTACCAGGAAGTTTCTATCTTTAACAATAAAAATACTAAACTTATAGAGTTTAGGGTTTTATTATCAGAGATGGCGTATAGAGTAATATTTAGTTCCATGGGTCTTTTAGGAATTAAAATGACTAAAAAAATGTAAATAATGAAAAGGTTAGTTGTACTGGTTTTTGTAGTTTCTTCTCTTTCTTTAGTTTCACTTGTTGTATATAATAATATGTTTGCTTCTATTGTTGTGAAGTCAAATAATTCTTCTTATGAATCTAATAGCCATGAGTCATTTTATGATTTATCAGCTACTACAATAGATGGAAAAATAATAAATTTTTCAATATTTGAGGGAAAGAAAGCTTTAGTAGTTAATGTTGCTTCAAAATGTGGATACACCCCTCAGTATGAAGATTTGCAATGGCTTCATGATAATTATGGAGACAAGATAACCATTTTGGGATTTCCTTCTAATAATTTTGGAAGACAAGAACCTGGATCAAATACAGAAATTGTAGACTTTTGTAAATCAAATTATGGTGTTCAATTTCAATTATTTGAAAAAATTGAAGTTAAAGGTGATAATATTCACCCTGTATATAAGTGGCTCTCTTCCTCAGATCTTAATGGCTGGAACGATAAAAAACCTAAATGGAATTTTTATAAATATCTTATTGATGAAAATGGAGAATTAAAGAAAATTCTTGCTTCATCTATTAATCCAAGAGATTCTATAGTTTTGGATTTTATTAATGCAACTTAATCTAAGTAAGGATCTTGTTTTTTTTCTTCAATAAAAATTTTACGAATAGATTGCCCAAATGCACATCCTATTCCTCCTAATAATCCTCCTATTATACTAGAAATGATAATTAACGAAATGTTAGTATCTAATGAAAAGATGTTTGCAATTTTATTTGATAAAATTGATTGTCCTTCGATATCAATTTGCAATAATAATGATACCCAAGCCAATAAGACACCTAAAAAACCACTAATAAACTGACTAATTAAATTATCTATAAATATAAAACCAATAATTGTTGTGAAAATCACTACAGTCCACCAAGGGAATAAATAACCAAAATAATAAGATAATAAACCAATAAGTAAGATTCTGATTATAAAATTCATTTATTAAATGTTTTAGTAAATACAATATTATTATTCGATTGAACAGGGCTGTTATTAAAAAGTAATTTTTCATATTTTCCTGAGGCCCAATCATTGATCATAGATGAATAGTTAGGATGACCAGGGTTTCCACTTTGTCCACCAGGATAAATTCCCCACGCTTTTACACCTTTAGGATCCAATTCCACAATCATTCTCCAAGAAGGTCCATGTGTTTTGCTTGCAGCGTTTAGTATATGTTTATTTCCTCCAATATCAACTCCAGAAATATTAAAATCTTTTATTCTTAGAATATGTCTTATTGTAGTATTCTTATAATTTTTCCATGAAATATCTTCAGAATTTGTTTTTATCCATTTACTAAGAGAATCCGATGACATTTTAAAAGTTAAATTCATTAAATCTGTAAGATTTTCTTTTTTCTCTGTAGATAAGATGTCGTAATAACTTAGTTCGGGATGATTTGTTATTAGATAAAAAGTATGATAATTTGTAGGTTTCCTATAACTGAATTTTATAGTATCAAATTCATCCCATAAATTAGAAATAAAAAAATGGTACCAAGTTTCAAAAATGGAAGTTTCGATATTATCTGGATTTGAAAAATAATCCCAGTTTTTTAATTTATTAAAATACGATTTTTCAATCTTATCAAGATAAAAGGTATCTGTTTTTTCTAGCATGAAGGGAAGAATTTCAAATGCTCTATAATTAAAATTATCATGTTGAATTTTTTTTATGTCTTCAAGAGTAGCACTTAATATAGTTTCCAATCTTTCATTAAGTCTTCTTCCTCTATAATATTCATAATTATGACTGTATGTATAATAAGGGTATAACTTATCAGATGGATGCTGATTTGCCGAGCTAACATAATTTCTAATGGGATTAAGTATAGATAATGCATGTTCAAACGGAAGAAATCCTGACCATTCATGATTTCTATTACTTCCATCTAGAAGAAATTTTCCTTGTTCCTTCCATTTTAATGGAAATTTTCCGGCTATAGTTAATCCGATATCTCCAGAGCTTGTTGCATATGCAAAATTTTGAGCGGGACCATCAAAATAAGAAAGTGCTTCTTTTATTTCTTTAATATTTTTTGCTCTATTTAATTTAAAGAAAGTCTTATACTCTATTGAAGCATCGTGCGCGATCCATCGCATTGCAAGATTAGTTTTACTATTGTCCCCTCTAAAGTATTTATCATAGGATATAGGTCCGTGATGTGTATAAACTATGGTATCAAAAAAAGATTCACTTTCTTTTATTTTGAATTCTTCAACAATTTTTTCTGTTTTTAACCATTTTCCATCAAAAGAATATTCTTTTCTAGTATCATCTTTGAATTCTATTTTGTAGAAATCCACAACATCTCTTGTAGCGTTTGTTTCGCCCCATGCTATTGAATCATTAAAACCAATTATTATTCCAGGAGCTCCTGGAAGGCTGACACCCATAGTATTGACATTAGGTGAATTAAGATGAACTGCATACCATATTGAAGGAAGATTTAACGATAAATCCGGTTGACTAGCAAGAATAGGGTATCCATTTTGTGTTCTTTGTCCTGAGATAGCAAAATTATTACTCCCGTTATTTGGATCTGATTTTTCTAGTGTATAATTAATAGAAACTTGAGGATAAATAGTATCTCTTACTCTATTTAACTCCATTTTATCAAAATTGAATTTTG
>Ga0310345_10000528_pt1 | contig 54742 bp, 43 predicted proteins | sample HC15DNA20500_MG_FD_204667 | JGI IMG/M metagenome (GOLD analysis project Ga0310345, IMG submission 204667) | Marine microbial communities from station ALOHA, North Pacific Subtropical Gyre - HC15-DNA-20-500_MG | ecosystem: Environmental > Aquatic > Marine > Oceanic | place: Pacific Ocean: North...
ATGTGAGAGCGACGGCCCGGACGCCTGAACCGAGCCTCGCCAGGCACCGGTCCTGAGGTCAATGGAACAAGCAGCCGCAGTGCGGGCGCTTCCAGGCCAGTGCGCCGACGGCGGTGAGGCCTCAACCTTTTCGTCGTGCTCGACCGTGGATCACGCACCGCTCGCGGCGAGCGGGTCGACCGCAAGGATGCGCCGGCTCGGCGGGGCAGGCGGATCGAACCGGCGCATTGATACGCCGGTTCGACGGACAGGACGGTCGGCTCGGGTCAGTCCAGGTCGCCGTCGTCGGTCGGATCCTCGCGGCCGGCGCGGGAGAGCTCGTCACGGACCACGGCGAACGCCATGCCCGAGCCGTAGCCCTTGCGGGCCAGCATGCCCACCAGGCGCCGCGTCGCGGTCACGTCGTCGACGCGGCTCAGGGAGCGCAACTTCTTGCGGACCAGGGTGCGTGCGGCCTGCTCCTCCTGCTCGGGCTCGAGCTCGTCGAGCGCCTCGCGGGCGACCTCATCGTCCACGCCCTTGCGGCGCAGCTCCTGGGCCAGCGCACGGCGGGCCAGCCCCTTGGCCGACTGCCGACCGGCGACCCAGCTGCGGGCGAACGCCTCGTCGTCGACCAGGCCGACCTCCTCGAAGCGGTCGAGCACACGGGTCGCCAGGTCCTCGGGGACGTCCTTGGAGCGCAGCTTGTCGCTGAGCTCCTTGCGGCTGCGCGCCCTTCCGGTCAGCTGGTCGAGCAGGATCGTGCGGGCGACCTGCTCGGGGTCGGCGTCCGGCCCCGCCGCCACCGGGTCCTCCGGTGGCGGCTGGGCGCGGTCGCGTGCCTGCTTCGCCTCGCGGGCGCCGGTCCAGGCGTCCACGCCGAGGCTGACGTCGCCCGCCCAGTCAGGGGCGGGACGGGTCTCGGGTTCCACGGTCAGAAGTCGTCGACGCCGATCGGGTCGGCGGGCGCCTCGGCGTCGACGGTCGGGCCGACCCCGAGCTTCTCGAGGATCTTCTTCTCCAGCTCGTTGGCCAGGTCGGGGTTGTCGCGCAGGAAGGTGCGCGCGTTTTCCTTGCCCTGGCCGAGCTGGTCGCCCTCGTAGGTGTACCAAGCGCCGGCCTTGCGGACCAGGCCCGCCTCGACACCCACGTCGATCAGGCCGCCCTCGCGGGAGATGCCCTTGCCGTACATGATGTCGAACTCCGCCTGCTTGAACGGCGGGGCCACCTTGTTCTTGACGACCTTGACGCGGGTCCGGTTGCCGACCATCTCCTGGCCGTCCTTGAGCGTCTCGATGCGGCGCACGTCGAGGCGGACCGAGGAGTAGAACTTCAGCGCGCGACCACCGGTCGTGGTCTCGGGCGAGCCGAACATCACGCCGATCTTCTCGCGCAGCTGGTTGATGAAGATCGCGGTGGTGCCGGAGTTGTTGAGCGCACCGGTCATCTTCCGCAGCGCCTGGCTCATCAGGCGGGCCTGCAGACCCACGTGGCTGTCACCCATCTCACCCTCGATCTCGGCGCGGGGCACGAGCGCGGCCACGGAGTCGATGACGATCAGGTCGAGCGCACCGGAGCGGATCAGCATGTCGGCGATCTCCAGCGCCTGCTCACCGGAGTCGGGCTGGGAGACCAGCAGGGCGTCGGTGTCGACACCGAGGGCCTTGGCGTACTCCGGGTCGAGCGCGTGCTCGGCGTCGATGAAGGCGACGATGCCGCCGGCACGCTGGGCGTTGGCCACCGCGTGCAGGGCGACCGTGGTCTTTCCGGAGGACTCCGGACCGTAGACCTCCACGACGCGGCCGCGCGGGAGGCCGCCGAGGCCGAGCGCCACGTCGAGCGCGATGGCACCGGTCGGGATCACCTCCAGGGGGGCGCGGGTCTCGTCGCCCAGTCGCATGACCGAGCCCTTGCCGAACTGCCGCTCGATGTTGGCGAGCGCTGCATCCAGCGCCTTGTCGCGATCTCCACCAGCCATGGGTGTCGTCCTCTTCTCTCGTCGTGGGCCAGGCACATCGACGACGCTAGAGGGAGCCACCGACAACGCCTGATCAGCGTGTCGTGCACTGTGGAGAGCCTCGCTCCGCGTCATGCCTGTGGACAGCACGGTAGCCGAACACCTGTTCGATCCGGCGCGCGACACGCGCGACACGCCGGTGGTCGGAGAGGAGACCGGCTGAGGCTCAGGGCAGAGGCTCAGGGCAGCGTCACGGTGAACCGGCAGCCGGGGACGCACCCGTCCGGACCGGCGAGCTGGTTGTCGACCCGCACGGTCCCCCCGTGGGCCTCGACGAGCCCGGCGACGATCGCCAGCCCCAGGCCGGCCCCGCGCGAGGACGGCTGCTGCTCCGGCGTACGCGCGGCAGTGCCCTGCCAGGCGACGTCGAAGACACGGGCGAGGTCCTCGTCGGCCAGTCCCCCGCAGGCGTCGCTGACCGAGACCTCCACACCGCCCTCGGGCAGTCGGCGGCCCTGCACGTCGACCCGGCCACCGGGAGCGGTGTGCCGCACGGCGTTGCCGACCAGGTTGGCGACCACGCGCGAGAGCGCGCCGGGGTCTGCGTGCACCTCCAGGCCCGGCTCCACCGAGCCACCCACCGCGACGGCGCGCGCGGAGGCGACCGGCTCGGCAGCCGCGATCGCCTCGCTCACCAGGTCCCCGACCGACACCGGCTCGGGAGCAAGGCGCAGCACGCCGGCGTGGATGCGGGAGAGCTCGAAGAGGTCGTCGACCATCCGGCTCATCCGGTCGACCTCGGTGCGGATCTGGCGGTGGTAGCGCGCCGGGTCGGCGGCCATCCCGTCCTCCAGCGCCTCGGACATCGCGCGCATCCCCGCCAGCGGCGTCCTGAGGTCGTGGGAGACCCACGAGACCAGCTCGCGCCGGGCCTCCTCCAGCCGCGCCTCGCGGGCCCGCGCCTCCTCCAACCGGTGGTGGGTGGCGGCGAGCTCCTCCGAGAGTCGGCGGAACTCCGCCGGGCCCCGCGCGGTCACCGGTTCGTACGCCGAGCTCGACCCGACCCGGCGCACCTCCTCGGCCAGTCCGCGCGACCACACCACGACCGCGCGGGAAAGCACGACGGCGACCAGCACCGACACGACCGCGGCACTGGCCGCGACCAGCGTGAGGGCGCCGAGGTCGTGCTCGGAGATGAACATCGCCCGGGCGACCACCAGGACGCCGGCCAGCATGCCGAGCACCGGCACGACGGCCACGAGCACCAGCTGCCAGGCGATCGAGAGCCGGCGCACCGTCCAGGCGGCCGCCAGCCCGAGCGTCCCGACCGCCAGCGCGGCCGCGACCGCCATGGCGACGATCTGCAGCTTGTCGTGGGTCATGCGGGGGTGGGCTCCCAGCGGTAGCCGACGCCCCAGACCGTCACCAGCCGGGCCGGCTGCTTCGGGTCGGCCTCGACCTTCTCGCGCAGCCGGCGCACGTGGACGGTGACCGTCGACAGGTCGCCGACGCTCCACCCCCACACCCGCTCCAGCAGGTCCTCGCGGGACCACGCGGTGCCGGGGTGGGCCAGGAGGAAGCGCAGCAGGTCGAACTCACGCGCCGTCAGCGCGAGGGTCTCCCCCGCCCGCGTGACCTCGTGACGCGAGACGTCGAGCACCAGGTCGCCGTCGGTGAGCACGACGGTCGGCTCGGGGTCCTGACCGACTCCCGCGCGCCGCAGCACCGAGTCGACGCGCAGCGCGAGCTCGCGCGGGCTGAACGGCTTGGTGACGTAGTCGTCGGCGCCGACCTCGAGGCCGGCGACCCGGTCGCCCTCCTCGCCCAGCGCGGTCAGCATCACCACCGGCACCTCGGCGCGCCGGTCAGGCAGCGCGCGCAGCCGACGGCACACCTCCAGCCCGCCCACGCCGGGCAGCATCAGGTCGAGCACCACCAGGTCCGGGGCGCCCTCGACGGGCGCCTGGCCCGGTGGGCCCATCCGCCGCAGCGCGTCCTCGCCGTCGCCGGTCTCCTCGACCTCGTGGCCGTGGGCGCGCAGGTAGGACACGACCACCTCGCGCACGGTCACGTCGTCGTCGACCACCAGGACCCGCCCCATCAGCGGCCCCCGGTCCCCTCGGGCGCGGCGCGACGTGAGCGCAGCGTGTGGAGCAGGACGGGCAGCACGACCACGATGATGACGGTCGCGACGAGCACGAGGTAGCCCGCGGCGTAGTCGCGGTCCAGCAGCGTCGGGTTCTCCGGGGCGTTCTCGCGCCCGAACCCACCGAGGAACGGCACCGCCAGCACCGTCAGGCTGCCCAGCACCACGAGGCCCGCACCCGCAGCCGGCCTCGCCACGGCCGGCAGCAGCCGGGTGGCGAGCAGCGACACCACGATCACCGCCGAGCCCAGCACGAGGTCGTGCACGACCACCCCGCCGGCCAGCCACAGGACCACGTCGAGGTTGCGGTCCAGGTCCTGGCGCGAGAGCAGCAGCCACGCGCCGTACGCCGTCAGCAGCACGCCCGCGGCGCCCAGCACCGCCCGTCCGGGGCTCACGTGACCGCCTCCAGCCGCGAGAGCCACTTGGTCTGCAGGACCCCGGGCCGGTTGGGCGCGATGAGCCGGGCCGGGTAGCCGTGGTCGAGGTCGAGCGGCTCGCCGGACAGCGCCAGCGCGACGAGGGTGCGGTCGTCGTCGGCGAAGTTGCCCTGCAGCAGGGTCGCGCGGAAGGCACCCCGCTCCTGCAGCGAGGTCACCTCGACCTCGGCGCCCCGCGGGGCGTCGACGAGGTCGAGCAGGTCGCGCAGCCGCACGCCGGTCCACACCGCCGACGCGCTCCACCCCTCGACGCACGCGATCGGCAGCTCCTCCGAGCGCTGCGGCATCGCCAGCAGGTCCTCGCGGGTCAGGGAGACGGTGGTGCCGGCGTGCGCCACCACCAGCCGGTACGCCGGTGACGGCGCCGACTCCTCGACCCCGGCCGCGGCCGCGGTGCGGTTGATCGGCACGCCACCCGGGCCGTCCCCCGAGCGGACCCCCAGGACGGACACGCGCCGCAGCCACGGGACGGTCGAGCCCGCGGTGGCCAGCACGGCCAGGCCCGCGGCGACCCAGGTCGAGCGCAGGAGGCCGCGGCGGCTGAGCCCGCCGCGGACCACGGCCTCGGGGCGGTCGAGGGCGGTGTCGTCGACGTCGCGCCCCAGCGCGTCGCGGATGGTGGGGAGCTTGACGCCGACGTGCAGCAGCAGGGCGCCGATCGCGATCCAGGCCAGGGCGTAGTGACTGCGTCGGAAGGAGAAGTCCCAGGGGTACCACTGGGTGGAGTTCAGCAGCCCGGTCACCAGCAGGAAGACCGAGGCCGAGACGAGCACGGCGATCGAGGCACGCTCGGCACCGTCACGGGCGCGGGCCGCCCAGCCGGCGGGCAGGCCGCGCACGAGCAGGGGCAGGACGCTCCACAGCTTGACCAGCAGGAGCGGGATGCAGGCGATGCCGGTGGTGACGTGCAGCCCCTGGGTGAGGCGGTAGCCCCACGACGGGCTGGTGGGGAACGGCACCGGGTGGGTGGGGTTCTGCGCGTAGTGGCTCACCAGGCCGGTGAGGAAGGCGACGCCGAAGCAGATGCCGAGCCACCGCCCGACCCGGGCCGCGACGGCGGCGCTGCGCAGGTGCGAGGTCTCGCGCGGTGCTCGTCGGACGGCCGGGAGCAGGCTCACGGCCGCCGCTCCAGGACGGCCAGCCACCGCTGAGGTGCGAACGGTGCGCGGGTCGTGACGGCCCAGCCGGTCGCCCGGGCCAGGCCGAGGACGCCGTCGACACCGACCACCGACCACCTGAAGGGTCGGCTGGTCGTGCCGGCCAGCTCCAGGCGCGCCCACCGGGTGGTCGAGGGCACCCCCGGCGCGGCGAGCTCCACGACGACGCGGCCGTCGGGCGCGAGGACCTCCCCGAGCCTCGCGAGCAGCGCCAGCGGGTCGCCGCCGATGCCGACGTTGCCGTCGGCCAGCAGCGCGGTGTGCCAGCGGCCCTCTCGCGGGAGCGGGTCGAACACGCTGCCCTGCAGCGCGGCCACCCCGCGGGCCCGGGTCTGGGCGACGGCCTCCGGCACGACGTCGATCCCGAGCACGCGACGGTCGCGCCGCTCCGCGAGTCGCTGCGCCAGCCGTCCGGGCCCGCAGCCGACGTCGAGGGTGTCTCCGACGCACTCGGCCAGCAGAGCGTCGTCGTGCGGGTCCGCGGCGCGGGTCCACTCGTGGACGGGCAGCTCGGTCGGACCGCCGTCGAGCCCGAGCACCCGGCACGGCACCCCGCGCAACGCGTGGCTGAACAGGCTGCTGAACGACCGGTCCCGCAGCTCGGGGACCTCCTCGGCCAGGCTCATGCGTCCACCCCCAGCCACGCACGGGCGAAGCGGGAGGCCGGGCAGGCGGCCGCGACCAGGTCGGCGTCGGCGACGGTGTCGACGTCACGCTCGACCGGTGCCGAACCCACGTCGAGGCCCCGTGCACGCAGCGCGGCCAGGGTGTCGTCGTGGGTGCGCTCGGTCGACATCTCGACCCCGGCGAGCACCGCGGCGTCGCGCGGGTCGCGCAGCGCCAGCACCCACCAGCCGCCGTCCTCGGCGGGCCCGAGCACGGCGTCGTGGCGCTCCAGCCCGGCCACGACGAGGTCGAGCAGGTCGGGGGTCAGCTGGGGGGTGTCCATGCCGACCTGCACGACCGGGCCGGGGCCGGTGTCCGCGACGTCGGCGTGCGCGGCGGCGAGACGCTCGTCGAACCCCTCGCCGCGCTGGGGGTGCACGTGCCACCCCCGGGTGGCCGCCAGGAGGGCGGGCCCGTCGACGGCCTCGGCGAGGTCACCGGCGAGCGCGAGGTGGCAGTGCTCCGCGCCGTACGCCGCTGTGCAGGCCTCCACGGTGTCGAGCAGCGCGGCCGCGGCCAGCTCGGCCGCCCGCTCGAGGCCGACGTCGACGCCCAGGCGGGTCTTCACCCGCCCGGCGACGGGCGCCTTGGCGAGCACCAGCGCGCGGACGCGCGGTCCAGCGGGGCCGCTCATGACAGCACCCGCCAGAAGTCGCGGGCGGCACGGATCGTGCCGCGCACGGACCCGGACACCTTGGACCGGGTGCCCTCGGCGCGCGGGTGGTAGTCGACGTCGCGCTCGCTGACCCGCCAGCCAGCGACGGTGAGCTTCTGCAGCAGCTCCACGGGGTAGCCGAAGCGGCGGTCGCGGACGTCGAGCTCGAGCAGCGCGCGCCGGTCGAGCACCCGCATCGGCGCGATGTCGTGGGCGGCCATGCCGAGGCGGCGACGCAGCCACCAGACGATGAGGTTGTTGCCCAGGCGGGCGTGCCAGGGCCAGACCCGGCGGTCGACCGGGCGACGGCGGCCCAAGGCGGCGTCGGCGCGGCCCGAGCGCACGTCGTCGAGCATCGGCAGCAGCTGCTCGGGGTCGAAGCTGCCGTCGCCGTCCATGAAGGCGACGTGGTCGTGGGTGGCGGCCAGCAGACCGGCGTGGACGGCCGCGCCGTAGCCCGGCGTCGACTCCCGCACCACGTGGGCCCCCAGCCGCTCGGCCACCGCGGCGGTGTCGTCGGTCGAGCCGTTGTCGACCACGATCACCCGGAACTGCGCCGGCACCCGCGGCAGCAGCGCCGACAGGGCCGGGCCCTCGTCGCGGCACGGCAGCACCAGGTCCGCGACGGGGCCGGCCGCCGGGACGGCCGCCGGGACGGCAGGGTCGGGTACGGGCATGGCAGCGACCGTAGCCCGAGGCCGGTACCGCAGGGGTGGGGCAAACCCTTACGGCCTCATGACGCCGCCGCGACATCGAGGCCATGGGCGGTGCGGTCGCTGGGCGGCTCCCCCTACAGTCGCGGGCATGCCCTCCCCCGCGGTCGCTCGGCCCGCTGACGACCCGACCCAGGCTTCGTCCGCCGCGGGAGCCCACCGCGCCGCGACGGTGGGCGTCGTGCTCGTCGGGCTGCTGGTGGTCGCCGCGTTCACCATGCCGCACCTGGTCGGCTGGGACGTGCACACGCGGGCGCCGCGGTCTCAGGTCGAGGAGCTGGTGATCCCGCCGCTGCACGGGTGGTTCGACCCGCAGTGGTTCGGCCCCGGGACGCTCCCGGCGATCGCGCTGGGCCTGGGCGGCTGGTGGTGGGGCGTGCGCTGGGCGCGGGTCGCGCCGTGGCGTGGCCTGCTGCTCGCGACGTACCTCCTGGCGCTCGGGTGGTGCCTCGCCCTCGCCCTGGTCGACGGCCCGAGCGGGCTCTCGCGGGTGCTGGGCCACCCGGTGGAGTACCTCCCCACGGCGCGCTCGATCGACGACGTGGGCCTGCTGCTCGCCGAGTACGTCGACCGCATCTCCTACGACGCCTCGCCCCGCAACTGGCCGACCCACGTCGCGGGGCACCCGCCGCTGATGCTGCTGTTCTTCGTCGGGCTGGTGCAGGTGGGCCTGGGCGGCGACCTGGCCGCGGGCGTGGTCGTCACCGTGGTCGGCGCCTCGATGCCGGTCGCGGTGCTGGTGACGCTGCGCGCCCTCGCGGGCCACGACCTCGCCCGGCGCCTCGCGGTGCCGCTCGCGCTCTCCCCCGTCGCCGTCTTCGTCGCGGTCTCGGCCGATGCCGTGATCGGCGCGGTGGTCGCCTGGGGGCTGGCCTGCCTCGCGCTGGCCAGCCGACCCGACGTCGAGGAACGACGCCGGTGGGGTTGGTCGGTGGCGGCGGGGCTGCTGCTCGGATGCTCGGTGCTGATGTCCTACGGCATGCCGCTGGTGGGCCTGGTGGCGCTGGCCGTCATCACGGTCGGGCGGGCCTGGCGGACGCCCGTCTTCCCGGTGACCGTGGCGGCCGCCCTGGTGCCGGTGCTCGGCTTCGCGGTCGCCGGCTTCGCGTGGTGGGAGGCCTACCCCGTGCTGCACGAGCGCTACTGGGACGGCATCGCGTCGATCCGCCCGGCGTCGTACTGGCTTTGGGGCAACCTGGCGGCCCTCGCCGTCATCACCGGCCCCGCCGTGTGGGGCGGGCTCGGCGTCCTGGTGAGCCGGGTCCGTCCGCTCGCGCAGCGCCGCCTGCCCGAGCCCGAGCGCGTCGTGCTGCTGCTCGCCGGTGCGATGCTGCTGGTGGTGCTCGCCGCCGACGCCTCTCGGATGAGCAAGTCGGAGGTCGAGCGGATCTGGGTGCCGTTCGTGCCGTGGCTGACGCTCACCGTGGCGCTGCTGCCGCCCCGATGGCGCTCGCCCGCGCTGCTCGCGCAGGTCGTCTCGGCGTTGGCGCTGCAGCACCTGGCCTACACGACCTGGTGAGGCCCAGTCGCCCTCGGCTCAGGCACGCAGCGGTGCGGTCGCGAAGGCCGGCAGCCCGACGTCGGGCAGCACCTCCGCGCTGAACCCGAGCTCGGCGCGCGCCCGCTCCGGCGAGGCGACGATGTGCCGCACGTCCCCGAGCCGGTAGCCGCCGGTCACCTCGGGCGCGAGGTCGCGTCCGGTCCCCTCCGCCACCAGCTCGGCGACCCGGCGGATGCCGACCGGGTGGCCGGAGGCGACGTTGTAGGCGCGGTGGTGCCCCGCCGGCGCCTCGAGCACCGCGTCCAGGGAGGCGAGGTTGGCCCGGGCCACGTCGGTGACGTGCACGAAGTCGCGCATCTGCTCGCCGTCCTCGTAGACCGTCGGTGCCTCACCGCGCTCGAGGGAGGAGCGGAACATCGCCGCGACGCCGGAGTACGGCGTGTCCCGCGGCATCCCCGGGCCGTAGACGTTGTGGTAGCGCAGCGACACCGCCGCCGCGTCGGCCTGGCGCACCCACGCGGTGGCGTAGTGCTCCTGCGCGACCTTGGAGGCGGCGTAGCCCGACCGCGGCTCGAGCCGGGCGTCCTCGTCGACCAGCGCCCAGGCCAGCGGCCCCCCGCAGACCGGGCACGGGTTGTCGAAGCGACCGGCGTCGAGGTCCTCGCGCGAGCGCACGCCCGGCACCTGCTCGCCGTGCTCGGCGCAGGTGTAGCGGCCCTCGCCGTAGACGACCATGCTCGAGGCCTGCACCAGGCGGTGCACGCCGGCCTCGTGCATCGCGGCCATCAGGGCGGCGGTGCCGAGGTCGTTGTGGGCGGCGTACGCCGGCAGGTCGGCCACCGTGACGCCCGCACCGACCACGGCCGCCTGGTGGCACACGGCGTCGACGCCGCGCAGCAGACCGGCCCAGGTCTCGGACGAGGCGGCCTCGCGCAGGTCGAGGGCGTGGGTGGATTCGGGTGCGCTCGTCCCGCCGTGGGCCATCGGCAGCATCAGGTCGACACGGACGACCTCGTCGCCGCGGGCCTCGAGGGCCTCGGCGACCGCGGCCCCGATGAAGCCGGCGGAGCCGGTCAGCAGGACCTTCACGCGGTGCCGCCGGGGATGTCGCCGGGGATGTCGCCGGGGATGTCGTAGGTGAGGTCGACACCGTCGGTCCAGCTGCCGCAGGTGCAGCCGTCGGGGTCGGGCAGCGCCTCGATGGTCGCCGACAGCAGGCCGGTGAGCCGCTCGAGGTTGGCCTTGAACAGCGCGAAGACCTCCTCCTGGCTGACCCCACTGCCCTCCTCGGCGCCGGCGTCCATGTCGGTCACGAGCGCGATCGAGGCGTAGCACTGCCCCATCTCGCGGGCCAGCGCCGCCTCGGGCAGCGCGGTCATGTTGATGAGCGTCCAGCCCTGCTCGGCGTAGGAGCGCGACTCGGCGCGGGTGGAGAAGCGGGGACCCTCGATGACGACCATGGTGCCGCCGTCGGTGACGTCGGGCGCGGCGCCGAGCACGGCGCTGCGCAGCCCCGGGCAGTAGGGGTCGCCGAAGGGCAGGTGCACCGCTCCCCTCTCCACGAAGGACGGGACCCGGCGGTAGGTGCGGTCGACGAGCTGGTCGGGCACGACCACGTCGCCGGGCGCCACCTCGGGGCGCAGGCCGCCGACCGCACAGGGCGCGAGGACCTGGCGCACGCCGAGGGAGCGCAACGCCCAGAGGTTGGCTCGAGCGGGGATCGCGTGCGGCGGGAAGTCGTGGTGGGCACCGTGCCGCGGGACGAACGCGACCCGGCGACCGGCGACGGTGCCGATCGCGATCGGCGCCGAGGGGTCGCCGTACGGCGTCTCGACCCGCACCTCCTCGGGGTCGCTGAGGAAGGAGTAGAAGCCGGTGCCGCCGATCACGGCGACATCGGCACGGGCGGAGGTCCCAGGGCGTTCGGTGGCCTGCGTGGAGGTCATGGGGTCACTGTGCCAGGCGTTCGGAGCCCGACCGGGCGAGCACCGCGGCGACCACGACCAGCAGCCCCAGGGCGATGGTGCCGTGCGAGAGGTGGGCGTAGCCGAGCGTCCCGACCACGACGCCGGCCAGCCCGCCGGCGGCCGCGGCGCCCAGGCCCATCAGCAGGTCGGCGGCCCCCTGGACGTCCGGCCGCACGTCCAGCGGTGCGTGGTCGGCGATCAGGGTGGAGGCGGCGACGGTGCCGAAGCTCCACCCCAGGCCGAGGAGGAAGAGACCGGCGAAGATCTGCCAGGAGCTGCCCTCGGGCGCAGCGCCGGAGAGCAGCAGGGAGACCACCAGCAGCACTCCCCCGACGGCCAGCGTCGGCGGCCGGCCGACGCGGTCGGCGAGCAGGCCGACGAGCGGCGCGAAGGCGAACATCCCGAGCACGTGCACGCTGATGACGACACCGATGATGCGCAGCTCGGCGCCGCCGTGCTCCATGTGCAGCGGAGTCATCACCATCACCGCGATCATCGCGGCGTGGCTGCCGACCAGGCCGAGCACCGCCGCCCCCAGCACCGGGTGGTCGACCACCGCCCGGCGGACCCGTCCCCAGGAGGTCCCGGTGGGCGGTGCGGCGTCGACCCCGGCGACCTCACGGGCCAGCAGCAGCGGGTCCGGGCGCAGCAGCGTCCCGACGACCAGGGCCGCCAGCAGCATCCCGATCACACCGACCACGAAGGGTCCGGTCAGCTCGGGCAGCCCCAGGCCGCGCGCCAGCGCCGCGGCCGGGCCGGTGAGGTTGGGGCCGGCGACCGCGCCGATGGTCGTCGCCCACACCACGGTGGACAGCGCGCGACCCCGGTGCAGGGGCTCGGCGAGGTCGGTCGCTGCGTAGCGCGCACCGTTGTTGGCAGCGGTCGTCGCCCCGAGCAGCAGGGCGCCCACGAGCAGCAGGGCCATCGAGCCCACGACCCCGGCCAGGACCGCGAGGGCCGCTCCCGATGCACCCAGGAGGTAGCCGGTCGTGAGCCCGATGCGCCGGCCGCGCAGGCTCATCACCCGCGCCAGCAGGTAGGCGGCCACCGCGGCCCCGAGCACCTGGAAGGTCTGCGCGAGCCCGGCCTGGCTGTCGCTGCCGGAGATGTCGCGGGCCAGCAGCGAGGCGGTCGCGATCCCGATGGTGATGCCGACGGCGCCCACCGCCTGGGTGACCACCAGGACGCGGACCGTGCGTCGCTGGACCGCAGCCCGGTCGTGCCTCGGGGTGCCGGGCGGGCCGGGGGTGGCGGGCGGGCCGGGGGTGGCGGGCGCCTGCTCGGCGCTCACTTGAGCGTCGCCGGCAGCCCGAGGAAGCGGTGGACCTCGGCCCAGACCTCCTTGGGGGCGACGCCGGCGTCCAGCGCCTCCTGGGCGGTGCGACCGCCGAGCCCGGCGATCACGGTCAGGCTCGCCCAGGACCGCGCCGAGGCGTGGCCGAGCGCGTGGTCCATCCGGTCCCAGAACTCCGTGTGCCGCACGCGGCCATCATGCCCGGCCGCACCCACCGTCCCGGGGCGGCCCCGGGTGCGCGATTCAACCGTCGGTGGGACGGACGTCCCACACGTGGTGCTCGACGTCGTGGAGGTGGTAGCGCGCCAGCGAGTCCAGGGTGAACACCGAGCCGTTGCTGCGGCGGGCCGGCCGCGCCCACAGCGCCTCGTCGGTCGGGTCGAGGACGTCGTACGCCGCGGCGACCCGCTCGGTCTCCTCGGCGAGCTCGCGGGCGACCGTGGCCGGGTCCTGCTCGGCGTACCCCTGCGACTCGGCGGTCTCGTCCTGGTCCCAGTTGGCGAACTCGGGGTCGTGCTGGCCCAGCACCATCGCGACCCGGGCGCTGAAGACGATGTGCACGTCGCGGACGTGGCAGGCGTACTCCAGCGGCGACCAGGTGGTCGGGTCGGGGCGCACGCTCGCGGTGGGGCCGGAGAGCAGGCGATGCCAGGCGGGCATCCCGGCGCGCAGCCGGGCACCGATCTGGTGCCGGGCGACGTCACGCGCGTCGAAGCCGCACTGCTCGCAGGGGCGCTCCAGCACCCACGTCCAGTCCTTGGTGTCGCGCAACCCCTCACTCATGAGCAGCAGCGTCGCAGACGGAGATGTGCTGTGGAGATCCGGTGTCGAGCTCTTGTCGTGTCGTGGCGTGCACGTGCACCGCTTGTGGAGCGCGCAGGAGGACAGTCGGAGACATGATCACCGCTCTCCTCGTGGCGCTCGCGCTGGTGTGGGTCCTGGCCCCGCTGCCGCTGGCCGTCGCCGTCGGACGGGCCTTCGCCGCGGGCGAGGCACCCGAGCCGGCGAGCGTCAGGTCAGCAGCAGCCGGTCCAGTCGACGCCTGACCAGCAGCAGCCCCACGACCACCATCGCGACGAGGTAGACCACCGAGACCGCGGAGTCCCACGACACCGTGCCCGTGGTCAGCTCGCGGCACAGCACGACCCCGCGGTAGAGCGGGGTCGCCTCGACCACCCAGCGCAGCGCACCGGGGTAGGCCGTCACCGGGAAGAACGTCGCCGAGAACAGGAACATCGGCAGCGTCGCGAGGGTGACGAGCTCGAAGTCCTGCCACGAGCGCATCCAGGTCGTCAGCGCCATGCACACCGCCCCGAACGCCGCACCGATGAGCAGCGCCGCGGGCACGACCAGCAGCGCCCACCACGACGAGACCAGCCCCATCGCGAGCATCACCAGCAGGAAGCCCGCGGAGTAGGTGCCGCCGCGCATCAGCGACCACGACAGCTCGCCCCGGGCGATGTCGAGGGTGGTCAGCGGCGTGGCCAGCATCTGGTCGAAGAGCTTGTTGAACTTCAGCTTGAAGAAGAAGTTGAACGTGGAGTCGAGCACCGAGCCGTTCATCGCGGAGGCGGCCAGCATGCCGGGGGCGACGAACTCGGCGTACGGGATCTCCTGGCCGCCGACCTCGAAGCCGCTGACCAGCGTCCCGACGCCGATGCCGATGCTGAGGAGGTAGAAGACCGGCTCGAGGAAGCCGGAGGCGAAGATGTACCAGACCCGCCGGTAGGCGAGGTAGTTGCGCTGCACGAGCAGTGCGGCGGCGCCGGCGGGGCCGAGCGGGTGGCGCGAGATGCTGCGCGCCACGGTCGCGGTCGTGATCGCCACTCAGACCACCATCCGTCGCTGGAGCCGACGCTGGGCCCACCACCAGCCGAGCACCACCAGGGCACCGAGGTAGACGACGTGCACCAGTGCGGGGCCGACCTCGAGGGTGCCGAGGGTGAGCATCCGGGTCAGGTCGACGCCGTGCCACAGCGGGGTGATGACCGCCAGGGACTCCAGCGGCTGGTCGAGGTTGCTGACCGGGAAGAACGCCCCGGAGAAGAGGAACAGCGGGATCATCCCGAGCCGGAAGACCAGCGAGAAGGCGCTCTCGCTCCTCAACCCGGCCGAGAAGGCGTAGATGGGCGCGGCGAAGGCGAGTCCGATGAGCACCTGCACGGGGAAGGCGAGCAGCACGCCCCACCAGGACTCGTGCACCCCGAACGGCGCGACGACCGCGAGGAACACCGCCGCACTCACCGCGACCCGGAACGCCACGAAGCCGAGATGGGCCAGGATCACGTGCTCCACGCCGAGCGGCCCGGCGGTCATGGCGTAGTAGGTGCGGTTCCACTTGATCATCCCCATGACGGGGTAGGTCACCTCGCCGAAGACCAGCGTCATCGACTGCGCGGCGATCATGCCCGGCACCACGAACGCGAGGTAGCTCGTCGCACCCTCGAGGGTGTCGGGGTCGGCCTCGACGAAGCCGCCGAGCAGCACGCCCATGGCCAGGACGTAGAGCAGCGGGGTGACGAAGGAGGAGACGACGCTGCCCTTCCAGGTACGCCGGTAGGCCGTCGCCCAGTAGTCCAGCAGTCGCAGGGCGCCGTCGATCGTGCCGCGGGGCGCGGTGGCCTGGGTTTGGGTATGGGCCTGGGTGTGGTTCTGGGCCATCAGTCGACCAGCGTCCGGCCGGTCAGCCTGAGGAAGACGTCCTCCAGGGTCGAGCGGCGCACCAGCGTGGCGATGGGCTGCAGGCCGCGCTCGTGCACCTTCGCCACCGTCTCCTCGCCGTCGGCGGTGTAGAGCAGCAGCCGGTCGGGCAGCACCTCGACCCGCTCGGCCAGGTCGGCGACCTTCTCGGCCAGCGGCTCGTGGGTGCCGCCGTCGGTCGGCACCGGGAAGCGCAGCTCGGCGACCTCGCGGGTGGAGTGGGCGGCGATCAGGTCCAGCGGCGAGCCCTCGGCGACGATCACGCCCTTGTCCATCACCACGAGCCGGTCGGTGAGCTGCTCGGCCTCGTCCATGTAGTGGGTGGTGAGCACCAAGGTCACGCCCTGCTGCTTGAGCCGGAAGAGCCGGTCCCAGACGACGTGGCGAGCCTGCGGGTCCAGGCCGGTGGTCGGCTCGTCGAGCAGCAGGATGTCGGGGCGGTTGATGAGCGAGCGGGCGATGGTGAGCCGGCGTTTCATGCCGCCGGAGAGGTCGTCGACCATCGCGTCGGCCTTCTCGGTCAGCTGCACGAACTCCAGCAGCTCCTGGGCCCGCTCGCGCACCTCGGCGCGCGGCAGCCCGAAGTAGCGGCCGTAGACCACGAGGTTGTCGCGCACCGTCAGCTCGGTGTCGAGGGTGTCCTCCTGCGGGCACACACCGATGCGGGCCTTGATCTGCTGCGCGTCGGTGGCCGGGTCCATGCCCAGGATGCGCAGCGTGCCGCCGCTGACCGGCGACACCGCCGCGATCATCCGCATCGTCGAGGACTTGCCCGCGCCGTTGGGCCCGAGGAACCCGAACGCCTCCCCCGGCCGCACGTCGACGTCGATCCCGCGCACCGCCTCGAAGCCACCGAAGCTCTTGCGCAGTCCCGACGCGTGGATCATCGAGCCGGCACCCGAGGCCGGCAGGTCTGTGCTCACGCCTTCACCCTAGGACCCGATCCCCTGCGGGGTATGTGCGGCACACCGGGCCCGGCCGGTCGGGTGCCCCGCCGGTCGAGGTGCGAGGAGCGCCAGCGACGAGCCGCGAGACCCCGCGAGCCACGCACCCACCTCCCTCTACGGTGACGCCCATGCCCTCCTCGCGTCGCTCCCGGGTGCTCGGCACCGTCACCACGCTGGCCCCGGTGCTGGCTCAGACCGCGAAGGTGGTGGCCGGCGACGTGGTCGACCGGCTGCGGCCCGGCGGGGGCGCCGAGTCGGTGTCGGAGGTCGCGATCGAGGAGCCCGCAGGGGCCGCGGAGTACGCCCGGCGCGTCCACGCGACCAGGACGGTGGCGGCGAGCCCGGCAGAGGTCGTCGCGCTGCTGACCGACCTCGACCGGGTGCACGAGTGGTTGACCCTGCACCGCTCCTGGCGCGGTGAGCGGCCGAGCCGGATGGAGCAGGGTGCGGAGTTCACCCAGCAGATCTCGCTGATGGACATCCCCGCGCAGGCGCGGTGGAGCGTGGCCCGGGTCGACGAGGCCGGGTTCGAGCTGCGCGGCACCGGCCCGATGGGCATCACGGTCGGGTTGTGGGCGGCCGTGATGCCGACGCCCGCGGGCAGCGGCGTACGGCTCGACGGGGCGCTGGACGGTCCGCCGGTCAAGGGGCCCGTGGGGCTGACGGCGGTGCGGAGCGTGGAGGTGGCGCTGGCCGAGTCGCTGGCGCGGGTGGCCGAGCTGCTCGGCGGCGCCGAGGGCGGCGCGCGGCTGCGGGTGGCCGACGAGCCGGTGCTGCACGAGCGGACGGGCGCGCTGCTGGAGCCCACGACGCCGGTGGTGATCGGGGTCGGGCAGGTCGTGCGACGCACCCCCGACCTCGACGCACCGGTGGAGCCGGTGGCCTCCGCGGTGGAGGCGCTGCGGGCGGCCGAGCGCGACGCGGGCGTGGACGTGCTGGGTCGTGCCGACCTGGTGTACGCCGTGCCGAGCGCCTCGTGGACCTACCCCGACCAGGCCGGCCTGGTCGCCTCGCTCGTGGGCGCCGAGGAGGCGGGGACGGTGCAGACCTCGGCGTACGGCGGTGACGGCGGGCAGCTCGCGATGAACGACGCCGCCGACCGGATCGTGAGCGGCGACGCGCACGTGGTGCTGGTCAGCGGCGCGGAGGCCGGCGCGACGGTCGCGGCGCTGCAGGCGCAGGGCCGCGAGCCGAGGTGGACCCGGCAGCCCGACGACGCCGCGCCCGACCGGGTGATCGGCGTCGACCGGCCGGCCAACAACGAGGCGGAGACCAGCGTGGGGCTGGGGGCGCCGATCTACGTGTACGCCCTGATCGAGTCCGCGCTGCGGGGTGCCGCCGGGACCGACGAGGCCGAGCACCGGGCCGCGATCGCGGACCTGTGGGCGCGGCACAGCGCGGTCGCGGCGGAGAACCCCTACGCGTGGGACCCGACGGCGCGCACGGCCGAGGAGATCGCGACGGTGACGCCGGCCAACCGGGCCGTCTCGGACCCGTACACGAAGCTGATGTGCGCCAACCTGCAGGTCGACCTGGCAGCCGGCGTGGTGGTGACCAGCGTGGCCGCGGCAGCCGCACTCGGCGTACCGCAGGAGAAGTGGGTGTTCCTCCACGCGGGTGCCTCGGCGACCGACGAGTGGTTCGTCTCCGAGCGGGCGGACCTGGCCTCCTCCCCCGCGATCGCCGCGGCCGGCAGGGCGGCGCTGGAGCACGCCGGGGTGCGGGCCGACGAGCTGGGGCCGGTGGACCTCTACTCCTGCTTCCCGGCCGCGGTGCAGCTCGGCGCGCAGGCGCTGGGGCTGCCGTGGCAGGACCCGGCGCGGCCGCTGAGCGTCACGGGCGGGCTGACGTCGGCGGGTGGTCCGGGCAACGGGTACGGCCTGCACGCGATCGCGACGATGGTGCCGCAGCTGCGCGAGCGCCCCGACGAGGTGGGGCTGTCGAGCTCGCTGGGGTGGTACGCCACGAAGCACGCGCTCGGGGTCTACTCCGCCACGCCACCGGCCCGGCCGTTCGCGCACCTGCGCCCGACGGTGGACCGGCCGGCGCCGCGGCCGGTGGTCACCGAGCTCGAGGGCCGGGCGGTCGTGGAGGCCGTGACGGTGGGCCACGACCGGGAGGGACGCGTGGAGGGCGTGGTCGTCTCGGCCATCGCCGAGGACGGCAGCCGGGTGCTGCTGCGGTGCGAGTCCGAGGAGGACGTGACGCTGTTGACCGGCACCGACGCGCTGCGCCGGGTGATGCGCTCGGAGTCCGGTCGCCTCGTGCTCGGTGACGAGCGGGTGCCGCTGCCGGAGGCACCGGCGGCGCCGGTCCACACCACGCTCGACGGCCCGGTCGCGGTGATCACGCTGGACCGGCCGCGGGTGCGCAATGCCATCGACGCCCGCACCGCACGCATGCTGGAGCGGGCGGTGGACGACGTGGAGGCCGACGACGCGGTCCGGGCGATCGTGCTCACCGGCGCCGGCGGCACGTTCTGCGCGGGGATGGACCTGACGGGTGCGCACCGGGGCGAGGTGCCGGTGACGGAGCGACGCGGCCCGTTGGGCCTGACCGAGCTGCCGCCCACGAAGCCGACGATCGCCGCGGTCGAGGGCTCGGCGCTGGCGGGCGGCTTCGAGCTGGCGCTGTGCGCCGACCTGGTGGTGGCGGGCGAGTCGGCGACGTTCGGCCTGCCGGAGGTCAAGCGCGGCCTGCTGGCCGCGGCCGGCGGGCTGCTGCGCACGGCGACGCGCCTGCCACGGGCGGTGGCGCTGGAGATCGCGCTGCTGGGCGAGCCGGTCTCCGCGCAGCGGCTGCACGAGCTGGGTCTGGTCAACCGGGTCGTCCCGGACGGCCGCGCGCTGGTGGTGGCGCTGGAGCTGGCGCGCCAGGTCGCCGACAACGCGCCGCTGTCGGTGCGGGTGGGCAAGGGCATCGTCGACGCCGCTCCCACCTGGCCGGCCGACGAGGCGTTCACCCGGCAGAGCGAGATGGCCAGCCCGGTCATCCTCAGCGACGACGCCCGCGAGGGCGTCGCTGCCTTCGCGGAGAAGCGGCCCCCGAGGTGGACCGGACGCTAGGGGCCTGTCCACCCGGACGAAGACAGGCACAACGCACGGATCCCCGGGTCGTCGCGCTGCGACGGACGGCTGCATCGGCCGTTGTGCCTGTTCTCGTACGAGCAATCGCGGCTTCGTAGCGAGACGGACCGAACGGACCCCGCGAGCACGCGTCGACGCCGAGGCGGGCCTGTGCGCGGCTGTTCGGTCCGTCTGGTTCCGTGACGTCCCCTACAGGTGGTCCGGCACGATGAGCGCGTCCGGGTCCTGCCGCGGCGGCAGGTGGGAGAGGACCTCCTGCACCAGCCCGACGCGGTGGTCGAGGTAGGCGTCGCGGTCCTCGGCGGGCTGTGCGTCCCACGAGCCGTCACCCTGCGAGCGGTCCCACTCGGCGGCCAGCAGCGGGCCGGCGACCGAGGCGACGGTCTCGTCGTCGTACTCCGCGCGCGTGCCCGGCTCCACCGTGACGTCCGGCAGGCCGACCAGGACCGGCAGCACCTGGTCGCCGATGAGGGTCAGCGTCTGGAAGCGCGTGAACCTGTCCAGCTCCTCCCACGCGGCCTTCGCCTCGTCGGGGTCCTCGGCCAGCCCGGCGCGCACGGCGCCCTGCAGCGCGGTCGTCATCTCGTGCTCGGTGAACCTCACTCCCCCATCCTCCCCGGCGCCACGCCCACGCCCAGCACCGCCTCGGTGGTGAAGCACAGCTCGTCGTCGACGACGAGCGCCCGCACCTCCTGCTCGTACGCCGCCCGCAACCGCTCGCGCACCTCGACAGGCTGCGCGGCGACGGTCGCGCCGATGCCACCGATCCCGGCGGCCGCGCCGTCCCACAGCTCGTCGACCGGGCCGCGGTGGGTCCAGGTGATCGACTCGACGTGCGGGGTCTCGCGGCTCGTCGCTAGCGCTCCTCGCACCTCGACCGGCGACGGCGGCCCGACCAGCCCGGCACCGGCCAGCAGGTCGTGCAGCCCCTGGACGGTCCGCGGGAAGTCGAGGTGCTCGGGCAGCCGCACCCCGGGCGCCGGGGCGACACCCACGGCGTCGAGCACCCGCTGCCACATCTGCGACTGGGCGTTGGCCCCGGACGGCCAGATCGTCGCCACCACGCAGCCGCCCGGCGCCGTGACCCGGGCCAGCTCGGCGACGCCCGCGCGAGGGTCGTCGAGGTGGTTGACCACGAAGGCGGCGACCGCGAGGTCGAAGGCACCGTCCTCGAACGGCAGCTCCGGCAGGCCCACGGTGAGACCGGCCATGTCCGGGTCCGGGTCGACCGCGACCACGTGTGCACCGGCACCACGCAGCGCTCGCGCCAGCCGGCCGTCCCCCGCGCCGACGTCGAGCACGCGTCGACCGGTCAGCGGCCGGAGCGCCGACAGCAGCGCCGGGTGCGCCCCCGCGCACAACCGCGCGCACGTCGCGGCGTACGCCGCCGCCTGGCCCTGTCCACCCCACCCACGAGACATGCCTCCACCTTTTCAGGCACCACACGACGGGGCCCTACCCGATCAGGCGAGAGGACTGTCGGTGCCATCGGACAGGATGAGCGGGTGAGCAGTGGCGCCGACGTGCTGGAGGAGTTCAGCGAGCCGACGCGGACGTGGTTCCGCGCGGCCTTCGCCGAGCCCACCCCTGCCCAGGTCGGCGCCTGGGAGGCGATCGGCGCCGGCAGGCACGCGCTGGTGGTGGCCCCCACCGGCAGCGGCAAGACGCTCAGCGCGTTCCTCTGGTCCCTGGACAAGGTGCTCACCGACACCCCGCCCGAGGACCCGCAGGAGCGCTGCCGCGTCCTCTACGTCAGCCCGCTCAAGGCGCTGGCCGTCGACGTCGAGCGCAACCTGCGTGCCCCGCTCACCGGCATCCGCCACACCGCCGAGAGGCTGGAGACAAGCGTCAACGACGTCCAGGTCGGCGTCCGCTCCGGCGACACCAGCGCCGCCGACCGCCGCCGGCTCTCCACGAAGCCGCCCGACATCCTCATCACCACGCCCGAGTCGCTGTTCCTCATGCTGACCAGCCAGGCGCGCGAGTCGCTGCGCGGCGTGCGCACGGTGATCATCGACGAGGTGCACGCCGTCGCCGGCACCAAGCGCGGCGCCCACCTCGCGCTGAGCCTCGAGCGCCTCGACGCGATGCTCGACTCCCCCGCCCAGCGCATCGGCCTCTCCGCCACCGTGCGCCCGCTGGAGGAGGTCGCCCGCTTCCTCGGCGGCAGCGCCCCGGTCGAGATCGTCGCGCCACCTTCGAGCAAGGAGTGGGAGCTCTCCGTCGTCGTCCCCGTCGAGGACATGACCAACCCCGGCGGCGTCCAGGACCTCGACGACGAGACGGACTCCGAGAGCGGCGGCCGCGACAACAGCCTCTGGCCGCACGTCGAGGAGCGGGTCGCCGACCTCATCGAGGGCCACCGCTCCACCATCGTCTTCGCCAACTCCCGGCGCCTGTCCGAGCGGCTCACCGCCCGCCTCAACGAGATCGCGGCCGAGCGCGCCGGCGTCGAGCCCGAGCCCGGCGACGTGGTCGCGCGTCGCCCCGGCGAGGTCCCGGCCGAGGTGATGGCGCAGTCCGGGCGCAGCGAGGGGGCCGCGCCGGTGCTGGCCCGCGCCCACCACGGCTCGGTCTCCAAGGAGCAGCGCGCCCTCATCGAGGACGACCTCAAGCGCGGCCGCCTGCCCGCCGTGGTCGCCACCAGCAGCCTCGAGCTCGGCATCGACATGGGCGCGGTCGACCTCGTCGTCCAGATCGAGTCCCCGCCCAGCGTCGCCAGCGCCCTGCAGCGCGTCGGCCGCGCCGGCCACCAGGTCGGCGAGGTCTCCCGCGGTGTGCTCTTCCCCAAGCACCGCGGCGACCTCGCCCAGACCGCTGTCGCGGTCGAGCGGATGCGCACCGGCGCCATCGAGTCCATGCGGGTGCCCACCAACCCCCTCGACGTGCTCGCCCAGCAGCTCGTCGCCGCCACCGCCATGGAGGCCTGGGACGTCGACGCCCTCTACGACCTGGTCCGCCGCGCGGCCCCGTTCACCGGCCTGCCGCGCTCGGCGTACGACGCCGTGCTGGACCTCCTCACCGGGCGCTACCCCTCGGACGAGTTCGCCGAGCTGCGCCCGCGGCTGGTGTGGGACCGCGTCACCGGTCAGCTCGCCGCCCGTCCGGGGGCGCAACGGCTCGCGGTCACCAGCGGCGGCACCATCCCCGACCGTGGCCTGTTCGGCGTGTTCCTCGTCGGCGGCGACACCGGCAAGGGCAGCGCCCGGGTCGGCGAGCTCGACGAGGAGATGGTCTACGAGTCCCGCGTCGGTGACGTCTTCGCGCTCGGTGCGACCTCGTGGCGCATCGAGGACATCACCCACGACCGCGTCCTGGTCACCCCGGCCCCCGGCATCCCCGGGCGGCTGCCGTTCTGGAAGGGCGACGGCCTCGGCCGCCCCGCCGAGCTCGGGCAGGCCGTCGGCGCGCTGGTGCGCGAGCTCGGGTCCGTGCCGCGCAAGCAGGCCGAGGCCCGCGTGCGCGAGCAGGGCCTGGACGAGTGGGCCTCGACCAACCTCGTCGACTACCTCCACGAGCAGATGGAGGCCACCTCGGTGCTGCCGAGCGACCAGACGCTGGTGGTCGAGCGCTTCCGCGACGAGCTCGGCGACTGGCGGCTGGTGCTGCACTCGCCGTACGGCACGCAGGTCCACGCCCCCTGGGCGCTGGCCATCAACGCCCGGCTGCGCGAGCGCTTCGGCGTCGACGGGCAGGCCGTGGCCAGCGACGACGGCATCGTCATCCGGGTCCCCGACACCGACGCCGAGCCGCCCGGCGCCGACGTGGTGGCCTTCGAGCCCGACGAGATCGAGGAGATCGTCACCGCCGAGGTCGGCGGCTCCGCGCTCTTCGCCTCCCGCTTCCGCGAGTGCGCGGCCCGCGCCCTGCTGCTGCCGCGCCGCGACCCCGGCCGCCGCTCCCCGTTGTGGCAGCAGCGGCAGCGCTCGGCCGCCCTGCTCGAGGTCGCCTCGAAGTACCCCTCCTTCCCCATCGTCCTCGAGGCCGTCCGCGAGTGCCTCCAGGACGTCTACGACCTGCCCAGCCTGGTCTCCCTCATGCGGCGGGTGGAGCGCCGCGAGGTCTCCGTCGTCGACGTCCCCACCCACGCGCCGTCCCCGTTCGCGCGCTCGCTGCTCTTCGGGTACGTCGCCCAGTTCGTCTACGAGGGCGACTCCCCCATCGCCGAGCGGCGGGCCGCGGCCCTCTCCCTCGACCAGGGCCTGCTCGCCGAGCTGCTCGGTCGCGCCGAGCTGCGCGAGCTGCTCGACCCCGCGGTGCTCGAGGAGGTCGAGGCCGAGCTGCAGCGCACCGCCGAGGACCGTCGGGTCCGCGACGCCGAGGGTGTCGCCGACCTGCTGCGGCTGCTCGGGCCGCTCACGACCGAGGAGCTGGTCGCCCGCGCGATGCCCGACGCCGACGTCAAGCAGTGGGCTCTCGACCTGGCCACCGCCCGCCGGGCCGTCGAGGTCCGCGTCGGCGGCGAGGAGCGCTGGGCCGCCATCGAGGACGTCGGCCGGCTGCGCGACGGCCTCGGCGTCCCCGTCCCGCCCGGCACCCCCGACGTCTTCGCCGACCCCGTCGAGGACCCGCTCGCCGACCTCGTCGCCCGGCACGCGCGCAGCCACGGCCCGTTCACCGCCGACGAGGTGGCCGCCCGGCTGGGGCTCGGCGTCTCCGTCGTCCGGCTGACCCTGCAACGCCTGGCCGCCCAGGGGCGGGTGCTCGACGGTGAGTTCCGACCCTCCGGCGCCGGCACCGAGTGGTGCGACGCCGAGGTGCTGCGCAAGCTGCGTCGCCGCTCGCTGGCCCGGCTGCGCAAGGAGGTCGAACCGGTCGAGCCCGAGGCGCTGGGCCGCTTCGGCACCGCCTGGCAGCACGTCTCCGGCAAGCGCGGGCTGCGCGGCATCGACGGCCTGGTCGCCGCGGTCGACCAGCTCGCCGGCTGCGCCGTCCCCGCCAGCGCGCTGGAGCCGCTGGTGCTCGCCTCCCGGGTCCGTGACTACGAGCCGGCGATGCTCGACGAGCTCACCGCCTCCGGCGAGGTGCTGTGGGTCGGTCACGGCGCGCTGGGCAGCAACGACGGCTGGGTCAGCCTGCACCTGGCCGACCAGGCACCGCTGACGCTGCCCGAGCCGGTGCCCTTCGACCACAGCGACGCCGCCGAGGCGGTGCTCGCCGCACTGGCCGGCGGAGGCGCGTGGTTCTTCCGGCAGCTGGCCCAGCAGGTCGAGGCCGCCGGGGTCAGCGCCACCGACGACGTCCTCACCCGGACCCTGTGGCAGCTGGTGTGGTCGGGCCGCGTCGCCGGCGACACCCTCACCCCGCTGCGTGCCCTGACCCGCGGGGGCGGCACCGCCCACCGCACCAAGCGCGCGCCGGCGCGTCCGCGCCTGGCCTCGACCACCGGCTCGGCGGGCCGGCTGCGTGCCACCGGCGCCCGCACCGGACCGCCCGAGACCGCCGGGCGCTGGGCGCTGCTTCCCGAGCTCGACACCGACCCCACCCGCCGCGCCCACGCCGCCGCCGAGCACCTGCTCGACCGGCACGGCGTGGTCACCCGCGGCGCCGTCGCCAGCGAGCGCATCCCCGGCGGCTTCGCGGCGGTCTACAAGGTGCTGGCCGCCTTCGAGGACTCCGGCCGCTGCCGCCGTGGCTACTTCGTCTCCGGCCTCGGAGCCGCCCAGTTCGGCACCGTCGGCGCCATCGACCGGCTGCGCACCTTCTCCGAGCCCGCCACCGGACCGGACGCCGCGTCCACGAGCGGCAGTGAGGCCGACGTCGTGTCCGTCGCCCTGGCCGCGACCGACCCCGCCAACCCGTACGGCGCGGCCCTTCCCTGGCCCGAGCGCTCCAGTGCCGAGGAGGGCGGGGCCGGCCACCGCCCCGGCCGCAAGGCCGGCGCCCTCGTCGTGATCGTCGACGGGCGCCTGGTCCTCTACGTCGAGCGCGGCGGCAAGACCCTGCTCACCTTCAGCGACGACCCCGAGCTGCTCGGCCTGGCCGCGCGGTCCCTCGCCGACGCGGCAGCCCGCGGTGCCCTGGGCCGGATGACGGTGGAGAAGGCCGACGGCGAGCCGCTGCTCGGCTCCGGCACCACCCCGCTGCGCACCGCGCTGACCGAGGCCGGCTTCGTCTCCACCCCGCGCGGCCTCCGCCTGCACGCCGGCCCCGGGCGCCGCTGATGCCCGAGGGCGACACCGTCTTCCGGGCCGCCCGGCTGCTCGACCGCGAGCTCTCGGGCCGCCGCCTGACCCGCACCGACCTCCGCGTCCCCCAGCACGCCACCGTCGACCTGTCCGGCGGCCTGGTGCTCACGACGCTGCCGCGTGGCAAGCACATCCTGACCCGGGTCGAGCACGGCGGACTGGCCTGGACGCTGCACACCCACCTGAAGATGGAGGGCGCCTGGCGGGTCCTCGACCACGGTCGCCGCTGGCCGCGGCCCGCCCACCAGGCCCGCGTGGTGCTCGAGACCGAGGCCAAGGTCGCGGTCGGCTTCAGCCTCGGCGTCGTGGAGCTGCTGCCCACCGACGCCGAGCTCGGGGTCGTGGGCCACCTCGGCCCCGACCTGCTCGGCCCGGACTGGGACGAGGCCGAGGCGCTCCGACGCCTCCTGTCCCAGCCCGACCGCGAGGTGGGCGACGCGCTGCGCGACCAGACCAACCTCGCCGGGCTCGGCAACATGTACGTCGCCGAGCTCTGCTTCGTCTCCGGGGTGCACCCGCGGCGACCCGTCGGCGAGCTGACCGGCCTGCCGCGGATGCTGCGGCGCGGCAAGCAGATGCTCGAGCTCAACAAGGAGCGGGCCGTGCAGTCCACGACCGGTGACCTGCGCGAGCGCGAGCGGATGTGGGTCTACCGCCGCGACCGCTCTCCGTGCCGCCGCTGCGGGACCCCGATCGCCGTGGACAGCCAAGGCCCCGCCGGCCGGGAGCGGGCGATCTACTGGTGCCCGCGCTGCCAACCGGAGACCGCCGTCTGACGACCGGACCCACGACCGGACCCACGACCGGCCCCACGACCGGCCCCGGGCTCACGGCCGGGTGAGCCAGGCGATCCCCTCGATCTGCACGTCCTTCTTGCTCAGCGTGCGGATCTCCAGCTTCCCGCTGCGTCGCTTGTCGAGGTCGAGCAGCAGCACCACGTGGTCCTGGGTCTCGTCGGTCTTCAGCGGGTAGCGCCCCAGGTCCCGACGCCCGAGGTCGACGGTGATCGAGCCCGCCCTGCGGCCCGTCGACACGACCAGCGCGAGCACGTCGGCCTTCTTGACCTTCTTCTTGGTGGTCAGGAGCGCGCCGCGGGGGTCGCTGCGCCAGAACGAGCCGCCGAGGGCGGAGTCGGACCTCACGCGCTTCCAGCCGGTGAGGTTCTTCAGCTTGCCGGGGCCGTAGGGCACCGCGACGACCGCGCGCACCGGGGTGGCGTCGACGTTCCCGGCCTCGTCCACGGCGACGGCCTCGAGGACGCGGGTGCCGCTCTTGGCGCGCGCCACGTCGATGGTGCCGTCCGCGCACGGCAGGGCCCTGCCGTCCAGCGTGCAGCGGAACGTCGAGCCGGCCTCCGAGGACAGCAGCGAGGCGGTCAGCCGCTTGCTGGGGAGCACCTCGGCCGGGGCGGTGACGAAGGAGGTCTCCGGAGCCACGTCGTCCACGACGGTCACCACGAGATCGAGCGCGGCGTCGTCGGCCGGGTCGTCGGCAGCGTGTGTGCCGGTGACGAGCGTGCCGACGGTGATCGTGCGCGGCTCGCCGGTCGGCGTGATCGTGCACGACGCCGTCGCGGCCTCGGCGGTCCCGGCGGTGGTGGCCGTGCAGAGCTCGCCGCCGTCGCGGTCGACCAGCGTCACCGCGGCCGCGCGTGGGTCACCGGCGGAGCCGTCCTCGGGCTCGGTGAGCGCGACGCTCAGCGTCACCGGCTCGTCGAGCTGCGCGACGCTCGGACCGGTCCACCGCACGTCGAGGTCCTCGGGCGTGACGGTGACAGGGAAGGTCTCCTCCACCAGCAGGTCCTCGGGGCCGGTCACGGTGACGGTCGCCTCCGCGGTCCCCGGTCCGTCGGTCAGGCCGCCGACCAGGTCGAAGACGCCGGTGTCTCCGCGGCGCACGGCGCTCACGCCGCCGATGCCGGTCACCGCGACCTCGAGCGCGTCGAGGGTCTCGACGTCCGCGCCGGTCACCTCGACGGTCAGCGGCTCGCCCTCGCCGTCGAGCAGCGGATCGGAGTGCTGCACCGCAGCGGAGGCGGGCACGGTGAGGCGCACGGGGGACTCGATGGTGAAGTCGGCGCGGTTCACGTCGTAGAAGTAGTTGTCGACCGCCTCGATGCGCAGCCGGGCCTGCTCGGTGCCGGTGCGCGGCCAGGTGACCTGCTCGCTGCCGTCGTTGGCGGTGGTCGCCAGCACGGTCGGGAAGGTCGCGCCGCCGTCGGTGGAGAGCAGGATCCGCACCTGCGGGGCGTACGCCGCCGCGCTGGTGCCTGCGACGTCCCAGGTGACGGTGCCCGTGGTGCCGCCCTCGACGACCGTCGCGGTGGCCTGCGAGGTGACGCGGAACGGGCCGGCCGAGCCGACGGTGAGCGTCACGTCGTCGTACTGCGTGCCGCCGCCGGTCGCGAAGCCGTCGCGCGCGGTGAGGCGGAACGACAGCGACCTGGTCGCGGTGGGCAGCTTCTCCGAGTGGCACTCGACGACCTCGGGGGCCAGCTCCTCACCCGTGGCGGCCGGGCAGGAGCCGGTGGCGGCGTTGGTGTTGCCGCTCAGGACCTGCGCGAGGTCGGGGAAGGAGCGGCTCGGGTCGTCGGTGGCGAGGTTGAGGTCGGGCGAGCCGTAGGTCAGCGATTCCTCCCGCGAGACGTCCGCGGCGGTGCCGAAGACACGGAACAGCGGGCCGGTCGTGGTCGAGCCGCTGGTCAGCGCGGAGCCGGTGGTGCCGCCGGTGTCGTTCTGCTCCCACAGGTAGGTCAGCGCGTCGCTGTCCACGTCGGTCGCGGAGCCGGTCAGCTCGAAGGGCGTGCGCAGGGGGATCGTGCGGTCCACCGGGGCGGTGACCGTGGGCGCGTGGTTGGTGGTCTCCTCCACGAGGAAGCCCTGGTTGGTGCCCGGTCCGCCCTGCACCTGCACGCCGGTGGTCGCGGTGAAGCCAGGGGCGTCGCCGGTGACGGTGACCCGCTCGACGTCGACGCCGCGGCCCGCGGAGACGTTGAACTGCAGCGTGAAGCCGTCGGCACTCACCGGCGGCAGCGCGGCGTCGTACCCCACCACGGTGGGGCGGAAGCCGGTCAGCTGGTAGACGGTGCTGGAGATGTTGAGGGAGTTGTACGCCAGGAAGGACGTGCCGATCGTGATCGGTTCCGCACCCGGGTAGTGGAAGGTCAGCTCGTCGACCTGGTCGAAGCCGGTCATCGAGATCGTCTGCACCTCGTCGTAGACGCTCGGGGAGTCGGTGACGTGCGCGGTGACCTCGTCGATGGTGCGCTGGGAGAACGCCGGGTCGGTGTGCGGCTGGAGGTCGTCGGTGTCGCAGATGCCGGCGTAGGCCATCACCGAGGAGCCCGAGCCGGGCTCGACGGAGGTCCCGCCGTTGCGGTTGCCGCCCGCGCAGGCGCCCTGGGTGCCGTTGAAGGTGTGGTTGCCGGCGAACTGGTGGCCCAGCTCGTGGGCGACGTAGTCGATGGCCATGAAGTCGCCGGTCGGGAACGGCAGCCCCGTGCAGCCGCCGGCCTTGTCGGCCCCGCCGACCGCGCCGAGGTAGGCGACCCCGCCTCCGTTGATGCCCAGCATCAGGTGCCCGACGTCGTAGCGGTCGGCGCCGATGATCTGTCCAGCGACGAACTGCATCCGGTCGAGCAGCGCGCCGGTGCAGCCGCCGGTCTCGGGATCGAGGTCGGCCGCGTCGAAGCAGGCGCTCGCGCCGCACGGGCCGTCGGCACCCGTCGCCTCGGCGGCGGTGTCGAGGTTGAGCGCCTCGCTGCCGTCGACCAGCACCATGTGGATGGCCAGGTCGTCGTTGTAGATCTGGTTGACCCGGTTCATCAGCACCGCCTTCTCGGCGAGCACGATCTCGGGGTCGGCGGGCTGGCCGTCGGTGCCGAAGTAGCGGGCGTAGGCGGGGTCGGTGACCAGCGCCAACCGGAACGTACGACGCTGGACCAGCGCCCCCGGCGCCGTCCGCGCGGCCGTGGGCAACCCGCTCGCGCGCCCCGTCGTGGCGGACTCGATCAGGCCCTCGGCGACCCGCTCGAGGTCGTCGTGGTCGCCCAGCGCGGCCCGGTCGTAGACCACGTGCGTGGTCGCGCCGCGCTCGGCCAGCGCCGGGTCGACCGACCAGGCACCGCCCGGCCCGCGCACCGAGGCGTGGAAGCCCACCGGCGTGACGCTGAGGCGGACCGTGGAGGACGGGTCGCCGACCACGTGGCCGGCGTAGGTGCGGATCTCGGGGTGCGCGGCCTGGAGCCCGGCCTGCAGCACCGAGTCCTCGACGACCTCGACCGTGCGCGGGGTGCCGTCGGGCGCGGGCAGGTCGACCCGGGCCGTGCGGGCACCGGGTGAGGAGACGGCCAGCCGGTCGGCCATCGCCGCGACGTCGACCTCGAAGGCCCGGTAGCGCACCGGCCGCACCCGCACCGGCGCACCGTCGACACGGTCGGCGGACGGCAGCGCGAAGCCCCGGAGCGCGGTGAACGCCCCGATGCGCAGCCCGGTCTCACGGCCCTCGTCGTCGGCCGACGCGGACAGCGCCGTGGTGGGCAGCCCCACGCCCAGGCACAGGGCGATGAGCAGGAGCAGGGGCAGCAGGCGCGGACGCGTGGGGGGCACGGTGACGCAACGACGCGTGCGGGCGCGCGGTTACGTCACGAACAGGCCACGAAGCGACCGCGGGACGGAGGGTCCCAGGTGGAGCGGCCGGGGGTCAGGCGGCGGAGGCGACCGAGGCGGCCACGCGGGCGTCGACCGGCAGCACCGGGATCGGCGTAGGGGCCATCGCGGCCTCCTCGAGCGCCACGGCGTCGGACACCGAGCGCAGCACGGAGGACAGCGGCACGTCGAGCGCGCCGCACAGCGAGGCGAGCAGCTCGGAGGATGCCTCCTTCTGCCCCCGCTCGATCTCGGAGATGTAGCCGAGGCTGACACGCGCCTCGGCGGAGACCTCGCGCAGCGTCATGCCCCGGTCCACGCGGTGGGCGCGGAGCACCTCACCCAGGAGACGTCGGAACAGCACCATGGCTCAACGCTACCGGACGCCCACACCTTCCCGGGTGGCTATCCCCCGCCCCTGGACCGCCCGGGGGCAGTCTTTGCACGTTCCTCACGCCTCCATCGACGCCGACGGGCGGTGCAGCGGCGCTCAGGACCCCGTCGTGTTCGCTGAGAGCAGAACCTCGCCCAGCATGTCGAGCGCCGCGACGACCGTCCCCGCACGCACGTCCTGCCGATCACCGTCCAGCGCGAGCCGTCGATGCGTCTCGACGCCGGGCCCGACCAGGCCCACGAAGACGGTGCCCGCGGGCTTGCCCTCCTGCAGGTCCGGCCCCGCGACCCCGGTCGTGGCCAGGGCCCAGTCCGCCCCCGTGCCGCTCGCTGCGCCGCGGGCCATGGCCACCGCGCACCCCGCCGACACCACCCCCTCGGAGGCGATCACCTCGGCGGGGACGTCGAGGAGCCGCTGCTTGAGCTCGGTCGCGTAGGTCACCAGCCCACCGACGTACGCCGCCGAGGAGCCGGGCACGGACGTGACCGCCCCCGAGAGCAGCCCGCCGGTCAGCGACTCGGCGGTCGCGAGGGTCTGCCCGCGATCGCGCAGGAGTCGCACCACCCGAGCCGCCGCCGTGCTGTCTTCGACCATGGGGGTGAGACTGGCACACGTACGTTCGAGGGCATGGCGCTGCGCATCGAGGACTACGCCCTCATCGGGGACCGCCGCGGCGCCGGACTGGTCGGCACCAACGGGTCCATCGACTGGTTGTGCCTGCCGCGCTTCGACTCCCCCGCCTGCCTGGCCGCCCTGCTCGGCACCGAGGAGCACGGCCACTGGCAGTTCGAGCCGATCGGCGACTACACCGTCGAGAGGCGCTACGTCGGCGACTCGGCGGTCCTGGAGACCACCTTCCGCACCGACGAGGGCGAGGCCACGCTCACCGACCTGATGCCGCACACCGCCGGGCGCGCCGACGTGGTGCGGGTCCTGTGGGGGGTCACCGGGCGGGTCCGCTTCAAGCACACCTGGCGGGTGCGGATGGACTACGGCCACGTCCGGCCGTGGGTGCGTCGCCGGAAGGTCGGCGACGAGCCCGTCATCACCGCGGTCGCCGGCCCCGACACCCTGGTGCTGCGCGGCCCCGACCTCCCGGTCGCCGTGGACCACACCCACGAGGGCGAGGTCGAGGTCGTCGAGGGCCACGAGCTGCGCTTCTCGATGATCTGGGTCCCCTCCCACCAACCGCTCGAGGACCTCGCCACGCACGAGGACGTCGTCAACAAGACCGTCGAGGCCGACGAGGGCTGGGTCGACGCGTGCCGTGACGACCTGCCGCACCTCGACGTGGTCAAGCGCTCGCTGCTGACCCTGCGCCTGATGACGCACGAGGAGACCGGCGGCATCGTCGCGGCGCCGACGACCTCGCTGCCCGAGAGCTTCGGCGGCTCCCGCAACTGGGACTACCGCTACTGCTGGCTCCGCGACGCCGCGCTCACCCTCGGCGCCCTGCTCGAGGCCGGCTTCACCGACGAGGCGATGCTGTGGCGCGACTGGCTGCTGCGGGCCGTCGCGGGCGACCCCGAGGACCTGCAGATCATGTACGGCGTCGACGGCGCCCGCCGCCTGCCCGAGATCGAGCTGGACCACCTCCCCGGCTACGAGGGCTCGCTGCCGGTGCGCGTCGGCAACGGCGCGGTGAGCCAGCTGCAGCACGACGTGCTCGGCGAGGTCATGGACGCCCTGTCCGAGACCCGGGAGCACGACGTCGACCCCGACGGTTTCGCCTGGGCCCTGCAGAGGGCGCTCGTCGGCGACCTGCTCGAGCACTGGGACCAGCCGGACAACGGCATCTGGGAGATCCGCGGCGAGCCGCAGCAGTTCACGCACTCGAAGGCGATGGTCTGGGTCGCCCTGGACCGGGCGGTCCGCGGGGTCGAGGAGCACGGGCTCGAGGGCGACGTGGAGCGGTGGCGCGAGGTCCGTGACCAGGTGCGTGCGGAGGTGCTCGAGCGGGGCTACGACGAGGAGCGTGGGACCTTCGTCCAGCACTACGGCGGCACCGAGGTCGACGCCTCGCTGCTGCAGCTGGTCGCCTTCGGGTTCATCGAGGGCGACGACCCGCGGATGCTGGGCACCATCCGCGCGATCGAGGAGGACCTCACCCGCGACGGGCTCGTCCTGCGCTACCGCACCTCCTCCGGCGTCGACGGCATCGAGTGCGACGAGCACCCGTTCCTGGCCTGCTCGTTCTGGCTCGTCTCGGCGTACGCCGCCGCCGGCCGCCTCGACGACGCGCACGCGCTCTTCGATCGGCTGGTCGGGCTGGTCAACGACGTCGGTCTGCTCGCCGAGGAGTACGACCCCGGCGAGGGCCGGATGGCCGGCAACTTCCCCCAGGCGCTCAGCCACCTCGCGCTGGTCCGCGCTGCCTTCGACCTCGCCGACGCCGCCGCCTGACCCACCGCTGGTCGAGCAGGCCAGCGCCGTCCCTGCTCGCTGGTTGAGGTGCGAGGAGCGCCAGCGACGGCCCATGCGCCGGTCGAGGAGGCGCGCCAGCGCCGTCTCGAGACCCCGTACGCCGACAAGCAACCCGCTCCACGGGGCGACTGGAGGGTTCCTCGTGACCCCCTTTCACGGCAGGCCCTCCAGTCCACGCCGACTGCTGGGTCACCGCGTGTGGGCGCCTGGGCGTTCGCGCTGCAGCAGGTCCTTCATTTATCGAAGGCTTGCTTGCGGTCGACTTCGATTTCGGTTCTTGGTTGCGGCTCGCTCAGCCCCTGCGCGCCGCTGGGGTGCTCGCTTGGGTTGCGGCTGCTTCGTCCTCCACAGATTCTTCCCCGAGCCCGCATCCAGGGTTCCTTTCGAACTGGTGTTCTAGTAAACTCTGGACATGGCACTCGGGCAGCAGGACCACTCGGCACAGGACTCCGCTCCTGTCCCGACCGGTGACCTGCTGACCGAGATTCGCGACCTCGATCAGGCTGCCGACCAGGCCGACCGGGACCGGTTCATCGCGATCGCCGAGTGGGCTGAGCGCCACACCACCGGCCGGCTGCTCCCCGACCTCTACGGCACGTTCGGGCTGCCCGACGACGACGCCCACACCGAGGCTGAGAACGCGTGGGTGACCAGGTTCGGGATGCCCGGCGCCGACACCATGCTCGAGCTCGCCGGCCCCGGTGCGCCGGAGGTCTCGGAGTTCGCGGTCATCGAGCTCGCCGCCGCACTCGGTAGGTCGACCGACTCCGGGCGGATGCTGCTCTCCGATGCGGTCGAGGCCCGCTACCGGCTCCCCAAGATCTGGCAGCGAGTCCTCGACGGCCACGTGCAGGTCTGGCGGGTACGCCGGGTCACCGACCTCACCCGCAGCCTGACCGCAGAAGCAGCCGCGTTCGTCGACGCCCACCTCGCCCACGTCATCCACACCGCCTCCTTCACCACCGTCAAGCGGCTCGTCGCCGAAGCCGCGGCACGGTTCGACCCCGAAGCGACCGAGATGGAAGAGGTCGACACCGCCGCCACGCTGCACGTCACCCTCGACCTCTCGACCGCGTGGTCCATCGGGACCGCCAGCGGCGTCCACCTGTCGGGTCTGCTCGACCGGGCCGATGCCGAAGAGCTCGAGCACGCCATCCGCACCATCGCCCACCAGCTCCTCGCCGCCGGGTCGCAGGACTCCCTCGACGTCCGCCGCGCCAAAGCCCTCGGCTACCTCAGCCGCGGCGACCTCACCCTCGACCTCCCCACCGAACTGACCACCGTGGACGAGGCTTCGCCGGTCGAGGAGGCGCGCCAGCGCCGTCTCGAGACCAAGAGGCCCACCAGCCGCACCCGTCAGGTCGTCCTCCACATCCACCTCTCCGAGGCAGCGCTCAAGGGCGCCCCCGAGGTCGACCCCGACACCGGGATGCTCGGCCTCCACCTCGCCCGAGTCGAGAACCACCACCAGACCCTCACCGCCGACGCGGTCCGCGAGTGGCTGTCGGTGCCCGGCGCCCAGGTCACCGTCAAGCCCGTCATCGACCTGCACGACCAGATCGCCGTCGACTCCTACGAGATCCCCGACCGCATCAGCCAGCGGGTCAAGCTCAAGCGCCCCACCTGCGTCTTCCCCCACTGCACCCGCACCTCAGCCCGGGTCGACCTCGACCACATCGACGAGTACGTCCCACCCGACCGAGGCGGACCACCCGGCCAAACATCAACAGCCAATCTCGCCCCACTCTGCAGACGCCACCACCGAGCCAAGACCCATCCCTCACCGGTCCCCAGCAACGAAGCAGGCTCGACCACCATCGCCTGGGACTACCAGCAGCTCACCCCCACCACCTGGCTCTGGACCAGCCCCCACGACCTCCGGTTCCTCGTCCACCCCGACGGCACCACCACGCTCTGACGGCGTCCGCTGCACACACGACAGCGCCGGCCGCAATCCTGGGATCGCGACCGGCGCTGCTCTGTGATGACTCAGCGACGCACGTTCAGCTGCTTTGTCTTCTCCGAGGCCGCGACCGCCTCGTCACCGGCGTACGACGCGGTGATGGTGTACTCGCCCGGCTTCCGGAACGGGTTGCGCATCCGCAGGGTCGCGCGCCCCTTCTTGTCCAGCGTGGCGGTCTTCTCCTTGCCGCCCGCGTCGACGGTCACCGTGCCGGTGGGGACCCCGGCGCTGCTGCGGACCGTGACCTTCAGCGTGACCTTGCCCTTGCCCGCCTTCGGCTGCTTGGGCCGGACCTTCAGCAGGACGCGTGACGGCGCGGTCTCCGGGGCGTCGGCGACGAGGTCGAGGCCGACCTTGACCGGGTCGTGGTCGCTGGAGCGGAACGGGCCGGCGTCGTGGAAGTCGGTGCCGTGGTAGTTCCAGCGGGAGTACTCCATCGCGACGGACTCACCGGAGTTGATGTTCCAGATGTCCACGCCGGTGACGGCGGCCAGCGCCGCGTCGTTGGCGAGCACGTGGTCCAGCGAGCCGGACAGGCCGCTGAAGGAGTAGGACCACTCCTCCTCGTCCGAGGCCGTCTGGGTGTTGGTGTAGCCGGCGTCGTGGAGGACCTGCATCGGGTCCTCCATCGAGTAGGCGTTGAAGTCACCGGCGAGCAGCACCGCGTCGGTCCCGGTCTCGGCCGCGACGCCGGGGACCCAGGCCGCGAGGGCCTCGGCCTGCGCGACGCGGTCGGGGTTGGCGTTGCCCTGCCCGGTGCCGTCGTCGGTGCCGGAGCCCTTGGACTTGAAGTGGTTGACGACGAACAGGAACTCCTCGCCGCCACCGACGGGTGCGAAGACCTGCCCGATCGGCTCGCGGGCGTTGCCGAAGGCCTGGCCCGAGGCGGACTGGTCACCCAGCGCCCGGGCCTCGCCCACACGCTCGACCGACGCCGGCTGGTAGATGATCGCGTTGGTGATGACGTCCTGCTCCGAGGCCGGCGGGAGCTCGGCCGAGGACGGGTTGGCCGCCCACTTCTGCTCCCCCGCGGCCGCGTTGAGCGCGGCGACCAGGGCCTCGGTGGCCTCGTCGGGCTCCTCGCCCAGGGCGGCGGAGTTCTCGATCTCCATCAGCCCGACGACGTCGGCGTCGAGGGTGTTGATCGCCGCGACGATCTTCTCCTGCTGACGCTGCAGGTCCTGGGGGTCCCAGGCGCCGCGCTGGTCGCAGCCGGTCCGCACGTTGTTGCCGTCGCCGTCGCGGTCGACGTAGGCCTGGCAGCCGTCGTCGCCCACGTTGTCGTCGTCGGCGTCACCGAGGGTGGTGAAGTAGTTGAGCACGTTGAACGACGCCACGCTCAGGTCGCCACCGACCTCCTCGGGCGCCGCAGTGCGGGTGTTCTCGAAGACCGCGGGCGAGGTGGTGGTGTAGTCCGGGCCGCTGACCGACGTGGTCGGCTGGAAGCGGTACGTCGGGCTGCTGGGCGACCCGCCCTGGGTCAGCACCACGGGCTCGGTGAAGGTCGCCGCAGCGCCCACCCGGACCGGGTCGGTGTTGGAGACGTAGGGCGGGGTCAGGAACTGGCTGCGGGTGTAGTCGGTGCTCGACCCGTCGTCCAGCGTGATCGCGCGGGCGGCGTTGTCCGCCTCGACCGCGGCGATGGCGGCGAGGTCCTGCGCGTCGGCGACCTCGGTCGGCTGGATGAGCGGGGTGTCGCCCAGGGCCAGGCCCACCTCGCCGTACTGGTTGGTGGAGTAGGTGTTCGTGACCGTGAAGCGCTCGCCGGTCGGGTCGAACAGCATGCCCTCCAGCGCCTCCTTCTCGGCGTCGGAGGCGGGCCAGGCACCGGCGTACGCCGTCACCGGCTCGGCCGGCTCGAGCTTGACCACCTCGGCCTGCGAGGAGACGACCTGCGTGGCACCGGCGTACTCCGAGACGTCACCGGTGACCCGGACGTGGTCGCCGGGCTCGACGGTGATGCTGCCGGAGCCCTGCGGGAAGTAGACGAAGACGCCGTCGGAGGCGGTGCGCTCGGTCCCGCCGCCGGTGCCGGGGGTCTGCAGGTAGAAGCCGTAGAGGTACTGCGGCACGGCGGTGACCACACCGGAGGTGACGACCTGGGTGCCGACCAGCGGGCTGGTGAAGCCGTCGCCCTGGATCTCGGCGATCGTCGCCTCGGTGGGCTCGGGGTCCGGGTCCGGTCCCGTGGCCGTGGAGTTGGTTGGCGTCGGCGCACCGGTCGTGAACTCGGCGCCGTTCTGGTCGGCGTCGGGTGCCGTGCGCGAGGACGAGGTCGTGTTGGAGACACCGGCCGCCTTGACGGAGCCCTCCCAGGTGTTGCTGTTGACGCCGACCAGGTCGATGACGCCCGGGAGCGTCCCGACCGAGCCGGTCGGCGGCGTCAACGGCGCGGTGCCCGAGGAGAGCCACACGGTGAAGGCGGACCCGGACATGTTGGTGTTGCCCGTCGCATCCGGAGTGGGCAGCGCCTCGGTGCCACCGGCCCCGGCGCTCTGCTGGACCAGGTAGTAGCCGCCGGCGGGCACGGTGCCGGACAGCTCGGTCACGGCCCCGGCGCCGGTGCCGCCCGAGGAGCGGTACTGCACCGACATCCCGTCGACGCTGATCGGCGCGTCGGTGGGGTTGTGCAGCTCGATGAAGTCGTGGGTGAGGGTGGCGCCGGAGTTGCCGCCGCCGCCGTAGGCCTCGCTGATGACGAGGCCGGTGCTGGCGGCCTGGGCGGGCGCCAGGTTGAGGCCGGTGGCCAGGGTGGCGAGGCCGAGCGAGCCGGCGCTGAGCAGCGCGAGCCGGCGGCCTGCGCCCCGGGAGGTGGTGGGCACGGGTGACTGCCTTTCCGAGAGGGGTCCCGAGAGGTCCGAGACCCGAGAGGGAGATCCGAGGATGACGGGCCGACGATGGCGGGCCCAGGTGGACCGACGGCGAACGCCTCCCGGCCGTCCGGGGACGACCGGGAGGCGTTCGCTGTCAGGTGGTGCTCAGGTGCTGCACAGGCGCTGGGTCAGCGGACCTTGAAGCGCAGGACGTCCGAGGCGTCGCCGTAAAAGACGGTGATGACCTGGACGCCCTTCTCGTCGAAGGGACCGACACGGGTCACGGCCTTGCCCTTCTTGTTCAGCTTGACCTTCTTGTCCACGCCGGCGCCGGAGAGGACGACCTTGCCCGAGGCGGGCTCGCCGTCGACCTTGACCTTGACGGTGACCTTCAGCTTCTTCTTGCCGGCCTTGAGCGGACCCTTGGGGTTGCGCTTGGCCTTGACCACGGCCATCTCGGGCTGGGCCTCGAAGGCGAGCGGCACCAGGATCTCGGTGCCGGTCGTGGCACCGGTGACCAGGACGCCCTCGGGTGTGCCGGAGTACGCCGGAATGGTCGCCGACACGGAGACCCGACCGCTCTCGTCATCTGGGTTCTCGCTGATGGTCTTGTCGATGGGGAAGCTGCCCAGGCTCTTGCCGCCGATGCTCAGCTCGACCTCGTCGTCGGACAGCGAGGCCACATCCGAGGTGGGCGGGAGGACCAGCGAGGAGAGCTCCATCCGGAGGGTGTCTCCGGGGCTGTAGGAGGCCGGAGCAGTCTCGGGCAGCACCGCTCCCACGGAGTCCTGGCTGTAGTCCACGGCGAGCGGGCTGGCGGAGGCGAACTCGTCGAGGTACTGCACCATCGACTCGAGATCCACCTGACCGGTGTCGGCCGGGTTGGCACCCTCGGCGAACGTGGTGAAGTTGTCACCGCCGGCAGCGAGGAAAGAGTTGGCCACGACGGAGTACGACGCCGCAGGGTCGATCTCCTCACCGTCGAGCCAGAGGCCCGTGATGTGCTCACCACGCGCGGCGGTCGGGTCGTAGCTCCACTCGAAGCCGTCCGAGGCGCCGAGGTGCAGGAAGGGGCGCGAGGCGCCGTCCGGCTGCCACTGCTCCTCCAGCAGCTGCTTGAGCTGCGCACCCGTGAGCTGCATCTTCACGAGGGTGTTGGCGAAGTTCTGCGCGTCGGCGGCCTGCTTGTAGGTGACCGTCGCCGGGTAGCCACCCTCGGCGAGACCGAGGATGTCCGCACGCAGGCCGCCCGGGTTGATGAAGCCGATCTCGGTGTTGGCGGCCCAGCGCTGCGCCTCCGCGACGAGGTGACCCATGGTCGACTCCGCGCCCCGGTTCTCGTCGGTGCCGTTGGCGCGACGTGCGCGGGTGAACGGCCCGGCGATCTCGCCTAGCGGCTCGGCGCCGAGCTCGGCGGCCACGTCGACGGCCGCCTGGACGATGTCGGCCACCGCGGCGTTGGGCTCGAACGGGTCCTCCGTGCGGGCCACGTTGACGAGCTCACTGCTCGCCAGCACGGGCGGCACGGTCCCGCCGGCGTCGACGGTGAAGGTCAGCCGGTTGAGGTTGAAGCCGTACTGACCGGCCGAGACCACCGGGCGCAGCTGTGCCGGGGCTTCGGCGGAGGGCAGCATGCAGTCGTATGCCAGGTGGGTGTGGCCCGACATGATCGCGTCGACCGAGGAGTCGACGTCGCGCACGATCGAGCCGAAATCGGTGTCGGAGCCGAGGGCGCCGATCGCCGAGCAGTCGGTGGTGGGTGCACCCTCGTGGACGAGCATCACGATGAGGTCGACGCCGTCGGCCTCCAGCGCGTCGGCCTCGGTGTTGACGGCCTCGACGATGTCGGTGACCTCGAGGTCCGCGATGCCCGCCGGGGAGACCAGCTCGGGCAGGTGCTCGGTGACGGCGCCGATGAACCCGACCTCGACGGCGGAGTCACCCTCGCCGATCGTCTGGACGTACGTGGGCTCGAGCGCATCGTCGCCAGAGTCCTTCATCTTCACGTTGGCGCCGATGTAGGTCCACTCGGCTCCACCGAACGGGTTCGTCTCGGCGTCGTAGGGCGCCATCACCCGGTCGACCAGGTCGTCGTAGCCCTGGTCGAACTCGTGGTTGCCCACGGCCGACACGTCGAGGCCGGCGGCGTTGAGGGCGTCGATGGTCGGCTTGTCCCGCTGGATGAAGGACTCGAACGTCGAGGCGCCGATCAGGTCACCGGCCGCGGCGAAGATCGTGTTGTCGGCGCCGTACTCCGCACGGATGGCGTCGACGGCACCGGCGAGCTTGGCCGCACCGCCGGAGTCACGGCCGGGCAGCAGCCGGCCGTGGAAGTCATTGGTGCCGACGATCGTGACGTCGACGAGCGGGACGGCTTGGGCGGCGGGGGCCTGGACAACGACGGTCGCCGAGGTGGCGGCGACCGCGAGGCCGAGGCCGAGCGCTGCGGCGCGTACGCGCAGCGTCGAGGACCCGGAGCGTGAGTGCACTGGGGGAACCCTTCAGGTGGGGCTGGTACGGACCAGCGCACCGTAACCCCGTGAGAGGGCTCTTCGACGGGCCCGATCGTTAACGTCGCGTGACGCCTGCACGAAAGCCGGGATCCGGTGAAGGGTTGCCATGCCGGACCTGACCGGATGGTCAGGTGTTGCCTCTGGCGTCCGCCTGAGGCCCCGTGATGAGGTGAGGGGTTGCCCTCCCCGGGAGCTCAGCCGCGCAGCTGGTGGCGCTGCTTCCAGACGTCGCGGTAGAACTCCCAGCCCGACCACAGCGTCAGCCCGACGGCGACCGCCAGCAGCCCCTGCGAGACGTAGAACAGCACCTCGCCGGGCGTCTGCAGCGCCGCGGGCAGGTCCGGGTCGCGCAGCGGCAGCACCAGCCCACCCAGCGCCAGCCCCTGGGCGGTGGTCTTCCACTTGCCGAGGTCCTTGGCCGCGATGACGACCTTGGACAGCACCGAGAGCCGCAGCAGCGTCACGCTCCACTCGCGCAGCAGCACGACGATGGTCACCCACCACCAGATGTCGCCCACGACGGCCAGCCCGATGAAGGCCATGCCGGTGATCGCCTTGTCGGCGATGGGGTCGGCGATCTTGCCGAAGTCGGTGACCAGGTTGCGCGCGCGGGCGATGTCCCCGTCGATCTTGTCGGTGATCATCGCGACCGCGAAGATCGCGTAGGCGATCGTGCGCCACGTCGCGGACTCGCCCCCGTCGACCAGCAGCGCCCAGCCGAAGAACGGCACCATCACGATGCGCAGGCTCGTGAGGAGGTTCGGCAGGTTCCAGTTGCTGGGCTTCTGGGACGTCTCGGTCACGGGCACTCCTGGGTCAGGGCGTGGGGTCAGACGGACGAGCGGGTCAGGACGGGTCGAGCGGGCGGGCGACCAGGTCGATGCCGTCGGTGTCGACGACCTCGGCGCGGACGATCTCGCCCACCGAGGCGGTCGTGTCGTCGAGACCGTCGAGCAGCGTCGTCCCGTCGACCTCGGGGCCCTGCAGGGCCGCGCGGCCGACGACCTCGCCGTCCTCGACCGACTCCACGAGCACCTCGACGACCTCGCCGATGCGCTCCTCGGCGCGCTCGGCGGTCAGCTGCTCGACCAGGGAGGTGACGTGCTCGGCGCGGGCGCGCACCTCGTCCTCGTCGAGCTTGTCCTCGAAGCCGGCGGCCTCGGTGCCGTCCTCGTCGGAGTAGCCGAAGACGCCGGTGACGTCCATCCGCGCGGCGACGAGGAAGTCGCACAGCGTCTGGAGGTCCTCCTCGGTCTCCCCGGGGAAGCCGACGATGACGTTGGAGCGCACGCCGGCCTCGGGCGCCAGGGCGCGGACCTGCTCTAGCAGGCCGAGGAAGGACTCGGGGTCACCGAACCGGCGCATCCCGCGCAGCACCGTGGCGCTGGCGTGCTGGAAGGACAGGTCGAAGTAGGGCACGACGCCCGGCGTGGAGGCGATCGCCTCGATCAGGCCGGGGCGGGTCTCGGCGGGCTGCAGGTAGGACACCCGCACCCGCTCGACACCGTCGACCGCCGCCAGCTCGGGCAGCAGCGTCTCGAGGAGCCGGATGTCGCCGAGGTCCTTGCCGTACGACGTGGAGTTCTCGCTGACGAGGAAGAGCTCCTTCACGCCCTGGCCGGCCAGCCAGCGCGCCTCCTCGAGCACGTCGGTGGGTCGCCGCGAGACGAAGGAGCCGCGGAAGGACGGGATCGCGCAGAACGAGCACCGGCGGTCACAGCCGCTGGCCAGCTTCAGCGACGCGGTCGGACCGGACTCCAGGCGGCGGCGTACCGACGCAGGACCCGAGGCGTGGCCCGGGACGGCGGCAGTGGACAGCGAGCGCTCGACCGGGGTGATCGGGAGCAGCAGGCGGCGGTCGCTGGGGGTGTGCGCCTGGTGGGACTCGCCGGCCAGGATGCCGCGCAGCCGGTCGGCGATGTCGGGGTAGTCGTCGAAGCCGAGCACCGCGTCGGCCTCGGGCAGCGACTCGGCGAGGTCCTTGCCGTAGCGCTCGGCGAGGCAGCCGACGGCCACCACGGCCTGCGCCCTCCCGCCGTGCTCGGTCTTGAGGTCGGCGGCCTCGAGCAGGGCGTCGACGGAGTCCTTCTTGGCCGCCTCGACGAAGCCGCAGGTGTTGACCACCACGGTGTCGGCGTCCTCGGCGTCCTCGACCAGGCGGAACCCGCCGGCCTCGAGCCGGCCGGCGAGCTGCTCGGAGTCCACGTCGTTGCGTGCACACCCCAGGGTCACCATCGCCACCGACAGCAGTGGCCGCTCCTGGGTGGGATCGGCTGCGGTCGGGGTGGCGGTGGACTCAGGCGTGTGGGTACTCATGACGACTCGTCAGTATGGCGGGCCGCTCCGGCACGCACCTACTCCGCGACGAAGGTGTCCTGCGCCTGACGACCCGTGGCACCGAGGGCACCGTGGTCGACGCCACCCACGCTGACCTGCACCGAGCCGTCCGAGGACTGCACCCGCACCGGCTGGGAGACCTTCGGCAGGACCTTGACCTGGCCGAAGGCCAGCGTGCCCTTGTAGACCAGCTCGTTGGCGCCGTCGCGCACCACGACCTCGGCTCCCCCGCCCGCGGCGGTGAGGACCACCGGCACCTTGGCGCCCGTGGCGGTCGTGCCGCTGGTGGTGGTCAGGCTGGGCAGCGGGTCACGGACCTCGACCGGGCTGTCGGTGACCAGCCGGGCGACCGACCACGCGAGCACGAGCGCCATCACGGCCGCCACGAGGACCGACCAGTTGGGGCCGCCCCGGGTGCCGCGCAGGGCACCGCCCTGGCCGAGCTCGGCCTCGAACACACGGCGCGGGGTGACCGGCGCGTCGGCGTACCGCTCGTCGTAGGAGGCGACCAGTGGGGCCGCGTCGATGCCGAGGACGCGCGCCAGGGTGCGCAGGTGGCCGCGGGCGTAGAAGTCGCCGCCGCACGGGCTGAAGTCGTCGACCTCGACGGCCTCGATGACGTGCGGGCGGATGCGGGTGCGGTCGGCGAGCTGGTCGACGGTGAGACCCAGGCGGGTGCGGGCGGCGGCCAGCTCGGGGCCGATGACCGGGTCGGGCGCCGGCTGCTCCTCCTCGGGCAGCACGATCGGCTCGACGGCGTGCCCCTCGCGGGCGATCGGGCGCACCCGGTCGCCCCAGACCTCGGTGTCCTCGACCAGGTCCACGCTGCCCGGGCGCCGCAGCTCGCGGGCCTCGGGGAGCTCGGGACGGTCGGCGTCGTCGGTCTCGTCGTGGGCGGCGTCCAGCCGCAGGGCGGTCGCGCCGATGATCGGCTGGGTCATCGTCAGGTCGCTGCGGATCTCCGCACGTACCGCGGTGACCGGCTCCCGCAGCGCCGACGGCGTCGCGCTCGCGGTCATCGCCGGAGCCGCGAGCGGAGCGGTCTGCGCGGTCGGGACCGGTGCGGCACCGCCGCGCTCGGGCAGGAAGCGGGCGACCGAGTCGATGGCGTGGGCCAGCATCGGCCGCAGCCCCGCGTGCACGCGCTCGGGTGCGGGGTCGTGCTCTGAGCCGTCGTGCTCAGGGATCTCGTGCTCGTCGTACGCCGCGGAGCCCCCGTCGTGGGAGTCGTCGTGCGAGTCCCCGTCGTGGTTGTCCTCGTGCCACTCCTCGTCGGAGACGTAGGTGTAGCCGTCGATCTCGGCGACCTCGCAGCGGTCCTGGGCCAGCGCGGCCAGGGCGTCGACGACGTCGCCGTCGCCCAGCCCGGTGACCCGCGTCGAGAGCGAGAGCGGGACCTGGATCGGGTCCTCGCCGCTGAGGACGTCGATCGAGCCGTCACGCAGGAAGCGCCGGCGCGGCAGCACCTCCACGGCCTCGATCTCGGTCCAGGGCAGCCCCCGCCACTCCTTGCCGGTGCGCAGGCGCACCCCGAGGTCGTCGGCGACGAAGAGCGGCGCCCGGGCGTCGAGGACGCCCTGGGCGTGCACGAGGGCGATGAGGGCGAGCACCAGCGCCAGGACCCAGTCCAGGGTGGTGCCGCCGGAGGCGGCACGGGTGAGGTACGCCGCGGCGACCACGCCCGCGACGACACCGGTGCTCGCGGTGAGCAGCGTGTTGCGTCGTACTTCCACGTTCACATCTCCCCCTGCAGGGTCGCGATGACACCGTCGACCTCGTCGGGCTTCACGAGCACGTCGCGAGCCTTCGAGCCCTCACTGGGACCGACCACGCCTCGGGACTCCAGGATGTCCATGAGGCGGCCGGCCTTGGCGAAGCCCACGCGGAGCTTGCGCTGCAGCATCGAGGTGGAGCCGAACTGCGTCGACACCACGAGCTCCACGGCCTGGACCACCAGGTCGAGGTCGTCGCCGATGTCGTCGTCGAGCTCCTTCTTGCTCTGCTGGGGAGCGGTGACGTCCTCGCGGTACGACGGCTCCAGCTGCTCCTTGCAGTGCTTGACCACCTGGGCGATCTCGGCCTCGGTGACCCAGGCTCCCTGGACGCGCACCGGCTTGGAGGCACCCATCGGCAGGAACAGCCCGTCACCCTGGCCGACCAGCTTCTCCGCACCCGGCTGGTCGAGGATGACCCGGCTGTCGGCGAGGCTGGAGGTGGCGAAGGCCAGCCGGCTCGGCACGTTGGCCTTGATCAGGCCGGTGACGACGTCGACCGAGGGGCGCTGGGTGGCCAGCACCAGGTGGATGCCGGCCGCGCGGGCCAGCTGGGTGATGCGGACGACCGCGTCCTCCACGTCGCGCGGGGCGACCATCATCAGGTCGGCGAGCTCGTCGACGATGACCAGGAGGTAGGGGTAGGGCTCCAGCGTGCGCTCGGAGCCCAGCGGCACCTCGACCTTGCCCGCCCGGACGGCCTTGTTGAAGTCGTCGATGTGGCGGAACCCGAAGTTGGCCAGGTCGTCGTAGCGCAGGTCCATCTCGCGCACGACCCAGGCGAGCGCCTCGGCGGCCTTCTTGGGGTTGGTGATGATCGGGGTGATCAGGTGCGGGACGCCCTCGTAGGCGTTCAGCTCCACCCGCTTGGGGTCGACCATGATCATCCGGACCTCGTCGGGCGTGGCCCGCATCAGCACCGAGGTGATCATCGAGTTGATGAAGCTGGACTTTCCGGAGCCGGTGGCACCGGCGACCAGCAGGTGCGGCATCTTCGCGAGGTTGGCGACGACGAAGCCGCCCTCGACGTCCTTGCCGAGCCCGGCCACCATCGGGTGGTGGTCGGCACGGGCCCGGCCCGAGCGGAGCACGTCGCCGAGGGAGACGATCTCCTTGTCGAGGTTGGGGATCTCCACGCCGACCGCGGACTTGCCGGGGATCGGGCTGAGGATGCGCACGTCCGCGCTGGCCACCGCGTAGGCGATGTTGCGCTGGATGTTGGTGATCTTCTCGACCTTCACACCGGGGCCGAGCTCGACCTCGTAGCGCGTGACGGTCGGTCCGCGGGTGTAGCCGGTGACCTGGGCGTCGATGGAGAACTCCTCGAGCACCTGGGTCAGCCGGTCCACGACCTCGTCGGAGGCCTTGGACCGCGCCTTGTGCGGCGAGCCCTCCTTCAGCACCTCGGTCGCGGGCAGGCTGTAGGTGATGTCGCCGGAGAGCTGGAGCTGCTCCACGCGGGGCGGCAGGTCGGCGTGCGGCGGCGGCTCGAGGACGTCCTTGTGGCCGTCGGCGGTCGGGGACGTCGCGCCGGCGTCGACCGCGGCCATCGCCTCGGTGGGCACGTCGTCGAAGATCGCCAGGCCGGCGTCGGTGTCGCTCCTGGAGCCGCCGTCCTCCTCGAGCGCGACGTCGAGCGCGTCCTTGCCGCGCTTCTTGCGGCCCTTGGCGGAGGTCTCCTCCACCAGCGGGGTGTCGTACGCCGGGTAGCCCTCGGGCTCGAGGCCGTCCTCGCCCTTGCGCGAGCGGCGTCGCGTGGTCGGCTCGTCCTCCTCGTGCACCCGGCCCAGGGCCCGGTCGCGCAGGTCGGCGAGCTTGTCGGGGACCTGGTAGACGGGCGTGGCGGTGATGACGAGGACCCCGAAGACGCCGAGGAGCAGCAGCAGCGGGACGACGAGGTAGGTGGTGCGCAGCAGGTCGAGCAGCAGCGAGGAGACGACGTACCCGACCGCTCCCCCGCCCTCCTGCAGCGGCGTGGCGTCGCCGGCGACCGGCTGCGGGCTGCCGTTGGCGACGTGGACGATGCCGAGCAGGCCGAAGGACAGGGCGGTCCAGCCGATGACCTGCCGGCCGGCGGGACCGTGGCCCACGGGGTCGCGCATGACGCGCCACCCGGCCCAGACCAGGGCCATCGGGACGAACCAGCCGATCTTGCCGACCGTGCCGGCGACGGCGAACCGCACCGGGTCGGTCACCGGGCTCTGCACCTGGAACCACACCGCGGCGGCGGAGACCAGCGCGAGGGCGACCAGCACCAGGCCGGCACCGTCGCGCCGGTGCTCGGGCTCGAGGTCGCGGGCGCCGCGGCCGATGCCGCGGGCCACCGCACCGATGCCGTGGGCGACGGCCAGCCAGAAGGCGACGACCCCCCGCAGCACCGCGCCGAGCGCGAGGCCGACCGGGTTGGGTCCGCTGCGCACCGAGCGCGGGGCCGGCCGCGAGGTCGTCGACTTCTTCGCCGACGACTTCTTGGGCGCAGGCTTGCGCGCCGGAGGCCGCTTGGCCGCGCTCTTGGTGGTGGAGGTACTCCGTGGTCGGGTGCCCGTGCTCGTGCCGCTGCGGCTGCTGGTGCTGCGGCTGGACGTGCTCGTGCTCCGCGACCCCGGCGGGGAAGACGTACGGGTCGCCATGGTCACGACCCTAGGCGACCACCACACGAGTCACAGGGATTGACTCACGTCCCACCCTCACGTGTCGCTTGAGGGTTGTTCTCGTCGAACCGGCGTATCAATACGCCGGCTCGGCGTCCCGTGGCTCGTGATCGGGGTCCGGGAGCGCGTCGAGGGGCGGGGAGAGCCGGCGGGCGCCGAGGAGCACGGCGGCGCCGACCAGCATGGTGACCACGAAGCCGATGGTGGTGGAGCCGGTGAGCGCGAGGCCGCAGTAGCCGGCGGTGGCGGCGACCACGGCGACGGCGACGTACGGCAGCTGGGTGGTGACGTGGGTGATCACGTTGCAGCCGGCACCGGTCGAGCTGAGGATCGTGGTGTCGGAGATCGGCGAGGCGTGGTCGCCGGCGACCGCGCCCGCCAGCACGGCACCGAGGACCGGGAGCAGCAGCTCGGGTGCCTCGACGGCGTTGACGATCCCGCCGGCGATCGGCAGCAGGAGCCCGAAGGAGCCCCAGCTGGTGCCGGTGGCGAAGGCCATCGCCAGGGCGACCAGGAAGACGACGGGGACCAGCCACTCGGTGGGCAGCGAGGAGTCCTCGACGAGCCCGCCGAGGTACTCCCCCGTGCCGAGGGAATCGATCAGCGAGCCGAGCATCCACGCCAGCAGCAGGATGCTGACGGCCGGCCACATGGACCGCAGGCCCTCCCACCAGCCCCGACCGAAGGTCGAGCGGCTGAACTTGGGGTTGGAGGCGGTGTCGCGGGAGTAGTAGTAGAGCGCTGCGAGGAGCGCCGGCGCCGCACCGACCAGCAGGGACCAGGTGACGTCGGCGTCGGCGAGCAGGTCCAGCGGGGCCCAGGAGCCGGAGGCGCGCACACCGCTCCACACGATGCCGGCCAGCACGCCGAGCACGAGCAGCACGAACGGCACGACCAGTGCCCGCTTGGCGCCGGGCCGGTGGACGGGCAGGTCCTCGGAGAGCTGGCCCGGGATGTCGTCGCCGGGCTCGTAGGTCCTGCCCTCCTCGAGAGCGCGTCGCTCCTCGCGGCGCATCGGGCCGAGGTCGACGTTGAGCGCGACCACCAGCACCACCATCAGCAGCGCCGCCCAGGCGTAGTAGTTGGCCGCCGCCGCCCGGACGTAGGCGCCGAGGTCGCTCACGGTCAGTGCCGACGCGGCGATGATCGGCGTGAAGATGCCCAGGATGTAGGCGCCCCAGCTCGAGAACGGCATCAGCACCGCCACGGGTGCCGAGGTCGAGTCGACCAGGTAGGTCAGCTTGGCGCGCGAGACCCGGTGCCGGTCGGTGATCGGCCGGCTGACCTGACCGACGGTCAGGGCGTTGAAGTAGTCGTCGACGAAGATCGCGCCACCCAGGGCCGCCGGCAGCGCGATGGCGCCGCGCCGGGTGCGGATGCGCTCGTGCGCCCAGTCGGCGAAGGCCCGGGTGCCGCCCGACATCGACACGAAGGCGGTGATGACGCCTAGCGCCAGGGTGAAGACGAGGATGTAGACGTAGGTGGTGTTGAGCTCGCCGTCGCTCCAGAAGATCTGGGCGAACGCCGACCACAGCTCCTCGAGGGTGTCGACGGGGCTGAGGTCGGCGACCAGCAGTGCCGCCGAGACCACGCCGAGCCCGAGGCTCAGCAGGACCTTGCGGGTCGTCACCGCCAGCCCGATGGCCAGCACCGGGGGCAGCAGGGTCAGCAGCGGGTAGTCGTCGATCACGTCGCACCTCCTGGGTGGGCCGGGAGGTTACTCCTCGCGCCGGAGCGACGGACCACCCCGGCGGAACAGGACCGGGCGTCGCGCCCTCAGGCGTCGATGACCACCGGGATGATCATCGGCCGACGACGGTGGGTGTTGGACACCCAGCGACCGATGACACGACGTACGGTCTGCTGCAGCTGGTAGGAGTCGGTGGCCCCGTCGGCGACGGCCCTGTCGAGCGCGTCGATGATGGCGGGCTTGACGTCCTCGAAGACCGAGTCGTCCTCGGCGAAGCCGCGGGCGTGGATCTCCGGGCCGCCGGCGACCTTCCCGGAGACCGAGTCCATGACGACGATGACCGAGATGAAGCCCTCCTCGCCGAGGATCCGGCGGTCCTTGAGGTCGGACTCGGTGATGTCGCCGACCGAGGACCCGTCGACGAAGACGTAGCCGCAGTCGACCTTGCCCGCGACCGACGCGACCCCGTCGACGAGGTCCACCACGACCCCGTCCTCGGCGATGACGACGTTCTCGACGCCGGTCATCCTCGCCAGCGCGGCGTTGGCCTGCATGTGCCGGATCTCGCCGTGCACCGGCAGCACGTTGCGCGGCTTGACGATGTTGTAGCAGTAGAGCAGCTCGCCGGCCGAGGCGTGCCCGGACACGTGCACCATGGCGTTGCCCTTGTGCACGACCTTCGCGCCCCAGCGGGCCAGGCCGTTGATCACGCGGTAGACGGCGTTCTCGTTGCCGGGGATGAGCGAGGAGGCGAGCAGGACGGTGTCGCCCTCCTCGATGTGCACGAAGTTGTGGGTGCGCTGGGCGATGCGCGAGAGCGCCGACATCGGCTCGCCCTGCGAGCCGGTCGAGATCAGCACCTGGTGCTGCGGCGGCAGGTGCGCGAGCTCCTTGGCGTCGACGATCGTGCCCGGCGGGATCGTGAGGTAGCCCAGGTCGCGGGCGATGCCCATGTTGCGCACCATCGAGCGGCCGACGAAGGCGACCTGGCGCTCGTGGGCGTACGCCGCGTCGAGCACCTGCTGCACGCGGTGCACGTGCGAGGCGAAGCAGGCCACGATGATCCGCTGCTGCGACTCGCGGAAGACCTGGTCGATGACCGGAGTGATGCCGCGCTCGGTCGGGGTGAAGCCCGGCGTCTCGGCGTTGGTGGAGTCGGTGAGGAAGAGGTCGACGCCCTCCTCCCCCAGCCGCGCGAAGGCCCGCAGGTCGGTGATCCGGCCGTCGAGCGGCAGCTGGTCCATCTTGAAGTCGCCGGTGTGCAGCACCAGCCCGGCGGGGGTGCGGATGGCGACGGCCAACGCGTCGGGGATGGAGTGGTTGACCGCCACGAACTCGAGCTCGAAGGGCCCGAAGGTGATCCTCTCGCCCTCCTTCACCACGTGGTGGACGGTCTCCTTGAGCCGGTGCTCGCGCAGCTTGGAGCCCAGCAGCGCCAGCGTCAGCTCCGAGCCGACCAGCGGGATGTCGCCCCGCTCGCGCAGGAGGTACGGCGTCGCGCCGATGTGGTCCTCGTGACCGTGGGTCAGCACGAGCGCCTCGACGTCGTCGAGCCGGTCGCGGATGGAGGACCAGTCGGGGAGGATCAGGTCGACGCCGGGCTGGTGGTCCTCGGGGAAGAGCACGCCGCAGTCGACGATCAGGAGACGACCGGCGTGCTCGAAGGCGGTCATGTTGCGCCCCACCTCGCCGAGACCACCGAACGGGGTGACCCGCAGGGCTCCCTCGGGCAGCGGTTCGGGTGCGGTGAGCTCGGGGTGCGGGTGTGACATCTCGTCCTGTTCTGCCGGGTCGTCCGGTGGTCGGGTGGTGCCGGGGTGCTGGCCTGCGGTCCCTAGAGCAGGCCGGCCGCCGCCAGGCCGGTGCGCAGCGCGGCGAGCTCCTCGTCGTCGAGGGGCACCAGCGGGGAGCGCACGCGGCGGTTGTCGAGCACGCCGAGGAGCTCCAGGCCCCCCTTGGCGGTGGTGGCGCCGTAGTTGGCGACGCCCATGACGGCTTCGAAGGCCGGCAGGAGCCGCTGGTAGGTCGCCAGTGCGGTGGCGTGGTCGCCACCGAGGAAGTCCTCGATCATCGAGGAGATCTCGCTGCCGGCGACGTGACCGACGACCGAGACGAGGCCGCAGGCGCCGTGGGCGAGGAAGCCGAGGGTGTTGACGTCGTCGCCGGAGTAGACGGCGTAGCCCATCTGAGCCAGGCGCGCGGCGCGCGGCATGTCGCCGACGGCGTCCTTGACCGCGACGACCTGCTCCCAGCCCAGCGCCTCCTCGTAGGTCTCCAGGCCGATGGTGGAGCCGGTGCGGCCGGGGACGTCGTAGAGCATCACCGGGAGCTCGGCGGCGTCGATGACCTGCCGGAAGTGGTGGAGGATGCCGCGCTGGCCGGGCTTGTTGTAGTAGGGCGAGACCAGGAGCACCGCATCGGCGCCCTTCTCGCGCGCCTGCTTGGCCAGCACCAGCGAGGTGCGGGTGTCGTTGGTGCCGACACCGGCCACCAGCGGCACGTCGGGGCCGACCGCGTCACGCACCGCGGCGAGGACCTCGCCGTCCTCGTCGGTGGTGGTCGTGGGCGACTCGCCGGTGGTCCCGGAGACCACCAGCCCGTCGTGACCGTGCGCCAGCAGGTGCTTGGCGACCCGCTGCACCCCGTCGAGGTCGAGGCTGCCGTCGTCGAGGAACGGCGTGGCCATCGCGGTCAGCATCCGACCGAAGGGTGCGACGGGGGCGGAGGTCATGGGGCCAAGGTTATGGGATCTGCGGGACGACCTGCTCAGCGACCAGCCGCAGGTGGTCGAGGTCGTCCAGGTCGAGGGTCTGCAGGTAGAGCCGCGACTGCCCGGTCTCCGCGTAGCGGCCGATCTTGTCGACCACCTCGGGCACCAGCCCGGCCAGCCCGTTCTCGCGCAGCTCGTCGACCTCACGCCCGATCGCCGCGGCCCGGCGGGCCAGCTCGGCCTCGGTCTCGGCGACGCACAGCACCAGCGCCGAGGAGGTGGTCAGCGAGCCGGGGTCGCGACCGATCGCCTCGCACGCGGCATGCACGCGGGCGATCTGCTCGACCCCGGTGTCGAACGGCACGAACGGGAGGTTGAACTCGTCGGCGTACCGCGCTGCCAACGCAGGGGTACGACGCTTGCCCACTCCCCCGATGAGCACCGGCGGTCCACCGGCGTGACCGTCGCGCTGCACGGGCTTGGGCAGGCCGGGTGACTCGCTGACCTGGTAGTGGGTGCCGTCGTAGGAGAAGCCACCGTCCTCGGCGGCCGGGGCCGACCACAGGCCCGTGACCACGGCGAGCTGCTCCTCGAACCGGTCGAAGCGCTCGGCGGTGCCGGGGAAGGGGATGGCGTACTTCTCGTGCTCCTGCACGAACCAGCCGGCGCCGATGCCGAGCTCGACGCGCCCGCCGCTCATCTGGTCGACGTTCGCGACCTGGATCGCCAGCGGACCGGGGTAGCGGAAGGTGGCGCTGGTCATCATCGTGCCGAGGCGGATGGTGCTGGTCTCGCGGGCGAGACCCGCGAGCGTGGTCCAGGCGTCGGTGGGGCCGGGCAGGCCCGGGGTGCCCATCCCGAGGTAGTGGTCGGAGCGGAAGAACGCCCCGAACCCGAGTCGCTCGGCCTCGAGGGCGACCCGCAGGAGGTCGTCGTAGGTGGCGCCCTGCTGGGGCTCGGTGAAGATGCGCAGCTCCATGGCGCTCACCCTACGAAAGCGGCCCTCACCCGGCGGGCGGTGTCAGCGCCGGCGCAGCCAGACCCGGTCGAAGCCCTCGAGCTCGTCGCGCCGGGTCTCCTTCCAGTGGTGCCGGTCGAAGGCGGGGTAGAACACGTCGCCCTCGGGCTCGAGCGGGATCTCGGAGATGACCTGCTCGGTGGCCAGCGGCATGGCGGCGGCGTAGACGCTGGCGCCGCCGGCGACGACGATCTCCCCGGGCAGCCGCGTCGCCTGCACCAGCGCGTCGTCGAGGTCGCGCGCCACGTGGACGTCGTCCCGGCCGGGCGACCAGGCGGGGTCGCGGGTCAGCACGATGGTCTCCCGGCCGGGCAGCGGCCGACCGATCGACTCGTAGGTGGTGCGACCCATGACCAGCACGTGACCCATGGTCAGGTGCTTGAAGGCGGCCTGCTCCCCCGGCACCTTCCAGGGGATGTCGGGGCCGTGGCCGATCACCCCGTTGCGGGCGACGGCGGCGACCAGGACGATCCTGCGACTCACGACGACCGCCTCAGACCGCGATCGGGGCCTTGATGACCGGGTGCGGGTCGTAGCCCGCGACCTCGATGTGCTCGAGCTCGAACTCGTCGAGCGCTGTGACCGAGGGGTCGAGCACCAGCGTGGGCAGCGGCCGCGGCTCCCGCGTGAGCTGGAGACGGGCCTGCTCGAGGTGGTTGAGGTAGAGGTGCGCGTCGCCGAGGGTGTGCACGAAGTCGCCGACCCCGAGGCCGGTCACCTGCGCGACCATGTGGGTCAGCAGCGCGTAGGAGGCGATGTTGAACGGCACGCCGAGGAAGACGTCGGCCGAGCGCTGGTAGAGCTGGCAGCTGAGCCGGTCCGGCCCGCCGTCGGGGTCGGGTGCGACGTAGAACTGGAACAGCGCGTGGCACGGCGCGAGCGCCATGTCGGGGATGTCCGCGACGTTCCACGCCGAGACCACGTGGCGCCGCGAGTGCGGGTCGCGGCGGAGGTTCTCCACGACCTGCGCCAGCTGGTCGACGTGCCGCCCGTCGGGTGTGGGCCACGAGCGCCACTGGGCGCCGTAGACCGGGCCGAGGTCGCCGGCCTCGTCGGCCCACTCGTCCCAGATGCTGATGCCGCGCTCCTGCAGCCAGCGCACGTTGGTGTCGCCGCGCAGGAACCACAGCAGCTCGCCGAAGACCGAGCGGGTGTGGACCTTCTTCGTCGTGACCAGCGGGAAGCCGCCTCCACGCTCGGGTGCCAGGTCGAAGCGCATCTGGTGCCCGAACACCGACAGCGTGCCGGTGCCGGTGCGGTCGGTGCGCTCGACGCCCTCGTCGAGGATGCGGGTGAGGAGGTCGAGGTAGGCCTGCACGGGGCGAACGCTACCCGGGCAGCACCACGGGCGGCGTGCGCCGTCCGGGCTACCGCCGGTTCTTCTTCCCGCCCTTGTTCTTGCCCTTGTTCTTGCCCTTCTTCTTGCTCTTCTTCTTGTCGGCCTTCTTGTCTGCCTTCAGCACGTCCTTGAGCCACCCGGAGATGCTCGGCGCGTTGATCTCGGCGTAGACGCCCGGGAAGAGCGGGAGGGCGCAGCCCAGGCCGTAGCTCACGGCACCGATCTGCACCGGCCGGCCGTTCTCGCGGTAGCCGAACAGCGGCCCACCGGAGTCGCCCTGGCAGGAGTCGCCGAGCAGCTCGGCGGCGCACACCTCGGTGTCGGGCGAGTACCCGAGCAGGCTGTTGGTCTGGCACTCCAGGTCGGTCGTCACGCGCACGTCCAGCTCCTTGAGCCGGTCCTGCACGCTGCCGACCTGGTAGGCGTCCAGTCCCCACCCGGCGACGGTCAGGGTGGAGCCGGGCTCCTCGAGGGGCTGGTCGTCCGCGCCAGCGAGCGCGATGCGCGGCGCCTTGATCTTCGTGGTGGTGCGCCACAGGGCGACGTCGCTCGACCCGGTCTCGTCGTAGTCCGGGTGCACCTTCATCCGGTCGATGCTCAGCACCTGGCCGCCGCCCTGGGTGAGGTCGGTGCGACCGACCACGGCCTGGACCTCGTCCAGCTCGAAGACGGTGCAGTGGGCCGCGGTGAGGATCCACCGCTTGCCGACCACCGAGCCGCCGCAGAAGTGCCCGTCGGAGCCCTCGGAGCCGGCGCGCTGGAGCGACACCATGAACCCGTGCTCGCCGTCGTCGGCGGTGCCGCCACCCACGATGGCGGTGGCGGGGGTCGAGCTGCTCACCGCGGCCAGCGGCGTGGCGAGGAGCAGGGCGGCGAGGGCGGAGCGGACGAGGCGTCGCGAGGTCATGCTCCTCTCAACGCGCGGCCGGTCGACACGTCACGCCCGCAGGTCGACCCGTCCCTCGATCGTGGTGCAGGTCTCACCGCCGACCCGCACCTGCCCGTCCACCACGTCCACGTGCACACGTCCGCGTCGCTGCAGTGCGGCGCCCTGCGCTGCGACGTACGACGTCGGC
>Ga0310345_10000529_pt1 | contig 54379 bp, 53 predicted proteins | sample HC15DNA20500_MG_FD_204667 | JGI IMG/M metagenome (GOLD analysis project Ga0310345, IMG submission 204667) | Marine microbial communities from station ALOHA, North Pacific Subtropical Gyre - HC15-DNA-20-500_MG | ecosystem: Environmental > Aquatic > Marine > Oceanic | place: Pacific Ocean: North...
CGCTCGAATATCCAAGGTGTCCGCAAATGGACCGTGGATGCCGAGCCCTGCTTTCGCTTCTGGTCGAACCAGAACTCGGACTGCTCGATCTGCATCCGTGTGTGCCCTTACAACCGCGACTTCTCGAGTCGGTGGGCTCAGGCCTGGCGATGGCTCGCGGGCACGCGCTTGCGCCGGTTGGCGCTCTGGTTGAGTGATCGTTTCACGCCGGGCACTCGGGTCAGTCCGTCGGCGTGGTGGCGGAAAGGCCTACGCGGGCGTTAGCGCCAAGACCCGCAGGGGGCTTCCACTTCCGCCGACGATCTTGAGCGGCGCGGCAATCACGATGGCTCCCGTCGCCGGAAGCAGGTCGAGATTGCACAGGCTCGCCAGCCCGAACTTGCCCGCTCCGTGCATGGTCGTGTGGTTCGGGAAGGGCGGATCGAAGCCGCCGGCCTGACCCGCGTCCGTGCCGATCGTTTCGACGCCGACTCCGAGCACGTCACGGTCGTTTGCGAGCAGTTCGGACGCGTCCGCTCGGAACCCCGGGGAGTGAGGTCCCGACTCGTCCACGTTCAGGATTGCTTCGGCGCCATTGCGTTTGCTCCAGTCGGTTCTCAGCAGCACCCAGGACTGCGCTGGGATTCGGCCGTGCTCGGACTCCCAGCGCTCGATCCAAGCCGGCGTGAGCAAGAAGTCCGGGTCGGCCGCGGTATCGGCGCTGCAGTCCAGGACACACGCGGGACCCACATACTGGTGCGCGGGGATTGTTTCTGTCGTGTTGTTCGGGAGGTCCTTGCCCGTCACCCAATGCACCGGCGCGTCAAAATGCGTACCGGTGTGCTCGCCGAGGTTGAGGGTGTTCCAGTACCACGCAGGCCCAGCGTCGTCGTAGCGGCTGATCACGTCCATGGTCAGGCCGGGCGACTGACCGAAGATGTCGGGCAGGCCGATGACCGGCGTGTCTGGGCCGAGAGGTTGAGTGAGATCCACGACGCGGATCGATCCGTCCCGCAGCGCCTCGACGAGCTGGTTGAGCACCGACATGTTCGGACTCCTTTAGTGTTGCGAAGATCGGCCCGCTGCAAGGGCCAGCCCGACTCCCACTCAGGGCAGGCGCAATGTCCGCTCGGTGCGTCCGGGCGGCAAGGAAGGCGAGGGGGTCAGCTACTAGCTCCCCATCAACCGCTCCACCTTGGCCAGGTCTGGCTGCGAGCACAGCTCCCACCGTGGCTCATACCCGAACACTTCGCTGAGCGGCCGACTGCCGAAGTTGCCGTCCAGGATCTCCATGTGTTCAGCCGTGAGCAGCGCAGGGTGCAGGCAGCCGCAGGCGTGGCTCAGCCGCGTCAACTCCTTGCGTAGGGTCACGATGTAGTTCGCGAGTCGCGCGCCTTTGTGGGTGGGGTCGAGGCCGCGTACCAGCCACTTGTTCTGCGTCGCCACACCAGTCGGGCAATGGCCCGTATGGCATCGTTGTGCCTGGATGCACCCTACCGCCATCATCGCTTCGCGGCCGACCGCGATCATGTCCGCACCAAGACAGAACGCGAGCAGGCCTGTTTCGGGAAAGCCGAGCTTGCCCGACCCGACCCACACCACGTCGTGGTGCACGCCTCGCTCGGCGAAGATCCGGTATACCCGGCTGAAACCGACTTTGAAGGGTAGCGCCACGTGGTCCGAGAACGCGAAGGGCGCCGCGCCCGTGCCACCTTCACCGCCGTCGATAGCGATGTAGTCGACGCCGCGCTCTTTGCTCGCCATGCGGTCGGCCAACTCGGTCCAGAACTTGAGCTGTCCTACAGCCGATTTGATACCGACGGGAACACCGGTCGCGTCGGCGAGGTCTTCTACGAAGTCCAGCATCTCGTCGACGGTGCTGAAGGATCGGTGTCCCGGCGGACTGACTACGGTCTGCCCCATGGGTACGCCACGAATCCTGGAGATCTCAGCCGAGACTTTCTCTCCAGGCAGCACGCCACCGAGGCCAGGCTTGGCGCCCTGACTCAGTTTGATCTCGATCGCACGTACGGGGTGGTCCTGAACGTCCTGCACGCAAGCGTCGCGGTCGAAAGCGCCGTCCGACGCCCGCGCCCCGAAGTAGCCGGTTCCGAGCTGCCAGATGAGGTCACCCCCGTGTAGATGGTGCGGCGAGACGCCGCCCTCACCTGTGTTATGCAGGCAGCCTGCGATCGCTGCGCCGCGGTTCATGGCCTGAACCGCAGCGGACGAGAGCGATCCGAAGCTCATGCCGCTGATGTTTACGACCGACCGAGGACGGAACGCGTCGCGCCGACCGCGCGGCCCCCCTAGAACCTTCGCGCATGGCAGCGGATACATCTCATCGTGGCGTGGCTCCACGGAGGGTCCCAGCGTGTGATGCTTGATGATCAGATAGTTGTTCGACCTCTCGAGATCGTTGTCGGTGCCGAAGCCTGAGTAGTTGTTCTGTTTCTTGGCGGACGAGTACACCCAGCGTCGCTGGTCACGGGAGAACGGTAGTTCCTCGTCATTCGACGTAACGATGTACTGGCGGAGCTCGGGCCCGACCGACTCCAGCAGGTATCGCAGGTGTCCCACTAGGGGAAAGTTCCTGAGGATGGCGTGCTTGGTCTGAATCAGGTCGTAGAGAACGACGACCAGCAGCAGACCGCCTGATGCGATCCAGAACTCCATAATCGAGTGGTTTCTCCTGGAAGGCTCATAGCCTTCCGCTGGCGAGTGGCGGCCGCACGTGGAGAATTGTACGAGGCGGTACGTTGGCGCGCACGGAGTGACCGTTAGCTTTCCGGCCCATGTCCACTCCGACAACGACTCCATTCATTGTCAGACAGCTTGGCGCAGCGCTGCTGCTTTCCGCGTCTGGGCTGGCGTTGTTGGCTGCGCCGTTGCAGGGCCAGGATGCCGACGAGCGCCCCCGCCCTGTGGAGGGCGAGGACTTCCGGGTCTACGACATCGGCGGTCGCTCTTCGTCTTTTGCGGCCGTGTTGCAGACGCTTTCCGACACCGACGTCGTTTTGCTCGGTGAGGAGCATGACGACGTGGTCGGACACCGCTTCGAGGCAGAACTGCTCGGCGCCGCGTATCGCCGGCTCCAGGCGGAAGACGGTCGGGGGGTGATTCTGTCGTTGGAGATGTTCGAGCGGGACGTGCAGTACATCTTGGCCGAGTACCTCGACGGCACGATTTCAGAGACTCATTTCTTGAACAGCTCTCGTCCCTGGGACGGCTACGAGGACCACTACCGTCCGCTGGTCGAGTTCTCGAAAGAGCAGGGCCTCGCGGTCATCGCGGCGAACGCCCCGCGCAGATACGTGAACCGTGTTTCGAGAGAAGGGCCCGAATCGCTGCAGGCGCTGTCCGCGACTGCCAAGAGCTTCCTGCCACCGCTGCCCTACCCGGGGCCCTCGCCGGAATACCGAGCGCAGTGGGACGCGGTGATGGCTGAAGCCATGGCAGGGTCGGAGGCGCAAGCGGACGCGGGTGGCGACGACGCGGGCGTTGACGAAGCGGACGGCGACGAAGCGGACGGCGACGAAGCGGACGGCAACGAAGCGGACGGCGACGAAGACCGATCAGGCGACGACGAGGCAACGACGCAGCACTACGCGATGAGCCCGACCGTCATCTATTCGCAAGCGCTGTGGGATGCCTCCATGGGCCACGCGATCACGTCGGCACTCGGCGCCAGCCCCGGCTCGCTCGTCATCCACCTGGCCGGCTCCTTCCATGTGCAACGCGGTACGGGGATCCCAGAGCGAGTCGCTGATTATTCTCCAGGCACGCGAGTCCTGAGCATCGTGATGGTTTCGGTCAATGACATCGCGGCGTGGGACGAACAGGAGCACGAAGGGCTCGGCGACTTCGTGGTCCTGACCAAAGCGCCCGAACCGGTGGGCGACGGCTCCGGAAACTGAGGTCTCGCCGCTAGTTGGCCACCATGATGCCTAGGACGCGTCCGTCCTCGGTGAGCACGTAGAGCTCGCCGTCCGAGTCCTGGCCCAGAGAGGTCACGTTGCCGGGGCTCTCGACGGGGAGCTCGACAGGGTCTCCTGCGATGCCGTTGGCCTGAAGTTGGAACGTGCGTAGCCAGCCGCTGCAGTAGTCCGAGTAGATATATCGGTCGCGGAGAGCAGGGACCGCGTTTCCACGATATACGTATCCGCCCGCAATCGAGCACCCATCGCCACGGCCATATACTGCGACCGGAAAGCGTGTACCTTCCGCCACGCACTGATTCGTAGCGAAGCACTCGGTCCCCTCGAGCACGCTCCAGCCGAAATTCTCGCCTCCTCTCTCGAGGGGCACGCGTTGATTTCCTCCCAGCGGGTCTCCCCCATGTCGGCGATGAACATGAATCCACCGTTCACATCGAACGAAAATCGCCTCGGGTTCCGGAAACCGTAGTGCCAAATCTCCGGACGGCTGGTCGCGTGTTGCGCGAAGGGGTTGTCTGCCGGGATCCGGTACGAAGGCGCCAGCTGGTCGAGCACGTCGACGCGCAGGATCGAGCCCAGCAGCGTCGTTGCATCCTGGCCGTGCCCTTGTGGGTCGTCGTTGCTACCGCCTTCGCCGAGCGCGATATAGAGCATGTTGCCTGGGCCGAACTCGATCTGGCCCCTGTTGTGGCTCGGGAATGGCTGCTCGACTTTCAGAAACAGCATGCCGCTGTTCGGGTCCGCACGGTCACCACATCACGGTCCAGATACGCCGCGATGCGAGTGTTGCCGTCGAGGTCTGTATAGTTGACGAAGAAGCGGCCGCTCGCCCTGAAATCCGGATCGAAGGCCAGGCCTAGAAGCCCTTGTTCGTCACCAAAGGACACGCGGTCGGTGATGTCGAGAAAGGGTTGGGCAGCGAGGCTGGCACCTCGCAGGATACGGATTTGCCCCGGTCGCTCCAGGACGAAGAGCCGGGGGTCGGCGTCGGGCGAAGTCGCGTAGACAGGCGACTCGAGACCGTTTGCGAGGACGAGCAAACTGATGGCGAGCGTCGAGGAGTCGGTGCCCTCCGGCGCCGGGAATATGGTGGAGTTGCACGCCGCGAGCGCCACGGATCCGATGATCCCCACGGCGTGGCGCTTTTTCAGGAGCCGGCCTCTCCTCTGCGAGCCCCTCGTCCTGTGAGCGGGATGTTGACCCCGAACGTGACGACCTGTGGATTCACGGGGGTGAAAGGATCGAGTTCCGGCTTACTGATGAAGACCCACCGGATCTCGAGCTGGGGTCGAAAACTGCTCGCTCCGCCGAATGTGCTGCCTACGACGATGCTGTAGCCCCGACGGGTCTCCCGCGGGAGACCCGGGTCGGCCCCGTAGATCGTGTTTCGGAACGCCAGTCCGCCACCGATGTACGGGCCGCCCTGCTGCCCGACGGGTAGGTAGAGCGCGTCAACGGCGTACTGGTATTCCTTGAGGCCGGTCAGGAACGTTACGTCTACCGATGGCATCAACGCGACGGACCCTCTACGCATGAGCGGGAGGTGGAGTTGTGCCCCGAGTACTTCCCCATTGGCGTTGTTGTCGTAGCCGGCCTTCACGCCGACCATTATCGATGGCCAAGAAGTAGCGGTCGGCTGCCGCGGACCACGACGCTGCCCCTCGGTTGCGAGTGGCGTGACAAGCGTGAGCAAGGCAACCACCAGCCATTTGCTCGGGAGCCTGCTAACCGTCGTTGTCATGAATTCTCCTCACTCGGTTTTCGATACGCGAACGAGCGTCGCTTCATCGTACGTCCATGGATCCGCTCGCTGACGGGACTGGCCGTGATCTCTAGGGAGAGATCGACCAAGTGGGCAACCGACGCTTCGTCCATCGTCCAAGTCCTTTTCTGCTGGGGAACTTTGCTATTCAGGAAGTGATTCCTCGAGCCGTTTGAGAGCAAGCAGACGTTCCGTCCAGAACGCCTCCAGCACTACCGCGAGCGCACCCATGTCTTCCTTCGTTGCGCGATGGAAGCGCTGCCGCCCTTCGGCCCGGACCGAGACCAGGCCAGCCGCACGTAGCTTCGCGAGGTGTTGAGAGATCGCAGCCACGCTCACGGGGAGGCGCGACGCGATGTCGTTCACGCTGCGCTCGTGATCCCAGATCAACTCCAGAATCTGCATGCGTCGCGGCTCCATGGCTGTTCGCATGGACTCCGCGCTCGCGTGGGTGATCTTACTCATGATAATACTTTAGTGTCAACTTAAATATTAGTCAAGAGAACGGCTGTTGACAGAACTTCAGGTGCTCTTTAGGTTCGACTAAATGATAATTTTAGGTGAGACTAAAAATAATGAGAGCAATCGCCCCGCGAACCACCCGACTGCTCGGATGCTTGCTTCTCGTGGCAGCGACGGCGTGCGACACCTTCGCCCCGGATGGGCCGCCTGAGGAGCAGCTACTCGACGGGACGATCGAGGGCATGCCGGGAAGCCAGCTACGGCAGCACCTCGTGGGGGACGAGGAGTTCGGACGGCGCTTCACGGTGGAGGACGGGCTCGGCCCCGTGTTCGTGGCGACGTCGTGTGAGCAGTGTCATGTCGGAGACGGCAAGGGCCACCCGGTCTTCAACCTCACCCGCTTCGGGGCGCTCGGCGTGAACGGCTTCGATCCGTTGACGCAGCTAGGCGGGCCGCAGCTCCAGCACCGGTCCATTCCCGGCTACCCTCCAGAGACGGTTCCTGGCGAGGCCACTGGGGTCTCGGAGTTCACAGCGTCGGCTGTGACGGGCCTTGGATATCTCGATGCCGTAGACGACGCGACGTTGATTGCGCTAGCCGACCCTGACGACGCCGACGGGGATGGCATCAGCGGCCGGCTGCAACTGCATCCGCCCTCCGAGCTCATCGAGGCTGCGCTCGCGCTCGCAGCCCAGTCGGCTGTGCCGTTCACGCATGGCACGCTTGTGGACGGACAGTATATCGGCCGCTTCGGGAAGAAGGCGCTCACGGTGAACCTGCTGCACCAGACGGTCGGCGCGTACCAACAGGACATGGGCATCACGAGCGACCTGCTCGTGGAGGATCTCTTCAATCCGCTGGCTGGAAACCGGGCCTCGGATGAAGCGCCTGACCCTGAGGTTTCGAGCAGTGCCGTCGCCAACGTGGTCTTCTACCTCAAGACACTGCGCGCACCGTCCCGTCGGGATGCATCAGCTGCCGAGGTCGTGGCGGGCGAGCAGCTCTTCGGCCAGATCGGGTGTGCGTCGTGCCACACGCCCACCATGCGCACTGGCCGGTCCGAGATCGCGGTGCTGGACCAGGTGGAGTTCCACGCCTACACCGACCTTCTGCTTCATGACATGGGTCCCGAGCTGGACGACGGGTATACCGAAGGACGCGCGCTCACTTCAGAATGGAGGACTCCTCCGCTCTGGGGCATCGGCATCCAGGAGAATTTCCAGGGCGGACAGGCATTCTATCTGCACGACGGTCGCGCGCAGACCTTCGAGCAGACGATCGGCCTGCACGGCGGCGAGGGCGCAGCGTCACGCAGTGCCTTCCAGGCGCTTTCCGACGCCGACAAGACACGACTCGTGCGCTTCCTCCGGTCGCTGTGATGGTTATGAACCGTCGCGATTTCGTTCGCTCGTTGCCCGTGCTTCCGACGGGGCTCTTGTTGGGCGCCTCTGCGCTTTCGGTCTCGGCTTGCGCTGGCACGCCCTACCTCTCGCCTCGTGGGTCCGGGAACCAACTCGTTGTCAGCGTCGCGAACGTGCCGGAAGCGGGCGTTCTGCTGCAACGGCCAGGCATGGAGCGCCCCGTTTTTGTGCGCGCGACCGAGGAGGGAGCATATACCGCGCTTCTCGTTCGGTGCACGCACCAGGGATGCCAGCCCGACCCGGTTGGGGACCGCTTTGTCTGCCCCTGCCACGGCAGTGAGTTCGACATGGAGGGTGCGGTCCTTCGTGGGCCAGCGGAGCAGCCCTTGCCTCGATACGGCGTTGCGCGCACAGGGAAAGACTTGGTGGTCACGTTACAGGAGATGAACGATGAGTAGGGGCAGGGGTGTGTTGGTGTGGTCGGTCGCCGTACTGGCGTTCGCGAGCCCCGCTGGGGCTCAGGTGGACAGCACGTTGGCCCAGGAGGGCATTTACGACCGGCCCTTTATCGGATCGGTCTCGAACACCGCAATCGGCGGCTATATAGAAGGCAATACCAACTACTTCGTCGAGGACGGAATCACCGAGGGCTTTAGCATGGAGCTGCGGCGGTTCAACATCTTCATGTATTCTTCGATCTCTCGGCGCGTGCGCTTTTTGAGCGAACTGGAATTCGAGCACGGCACGGAGGAGATCGCTCTCGAGACCGCGCTCGTCGATTTCCAGATATCGCCGGCGCTGGTCCTGCGGGCGGGCATCATTCTACCTCCCATCGGATACCTCAATCAGAACCACGACAGTCCCAAGTGGGACTTCGTGGACCGGCCGCTCGTCACCACCGGCGTGATCCCCTCGACGCTCTCGGAGGTCGGCGCAGGCGTGTACGGGAAGGGTGTCTCGGACGGCGTGATGCTCTCCTACGACTTGTATCTGACGAACGGCATCTCCGAAGCGGTGGTGGGCAACGACCTGGGTCGAACCGACATCCCGTCTGGCAAGAGCGAAGAACAGTTCGAAGAGGACAACAACGGCTCTCCGGCGATCTCAGGACGCTTCGGGCTGCGGCGGCCGGGCTTCGGTGAGGTGGGGCTGTCCTACTACGGCGGGTACTACAACTCGTACCTCTTCGAGGGTGTGGAGGTCGACGAGCGGCGCTGGCTCGGTATCACCGCGTTCGACTTTGGCGCTTCGGTCGGCCGCTTCGACGTCCGGGGCGAGCTCGCGTATGCCACGATCGACGTGCCGAGCGGCATGTCGGAGATCTTTGGGGACCGCCAGTGGGGCGGACACGTGGACATCATTGCTCCGGTGTGGAAGCCCGCGTTGAGCGGCTACGACAACGCGACGGTGAGTCTGGGCCTGAGGTTGGAGAAAGTGGACTACAACCGGGGCACCTTCCTCTCGACCGGATTGTCGATTCGCGACGATGTCACGGCGGTGGTCCCGAGCGTGAGTTTCCGGCCTACGCAGGGAACGGTTTTCCGGGCGAACTACCGCTACCACTGGACTCACGACTTCGTCGGGAACCCCACGGTGAGAACGGCCGGCTTCCAGGTGGGGTTCGCGACCTACTTCTAGTGACAGGACACTAGTCATGAAGCGAAATTGGCGAACTCCTTATCGGAACTGATGCCGTGGGTACTGGATTCGCTCAAGCCGGTTGAGTCGTCGGTCGGGTGAGCTGACCAGACGCTCATCCCCACAACGAGGGAGAAACGATGGCGTTCGTATCCGCTGTGCTTGCAGAAGGGACCGAGGTCACCCTTCAGGCCCGGCAGTTCACTTGGCATTCCGACGAGCCGCCCAGCGCCGGGGGGACCGACGTGGGGCCGACCCCGTACGAGATTCTGCTCGGTAGCCTAGCCGCGTGCATTGCGATCACGCTTCGGCTCTATTCGAACCACAAGGGGATCACACTTCCTGAAGTCGGCGTGAGGCTCGACTTCGACCGCGTGCATGCCGAAGACGGTGAAGACGGCGACGAGCGCGCTGACGGGTGGATCGATCAGATCACATCGCAGGTGACGATTCGCGGGACGTTCGACGAGGCGCAGCGCGCCCGGCTTACGCAGGTCGCGAAGCGTTGCCCGGTGCACAAGACGCTCGCGAACGGAGTGCACCTGGTCGATTCCGTGGTGTTCGAAGCTCCCTCGGCCTAGCAGCCTTCTCTAGTACGGCAACCCGAGCATCACAAATAACTTCGTTGATTCGTCGCTGATGCCGATACCTGCGCGCACGATGTAGAGCTGACGGACCGGTTGAAACCACAGACCGCCACCAAGGCTGGTGTGCCATCCACCGGGGGAGGATCCGTCAACATAGACACGTCCCGCGTCGGCAAAGCCGAACACCCCGATGCCCAAAGGCACCACAACCCGAGGTCGCCACATCCGGAGACGGACCTTAGCGCTTCCGAACGTGCTTTCGTTCCCGGCGAAGCGCTGGTCGGCCCAGCCGCGCTCCCGCCGTCTCGGCAGCGGGGCGACTGGGATGCCCCAACAAGGCGAGGGTGGCCCAGAAATGGCTAAGGGTGGCGCCGGTCGCGTAGCTCGATTTAACCAGTGGCACTCGGCGCCCCCCGTGGGGCTCGAACGCCTTGCCGCATGGACCGAGACCCCGCAAGCTGAGCGGGGCAAGCCGCGCGCCATCACCCGACCGGACAGTCGACATGTGCAAGCCCACGCCCCGCTGGGGCCCCCTGCTTCTCTTCGCCTTCGCCCTCCTGCTGCCCGCGTCCATCAGCGCGCAGCAGACTGAGGCGCTGAAAGGCGCCCTCTCCGCGCTTCAATTTCGCGAAGTCGGCCCGGCAGTAGCCGGCGGCCGCATTGCGGACATCAAGGTCGATCCCTCGAATTCGTCGGTCTGGTACGTCGCCGTTGGCTCAGGGGGTCTCTGGAAGACCACAAACGCAGGCACGACCTGGACCCCCGTCTTCGATGATCAGCCGAGCTACTCGATCGGCACCGTCGCGATCGACCCCACCAACACCGAGGTGATCTGGGTCGGCACGGGCGAGAACGTCAGTGGTCGCCACGTGGGCTGGGGATCCGGCGTTTACCGGAGCAGAGATGGTGGCGCGACTTGGCAGAACGTTGGCCTCGAGTCCTCGGAGCACATCGGCAAGATCCTCATCCTCCCGGACGACGGGAGTTCGGTGTTGGTCGCGGCCGAGGGGCCGTTGTGGGCCTCGGGCGGCGAACGCGGCGTCTACAAGACGAGCGACGGCGGTGCGACCTGGCGCCATGTGCTCGACATCGACGAGAACACCGGCGTCACGGATCTCGAGTTCGACCCGAGCGATCCGGACGTCGTGTATGCCGCCGCATACCAGCGACGCAGGCACGTCTGGGGCCTGATGTCCGGGGGGGAGCGCTCCGGGATCTACAAGTCGACAGATCGTGGAAATACGTGGCGAGAGGTCACGACGGGCCTCCCAAAGGGGGATATGGGCAAGATCGGCCTCGCGGTCACGGCAGCCGATCCGGACCTCGTCTATGCCACCATCGAAGCCGACTCTGATGAGCGCGGCTTCTACCGCTCAATGGACAAAGCAGAGAGTTGGCAGCGCCGTAACAGCTACATCTCGGGAGGCACGGGGCCTCACTATTATCAGGAGATCGAGGCGTCGCCGACCGAGCCCGATCTCGTGATCCAGATGGACGTGTTCTACCAAATCACGCGTGACGGCGGGGCGAGCTTCGACAACTTAGGCACCGGTCGCGAGAAGCACTCGGACAACCACGCGCTCTGGATCGATCCCGACAACACGCAGCACATGCTCTCGGGTACCGACGCGGGGCTCTACGAGACCTTCGATCGTGGCACGACATGGCGGCACTTTCCCAACCTGCCGATCTCGCAGTTCTACAAGGTCGCGATCTCCAACACGGAGCCGTTCTACGAGCTACTCGGTGGCGCCCAGGACTTGGGTACGCTCTGGGGTCCCGCGCGCACGATGAACACCGAGGGCGTGCGCAACTCCGATTGGCACTTCCCCATGGGCGCCGACGGGTACGGCGTCCAAATTGATCCGACGGATGCCAACATCCTCTATCTCATGACCCAGCAAGGGAATCTGTACCGGACCGATCGCAGAAGTCAGGAATCGATTCGGATTCAGCCGCAACCAGCCCCTGGCGATTCGCCCGAGCGTTGGAATTGGGACTCGCCGATCATGATCAGCCCGCACGACTCCGACCGGCTGTACTTCGCTTCGCAGCGACTCTGGCGCAGCCCCGATCGCGGAGATTCGTGGACCGCTGTCAGCGGTGACCTAACCACCAATACCAATCGATACGAGCTGCCTTATATGGGCCGCGTCTGGGAGCTGGACGCGATGCACGACAACGGCGCCATGTCGCAGTACGCCACGTTAACGACGATATCGGAGTCGCCCATCACCGAGGGTCTGCTCTACACGGGATCGGACGATGGCCTGATCCATTCCTCCACCGACGGTGGACATTCGTGGACGCGCGCTACGCCGCTTCCCGGCGTGCCCGAGCGCTCGTTCATCAACAAGGTGGAGGCGGACCTGCATTCGTCGGGCACGGTCTTCGCACTCGCCGATGCGCACAAGCTGGGCGACTACAGCCCCTACGTGTTCGAGAGCACGGACAACGGGGAGAGCTGGACGTCGATTCGCGGGGACTTGCCGGACGGCACGATCGTCTGGGCCATGCAGCAGGATCATGTGAGCCCGGATCTCCTATTTCTGGCAGCCGAATACGGCATCTATTTTTCACCGAATCGAGGTGAGAATTGGCGCATGCTCACGGGCGGGGCGCCGCCGATAGCGTTCCGCGATTTGAAGCTGCACCGTCGCGACGACGACCTGGTCGGCGCCACGTTCGGACGCGGCTTCTACATTCTCGACGACTACAGTCCGCTGCGGGAGATCGCATCAGGCGCGCTCGAGGGCGAAGGTGGCGTCATGCCCGTGCGCGATGCTTGGTGGTACGTGCCCTATGCGACCAACCAGGCTCAAGGTCGGCCGACGCTGGGCAGCACAGCCTATGCGGCGCCAAATCCAGACTTTGGGGCGACGTTCACGTACTACTTGGCGGATGCGCCGCAGAACGCGAGCGACCAACGAGAAGCCAACGAGAGCGAGCTCAGGGAGGAGGGCCGCGATGCGCCGTTCCCAGGCTACGAAGTGCTCCGTACCGAGGCCGCGGAGAGCGGCGCCAGGGTGCTGCTGCAGGTATCCGACGCGGCCGGCGATCCCGTGCGCTGGGTCGAAGGCCCCGCTCGAGAAGGCCTACACCGTGTGACCTGGGACCTCAGGCGTCCGGCTCCGAATCCCATCAACCTCTCCACCCCTGGGTTCCGGCCGCCTTGGGCAACTGACCCCGTAGGTCCCTTGGCGCCTCCGGGCACCTATTCGGTCCAGATGGTCCTGGTTTCGGCCGATGGCGTTGAGCAGATCGGTGGCGCGCAGAGCTTCGAGGTGAAACCCGTTCCGAGCGCACCCCCGGGCACCGACTTCGTCGCCGTGGCGGACTTCCAATACCAGACCAGCGAGCTGTCGCGTCGCGTGAGTGGCGCAGGCGGGGAGATTGGCCGCGTACGGAACCGCCTGCGCTACATGCGGGCCGCGCTGGTGCGGACCCCGCGTGCGGATCCGGCGATGTTCGCGCGCATGGACGAGCTCGGGCGCTCGTTGGATGGTCTGTCGCTCCGGCTCCAGGGCGACCCGATCCGCGGATCGCTCAACGAGTCGAGTGTACCTACGATCTCCAACCGAGTCGGATCGGTGATCGGAGGGCATTGGTCCACGCGCCAGAGTCCAACCGCGACCCAACGGATGAACGTTGAGATCGCGCAGCGTGACTTTGCGGTGCTCGAGCGGGAGCTCGGCGCCCTCGTCGATGACCGGCTGATGCCGCTGGAAGAAGCGCTGGCAGATGCGGGAGCGCCTTGGACCCCCGGAGGGAGGGTGGGGGGGAGGTAGGCTCATTCGGCCATCGGTTGGCCCCACTTGACGGCGCATGTTTCCTCAGTGACTGCGTCGCTGTCACTGATGCCAGGAGCGTAGAGGAGGCGCCGTGGCCGTTCTGTGGAGAAGGGTGATAATCCAGGAGTACAAGCTCGAGCGCCTGAAGGAGGTCGTCGATATCGAGAGCGATTGGGAGGCCGTAGATGAGGCCATCAACCGAATTCTCTTCAGCGACGAAATCCATCGCATGCTCAATGACGATGGCTGCGAGATTCTCGTACCGCATATCTGTGATATAGAGGTTATTTCGGCCCTTCGCAGTGTCGTCCGCCGGCGGCAGGCGGATACCGGCCGGGCACGAGAGGCGATTCGTGACTATATGGAACTCCCGATCGAGCGCCTCAACCACCACCCGTTTCTCGAGCGCATTTTCGAGATGCGCGACAATTTTTCAGCATATAATGCCGCGTATGTGGCGGTAGCAGAGGCCTTCGAGGCGCCACTCTACACGACCGATGAACGCCTCGCGCGCGCCGTCCGTGAACACACGGGGGTCGAGGTCGCAGAGGTTTGAACTCCACCCACGAGCCCACGCCATAGCTAGCCCCCTAATCGAGTATCCCTACCGCCTCCTCGAGTCCGTCGCTCACGCGATCCAACGCGGCGGCGATCTCCCCTACGAAGAGGCGCACCTCCTCCCACTCGCGTTCCTCGATTCCTTCACGGACGCCGGGGAGCGTCTTCACGCCGTACCCGGTCCAGAAGCCCGGTGCGTAGATCATGTGGCGGAACCAGGGGCGCCGCGGTAGACCCTCGGCGCGCGTCATGCGTTGCTCCATTCCTTGCAGAAGTGCATTGAGTCTGGAGTTCACGTCCGCGTCCAAACCACCTTTCGCCATAGCCGACGCCAAGTGGGAGTCGTATCGCGCGGCGGCGCCTTCGAGCCGAGCCACAGCGTTGTGGAGCGGGGCGAAGTTCAGGTACGGCACCGTTTCCTTTTTCTCCGGCACCACGTACGTCTGCTTCGGATCTGCAGCTAACGCGAAGGCATTCTGGTCCACCAGAAGGTTGTGGTGCTCGGTGTCGTCTCGCATGGTCTCGGCCAGCTGCTCCACCTCCTGGAGATAGGTGCGCACGTTGTCCGCGAAGTTGCCGAAGCGCAGAGGCAACACATCCGCGTTAGCCAAGCGCAGCGTGGCGCGCCCCGCGGTCTTGGCCAGCGCTACCCCGTATTCGAACGTGGGATCGCCGAAGCGCGCGTAGTAGTCGAACGAGTCGAAGATGGAGTGGTAGGAACCGCCTCCGTTCTCCCCACCGTACCCGATATTGAGCGATGGAATGCCCAGGTGCTGCAGAAATGGAGTGTAGTCCGACCCGGAGCCGAGCGGCGAGATGGGTAGGTCGGTCCGGCTTGCGGCCTCGCGGTTTCCGCCCACGGCAAGCCGAGCCTTCAGACGTTCGCGGACGGTGACCCCGGTCTGCGGATCTTCGACGTCGGGGCTGATTTGGTTGACGAAGCGCTCGAGGGTGTGGGATCCACCCACGCCCATGAAGCCTCGGCCGTTGCCGTCGGAGTTGATGTAGGCGATCGCCTTCTCCTGCAGCTCCGCGCCGTGGTGCTCGGCCCATTCGGTCGACCCCAGCAGTCCGGGCTCCTCGGCGTCCCAGCCTGTGTACACGATCGTCCGCTTTGGTCGCCAACCTGTCTGAGCCATCTCTCCGACCACGCGGGCTTCTTCCAGCAGCGCGACCATCCCGCTCAAGGGATCTCCTGCGCCAAACGCCCATCCGTCGAAGTGGTTACCGCGAATGACCCACTCGTCGGGGTACTCTGATCCTCGTAGGACCGCGATGACATCGTACGCGGGCGTCAGATCCCAGTTGAATGCCACTCTCATGTGGACCCGTGCGGGACCCGGGCCAAGGTGATAGGTGAGGGGCAGCGCCCCCCGCCACGAAGTTGGGGCGACCGGTCCTCCCAGGGCCTCTAGTATCGGCAGTGCGTCGCCATAGGAGATGGGGAGCACCGGGATCTTCATGATCGTCGGCGACTCCTCTACCGTGTAGCGCTCCGCATCGGCCGTAGCGCCTACGCCGGGCGTCAGGGGGTCCCCGGGGTATTGGGGCATGTCCTCGACGGATCCTCGTTGGGCGCCATGTTCCATGCGATAGGGGCCCTCCGGATATACATCGCCTTGGAAGTATCCGTCATCCCTGGGGTCGGAGTAGATGAGCGTGGCGATGGCGCCACGGTCATCGGCCACCTTGGGCTTGATGCCACGCCACGACCCGCCGTAGCGCGCGAGTACGATCTTGCCGCGGACGTCCACCCCGCGTCGCTCCAGCTCCTCGTAGTCGGCGGGAATCCCGTAGTTCACGTAGACCACTTCCGCCTCCACGTCACCATCCGCTGAATAAGCGTTGTAGGTGGGCAGCCGATCTTGGGTGACTCCCGAGGTGGCGTCCTCTGCCAGCACGGGCTCCCCCAGCCTAAGCGTGTAGCGCGTGGGGGCGACCAGTTCAACCATGCGCTCGCGCGGTGTGGGGAACAGGACTTGGTACTCGTCGATGCGCGTATCGAAGCCCCAGGACCGGAATTGCTCGGCGATCCACTCGGCGTTGGCCTTGGCGCCGGGCGACCCCACGTGCGTTGGATGGCGGCTGAGGTGGCGCATCCAGTTGCGGAGGTTGTCGGCGTCGAGCTGTGCGTCGAAGCGAGCCTCGAGATCGCGCTGTGCCCGTGTGCTCTCGGCGGTGAAGCCGAGCAAGGCGTGGTCGGCGCTCTGTTGGGGCGTCGCTGCGAGCGCGGCGAGGGCGGTCAGGACGGCCAGACTGATACGTACGCAAATGCGGGGCATCGATCCCTCCACATGGGTTGGTCGAGCAGATGCCCCACAGGCTGGGGGCAGACACGCGTCCCCGCAACGTCCTCGCGCGACCAGCACTTTGCTAAGGCCGGTTTCGTCGTGATCTCCCCCTAGCCACCTTGAGGGAACATGAGCCAAGGCCTCAACATTCTCGTACCCTAACCTGTCTGGAGCGTCAGAGACTGACCTGCCGGAGACGACTATGAAAACCGTCCTGACCCTCGCCCTCGCGCTCGTGCTGAGCACGCCAGCCTTAGCGCAGCAACGGCCGGCTCCCGACCCCCGGGACTTGGGCGGCGGGCGCTGTGAAAACAACGTCTACAACTGCGCCGATACGCCGAATCCGCTGCCCACCGCAACGACGGTTTGGGTGGAGGAGATGACGTGGATGGACGTGCGCGACGCATTGGCCTCGGGCATGACAACGGTCCTCATCCCGACGGGCGGCATGGAGCCGAACGGCCCCTGGCTCGTGACGGGCAAGCACAATTACGTGCTGCACGCGAACTGTGAGGCGATCGCGCGCCAGCTCGGCGACGCGCTGTGCGCTCCGATCATCCCGTTCGTGCCGGAGGGGAATATCGATCCCCCGAGCGGACACATGAGGAGTCCGGGCACGATCAGCGCTCGCCAGGAGACCTTCGAAGCCGTGCTCACGGATGTCGCGCACTCTTTCAAGATGCACGGCTTCGAAAAGATCATTTTCTTCGGCGACTCCGGCGGGAATCAAGGCGGCCAACGCGCGGTGGCGAACCGGCTCACGGAGCGGTGGGGTGGCAGTCCGGTCGTGGCCCACGTCCAGGAGTACTACGACTACGCGAGCGTGACGGGGTACATGGAGGACGAGCACGGCGTGATTCGGGGTGAATCGGACAACCTGCACGACGACCCGATCATCGCGCTCAACATGTTCATGGACGACCCGAGCTCGATCCGCTGGGCCGAGCGTGTCGAGGCTGGTCTCGCCACGATCAACGCCGTTTCCATCAAAGACCGGGTAAAGAACCTCGAACTCGCGCGCGCGATCGTCGCGTTTCGCGCGGACCACACGGTGAACGCTATCAACGCCGCGATGGAGAACGGCGGTACACTGCCCCCGCCCGTCCGTCCTCAGCGGGCGGGTGGCGGCGGCCGCGGCGCATCGGGTGGTCGGGGCGGTCGCGGTCAGCGCCCGGTGCCCGACCCGCGCACGATGGGTGGTGGGGACTGCCGTCAGAACGAGTACAACTGTTCGGACACGCCGAACCCGCTGCCAGAAGCCAACACGGTGTGGCTCGGGGAGATGACCTGGATGGACGTGCGAGACGCGCTGGCCGCCGGAAAGACCACGGCGATCATCGCGACCGGCGGCATGGAGCCGAACGGACCGTGGCTCGTGACCGGCAAGCATAATTACGTTCTCGATGCCAACTGCGAGGCGATCGCGCGCAACCTAGGCGACGCGCTGTGCGCCCCGATCGTGAAGTGGGTCCCGGAGGGTCAGATCGAGCCGCCGAGCGGCCACATGCGTAGCCCCGGCACGATCAGCCTCCGTCAGGAGACCTTCGAGGCTCTGCTCACCGACATCGGGCGCAGCCTCGAGGTGCACGGCTTCGAGAACGTCATCTTCATCGGCGACTCGGGGGGCAACCGCTCCGGCATGGACAACGTTGCGGAGGCGCTGACCGCCCAGTGGGCCGGTGAAGCCAAGGCGATCCACATCCCCGAGTACTACCGAGCGCCCGAAGGCTCACGGGACATCATGCGAGAGAAGGGCTTACTCGCGGACGTGCCCGGCGACGGGCTGCACGACAACCCGAAGATCACGCTGAACATGATGCTCTCCGATCCGGCTTCCGTGCGGTGGGCCGAACGAACGGAGACGGGCCAGGCGATCATCGACGGCTTCTCGCTCGAGGACCTGGAGCGCTCTCTCATGCTGGGTCGTGAGATCTCCGAGGCGCGCGCGGCACGTACGGCGGACCTGATCCGGGAGCGAATTCGGTAGCACCATGTCGTAGCCCGACGCGGTAGTGGGCTGACTACAGCCCCTTCCCCTGAAACACTGTCCCTGCCGAGCGCTTCAGAACCCGCAGGTCGAAGGCGAGCTTCGCCCATCCGCTCGACTCGGCGTGCATGTAGCCGATGTACGCGAAATCCAGGGCCCACTCGTTCGGGCCGTCTTTGACACCCTTGTTGGCTTGCACGAGCCCCGTGAGCCCTGGGCGTATCAGTTGCTTTCTGAAGATCCCTTTCTCGAGCTCCTCCTAATACCCCTTGAGTGGCCATGGGCGTGGGCCGACGAAGCTCATGTCTCCTTTCAGAATCGAGAAGAGTTGCGGCCACTCATCGAGATAGAATTTCTTCAGCAGGGCGCCAGCTCTCGTGACGTTTGCCGGGTCGGATTCGATGGGCTTGATGTGTTGGTACTTCTGCGTTTTCCGGATTCTCCTGAACGCATCCATGCGAATGACCTGGAACTTGGGGAGGTGGAAGATGTCGCCCTCGGTGCCCCGGTCCTCCGTCAGAAAGAAGGGGCTCCGGTGCCCTGGGGCGAGCAGCCCGTCCACCGCGATCCCGACAAGGATGAGCACGATGATCGGCGACAGGATGACCAAGGGCAGCAACGAGAACGTGATATCGAAGGCTCGTTTCTGCCATGCGATGGGGACGAGATCTCCGAGGCCGCGACCGATCTTCTCGTACCGTTCGACTTCTTCAGCGGTCACAGTCTCGGCCCCTCGTCTACGTGCCCCTCAACTGATCGTCCTGCGGCGCTCGGGCGGTGCGATGATCGCTCCGAGTCCGTACTGCTCCAGCAGGTCGTTGAACGCGTCGAGCCGCGGCCCGAGCAGATCCCGCACGGTCGAGCGGTGCTGAGTCCACCGTACACGCAAGTCCCCGAGCACGTCTTGCGAGCCTCGCGTCACACCCGCCTCCGCTCTCTCGGCGTTCCCGTGCAACACGATGTATTGGAATTTTAGGCGAGCTGGAAAGTTGATCACCGTCTGGCCGTCTACCACGCGGGCCTGGTAGAGCGAGTCCGCGACGGTCTCCAACGCGGCGGTGAGTTCGTCCGCCGCTTCCCCGACCACGTCGGCGCCTTCCCGGCCTTCAACGCGACCGACCAGCGTTTCGATCTGCTGCTCCACGTCGTCCACGTCCGTGGCGGAGCGGTGGATCTCGGTCAGCTCGGCGGCGACCTGCGCGACGAACTTGTCCTGCTCGACGAACTCGGCCAGGTCGGTGTCCACGCGTGGGTCCATGCGCACCTCGAGCCGCTGGGTCATGGTGACGTCGCCCGATGTGAGCCGGACCTGGTACGTACTTGGTACGACGCGCCTGCCGGCGAGTGATCCGAAAACGTACGCACCGGGGATGTTCGGAATCTGCTCGTGTCGGAGATTCCATACGACGCGGTTGTGTCCGGCGCTCAGTGACAGGGGCTCCGCCCGCGGGCTCAGCTCATCGTCGGGATGTGTCGAGAACGTTCGAATCAGGTCGCCCGCCGTGCTGAGGATCTCGATAGCGACGGTGTCACCTTCCGCGGGCTCTTCAGCCAGGTGGAAGTTCAGAACCGCGCCGTTGGGCGGATTCCGCCCGACGTTGCTCGCGGATCCGCCGAAGCCACCGCCTGCCCAGCGATAGGCGTGGCGCGGCGGCACCAAGTGGGTCGCATCAGCCTCGAAGTCCTGCGCGGTCTGCAAGGGCGTAAGGTCGTCCAGAATCCAGAAGCTCCGGCCGGACGTCGCCGCCACGAGGTCGTTTTCGCGACGCTGAATGATGAGGTCGTTGATAGGTGCATTGGGCAGGTTGAGTCGCAAAGACTGCCAGTGCTCGCCGGCATCCCAGGACACGTAGATTCCCGTCTCGGTGCCTAGGTACAACAGGCCGGGCCTCACGGGGTCCTCTCGAACCACCTTCACCCAATCTTCGTCCGCGATGCCGTTGGTGCGGTCGTGCCAGCTCTGTCCATAGTCGTTGGTGATGAGCACGTGCGGGCTGAAGTCGTTGAACTTGTAGCGCGTATACGCGACGTAGGCGGTCGCCGGATCGTGCGGCGAGACCTCGATGGCGTTGATTTGGCCCTCCTCGAGCCCGTCCGGCGTCACGTCGTTCCAAGTGGCGCCGTCGTCGCGGGTGAGGTGGATCAGCCCGTCGTCGCTGCCCGTCCAAATGGTGCCCCGCTCGTGCTCGGACTCGATCATGTAGTAGATCGTCCCGTAGATCTCACCTCCGGCGCCCTCGCCCGTTATCGGACCGCCGCCGTAGCCCTGCTTGTCGTCCTCGTCGCGCGTCAGGTCGGGGCTGATCTCCTGCCAAGTCATGCCGCGGTCGCGCGTGCGCACGAGGTGGTTCGACGCGTGGTAGATCGCTCGGTAGTCGTGCGGTGATGCGACGATAGGGGCGTTCCAGTTGTACCGGTATCTCATCTCGCGGCTCTGCAGCGCCGCGGGCATGACCGGATACACGCCTACGTCCCTCGAACCAGCGGTTCGATGGTCGTATTCACTGATGATGCCCATGTAGCATCCCGCGTAGACGAAGCGCGGGTCGTCGGGGTCGAAAGCCGTGTAGGCGCTCTCGCACCCGCCCACGGGGTACCAGTCCTTCCAGGTGATGCCGCCGTTGCCCATGCTCGCGATGGCCACCGAGCTGTTGTCCTGTTGGCCGCCGTAGACGAAGTACGGGAAGCGATTGTCCACGTTGACGCGATAGAACTGCGCGGTTGGTTGATTCCGTTGTGTGGACCAGGAGTCTCCGCCGTTGAAGGAGACGTTGGCGCCGCCGTCGTTGGCGTTGATCATCGTCTCGCTGTCGTGCGGGTTGATCCACAGATCGTGCGTATCTCCGTGCGGCACGCCCACCACGGTGAAGTTCCGCCCCCCATCGATCGACCGCATCATGGGGGCGTTGAGCACGTAGACCGTTTCTTCATCCAACGGATCGGCGAAGATCTCCATGTAATACCAGGCGCGTGCGCGCGCCGACCAGTTGTCGTTGACCAGCTGCCACGACTCGCCTCGGTCGTCGGAGCGGAAGACCCCCCCGCCGGGATCGGCCTCGACGATCGCGAAGACCCGGTCGGGGTTCGCTCGTGAGACGTCGATCGACGTCTTGCCGATCAGGTCGGGCAGGCCGTTCTCGAGGCGGCTCCACGTATCCCCGCCGTCTGTGGATTTCCATAGACCGCTCCCGGGTCCGCCGCTTTGGACCTGCCAAGGCAGGCGCCGGTGCTGCCAGAATGCAGCGTACAGGATGCGCGGATTGCTCATGTCCATGGAGAGGTCGGACGCGCCCGAGTTTTCGTCGACGTAGAGGACCTTTTCCCAGGTGTCGCCGCCGTCTTCCGAGCGGTAGATGCCGCGTTCCTCGTTCGCGCCGTACGGCGCGCCTTGCGCGGCGACGTACACGAGGTCGGGGTTGGTAGGATGCACCCGGATGCGTGAGATCGCTCTCGTGCGATCGAGCCCTATGTGCGTCCAGGTTCGGCCCGCATCGGCCGAACGGTAGACCCCGTCACCGTGGGACGTCATGACCCCACGGATCGCGTGCTCACCCATGCCGACGTAGATGACATTCGGGTCCGACTCTGCCACCGCGATTGCACCGACCGAGGAGGTCGCGAGCTGGCCGTCGGTAACGTTGAGCCAAGTGATGCCCGCGTCGGTCGTTTTCCACACGCCACCGCCCACTGTGCCCATGTAGTACGTGCGCGGGTCTGAAGGAACGCCCGCTGACGCCACGGAACGACCACCCCGGAACGGACCGATCGAACGCCACTGCATCTCCTGGAAGACCGCGGGGTCCACGATCGGCTCGGTTTCCTGTGCGCTCGTCGGACCGGGAATCCCCACCAGGACCAGTGCGAACCACAACGTGCGGCGTGTTAGGAACATCGATCTCTCCACGGGTGGGCGTACGTCTCGGTAGGCTATACTGGGACGGCCGCCATGCTCGCGGCAGCCGTCACGATCTCGCCCTGGCGCTGTAGCTCGTGCGCGGGCATCTCAGGATCGAAAGCGAGATACACACTCTCGCTGACGAGCCTCGTCGCGCCTAGGGGCGCGCTGTCCGCGTCCTCTCCGTCCGTGACTACATCGAGGCGGCCCGACATCGGGTAAAAACCCTCGCTGCGAAGTTCTCGGACCAGCCCGTCGGGGTCGGACGCGAGGACCGGCAACAACCAATAGCTGTGGAGCTCGGCGTCGCGAGTCGGCAGGTCGACGTCCGGTCCCAGCGCCGCAAAGAGCTTGCGGCCCAAGTCGGTTCGTCTCGTGATTGGCGCGTCACCCTCATGGAGCCGTCGTTCGAGCATTGCCAGCAATGCCGAGCACGGCTGGCGACGGATACTCACGAGCAGATCCTCGTCCTTCACGCTGCGGGTGCGCTGGTGGATGAGCTGTCCATGGTCAACGCGAAGCGCGTCCAGCACAGTAATGAACATGCCGAACAAGTACCGATTGCACGAAGCCTTGAGCACCCCATACGTCACCAGCCGGCCCAGATATTCGCGGGTGGGTTGCACCGGATCACGGTCCAATATCGAGCGCATACGCTCTCTTAGCCCGGCATCCCTCACGCGCGCGAGGCCTCCCCCGATTGCGGTGGCAGTCTTCAACGGGCCGAAAGAAAAGAGGTTGAGGTCGGCCTCGGGTTGTCCCCTCCATTGCGGGCCTGCGTATGCCTCTGCGCAGTCCTCAATCACCATGATCCCGCGGCGCCGGGCGACCTCGATCGCGGGAGCGACGTCCAGTCGGGCGCCGAACAGATGAGTGAGCACAACGGCCCGCGTACGCGGACCGATCAGCTGCTCGAGCTCAGCGACGTCCCACGCGGTGGTGATCGGGTCGATGTCCAGCGGTACAGTCCGCAGGCCATGGTGGCGGGCCACCACCGGCATGTCGGGCACCGTGACCGCGGAGAAGATCACCTCGTCGCCGGGGTCCCACTGCATCGATCGTAGGAAGAGGTCGAATGCGGAGCGGACCGTGAGGCAGGCGATCGCGTTTCCTTCTTCGGACCAGAGCCGCTCGACCCTGCGCTTCACCGTCTGGCGCCGAGGTGGCGTGAGGGACGACTCGATTGCGAAGAACCAGTCTTCCCAACTGAAGTCGAAGACCTTGCATGGCCACATCACGCGTGCCGCCCCAACGCCCGTCTAGGCCGTCGCCTGCTGTAGCGCGAAATACTTGTCCTCGAGCTGGACCAAGCGGTCCGCGATCTGCACGGCGAAGTCACGCGAGCGACGCATGCCGGAGTTCTCGGACTCAGGCCGGAACACTTCGAAGTCCACGTAGAACGAGTCGCCCCTCTTCGGCATGGTGGACCACCTGTCCTGCCGGTCGCCTCTTAGATACACGCATAGCGCGTGACAGTCGGGGATGGAGTTCACGATTCTGCCCATCCCGTGCGCGATCGTTTCCATCTGGATGCGCCCAGTCCGGCTGCGGCCGCCTTCCGCGAAAATGATCGCAGTGTCGCCGCGCGAAACCACGTGCTGGATACGCTTGAGCACCTTCGAGACCTGTTCTCGCTCCCCTCCGCGTACGATCGGGATGCACTTGGTTGCCCATGCGGCGATTCGGCTGAGCCACACCGAAGCGAAGTTGTGGTACTCCGGCAGGTTCCACGGAACCCAGCGATAGTGGAACACCAACCACCACGGCCCACCGAGCGCCCACGTCACCAGAGCCGAATCGACCATGGTGAGATGGTTGGGGCAGATCAGGATCGGCTTGTCGGTCTCCCTGACGAGCCTACGAAACCGGCGCCGCAGGTCCCCGACGTTCCTGATGCGATACCGCATGATGACGCTGAGCACGAAGATGGCCGCCGGCACCCACACAACCAACCACAACCTCCCGACTTCGCGTTGCACGAAGAGGTTGAAGCGCGTGGCAGCAGGCAGACTCATATCGAGGACTAGATCTTGGCCGCGATGAGGGAGACGGCGTCTCCGATGGTGTTCACGTTGTCGGCGTCCTCGTCTTCCACCTCGATGTCGAAGGCGTCCTCGAAGTCGAGGATAACATCTACCAGCCGCGCCGAGTTCACCTTCAGGTCCTGAAGGATGTTGGTATCGTCGGTCGCCGACGCCAAGGCATCCTTGTCCTTGGCATAGACACCGATGATTTCAAAGATCTTGGCTCGGATCTCACTCTGATCCATGGGCGTGGCGGCTCCTATGAGTTCAATATGGGATCGTAAAGACTAAGGCTAATCGGACCATTTGCGGAAGACCACGCAGACGTTCACGTCGCCGAAGCCGAATCCGGCCTTGATGATCGTGCGCAACTCGGGCGTTTCCACGACCTGTTGTGGGATCGAAGCGGCATACGGCTCGATCTCAGGGTGCACGTCCTCGCAGTTGATCGACGGGTGCACGAAGCCACCCTGCAACATGAGAAGGCACGCCACTGATTCCATCGCTCCGGCGGCGCCCAGCCCGTGCCCGATCATGGATTTCGTAGACGTGATGAGCGGCAGCGTCTCCGGCGTACACTCCAGAGCTGCCGCCCAGGACGCGACCTCGCGGGGGTCCGCAACGGTCGCGGTAAGGTGGCCGTTGATGGCGTCGATTTCGTCGGAGGCGATGCCCGCGTTCGCGACAGCCTCTCGGATGCAGCGTCGGACACTAGTCTGGTTCGGCGCCGTCATGCTGCCGCCCTGCCGGTGTCCGCCGCAATTCAGTGAGCCCCCGAGAAGTTCGGCGTAAATGCGCGCCCCGCGTTGTTCGGCATTCTCAAGGCTCTCGAGATGGAGGATTGCGGCTCCGCTGCCCGGAATGAAACCGGCGGCGGTGGCCGATAGTGGTCGGGAAGCCTTCTCAGGCTCGTCGTTGAACTTTCGGGCGAGCACGCGCATCGCGTCGAAACCGGCCCAAATGTAATGGCTGGATCCCTCGCTCCCTCCGCACAGCATGCGGTCGGCCAGCCCGTTCTTGATGCGCTCGTACCCTCCTACGATCGCCTCGGCGCCCGTACTGCACGCGCTCGAGTTAGACGTGACTTGGTTGCCCAGCGCGAGCATGCCCGAGACCCTGGCCGAGACACCGCTGCCCATGATCTGTTCGACGATCGTGCTACCCATGCGGCGGACCCTGCCGGCGTCCGTCATGGGCACCAGCTTCTCGCCTGCGGTGTCCAGTCCGCCGACGCCGGTACCGATCACCGCGCCGGCCTCCCAGTACACGTGGTCGTCCCCGTGCTCCGGTCGCTCGAAGCCGGCATCGGTCCACGCGTCCACGGCCGCGATGCAACCGAAGCGCTGGTTGGAGTTCATCGCGAGCAGGTCGTCTTCGTCGAAGTATGTTCCCGCGAGCGCGCCCGCGTCTGGCGGCACACCCGCCACCGTGCAGCCGAATTTCAATTCCTGCAGGAGCGGAATGTGACGGATGCCGGAAACGCCCGCGCGCAGTGCGGCCTCGTAGGCCTCGAGCCCATTGCCGTTCGGGGCGACCACGCCCATGCCGGTGATGACCACACGTCGATTCACTGCCTGGGCACTCCCATGCCGGAGATGGTTCCTGAGCAGACAACGGTGCCGTCGTCGAGCGTCATTTCGGCTTCAGACCGAACCTTCCCCCGCCGGAAGAACACCTTGTTGGCGCGGATGGTCACGCGGTCACCCGGACTCACGAGGCCCGTGAACTCGACGTTGGCGTCGGTGAAGAGCGCTAAGGCGTCGAGTACCGCGTCGCGGCCCTGAGCGCGCGCGATCAGGTACAGGCCGAGGCCGACAACCCCGACCTGAGCGAGACTCTCGAGCAGAATCACGCCGGGCGTCACCGGGCGGCCGGGAAAATGGCCGCGATAGAAGTCGTGATCCTCTCGGAAGGTGAAGCAGGCGACGATGTGCTCGTCCGAGACTTCCAGGACTTCGTCCACGAAGAGGAAGGGCTCCTTCTGGGGAAGCAGCTCGAAGACTTCCCGGGGCGTGAGTACCACGCCGTCGCATTCTTCGCTCATTCCGGTTCCATCCTACCGCCCTTCGATCGCTCGCTCGGGTACGGATAGTCGGAATAGTCGATATCGAGAAAGGCACCGACTTTGGCGCGCTTAATCGTGTAGATCTCTTCGCCGTCCACGAGTACGCGCGCGTCTCCGATGGCGATCGCGGACCCAGACTTGGGCAGGGCCTGGTAGCGGATGATATCGATCTCGTAGCGCACGAGCTTGTCGTGAGGGCGGATCTGTCCAAAAAACTCTATCTCACCCGAGCCGAGCGCGCGCCCTGTTCCCAGGGCTCCCCGCCAGCAGCAGTAGAGGCCGATGAGCTGCCATACCGCGTCGACCCCGAGGCAGCCGGGCTGCACGGGGTCAGCGGTGAAGTGGCACTGGAAGAACCATTCGTCCAAGCGGATGTCCTTCTCGCCCACGATACGGCCCCTACGTCCGTTCTCGCTCATCTCGACCACGCGGTCGAGCATGAGCATGGGTGGCGCGGGGAGGCGGGTCTTGAAGTCCTTGGGTGCGTCTTCGATCAGACGCCCGTAGGACATGGCCAGAATCTCGTCCTTCGTGAGATGTGGCCGCGCTAGAAACTCCTCGTAGGTCATTAGAAGGGTGATCGGAAAGGGGGGCGGGCCGCCACCCGTGCTGAAGCACGGGTACCCGGGATGCCACGGCTCCAGATCCTAGGCGTGGCGACGACGCCATAGCCGTCGCTACGGCTAGGAGCCCCAACGACGGAGATGGGGCCGTGCCACCCCAACCCACTCACTCGTCTGTCCATTTCATCTCGGTGTTGGGCACATGGCGGTTGCGCGGTTGATCCATCGTCTCTCCTCGTCGGACCACCGCCTTCGGCGGCGGCGCCCGCTCCGCTACGACTCCTCGTCGTTCCTTGCCTGAACGCGCGCAAGCGCGGGGCACCCGCGCCGAGGCAGGGGTCGCGCGGCCCACCCCCCTTTCCGATCACCCTTCTAAACCTCCCCGAACCGGTAGACGTGCCCTGACCAGGTGAGGCCCGAACCGACGCCGACCAAAGCCACGTCGTCGCCTGGTTGCCACTCGTCCCAACGCATCGAGACCACGCCCGGTGCACCTGCCGCGCCCGTATTGCCGAAGTCCACGACGCTGCTGTGGTGGAGCTCCTCGGGGATCTCGCAGCGCTGACATACCGCGTCGAGCATCCTCAAGTTCGCCTGGTGCCCCACGAAATGCAGGCGCCGGTCGGGGTCTGCAAACTCCTGCTGCAGCTTCTTGAGCACGCGTATCGTCTTCTTGATCGCGAACATCTGGACGGTCCGGCCGTCCTGGCGGAAGTGCTCGTTGGACCCGATGGTGACCTTGTCCCAACCGGCCGGGCTGCCGTCGATCGAGTTGCCGAGGATCTCGATGCGGGAAGGTGCCTTGGTCGAGACGACGGCCGCTACTGTGCCGTCTCCCCAGAGTACTGCCCCCGCTCGGTTCGAGTAGTCGACCGAGCACGTAACTGTCTCCGGCGTCACCACCAGCACGAACTCTGGCACCGCTTCGGGCCTCATCATCGCGAGCATGTAGAGCGCGACGTGGAAGCTCGTGCACGCCGAGTTGATGTCGAACGATGGTGCTTCAATGCCGAGTTGTGCAGCTATCGTGCAGGCGTCGGCAGGAGACATGGAGTCGGGATTGCAGCTTCCCGCGATGACCATGCCAATGTCGCTTGCCCGGAGCCCGGCACGCCGGAGTGCCATCTCTCCGGCGAACTTTCCGGTCTCGGCGTGCGTGTAGTCCGACGCCTCAGCGGCCTGCGTGAAGTCCCGGTTCAGCGTCTCCTTGATATAGTCGAGCGACATCACGGTGCGCCGTGACTGAATGCCGACGCGCTCCTCGATCCACCGGGAGTCGGTGCCGATGTCCAGATTGGTGAGGAAGTCGTTCGTGATCTGGTTCTCGGGATGGAAGTGCCCGAGCCCGTGCAAGTACATGCTCATCGCGACAGCCCCGAAATCGCTTCTCCGCCGTCTACGCGAATGATCTCGCCGTTGATCCATGCGGCTTCCGGCTGCGATAGGAGATAGATCACGTTGGCGACGTCCTCGGGTGTGGTGAGTCGGCCGAAGGGGTTTCGCGTCACCGCCTGTGCTTTCAGATGCCCGCTTCCGGGGATCATGCGCAGCGCAGGCGTATCAGTGACTCCTGCCTGGATGATGTTCGACCGTATCCCGAAGTGCGCCATTTCTACTGCGATGGATCGGGACACGGATTCGAGCGCGACCTTGGCGGCGGCAACCGCCGCATACCCTTTCCACGCAACGGTGTTGCCCTCGCTGGTGAGTCCGAACACGCGCGCGTCGTCGGCGAACATGCCGCGTTCGCGAAGCCGCTGAGTCCACCCGAGCAGGCTCGTGCCCATCGAATGGATGGTGCGCGCTAGGTCCTCCTCTTCGATGAACGCGTCGGCGGAGTACTCCGGTGCGGTGCTGATGCCTTGCAGGCCGTACACCTGCTGCTCGAAGAGTCCGTCGACGGTTTCCACGAGCTGCGGGGCATCGACGTCCATCGCCGCGGCCAAACGCTCCCGGGCGTCGTTGTCGGAATCTGCTTCCGGAGCGATCAGCTTGAGGTTGCCGAACGCGATGGAGTGCAACAGCACACGTACTTTCCCGGCGGCGCCGAGCGATTCTGAGAGGCCGTCCAGGATTTCGTCGCGTTTGTCCGCGTCGAGCGCGTCGGCGTTGTATGTGAGCAGGGAGATGCCTCTCGCTCGCATCGCCTCGAACTCAGGCTCTATGCGCTTCATCGCGCCCCTGCGGTCGCGATGTACGACGCAGACGTTGCAGCCGTGACGAGAGAGCTTGTGCGCCGTGGCGAGGCCGAACCCGCTTGAGCCTCCTAGGACCAGGGCCCACTCGTTCGAATTGGAGTTTGTCGTCGACATCAAAGGGCGTATTCCCCTGTCCCCAGACGTTTTTGCTAGAGCCTACAAGAATACCCAAGAGCCCGAAGTCGGGCTAGGAAACGGGCGTCAGCCTGGGCCAGACAGGGCGGCAAGATAGGGTGGACGCCCGAGCCGCCGCTCGGCCGTTCCGAGCGCTCGTTCGACCGCGAGCGCGGCCGCCAGCAGCATCTCGTCGTGACCCGCTTGAGCAACCAGTTGCAATCCTACTGGCATGTCGGCCTCGTCGAGCCCTACCGGAAGCGTGACGGCGCACAAGCCGAGCATGCTGGCCGGACACGTGGGGCGGAGCGCCGCGGTGTTCGTCTCCATGTAGCGATCGAGATCTTGTAAATCCGAGACGAACGGGGGCGTGATGATCGCAGTAGGCAGCACGAGCAGATCGGCGCCCTCGAAGAGCCTCTCGGCGCGCGCCATCAGTCTGGCACGTTCGGTGACCGAGTCGGCGTACCGCTCCGAGTCGAGCCCGGGCGCACCGGCGAGGCGTGCACCCACCAACGGGTCGAGAATCTCCAACCAGCCCGGTAGGTCACGTTCGAGGAAGGCCCGACACTCCGCGCCCGCGATGCCACCCGTCATGTACAGTCTCTGGGCTTCATCGAGAAGCGTGCCGTCTACACTAACGCGATTCCATCCGTGCGCTTCGAGGTCATCGAGCGCGCGCTGCAAGGCACTGGTGATGTCGGTCTGGCAGTCGTTCCAGATGGCGCATCTTGGCACGCCAAATCGGAGGCTAGCGGGTCCCAACGCGGAGAGGTGTCGCAGCAGTGCGTTTGCGTCGCCCCATGCGGGGTCGACCGCGCCGAAGAAGTAGGCGTTGTCCTCCGCGGTGCGCGTCAGCGCGCCGACGCTGTCGAGCGTCGTGCTCAGGGGCACGACCCCTGCCACCGACCAGCGGTCGTGCGTGGGCTTGTGGCCGACGGTTCCGGTCATGGACGCTGGAATGCGGATCGACCCCCCTGTGTCGCTGCCGAGGGCAACCAGCGCTGAGCCCTCCCAGAGGCTTACCGCCGCTCCGCAGGACGACCCGCCCGGTATGCGAGCTTGCTCGGCATCCCACGGGTTCCGGGGGGTGCCCCAGTGTGGGTTGATGCCGACGGCGCCGTAGGCGAGCTCGACGGTGTGCGTCTTTCCCATGACCACAGCGCCCTGGCTGCGCAGTCGGGCTACTAGCCACGCGTCGGTCTCCCACGAAGGCGGCAGCCGGCGTGCGGTGCCCGCAAAGGTTGGCATGCCCTGAACACCATAGAGGTCTTTGACAGACACGGGGACGCCGCAGAGCGGTCCACCCGACTCGCTTGCGAGCAGGTCATCCGCGAGGAGCGCTGCACTTTGCGCGGCTTCCTCGTCCATGTGTTTGTAGGCGTTGAGTCCGGTGCCGCGGTGTCCATGTCGCGCGAGCGCCTCTTTAATGAGTTCCACGCTGGACACGTCTCGCTTCCGAAGCGCTTCAGCGACTCGAGCGAGCGGCTGATCGATGAAATCCGCCATGACCCGGAGCATAAGAGGGGCTTGCGCTCCCGCAAACAAGTACAGATAAATAACTCGCTTTACCACCCCACCGGCCTTCCAGATTCAAATGCGGTCACTTTTCGTCGTCAGTATGCTGTTCGCGGTATTCGCCGTTGCTGCACCCTCGTCCGTCCAGGCTCAGTCCCGAACAACCTCCGCGATCCGCGGACGTGTGTACGGGACGAACGAGGCTCCCCTGCTAGGCGCCCTAGTCACCGTGCGCCAGATGGACACCGGTGCTGAGCGTACCGGGCTGACGAACCAACAGGGTGCGTTCTTGATCCTGCTGCTGGCGCCCGGGGGCCCCTACACCATCACCGTTCAGAACCTCGGGTACGCGGAGAGCAGCGTCGAGCAGATACAGTTGCGGGTGGGTGAGACGTACACCATGGAGATGTATCTCACGGTAGAGGTCGTAGAGCTGGCGGGCATCGACGTCGCGGTCGATCGGGCTACGATCTTCACGCCGACCCAGGTGGGGCCGGCAACTCGGCTCACCGAGGGGGTCCTCGACGCCACGCCCATCTTGTCGCGTGACATCACGCAGCTGGCGGTTCTGTCGCCGCTCGTAAGGACAACCGAGGGCGGTGGCTTCTCGGTGGCGGGACAGAACGACCGCTACAACGCCATCCTGGTCGATGGACTGGTCAGCAAAGACATGTTCGGGCTGACCGCCGGCGGGGTGCCGGGCGGTCAGGCCGGAGCCAAGCTGATCCCGATCGACGCGGTGGCACAGTACGAAATTCTGATCGCACCGTTCGACGTGCGACTCTCTGGTTTCACGGGCGGCGTGATGAATGCCGTCACCCGGTCCGGTACCAACGACTGGCGCTTCCGGGCCGGGGCAGTCCACCGAGCGGAGTCGCTCATGGGCGATCTCTCGCTACCGACGGGTCCGGTCGCGGCGTCCGGAGTGGACAGGAGCTTACTTGCCTTCTCCGGCGGCGGTCCAATCATCAGGGACAAAGGACACTTCTTCATTGCCGGCGAATTCGAGCGCAGGAACCAACCACCGACCGGGTACAATTTGTTCCGAGACCCGGCGACGCTCGTACGCGTCTCCGAGGAGAGCATGGATGTATTTTCCTCGTTGATGCGGGACCAGTTCGGGGTCGATGCCGGAACACCTGGCATCTATTCGTTGGGACAGGAACTCTCCAATATTTTTGCTCGTTCGGACTGGAACCTCGGCGGCGGCAATCGGCTCACGGTCCGTCACGTCTTCGCCAAAGCAACCAACGACGAATCTCCCAATCGTTCTGCGTTCTTGCCCTACGAGCTGAGTTCGAACGCGGTGTTCCGGGAGTCGACGAACAACATCACCTCCCTCCAACTCTTCTCCGGGTTCGGCGATCGCTTCGCAAACGAACTGGACGTGACTCTTCAGATCAGCTCCGACCAGACCACACCGGCCGTCGACTGGCCGCAGCTGGAAGTCGATGTGGCGAGCTCGGTGGACGTCGCCGGACGTCGCCGAGGACTCCGGCGCCCCGTGCGCGTAGGCGGCCAATTCTTCGCGCAACAAAACGGGCTCGATCAGACGAGCCTGCGCTTTACCAACGCCCTGGACATACGTAGCGCGGGAGACGACGTAGTGACGCTCGGGGTGACCGCCGCCTACTACGACATTGCACACACCTTCCTGCCCGGCGCCGCGGGGGAGTACTACTTCCCGAGCTTCGGTGACCTGCAGAACAACGCGCCGTATCGCTACCAGCGCACGGTGCTCGCGGAGGGCGAGGACCCCGCAGCGAAATTCCAGGTGCTGGAGATGGGCGCCTTCATGCAGCACCTGATGAACGCGGGCCAGGGACTCACGATGCGTTTCGGCTTGCGCCTAGATGTGCCGCGCGTGATGGGCGTGCCCCAGCAGAATACGAAGGTGCTCGACTACTACGGGTACGACACGTCGAATCTGCCCTCGGGCAACTTTCTGGTCGCTCCGCGCTTCGGCTTCAACTGGCAGAGCGACGGTTTGCGCATGACCCAGGTCCGGGGTGGTTTTGGCTTTTTCTCTGGCCAAGTTCCGTACGTGTGGCTGTCGAACGCTTTCCACAACGACGGTAAGCGCTCGGTGACCTATACGTGTAACGGTCGGTACACCACCGAGCCCACACCCGCGCGGCCCGCTCCGCCGTTCAGCGTCGGGGCGCCGCCCACGTCGTGCTTCAATCCGGATGCGGCAACGCAACCAGCCTTCAACGAGCTGCGCAGCGTCGTCGTGTTCGAGCCGGGCTTCAGGTATCCGCAAGACCTCAAATTCTCGGTAGCCGTCGACCGCGAACTGAGCGCGAACACGAGCTTCACGCTGGGCTGGCTCTTCAACAAAGCGTTGAACCAGATCGGGCTGCAGGACCTCAGTATCGAGGGCGGAAACACAGACCTGGCGGAGCTGGCTGGCACCGAACGCCGCTACTACGACGGTCTTGGAGGAGACTTCCAACAGTTGCTCCTGGTCACCAACGAGGGTGAGGATTGGGCTACGTCCATCAGCGCTGAGCTTCGCGGCCAGGTCAGCAACCGGCTCAACTACCAGCTCGGTTACGCGCTCGCCAAGTCGTGGGACCGCATGAGCCTCGTCTTCCAGGACATGCACTCGAACTTTGGATTCAACCCAAGTGAGTCGGACGTGAACCGCCCACCTCTGCGCAGATCCAACTTCGACCGGCCGCACAAGTTCGTGGCGTCGGTCTTCGGCACCCCCTTCCCGGGCCTGCCCACGACCGAGATCTCTCTGCTGTATACGGGCCAGTCGGGTCTCCCGTATTCGTACGTGTACAACGGAGACGTAAACGGAGACGGCTACCCGGGCGTGGGAGGCGCGCTGGATCGGACCAACGATCTCATCCACGTGCCAGAGGAGCCGTTCCAAGCTCCGCTGTCGCTTATCACGGCCATCCTCTTCACCGACGCGATCAAGAACGACCCCTGCTTAGCGAAGCACGTAGGCGAGCTCGTGCCGCGCAACGGATGCAGGGCGCCGTGGGAGAATCGGCTGGACCTGCGGCTGGCCCACACCATGAGCTTCGGTGGACGCGATATCCGCCTCGAAGCCGACGTGATCAATGTGCTCAACGTCGTGAATTCCTCGTGGGGCCAGGTGCAAACCGTGAGCCCGGTAGTGCCGCTGATCGATCTGTGCAGCGTTAGTTGCGACGGCCCGCTGCCGGCGAGGTGGGGTGCCGCTGTACTGCCTACGCCAGACGATGAGGGCAACCTTCGCGCTCCGGATCCGTGGACCACTGTCAGTCCCGACTCACAGTGGCAAATGCAGTTCGGTATGCGCGTCACCCTGGGGGGAAATCGCTGATCATGGAGAAGAGAGTGGAGGTTGGCACGGGACGTCGCTTGGGCCCGAAAGTGCTAGGCTGCGCGCTCGCGATCGTTGTTGTCGCGCTCGCATGCCAGGACACCACCGGAGTGCATTGGGTGGACAGCCTCTCGCTCAAGCCTGATTCGCTTTACCTAGTGCCCGGTGAGTCTTTGCAATTCGATGTAGTTCCGCTCGATCAACACGATCTCCCGCTGCCCGAACGCGCCGGCCGGGTCGAATGGAACCTGAGCAACCCCGACGTTGCGGTGATCGAGACGACCGAGACCGGCGCGACGATCACGGGTGTGGCCCCAGGGGGCACCTTCGTCCGCGTCGAGCTGGGCCGCGGTTCGGGGATTGGATCGGTCTACGTCGAACCATTCGAGCTCTCGGAGATCCGAATCGAACCCTCCCCGGTCGAGGTCAACTACCGATCGCGCAGAGTGACGGTGAGAGGGATACTCATAGGGCCCGACGGAGAGGAGGTGGCACCAACCGACTTTCGAGCCTCCTGGCGGATCGGTGATATCCAGACCTTCATCATGGTTGGAAGGCAGGAGGTGATCACCGGCATATCCAATAGCGTTTGGGGTCGGAACCGGGGCACCGCGGCGCTGACCTTGGTTGTGGGTGACCGCACGGTGACAACTTCGGTCATCGTGCGCTGACGCCGCACGCCGCCCAGCCCACCCGTTGCACGGGCGCGGCGTTTTCATCCAGCCAGGCCGTCCGTCCGTAGGCGAAAACGGCGTCGCCATCAGAGGGTCGCACCAAGACCGGTTCGAGGGCCTGCTCAAAGCGGGGTGTCGTCATGACGCCCTTCAGCGTGTTCTCCCAAACTCGGCGTGGGCACCCGACGCTCTCGACCACCGACAGTATCCGGGGCTCCTTTCCAGCCGGGCGAATCCTATCGACGAACCGCGGTAAGCTCCCTAATGATGGCTCGGATCTCGACGGCCCTGCCAGCGTTCTCGAGTGCCGCCCACATGGCCTCTACCGTTGGGGCGTCGACGAGTCCCGGTGGGCTTCCACCCGAGTTCGGCGTAGACAGACCTTGCTCCGCCCGAAACGCGTCCACAGCGGCAACGATCTCATCATCGTAGAACTGCGAGCCGCGACTTCGTTCGAGCGACTCTGCGCCGGACTGGTAGAAGCCGAGTGCATTCATGATGAGTTTGACCTGCCAAACGTCATTGCCCGAGTGTTGCTCCAGCGTGCGGAACCCGAGCGTCCCCGAGATGGTCGTGTAGATCCGGCGTAGCTCAGCGACCGGCGTCGGGTTCTCGCACACGTTGATGTTCACGGTCAGCCCATCGGCACGGCGTGAGCGACCCTCCCGTGGGTCTGCCACGACAACGGCGGCCGACTGCAGGCGACCCGTTCGGCGGTCGCCTCCGGCGGCCTGGCCCGACGCCAATGCCTCGATGAGCCGGTCAGCGAGGTGCCGTCCCGACTCTTCACTCGCTTCGAAGTTAGCCGCGACCGCGTCCAGGACCTCCGGTCCCACGAGCACATTTCCCTGTGTGGCGTAGTTGACGCCAGACCTGTGGCCTGCCCAGAACCCAGGTCCCGTGCCCGTGTGTTGTGCTGATGAACCGTCCAGGGCGATAAGGCCCACCTGGCGGCGTTCTGCTTGCTCGTCTGCGGCCGTTGCTCGGGCCAGCGCGTCCTGGGGGCTCAGTCCCTGCTCGAGCATGTCGAGCAACTCGTCGCCGTACGCCGTACGCGTGGACGCTTGGGTAGCGACGGCACCGACACCCGCGCGCACCCACGGGACGCCATTCCCGACGCACGGAACCCTCGTGGTCACGGTTACCCCGGATTCTCCTGTGGCCGGGTCGACCGCCACGATCGAAAACGTGTGGAAGACCAGCTCATCCCCCCAGGCTACCGGCTCCTGCGCGTCGAGCGGCGGTGACGCGACGCCGAGTACGCAAGCAAGGATGAGAGCAGGCAGAGCGCTCCCGCGGGTGCTGGCCAGCCGGACCTCAATCACGGACTGTTGGGATCGATCTCCGCATAGACGGCGACATTGCCCTCGCTGTCGAATGAGAGAACCTGATACGACGGCGCGTTCGGCATGTCCATGCCGGGCGATCCGGCCGGCATGCCTGGAGCCGCGATACCGACGAGATCAGGGCGCTCAGCGAGCAGTCGCTTCAGTTGCTCGGCCGGAACGTGCCCCTCGACCACATAGCCGTCGACGAGCGAGGTATGGCAGGACGTCATAGCTGTCGGCACTCCGGCGTCGACCTTGATCGACATGAGGTCCCGGGTATCGCGCGCGTCCACCGTGAATCCAGCCGCCCTCAGATGTTCGATCCACCCGTTGCAGCAACCACACGTCGCTGTCTTGTACACGAGGACAGAGGGCAGGTCCGAAGAGGCCTCCGCGAGAAGCGGGAGCGGTTCGGCTGATTCGGCGGTTTCGGTCCCGCCACACCCCGCGGCGATGAGCGTGCAGGTCAGCAGTACCGGTCTCAAGAGCTTCATCAAGCGATCGTCCATGGCGATAGAATCGTGAATACCGAGCATTCAAGTTATGGCAATCTGCTGACGAGGCTATGAGCTACGGACCTTTTTCTCACCTGGAGTCCGCTAAGTGGCGCTCAAGATCCTGATTGCTGAAGACTCCCCGGTCGATTCGCTCGTGCTCAGGAATGTGCTGACCCGCGACGGATACGAGCCCGTTTTGGTCGAAAACGGCAAGGCGGCACTGCAAGCGCTCGAGGCCGACCCGGACATCGCGCTCGCGATCGTGGACATGCGCATGCCCGAGATGGATGGACTCGAGCTCGTGCGTGAGATGCGGTCTCGCCCGGAGCTCGAATCGACGCCCGTGCTGTTCGTGACTGCGGCGTCTGACTCCGCCTCGATTCGGGCCGCACTCGAGCTCAAAACCGTGGGGTACGTGCTCAAACCGATCCGGGCGCCGAGCCGCATCCTACAGCTCATTCACCAGAGCGTGGGAGAGGCGACGGTCTCGAGCTAAGGCCCCGCTCAGACCACCGTGAGTTCTGCGATAGCGGCTTCCACATCGTGCAGGCGCTACTCCAACATCGTTGCCTCCCAACAACGTACTCTTGCCGGTCGCAAACCCGGACGCAAGTTGTACGGCCCGCGCCGCCCGGAGGCGAGCCGGGACGGACTCGTGCGTGGAGGGTATTGCGAGGATCACGTCCAGAGACAACGGGCCAGAACTTGCATCGCCTTTGTGCGGAGGTCATCGAAACGGACTGGGGAAGGAGAATTCGATGCATCGCTCGTCATATAGAGTGTGTCGTCACTGGATCGGGAGCCTCGCGATTGTTGCGGGCCTCGCGGTGTCTGCTTGCGCGCCCGAGGCGGACGTACAGCCCGCTGAGACGGAGCTGGAGCAGCCCGAGGTCGACTTCATCCAGGAGGCGGTTTGGTCGCCGGGCGGGGACCGCCTGGTAGCGGCGTGGCACCAGAGAGGCCAGTACCGGCTCTACGGAGTGCTGGGACCCGATACGACTGGCTCGGCGCTGGAGCCGGGCTCAGGCCTGCGTTTGTCGGAAGGACCCGACCTCTGGCCCACGTGGTCCAGAGACGGGTCATGGGTTGGGTTCAGCTCCACGCGCAGTGGCCAGTCGGAGGTTTATCGCATGCGGCCCGACGGCATGCAGGTCGAGCGGCTCACCGACGACCCGGCCGAGGACACGGATCCCGCATTTTCTCCCGACGGTCGGAGCCTTGCCTTCATCTCCGACCGCACGGACGGCGCTCCCCGGCTTCACATCATGGATGCGGACGGTGCGAACGTGCGCATTGTCCCAGGCGGTCCTGGGACCGAGCACCGTGGCCCTGAGTGGTCTCCAGACGGGGCGTGCCTGGTGGTACAGGTCACCACCGAGAGCGGTGAGTACGTGTATGTGGCAACGCCCGCCGGCGGGTGGGGGCGCGTCAAGGCTGGCGCCTTCCCAGCTTGGGCGCCGAACGGCGACGACGTCTACCTCACTCGAAACGATTCGGTGCTGGTCTCGCGTGTGAGCACCGGGTCACTGCGATTGGTGCTAGCGGATGGCTTCGCAGCCAGGCCGTCGCCGGATGGTCGTTGGCTGGCCTTCGTCCGCGGCAAGTGGCCTAGGTCCGCCCTGTATGTGCTAGACCTCGAGACCGGGATCGAGCAGCGACTGACACGCTGAGGCGGCTCTACCACCGAGCTGTTAGGCGCCGCCCTCCGATTTCACCTCTTGATCGGCCGTGAGCCACGCGAGCGCGTGCAGAGGCACCGCGATCGCGGCGACGACGATCGGTTGAACAACGGGGTGTAGGAACGCGAACGGGATGAATGCGGCCGTCCAGAAGACGGTGCCCAACAACGCGTAGCCGCGCAGTATGCGGGGAGGTGATGTGATCCACGCCAACGTGATGCCCACGGCTCCGGAGAAAAGAAGCAACAGAGAGGTCGACACGCTGAAGGCGAGAAAGGTCGTCCACATGCTCGGCTGTAGCGGATCGAGCGAGTACGCTTGCTTCATTGCGTTCATCGCAAACTCCCTCTGACCGACGAGTCCGTTCTCGAGAACGAACGTCCACACGTACGAGCCTGTGTGGGCGAACCCCGCGAGCACAAGCCATGCGCCGGCCGCGTAGAGCCAAACGCGCGGGCTACGAAGCATGTGTCGCCGCCGCGTCCGAGGCGCGGGTACCCCACTCGGCGATGCGTTGCGCGAGTCTGAAGATGGAGAGCGGCGCCGAGCCCTCCGCTTTGTTGTTGGCGATCACGAAGACTCCCTTTTCGGCGATCGATGCGTCCAAGGCCGCGATCGCGATGCGTTCTCTTGACTCCGCGTCCTCATCGACGATCTGGTCGAAGGGTTGGTAGCGTTCACTTGCGACCTCATAGCGTAGGCCTGAGTGCAACATCCAGCGCATTATGAAGGCGGGTTGCTGATAGGCTTGCACCGAGTCCAGTTGACGCTCGAGCGACGCCATCGCCGGGTGCACCGAATAACAATGCGCGGCACCGGTGGCCGTGAGCGCGATCGAATACGAATCCGTCAGGAACGCCGCGGTACGCAACTCGATCGCATAGAGAGGACCCTTCGGCAGGGCGTCTAGGAACCCGTGCAAGCGTTCTATGAAGGGGCCGCGTCCGCCGACTAGGTTGGGAGGGATTGGCGGAAATTGAAAGAGTAGGGGACCCGCCTTGCTGCCGAGCCCATCGATCATCGGCCCAATCACTTCGTTCGCTGCGTACTGAGGGTCCAGGAAACGGGGGTTGCGCCCGCGAACGCCGTATCCTTCCGGTTCGGTTGGAGATGTGAGCAGTCGATCCGCCTTCACGAGGAACCTGAAGTCCTCGGGTACCGCGTCCGCATACGCGCGGAATGCGTCGGAAGCGATTGGGCGGTAGAACGTTCGATCGATGCCTACGGTACGCAGCAACGGGTGCAGCGCATATGCAGCGAGACCGTGATTGGAAAGCGTCTGTTGAGAGGCCCGTCGGTCATAGACGATGCCCTCCCAGCCGGGAAAACTCCAGGAAGACGTGCCCAGGCGTAGCTCGACCGGCAGCTTGTGCGCAATCTGAGTCTGTCGTGCTGTGTGCTCGACGGCGCCGACCGGAGCCGTCGCCGTTGTGGGAGCTTCATCGGGGAATAGGCCGAACTGTAGATCCATGGCCCACCAATCTTCTTGCAACCATTGACGACGTGTAGTCATCTCATAGATATATAATTGGTAAATCTATCTACGAGTTATATAAGGGGGACGGCGATGCCGGGGATTACTCCGCTCACCTACCAGATTCTGCTCGCGCTCGCGGACGGCGATGGGCACGGGTACGGCATCATCAAGGAGATCGAGCAGCGCTCGGGGAGCGCGTCCGCGCCGAGCACGGGTGCTCTGTACCTCGCGCTCCAGCGCATGGAGGGGGAGGGGCTCATCCAAGAGGCACCCGCCCGTCCCGGCGACGACGCGCGTAGGCGCTACTACCGGCTCAGCGCCAAGGGCCGACGGCGTGCCGAGCAGGAGTCGATACACTTGGCCGTGCTCGTGGCCGCGGCTCGAGACAAGAAGCTCATCGTTGGCGGTGCCTCGTGACTCGATGGCTGGTCGAAGCGCTGCTCGGACTCGCTCCCATCGAGTTCCGGCGCCGTCACGGAAGGGAGTTGCTCGCCGTGGGTTGTGATCCGCGGTGACGGTGACGCGTTGGACCTGTTGCCTGGTGTGAAGTCGGTGCTGGCCGAGATGGACCCGCTCATTCCCATTGCGCGCAGCCGTACGCTCAGCGACGTACGGGACGAGTCGATGGCCCGCGAGCAGTTCGTGCTGATGCTGCTCAGCATTTTCGGCGTCGTCGCTCTCCTGCTCGCGACTGTGGGCGTCTACGGTGTGACCGCGCAGGCCGCGCGCAGACGAACCCAAGAAATCGGTATTCGCATGGCGCTGGGCGCGGGGGCTCCCGAGGTGCTCCGCATGATGCTGCGTCACGGGTTGATGGTGGTTGGGCTCGGACTGGGTGCCGGACTCGCGGCTTCGCTGGTCGCGGTGATTGCCCTGCTGGGCGGTGTGGCTCTGGTCGCGTGTTACATACCGGCACGGCGGGCCACGGCGGTGGACCCGGTGACTTCGTTGCGCGTGGAGTAGGTCCTACCTTGATGCATGGACGTCCAGATCTTCGGCGTGAACAACCACAATGACGTGCGCAAGGCACAGCGGTTCTTCAAGGAGCGCCGAGCAAATGTGCATTTCATGGACTTCAAGCAGCGCTCGCCATCCAAGGGAGAGCTCCGCCGATTCTTCCAGAAGTTTGGCGAGCAGCAACTCATCGATCGAGAGTCGAAACGCTTCAAAGGGCTGGGCCTGCAGACCGCCTATTACGGCGACGATCGCTGGCTAGAAATCGCCTGCGAGGAGCCGCTCATCCTGCGCATGCCACTAGTGCGCCGAGGAAATGACCTGACGGTAGGGTTCGCCGAAGCCACCTGGAAGGAGTGGGCAGCCGAGTAGCGTGCGCGCGGCCCTGTATCGGCCGCGCGACGAAAACACCGCGACCCCTGAGTCGAAGAGACGTGCGCCGTGAAGTGCTTGTACGCAGGTGCGTGGACTCGTTCGAGCGCGTGTAATGCACCCGCGTCGGGCACTAGGGCCTCGGACGCGCGCCGCCGCGCCTCATCCAACGGCAAGCCATCGGCTGCGAAACGCTCGCTGAGCGCTTCGAGGTCATAAGCTAGCTCACGTAGGATGTGCACCCGTGCCAGCAGCGGAACCGTGAGACCACTACCGACTTCACGCAACACCTGAGCGAACGCTCCGCTCCCGTGCGCGCTCATGCCGGTGCCTCCCCAGGTCGACGCAGCACGAGCATGAGTCGCGACACGATCTCCTGAACGCGGTCCGTTTCACTGCTGAGATGCCGCTCCCCGGTCCCGGTGAGCTTGTACACCTTGCGGCGCCGACCACCCTCTTTGGACCAGGAGCCCTTGATGAGCCCCTCTTCGTGCGTCGATTTGACCGGGAGGGCCTCCACACAGGGTCGTAGCCGCCATGCGTCGCTTTGGGGGCTATATTGCGGCCTCGGTCTGCAAACCGTTGAGCCCGCTCGTCTTGGAGCCCTTTTTGAAGCAAACGCCAGGCGCCCGTCGCCTCGCCACCGTGACTATTCCTGCGCCGGATCTGCGTCCTGACCACTTTCTCCGGCATGCGTCGGGAGAGGCCCGTGGTTTTTGGGCGCGCGGCGATCGCTGGGTCGCGCATCGGGGGGTAGCAGTCGAGCTCAGCCCCGAGGTGCGCAGCGGCACGGACCGCTACGGGTTAGTTGCCGCGGCGGCGCACGAGGTTTCGTCGGACCCGCTTCTCCCTGCCGGGGCGGCCAGAGCGCCTCGCATCCGGTTCTATGGAGGGTTTTCCTTCCGAGCGGACCATGCTCGCGACGGGGTCTGGCAAGCTTTTCCAGCCTGGCTCTTCCACGTACCGATCTTCGAGCTCGAGGGCGACGGCTCGGGCGATGCCTGGTTGCGCGCGCGCGCATTCGTTTCGGAGGACGAATCCGACGATGTTCTTGTGCGGCTCCGGCACCGCGCGGAGGAGCTGCGCGCCGAGCTAACCACCTTCATGGACAAGCGGGCGCCCGCCCCACGCACGGTGCCCGGCCGCAGAACCACGACTGGGCGCGCTAGTTGGGAGCACGCGGTCGAAGAGTCGCTCGACGCGATCCGCGGCGGCGTGGTCTCGAAAGTGGTGCTCGCGCGTACCCTGGATGTCGATCTCGAAGACGCGATCGATGCTGTCGACGTCGTGTTACATCTGTGGGACTCCAACCGCGGAAGTCACGTCTTCATGTTCGAGCCGGCGCCCGGGTCGGCGCTCGTGGGTGCGGCTCCGGAAACTGTCGCGACGCTGCGGCACGGAGTCTTCCATGCGACTGCTGTGGCCGGCTCGATACGACGCGGTGCCACCCCACGCGAGCAGGCGGAGCTGGCGACCCAACTCCTGGCGAGCGAAAAGGACAGAGTCGAGCAGCGCATCACTCTGGACGACATGATCGCCCGGCTCGAAACGGTTGGACATCAGGTGCGCGCGGACCCACAGCCCCACGTCCTGACCCTGGCCCGCATTCTACATCTCGAGACCGAGATCCGTGCGAGTGTGCCGGCGGGCGTCGGGGTACTCGACTTGCTTCGACTTCTGCACCCCACGCCCGCGGTGTGTGGACTGCCTCGTGATGCCGCGATGGCTCTTCTGGCGAAAGAGGAGACCTTCGACCGCGGTTGGTATTCGGGACCTGTAGGTTGGTTCGACGCGGAGGGGAACGGGATCTTTGCGCCAGCACTACGGACCGGTGTCTCAGCAGGGTCCGGTTGGCGTCTCTTCGCGGGGGCGGGCATCGTCGAGGGTTCGGTCCCCGCGCTCGAGTGGGACGAGACCGCCATAAAGTTCGAGCCGATGCTTCGCGCGCTCGAGGCGAGCGGTGCCGGGCTGCTCGATGGCAAAGGCGCCGAGCCTGCGGAGGTGTTCGGTACCGGTCATGAGTAGCGGCGCCGACACCACGCTCTGGGTTCGGGCATTTTGTGACGAGTTGGCCCGAGCGGGCGTGCGGGAAGTTGTGGTGGCGCCCGGCTCGCGTTCCACACCTTTGGTGATGGCGTTCGACGCCCACCAACATTTCAACGTGCGTGTCCATCTCGACGAGCGTTCAGCCGCCTTCTTTGCGCTGGGGGTCGGCAAGGCTTCAGGCGTGCCGGCAGTGCTGGTGACGACCTCAGGCACCGCCACGGCCAACGCGTTTCCCGCTGTGATCGAAGCCGCGCAGAGCGAAGCACCGCTACTCGTGCTCACAGCGGATCGGCCGCACCACCTGCGCGACTCGGACGCGAACCAGGCGATCGACCAACTGAGGCTGTTCGCTCCCTATGCGAAGGACTTCTTCGAGGTCGCTCCGCCCCTTGTGGAAGATGCCGCGCTTCGCCATCTGCGCTCTCTCGCGGCGCGCACTGTTGCGTCCGCGAAGGGCGCCCCCGCGGGGGCCGTGCACGTGAATTTTCCGCTCGACAAGCCGCTCGAGCCAATCGAGGGACACGGGGACTTTATGGCCAAGCACCCTTCGGCAGGGGCTGGCAGGTCGAGCGGTGAACCGTTCGTGCAAGTCGAGTCTGGTCGACGCCAGGTGTCTGCGGACACGCTCGAGGCTCTGCTCGACGCGCTGGACACGCCTCGCGGTGTGATCGTGCTCGGCCCCAGCCCTGACCCTCTGGGGAGTGGTGAAGCCGCGCTTCGCCTAGCGGCGGCGATCGGTTGCCCTCTCTTGGCGGACCCGCTTTCGGGCGCCCGATTTGCTCCTTCGCGCGGAGCGCACGTTGTGGCGGGCTACGATCTTCTCTTGCGGGCCCCCGACGTGTGCGCTGCCCTCGAGCCATCTCTGGTTTTGCGGGTCGGCGCGTCGCCTACTTCCACGGCGCTGCTGGGTTGGCTGCAGCACAACGACGGTGTGCGGCAGATTGTGATCGACGGGGGAGGGCGCTGGAAAGACCACGGGGCTACCGCGACGGAGTACGTGCATGCCGATCCAGCCGCGACGCTGCACTCACTGGCCGAGTCCGCAGAGGCCAACGCTCACGAAGACTGGCGGGAGTTGTGGCGCTCGGCTGAGTCCGCGGTCTGGGAGGCAGTCCACTCGGCGCGAGGCGAGCCCCACGAGGGGGACGTGCTCGCGACGGTGGCCACGGCTGTGCCCGAGGGAGCCAACCTCTTCGTCTCGAGCTCGATGCCGGTCCGCGACCTCGACGCCTTCGGTGCTCCTCGCGACGAGACCGTGCGCGTCTTCGGCAATCGGGGAGCTAGCGGCATCGATGGCATCGTTTCGACGGCATTCGGCGTGGCGGCGGCGACGGGTGCGCCTACCGTGTGCGTGATTGGTGACGTCGCTTTGTTCCATGACCAGAACGGCCTGCTCTGGAGCCGCGAGCCCGACGCGCAGGTGGTGTTCGTCCTGATCGACAACGATGGTGGGGGCATCTTCCACCTGCTCCCGATTGCCGAGCACGACCCGGCCTTCACCAAGTACTTTGCTACGCCTCACGGCCTGGACTTCCGACACGTCGCCGAGATGTACGACATCGATTTCACCGACTCCGAGATCGAAGTGCTCGACTCGGCGCTCGCGATTGGGCTCGAGTCGGGGCGCACGTGTATCGTGCGTGTACGCACCAACCGAGAGACCAACACCCGGCGGCATCGTGAGATCTCGGATGCGGTCACCGAGGCCGTGCAAAAGGCACTCAAGTTACCCCTAACATCACGCCTCATATGAGCGAGCCCGACTGGAAAGAGGTCAAGCAGTACGACGACATCACATACCACAAGTGCGATGGTGTTGCGCGCATCGCTTTCAACAGGCCCGAGGTGCGGAACGCGTTCCGCCCGGATACGCTGCTCGAAATGCAGGAGGCGTTTCGAGACGCCGGCGAGGACCTGGACATCGGTGTCGTGCTGCTGACCGGAAACGGTCCGTCGAAGGACGGCAAGTGGGCGTTTTGCTCAGGTGGAGACCAGAAAGTGCGGGGCGATGCCGGTTACGTCGGTCAGAGCGGCGTGCCCCGCCTCAATGTGCTGGAGCTTCAGCGCTACATGCGCTCGATGCCCAAGCCGGTGATCGCGCTGGTTGCCGGCTATGCGATCGGGGGCGGCCACGTACTGCACGTCGTTTGCGACCTGACTCTGGCGGCTGACAACGCGGTGTTCGGCCAAACCGGACCCATCGTCGGCTCGTTCGACGGGGGCTTCGGATCCTCGTATCTGGCGCGCATGGTGGGCCAGAAGCGGGCGCGCGAGATTTGGTATCTCTGCCACCAGTACTCGGCGGCGGAAGCCTACGAGATGGGCATGGTCAACAAGGTTGTGCCGCTCGAACAGCTCGAAGACGAGGGCTGGGCTTGGGCTCAGGAGATCCTGGAGAAGAGTCCACTCGCGATTCGCTTGCTCAAGAGCGCTTTCAACGCCGACCTCGACGGCCAGGCCGGGATTCAAGAGCTCGCTGGCAATGCGACGTTGCTCTTTTACATGACCGAGCAGGGTCAGGAAGGAAGGAAGGCATACGTGGAGAAGCGGAAGCCTGAGTTCCGGAAATATCCGTGGCTGCCCTGGTAGGGGGGACGACGCGCCGTGACCAAATCCTTGTGGCCGTGCTGGAAGTGGTGCGGTCGGAGGGTTGGACCGCGGTCTCCATGCGACGTGTCGCGGATCCCACCGGGATCACTGCGACTGCGTTGTACGGGCACTTCGACGACAGAGAAGCGCTGGTCGCTGCCGCGGTGGATGTGGCCGTAACGGTGCTCATGTCTCGGTTCGCGTTGGCGACTCTGGAGGCTTCCTCGGGTGAACGCCGGCTGTGGGCGAGTCTCGAGGAGATCCGTCGATTCACTGTGGATGAACCGGACCTGTACGCCTTCATTTTCTTTTCAGTGGGACCGTCCGAGGATACCGCGCAGGCGGTGCCTCCTCCGGCGAACGATCGACTGATCGACGCACTCGAGAAGCAGGTCGCCGGGTGGATGTCTGAGGGCAACATGTCGGGCGAAACTGCCGAGGTAGCAGCAGTGATCGCCGCGCAGGCGCACGGCCTCGTGCTGCTCTGGAGGCAGGGACGCTTCAAGGACGCCGACACCTTTGTCGACTTCTACCGCAGAGCGTTCTGGATCATGCTCGCGGGGGTCGGAAACCAGTGACGCCATCGGCCGCCCCTGAGATCACCAGGGCGCAGGCCTGGGTGCTGGCGGCTCGACCCAAGACCCTGACCGCGGCACTGGCGCCCGTGGTGGTGGGGACCGCCCTGGCTGCACACGACGGCGTGCTCGCCATTTGGCCGGCGTTCGCCGCGCTGGTCGGCGCGACTCTGATTCAGGTCGGGACCAACTTCGCGAACGACTATTATGACTTCGTGCGCGGGGGTGATACCGCGGACCGTGTCGGGCCTCCAAGGGTCACCCAGACCGGCATCCTCGCACCGGCGACCGTGAAACGCGGTATGTGGACCGTGCTCGCCGCGGCGCTGCTCGTGGGCACGTATCTGGTCTGGGTCGGCGGCTGGCCCATCGTATGGATCGGTCTGTCCTCCCTCGCATGCGCAGTGCTGTACACGGGCGGACCGTTTCCGCTCGCGTACCACGCGCTCGGCGATGTCTTCGTCTTCATCTTCTTCGGTCTCGTCGCTGTCAGCGGGACGTACTACGTGCAGGGACTGTCATGGCCGCCGGACATTTTCCTCGCTGGTGCGGCGCTGGGTGCCCTGAATACAGCGATCTTGGTGGCGAACAACCTGCGTGACATCGAGACCGACGCCAAAGTGGGCAAGCGCACGCTGGCTGTGCGCATCGGCACGCGCAGCTCGCAGGTCGAGTACCTCACCTTGTTGCTCGTCGCGGCGGTCGTCCCCGTCGTAGGGTGGCTCGTCTACGACTGGCCGGTGGCTTCGCTGGCGGCGCTTCTGGTCGCCCCGCTCTGCGTGGCGCCCGTTCGGCGTGTCCTGACGCACACCGAGCCAGTGCAGCTGCTTCCGGCGCTGGGCGAGACGGCCCACGTCGTTGGGGTCTATGGCCTTCTGTTCGGGCTCGGACTCGCGATCGGTTAATGGTCGTCGATCTACTCGAGTGGGTGCTCGCCGAGCACCGCGGCCGAACGGCCGAGGACCGCGGCCCGATGGTGGATCCGGCGCGAGTCGCGTTGTTCTGGCCCGGAGGCTCCATGACCTACCAGGAGCTGCATCGCTCCGTCGACGAACGCGCGCGAGCCCTGGTGGCCGAGGGAGTCGACGCGCGGGCAGTATGGCCCATGGCGGCCAGAAACGATGTGGACGGGGTCGTCACCCTGCTGGCGGTTTGGCGATGCGGTGCGACAGTCGCCCCGATCAACCCCAAGTTGACCGGGGTCGAGGCCGACGCTGCCCGCACGGCCCTGGAGGGAGTCGCCACGGACGCCCAGGCGATCCTGTGGACTTCGGGTACCGGGGGCACGCCACGCGGCGTGGCGCTCTCGTTCGACAACCTGCGCGAGCACGCCACAGCGGTCGGCGATCGTCTGGGTTCGAGCACGGACGACGTGTGGCTTTTTTCACTCTCGATCGCCCACGTGGGTGGACTCGCGTTGCTTACCAGGGCGCTGCTCACGGGAGCCGCCGTATTCGCCGCGGGTTCATTCGACGTCAAGATCGCCTCTGATCTCATCGACGGCCGTCAGCCCTCGAGAGCTCAGTCACCTCCCGGCCTCACGCCTCGCCTTGTCACGCACACGTCGCTGGTTCCCACCCAGTTGCTTCGGCTTCTCGACCATCGATCCGAAGGGCCGCCGCCTTCGTTCCGTTGTGCGCTCATCGGTGGCGCTCATGCGCCGGCCGACCTGGTGGCGCGAGCACTCGACGCGGGGTGGCCCATCGCTCTGACATACGGCATGACCGAGATGACTTCGCAGGTGGCAACCGCACCGCCAGATCGCGTGCGAGCGAAACCGGGCGCTTTGGGCAAGCCGCTCGGGGGCGTGGAGCTGAAGGTCAGCGGCGACGGGGAGATCGCCGTGCGTGGCGCTACGCAAGCCATCGGCTACGTGGGCTCCGATGAAGCCATGGCCGACGCTGAGGGTTGGTACCAGACGGGGGATCTCGGTCGCATCGACGATGACGGAGACCTGTGGGTAACGGGCCGCCGCATCGACCGCATCGTCTCTGGCGGGGTCACGGTCGACGCCGTGGAAGTCGAGCAGGCTCTGCGTGCGCATCCCGCCGTGTTGGACGCCTGTGTGGTCGGCGTAAGCGACGCCGAGTGGGGCGAAGTGGTTGGTGCTTGCGTCGTGCCTGCCGACGGAGCCTTCGACCTCGATGCAGTCGACGAAGCGCTACGCGAGGAGCTGAGCACCGCGAAGCGTCCCCGGCTCTGGTCGATCGAGAACGAGCTGCCGCTCAACGCCAACGGAAAAGTCGACCGCGCGCGTGTGAAGGTGTTGCTCGAGCGCGGTCGGGCGCTCTCCTAGCAGCGCGCCAAGCCGATGCTGGTCCGGGGGCGCACGAATCTACCCGCGGCTCGCCAGGCAGCCACCACGTCCGAGAGAGGTGTGGTATTGCCAAAGTCATGGTCGTCGTCGCAGCCGCTCAGCGAGGAGTTCGTGAACCAGTACGAGAAGCCCATCATGCCTCGCACGTAGGGTTCGATCGCCCCCAGCGGTAACGCGAGTTCAGGCCCGATCCCGCCGAACGCGATGTTGTTGGTAGTGGTCAGGTCCAGCCCGATGCGGCATCCATAGGGCAGAGCCATGCAGTAGCTCTGCCGTTCGTGTCCATAGATGAGAAAGCCAAGGTCTGCGACGATGCGGAAGAGCCCGAAGTCGTCGACGGGGATACCGACACCCAGCTGTCCACCGAACCCCTCGTCGAAATACGCGCCCAGTTCGCCCACCGGCTCTGCCGCTATGAACGAGATGCCGAAGTGTGCTTTGGGCCCTCGGTCGTGTCGGTCACGTTGGAATCGCTGGCCCCCGATTTCGGGGGCCAAGTCCGCCGCGCCTACCTTTCCGGGCCGCCCGAGGTCAGCTTGATTGCCGAGCCCCCTCTCACTTGGAGACCACCAATGCTCGATCACGTGACCTATCTCTACGGCTTCAATCTCGAGTTCGCGGAGAGGCTAGTGAAGGACCTCTCCGACGAGCAGATGGCCGCGCAGTCCGGCGGCGTGATCAATCATCCGGCCTGGTCGCTCGGGCATCTAGTGGTCGCGGCCGACCATCTGGGCCAGCTGTTGGGACTCGAGTCGACCCTAGCCGAGGGATGGGGAGAGACCTTCAAGACCGGCGAGGAGCCGTCGGACGATGCGTCGTACTACCCGAGCAAAGAAGAGATCCTGGGGGCACTCAGGCAACAGCACGAGCGGAACGTCGAGGTGGCGAAAAGCACCGATGCCTCCCGGTTCGCCGAACCCCACCCAAACGAAGCGACTCGGGACCATTTCCCCACGGTCGGGGACATGGTCGTCTTCCTAATGACATCCCACGAGATGGACCACCTGGGCCAGATCGCCGCATGGCGCCGTGCCATGGGTCTTGGGCCGGCAGAGCGGGACTGAGTCGATCGCGGCGCGTCCGCCCCCCCCACCTGACTCTTCGCGTGGATGTGGAGACCCTACACCCTAAGATGTAGACGTTCTACACCTCGGGGGACGAAGAGATGGCGGAGCAACGGCAACCTCTGGCCCGCGTCGAACTGCTTCAAGGCACGCTTGATCTCATCATCCTTCAGACGCTGCGAGTCACCATCGCGAGCGAGAGCAAGGACGAAAGCGGTGAGGCGGTCTCGCGGGCTCGACCGTCTGCCAAGGAGATCGAGCGGGTGCTGGCGGCGGACAAGGCTTAGCCACACACCCTTGCTGCTCCACCGCCGGCGCGCCCATCTTCGCCGGCCATGGACGACAACGCCCCGCGCCGATCCCACTTCCTCCCTCGCACTCGTGATGGGTGGACTGCCACGATTGCGTTCTTAGCGCTCTTCGTGCTCGCGATGCCGCCCATCACGCACACGGTTCTGAACCGCTCGGACCCGTGGGTCTTCGGGCTACCGTTCTTCTACGTGGCGCTGCTCGCGGTGTACTCCGCGTTGATCCTTGTGCTCATCTGGGCGTTCCGCCGTGGCGTTTAGCTCCGCTGTGGCGCGAGACGCCACGCTGGCTTCTTGCTGATGGAAGCTTGGGTCGTCGCGACTGGCATGATCGTTCTCTATCTGGTTCTCACGATCGTGCTCGGTATCGTGGCGAATCGGCGCTTGACTGGGGACATGGAGGACTTCCTGCTCTACGGGCGGAAGGCGGGCTTCGTCGTGCTTTATTTGACGGTCGTCGCGTCTTTCCACTCCGCGTTCGCGTTTCTCGGCTCCGGTGGTTTCTTCTATACACACGGTGTCGGATTCTGGGCGGCGGGTACCTGGACGTTGCTGGTGGGCGCCATCACTTATGTGATCGGCACGCGCATCTGGGCGTTGGGCAAGGCCTTCGGATACATGACGCCGGCCGACTTGCTCGCCGACTTCTACGAGTCCGATGCAGTGCGCGTCACGGTCGCGGTCGTTTCGGTCGTCTTCACGATTCTGTACATCCAGGTCCAAGCGCAGGGGCTCGGCTACATCCTCAACGTGGCGTCCGGCGACCGGATCAGCTTCGAGGCGGGTACGTTGATCCTGCTCATCGCCGCGGCGGTGTATCTGATGGCCGGCGGCCTCAGGGCGGTCTACTGGACCGATGTCCTGCAGGGGATCTGGATGTACGTCGCGGTCTGGCTGGGGGCGATCGTACTCTCTTATGAGCTCTTCGGAGGTCCGCTCGAGCTGTGGCGAGCGGTCTCGGAACAGCGGCCAGACCTGCTTTCGCTGCCGGGGCCGAAAGGCTTTTTCACACCGGGCATGTGGATCGGGATGACGATTACGCTCTCGTTCGGCATCGTCTTCCAGCCGCACATGATGATCCGGTACTACACGGCGGTCGACGCGAAGACCATCAAACTCCTCGGTGCCACGACTCCGATATACCTGATGTCGCTGTACCTCCCGGCGGCCTTGGTGGGGTTGGGTGGTGCGATCGTCATGCCCGGACTAGAGGGCTCGGAGGCCGACCGTATCTTTCCGTTGCTGCTCTTCACGCACGCCAATCCATGGCTTACCGGTGCGATTCTCGCGGGCGCGATTGCCGCGGCCATGTCGACACTCGACTCGATTCTGCACGCGAACATGACGGTGCTCACGCGGGACGTGTACCAGCGATTCATGCGGCCGAACGAGACTCAGGGCCACTACATCAACGTAGGACGCGCGATCGTGGTCGGCCTGCTGGTGGTGGGCTATCTGCTTTCAGTGGGCACGAGCGATTTACTGGTCGTGCTCGTCACGCTTTCAGGGGCCGGTGCGCTACAGTTGATGCCGGCGATTCTCGGCGTGTGCTTCCCTGGGGGTCGCACGCTTACCCGCGCGGGCGTGGTCGCGGGGATCGCGGCGGGACTCGTCACACTGTATGTCACCCTCGTGGTATCGCCACATCCGCTCGGCATGCACGGCGGGCTCTGGGGCCTGCTGGTGAACACCGCCGTCGCGTTGAACGTGTCGGCCTACACCACCCCGCCATCGACGGAAACCATCGAGCGCGTGCACGGTGAAGTGGAGCGCTTTGTCTACGGAACGGAGGAATGAGCATGCTTGGGAAGACGGCTCGGTGCGGCCATTCGGCAGTGGTAGTTGCCTTCATGCTGACGATGTCGACGCCGGCATTCGCGCAGCAACGGGTGGCGCCCCCTCAGGTGGGACCCGAGAACGGATCGCTGGTGATCGTGGGCGGTGCGCTCCGTTCGCCGGAGATCTATCAGCGCTTCCTCGAGCTGGCGGGCGGGCCCGACGCTCACATCGTCATGATCCCGACGGCCGGCGGAGCCGAGGAATACGACCAGTACTATCAGGGCCTGAACCGCTGGCGTGAGAACGGCGCTCGCAACATGACCGTGCTGCACACGACGGATCGCTCGGAGGCCGATACCGACGAATTTGTGGCACCACTCAAGACCGCCGACGCGGTCTACTTCTTCGGGGGTCGACAGTGGCATCTGGTAGACGCCTACGCCGGCACCAAGGCCGAGGAAGAGATCCGGAAGGTGCTCGACCGTGGTGGGGTGATCGGCGGATCGTCCGCAGGCGCGTCCATCCAGGGCTCGTTCCTGATCCGGGGAGACACGCGCACCAATACCATCATGATGGGTGACCACCAGGTCGGCTTCGGGTATTTGCGTGGCGTGGGCATCGACCAGCACGTACTCAAGCGGAACCGCCAATTCGACATGATCGAGGTCATTGAGGCGCATCCGGAGTTGCTCGGCATCGGGCTCGATGAGAACACGGCCATCGTCGTGCGAGGCGACAACTTCCAGGTGATCGGTGAGTCCTATGCGATCATCTACGACGCCAGGACTACGACCGGTGTGGACGGCAAGTTCTACTTCTTGGCGCCGGGGGATCGCTTCAATCTCGCGACGCGCGAGGCCACGCGGGCGGCGACCACACTACGTGCGATCGACAACGTGCAGAAAAAGCCGTGGGGAGGTCGCTGAGCGAGGACGATGGTGGGTTTCGTCGACCGTCTCATCTTCTTCCCTCCTTCCTCGTCCTATGACGAGCACGCGCCGGGGCTGCTTCGGTTGCAGAGCGAGGCCAGGGACGAGATCGCCGCGTTCCACCACGAGACGCCGGGCGCCGGCATTACGGTGCTCTTCGCGCACGGAAACGCGGAGGACTTAGGGCACGGCACCGGCCACGCGGAGCGATACGCGCAACTCGGCGTCTCGGTCCTCGCTTTCGAATATCCGGGCTACGGCCTCAGTTCTGGGAAGCCGACCGAACCAGGCACGTACGCTGCAGCGGACGCCGCCTATCGATACCTGCGAGAGCAGGTGGGTCTCGAATCGGGGGCGATCATCGCCCATGGACGCTCGCTCGGGGGTGGGGTGATGGTTGACCTCGCGAGCCGATTACCGGTCGGCGGACTGATCATCGAGAGCTCCTTCGTGTCGGTGTATCGAGTGGTCACGCGTGCGCCGCTTCTGCCCGTCGATCAATTCAAGAGCCTCGCCAAGTTGAGCGATGTGGCGGCGCCGGCGCTGGTCATTCACGGGCAGCGCGACGAGGTCATCGCGCCGTGGCACGGACGGCGACTCTTCCAAGCTTTGCCAGAGAGTCGGCGTTCCTCGCTGTGGGTCGAGAGGGCGGGACACAACGATCTCGCCCAGGTTGCCGGCCAGTCGTATTGGGATGCGCTCGCGGCCTTCACCGCCAGCGTCGACGACGCCTTGCGAGCCACCTCATGAGTCGCCAAGTCACTGCTTCGGACGCCGCAGTTCGAACTTTCCTGAATGAGGTCCTTATGGTTGCAAACCCGCCTTCGCAGAGCCCGATATGAGTGCCTTCGAACGCCTCATCGACGTTCTGCATCTCTTCGTGCAAGCCGACCGCGCATGTGTCATCGGAAGAGGAGCTCGTGCTCGCGGAGCTCACGGGACTCATCACGCAGTACGTCTCCGGCTCGGACGGTGATCCCAAGATGTATGAGGTGGTGATCGTTCCGCAGAGCGAGGAGCAGACGGAAGCCGTGCGAGCGTTGCTGCCGGGTGTCGCCTCCAAGAGTGCCCCGGGCGGCACGGTCTTCTCCGCCGGTCGTTTCTTTTCCCAGCGCTACGCGGAAGCTGTCTGCGACAAGTACATCGCACTGGGACCCTTCACCGCAGCGGTGGACCCATGAGTTGGACCGCCCGCCCGACCACCCGGCACGGTAGCGCGTTGCTCAGTCTGCTGCTTGCTACCGTTGGCTGTGAGCGTCCACCCGAGGAGATCGCGTTCGATGTCGCGCAGCACCGAACTGAGATCGAGGACTTTCGCGACGCGCGCGTAGCCGAGCTCGAAGCTCCAGACTCATGGCTGGCGCTCATGGCGCTGCACTGGATCTCCGAGGGAGAGACCACGATGGGCTCGGATTCCTCGAACGATCTCGTGCTGCCTGCCGGCAAGGCAGCTCCTTTTGTCGGTACGGTGACACTCGTGGGCGAAGTCGTGCGCTTCGTCGCGGCCGACGGCGTCCGCGTCACCATGGGGGTCGACTCGACGCTGAACCTGCAAGCTGGTTCGGGCGCCTTTCCTCCGGATATCCGGGGGGATCCAGTGGTAACGGAAGCCGAGCTGGGCTCGGAAGGAAGCAAGTACACCGTTCTACGCCACGGCGACATCAATTGGATCAGGATACGCCGGGGGGCTCAATTCGCGTTGCGCGTAAGGGACAACACCAACGAGGTGTACGCCCAG
>Ga0310345_10000530_pt1 | contig 54333 bp, 59 predicted proteins | sample HC15DNA20500_MG_FD_204667 | JGI IMG/M metagenome (GOLD analysis project Ga0310345, IMG submission 204667) | Marine microbial communities from station ALOHA, North Pacific Subtropical Gyre - HC15-DNA-20-500_MG | ecosystem: Environmental > Aquatic > Marine > Oceanic | place: Pacific Ocean: North...
GACCCATCGACGCAGCTCTGTTGCGGCTGCACTCCAGTCTCGTTGGTTGATCCGCCGTCGCAGCGTCGAGGTCTGCAGCCGCCCCGCCCCGAGGTTGAACGTGAAGTCCACGATGGTCGCGATCCGGCTCTCGGGCTCGGTGGCCAGCACAGGGCAGTAGCGCAGCGTCGCCGCCAGAGCCGTCTGCAGATCTCGCGCCAGATAGGCCTCGGCTTCTGCCTCCGTGATCGGCGGATGCTTCGGATCGCAGAAGTGGCCGTAACCAATCGTCCAGAAGCCTGCGGGGCAGATGTAAGGAATGGCAGTGATCTCGATTCCACGCTTCACCTTACGACAAGCGAAATCCTGGACGGCGAGGAGCGCAAACCGATCAACTTCACACTACCCCGGCATTCACTCGCCATACCTCATTGCCCCAGCTTCCGTCGCAGAGTATTATGTCATCAATTTGATGATGTAAACTGCCTAGAAATGAGCAATCGAACAACCAATTTCGGTCTAACCGTCATCTTCCGTGGGTGAGGATCACCTGACCATGCATCCCCAGCGCGTTGAGAGCTTGAGCCACGCCCAGCGCGAGCGGCTGGCCTACATCGACTTCCGGCTCTACTTCTTCGGTGAGATTGGCCGCCCCGACCTGATCGACCGTTTTGGCGTTGCTCCGGCAGGGGCGACACGCGATTTGGCGCTGTACCGGGAAATCGCGCCGCAGAACATCACCTTCGACGGCAGCAACAAGATCTACCGCATCGGGCAGGCGTTCTCCCCGCTGTTCGACCACGCATCGCAGCGCGTGCTGTCGGCGCTGGCTCTGGGCTTCGGCGATGGCGTGACCGGCGCAACGCAGCCGCTGCTGCCGTGCGAGTCGCCTACCGCTCTGAGCAACCCCAGGATGGATGTGTTGGCCCCGGTCTGCCGGGCGATCCACGCCAAGCGACCCGTCGCCATCCGCTACCACTCGATGAGCAGCGGTGAATCCGAGCGCGTCATCGTTCCGTTCGCACTGGTTGATACCGGCCTGCGCTGGCACGTCCGGGCCTTTGATCGCAAGAGCGGGGAGTTTCGGGACTTTGTCGTCACGCGCATCGAAGCGCCAACGCTGCTCGACGAGGAGCCACAGGCCAACGAACGGCCGGACAACGACATCCAGTGGACGCGCATCGTCGAGCTGGACTTCGTGCCGCACCCGCGCCTTGAGCGCCCCGAGATCATCAAGATGGACTACGGGATGACCGACGGCTCGATCCGGATGCGTGTTCGCGCCGCCGTCGCGGGCTACATGCTGCTGCGCTGGAGCGTGGACTGCTCGCCCGACCATCGGCTCAAGGAAGAACAGTACCGCCTATGGCTCAGCGATCCGCTGGCGCTGTACGGCGTCGAGAACGCCAAGCTGGCTCCGGGCTACCAAGCCCCAAGCAGCCCAAAGAAACGATAGGAAAGAAGAAAACCAATGGCCAAGACGCTTGAAGCCCACGACAAACTGATCAGGGAGATCTTCGAAGGCAGCTACCAGTTCGAGATTCCGGACTACCAGCGCCCCTACGCCTGGACAACCGAGCAGGCCACAGAGCTGTTCGATGATCTGTACTCGGCGATGCAGGACGCGCGTGTCTCGGGGGCCAGCAGCCAATACTTCCTCGGCAGCATTGTTCTGATCAAGAACGACCGGGACCCGAAGTCATCGGTGGTCGACGGCCAGCAACGCCTGTCTACGCTCACAATGCTGTTCGCCGTGTTGCGCACCGTGATGCCGGACGCGGCAGACGACATCACTGATTTCCTCTACAAAAAGGGCAAGGTCAGTCTTGGCGAGAAAAACGAGTACCGCCTGACTGCCCGCGAGGAAGATGCCGACTTCTTCCGCTCCAATATTCAGGAGCCGGGTGGCATCGCACAGTTGGTCGCCAGTACGGACAAGCTGAAAGACAGCCGTCTGCGTTACCGTGAAAACGCCACGCTGCTGCTCGAAAAGGCCAAGGCGCTTCCGCCTGCCGACCTCATTGCGCTGTGGCAGTTCCTCGCCAACGACTGCTCGCTGGTTGTCATCTCCACGCCCGACCTCGAAGCCGCATACCGCATCTTCTCCGTACTCAACAACCGGGGACTCGACCTCGCGCCTATCGACATCATCAAGGCGCAGGTGCTGGGCCTGATCCGCACCACAGCAGGCGACGTCAAGAGCCGCGCCTACGCCAAAGAGTGGAGCCGGATCGAAAGCTCGCTGGGTCGCGACGCCTTCGGTGACCTGTTTGGCCACATCCGCAGCATCTACGCCAAGAAGAAGCAGAAGTACATCCTGGTCAAGGAGTTCCAGGAGCACGTCACCGAGTACAAGACCCCCATCGACCTCGTCGACAAGGTCATCAAACCCTATGCCGAAGTGTGGGACTTCGTGCGCGATGCAGACTTCGAGGCCACCGAACACGCCGAGACGATCAACGAACACCTGTCTTGGCTCAACCGCGTGGACTTCAAGGACTGGGTGCCCCCGGCACTGGTCTACTTCAAGCGTTTTCGGCAGCAACCCAAACTGCTTGCAGAGTTTTTTCAATCACTGGAACGCCTGACCTATTTCCTGCTGGTCACCAAGGTGGGTATCAACGAACGCATCGAAACCTACGCTGCGCTCACCAAGGAAATCGAGCCTGAAACCTTCAAGGGGGATCTGGCCGCGCTCACCACACTCGCCCTGACAGACGCGCAAAAGCGCAAGTTCGTCGCGGCACTTGATGGCGACGTTTACGACGATCTGCCCAAGGCGAGGATGGCGCTGGTCTTGCGCCTTGAGTCACTGGTGCGCGCACCCGGAGTGCAACTGCAGAACGCCGTGTCGTTGGAGCACGTGCTGCCGCAAACACCGCCAGATGGCTCGGACTGGCTCCAGTGGTTCCCAGATGAGAACGATCGGGAGGCGTGGACACACCGCTTGGCCAACTTGGTTCCGCTTGACCGGAACAAGAACTCGTCCGCCAGCAACTACGACTTCGCCAAGAAGAAGAACGTGTACTTCAAGGGCAAGGGCACAGCGTCACCCTTCGTCCTGACGCAGGAAGTGCGCTCGGAAGAAAAATGGACACCGGCGATGCTGGTTGATCGGCAAGAGCGCCTCGTAGGCGTGCTCAAGAAGCACTGGGCTCTTGAAGTGTCGCCAACCGAGTCCGCAAGCAAGACGCCTGACATCACAACGGCCACAGATGGGCAGGTTTGATGAAAACCGAACACAAAGTGGTGACGACGACGGGGGCCCCAAATGATGTCTGGGTCGGGATGGCGCAGTGTATGTTTAGTCAAACTACTACAAGGAGTAGCAAGCCCAGAGTTCGTCTGCGCGCTTGTCGGCGGCGTTGGCTACGGGTCAGCTTTATCTGGGGCAGTACCGCTAGAAAAATGTCGGTTGCAACGCTAAAATCACGCATTTGCACAGACACTTGCGGGGCTCCCTTGCGATTCGAAGAAACAAAGTCAGACACCCTAAACCTGCGGGTATCACCCTCCTTCAAGCTGGCCTTGAAGGCTGCCGCTGATAACGAGCAGCGCAGTATGGTCAACATGCTCGAGGTTCTGGTAGCCAACTACTGCGAACAGCATCAAATCGTGCTTCCAACCATGCAGCAGCGGCGACGTGAGGCCAGCAACTCCCCTGTCGAGGGGGGCAAATGAGTGAAGAAGAGGTTCTGCAAAATATGAACGCCGACCAAGGCTCTGACGTGGCCGTCTCAGTCAGCAAGTTGCAGTCAGCGTCGAAGAGCCCCGAAAAAGGAGGCAAGAAGCCTGCAGACAAGCCGGCTGCGAAGCCATTGACAAAAGCCAATCTCGCCCTGATCCCTCAGGTCGCCACCGAAGAAGCTTTCTGCGATGCCAAGTTGCGTAAGGCTGCCTACTACGCAGACGAGAACGTGTTGATCTTCAACATGGATGTCCGGGAGGCTATGGCGCACTTGGCGACAGCCGGTGTGCTTGTGAACTGCATGGTCACCTCACCCCCGTTCTACGGTCAGCGTGACTACGGAGCCAAGGGTCAGATCGGGCTTGAAGAGCATCCACAGCAATTCATTGAACAGCTAGTGGCTTGCTTTGAATCAGCCAGGCCTGTGCTTGCCGAAAACGGTAGCCTGTGGGTCAACCTCGGTGACACCTACTGGAGCGGCAAGGGTGAGCACAAGAGCGGAGAGTCGAAGCAAAGCGCGCGGCGGTTCGGCCTGCGCCCTCAGGACCGTACAGGCGACGGGCTGTTGTGCAAACCCAAGCAGCTTCTGCTCATCCCCCATCGGTTCGCAATTGCAATGCAGGATAAGGACTGGATCGTCCGCAACGACAACGTCTGGGTGAAGCCGAATCCAATCCCCGACCAGGTGCGTGACCGTTGCTCGATGTCGCACGAGTATATGTTCCACCTGGTGAAGTCGCGCTGGTACTACTTCAACAAGGACGCCGTCGGGCGCAAGTCCGAAACCGGCAGCATCCTGCCGCCGCCCGACACCTGGGAGATCCCGCCAGCTCGGTGTAGCCACAGGCACAAAGCCCGCTTTTCGGAGGAGCTCGTTCGGATTCCCATCCTCTCGACCACGCCGCAGCATGGCGTCGTGCTCGATCCGTTCGGAGGGAGTGGGACGAGTCTTCTCTTCGCAAGGAAGAACGGCTTTCGCGCGATCGGCATCGACATAAAGAAAGAGTTCTGTCAGTCGATGGTGGAGCACCTCGGAGAGCTTGGCTAAAGCATAGAAACTCCTCATAAAAGAACAACGACGGAAGATCAAATGGCCCGATACCTGACCGCAACGCGCATCAAAGCCAGCATCCAAGCCCTTGAAGACACGCGGGCCAAGAGCTCCTTAATGGAGTTCCTAATCCTCAAGCGATCGTTGCTTCTCAAGGGAGCTTCAAAGGTGCCTCTGTCACTTGGCGAGGGCGCCTACATGCAGGCGTTGCGGGAACTGGCGGCCGTTCATGACGCGCCGGATATGAAAGCGCAAAAGCAGTTCTTCAACGTCTTCGCCAGCGACGACAAGAAGGGTGGGTTTCGCGCGGGCAAATACATGTCCAACGGGCCGGGAACGACGGTTAACAGCAATCCGTGGCAGACCATCGTCGAGTTCTCCAACACCAAGCCACGTGGCGTCGGCTTCAAGGACGGCTACGAGGCGAATCTCGCCAAGCCGCTGTTGAAGTCTGCTAACGAAGCAAAGCCAAAGCTGACTGAAGCCGCAGTCTGGGTCTTTCGCCGGTTGGACCTCGACGGAACGCTCGGCACCGAAACGGACCCGATCCGGCGCGCCGAGCTCCTGCGAGACAAGCTGATTGGTGATGTGGGTCTGACGCCTCAGGAGATCGCCACTTTGTTCGACTCGAACGCAGGGACAGGCGTTGAGGATGCCGACTTGCAAGACGCGCCGGCAAGCCCAGAGGACTACCTCGATCTCGCCGGGAGCGAGGCGCCAACCGAGCTGGAAGCAACGGGTAAGTTGTGTTCACTTGACCTCGTGGCGGCTCTCGCCGCAAAGCCCTTTGTGATTCTCACCGGTGCCTCTGGCACTGGCAAATCCCGCTCAAGCTTGCGGTTGGCCGAACAGCTTCAGGATGTCTATGAAGGACAAGTCGACGGAAGCATCTTCCAGTTGGTGCCAATCGGTCCAGACTGGACCTCCCCGAAGCGCTTGATCGGATTTCGTACCCCCTTCGGGCAATCTCGGAAGACGCCTGACGGCAAGGACACCAACGAGAGCTACGAGATTACCGACACGCTCCGGATCATCCTGCGCGCGTGCAATCCCACCTCGACTTCCATTCCGCACTTCCTCATCTTCGACGAGATGAACCTCTCGCATGTCGAGCGATATTTCGCCCCCTTCTTGTCGCTCATGGAAGCCTCGACCATCGTGGAAGACAGCGACAACGCGGCGTTGATTGATCCGCGCTCACTTCGAGTCATCAGCGAGCTGCTGGATCTCGAAGACCCTGACAGTTCGGAGGCAAAGTCAGCAAAGATTCTGGTCACCAACGAGCAGCCCCTGAGGCTACCTCCCAACCTTTTTTACGTCGGCACCGTAAACATTGACGAGACCACCTACATGTTCTCGCCTAAGGTGCTCGATCGGGCTCATGTCCTTGAGGTGCGCGCGCTCCGGCCGTCCGAATACGCAGCCGGGGCAACGCCCGACGAGACAGTGGACATTGCTGTGGCCAACCAGCTTCTGCGAGAGGCCATTGACGACCGAGAGGCCGGGGAAGGCCGCGACTCCGATCCAGTCAAGGTTCTCTACCCTCTGGTAGTTAAGCATGGCATAGACGCCGTTGAGTTCGACGTCTGCCGGAACTTCACCCTCAAGGTCCTGGAAGGCTGCTTCAAGCTGCTCGCGCCTGTTGGCTTCGAGTTCGCCTTCCGGATCAACAAAGAGATCTACGCCTACATGCTGGTCTGGACCAAAGCCCAGATCGCCAACGGCGCCACCTCTGAGGAGGCCGTGCAGCGTTGGGTCGATGGCCTCGATCGGGCTCTATTCCAGAAGGTTCTTCCCAAGATCCACGGCAGCCGCTCGGCTCTGGGAGACAGCCTGAAGGCGCTGCACGCGTTCCTGGGCGGCTCGCATGCGGACAGCGCTCCCCCAGCCAAGTACACGCTTGGTGCTGAGGCCCCGACACGCATTGAGCCAGCTGAAGCCATCGCGCTGCCGGCAGGTAAGGAGTTCGGACGGTGCCGGACGAAGCTGCTGGAAATGCACGCTCGGCTGCTCTCGCGCAACTACGTCTCCTTCGTGAAGTGATATGAGCTTCGTTCCTCTGCATCGCGCGCGATTCGACCTAGGCGCGGGCTGCTGGATCGACATCGAAGCCGACCTCGGCGAAGGCAAGCCGCTCTCCGAGGGAGCTATCCAGTCGGACTGCCTGCTGTCCGCCGAGGAGGAAGCCAGGGCCGATGAGGTCTCGTCGGGCGGCATACCGCCAATGTGCTGGCGCGACGCTGGAGAACTGTTCGAGAAGTTCCAGCTCCGCGAGGACACCGACTACTTCGTCGACGTGGCCACGCCGTCTTCCATGGACGAGGCCGTTAAACAGTGCAAAGCGAATCCTGCATGGCCGTTCGAGGATAGGGTCGCGAGCGCCTTCACGAGGGAGCCGCCCAGGCGCTGGCGGCAAGAGGACGGCAAAACGGTGATCACAGGTCAAATCCGGCTGCGCTCTCACGCCGGCGTCCTGAACCTATCGCCAGTGTTCGGCGGGGAGCTCCGAGCCGAGGTCGCCTGCCGCAAGCTGCGCTACTTCGATGAGTTCAAGCGCCTGCTGGATGAGCTGGCAGCGAAGGCTGCAGAGCTACTGCTCTCCTATGACAGCCCAGTATCCCTGAACTTTCAGACGACTGACGGTCTCGCTGCCAACGAAGCCGCCCTGCATTTCCTGATGCGTCACGTGATGTCAAGAGCCAGACTGCCGACATCCATCGAGGAAATCGTGGAGCGGCCACATGCGCGTCTGGTGGAACGCGTTGAATCGACGTCGATTGAGGAGATCCTAGAGGTCGACCCAGAGCTAGTCGCAGACGGACTTGATTACGCTGAACTACGGGCTGGCGGCCCACTGGCACGCCTCTTCCGAGGTTTCACGCCCGCCTCGTTGCCACAGCGCGAGATCTACGAGTCCCGCGACACGCCCGAGAACCGATACGCCAAAGCCTTCTTGGAGCATTGCAGCCTTGTCGCGCGGCGGCTTGAAGGCGCCTTGGAAGCGCAGGGGCGAAGAGCGTCAGCGCGCGAAGCGCGCGCCTGGGCGGTATCAATCGACGAAGCGTTGCAGCACGGAATGTGGCGAGAGGTGGGCGCCCTCACGCAAATCCCAGCGAACTCGCAGACACTCCTGCGAAAGCGAGGCTACAAGGACTTACTCCGATACGACCTGTCGCTGCGCATGGCTATGGATCTTGCGTGGAATGACGGCGCACAGCTGTCAGACGGACTCTCCGGTGACATCCGTCCAGTGAACCAGATCTACGAGTATTGGTGCTTCTTTTGCCTTCGGGAGATATTACTTTCACTTTGTACCGAAGTCGGCGGTGGCAATTTCCTGACCGTCAGTAAAGACGGGCTGAAGGTGCGGCTTACCAAGGGAGCGCGAAGCGAGTGCCGCTTCGAGTTCACAGGGACCAATGGCGCCAGGGTCCTTGTCTCTCTTTTCTTCAATCGCCGCTTTCGCCGCCCGAAAACACCGCAATCTGCTTGGGAGGGCAGCTACACCGCATTTTTCGATCCGGATTTCAGCATCCGTATGACCAAGGTCGCCGCCGAAGCGCCGTCGCACTGGTTTCACTTCGACGCAAAGTATCGTCTAGAGAGGCAACTGTCGGAGACAGTTTTCGAGGAGCCCCCTGATGGCGAACCGGACGCTGGAGCCGCTGATTACGAAGCCGAAGTAGCGCGCGTCCACAAGCTCGAAGACCTATTCAAGATGCACACGTACCGAGATGGCATCCTTGGAACGCGAGGAGCCTACGTTCTCTTTCCTGGTGATGGCGTCGGAGGCGTTGTCAATCTGCCAAAGCCCAACCTCTTTGTTCGGAACCCTGGTGCTTTTGGGGGGTCGGGCACGCACCGAATCCCCAGTGTCGGCGCCTTCGACTTGGCGCCTGGTGGCGACGCAGCGCAGACACAGGCCATCGCCTCACTTCTGGCTGTCGCGCTCGAAGCGGTTGCCGGACCATCCAACTATGAAGAAGAGCGCGGCCATTGGGTCCTGTAGCTCTACTCTGGCTCCAGCGCATTTACTTGATACTCGCCACCATCCTGACCCACACCTGCAGCGCCCTCAGTTGCTCGGCATTCTCGTGGCAGGTCTGGTAGTTGGCGGCAACGGTTCCGGCGACGGCAGAGAGCGCAATGCCTGCGGCGGCCGCATCAGCATCTCGGGCGGACTCGGGCAACTCACCGGTGGCGGCAGCGTCGTGCAGGCGCACAAAGCCACGGTTGATAGTGCAAGCAGCATCAGCTTGAACGGGCACATAGACGGGAACCTCCTTGATGATGGTGTCGCCCTTCTCGCGGACGATGCGGACGCGATCGACGTACTGCGTAACGACCTTGACGGTGGCTTGCGCCTGCCGCTCGCGGACGGCGGCGGCTTGCAGGGTTTGTTGCTGGATGGCGGCATCCCATTGCGCTTGAACGTGGCTCGCACCCTTGATCCAGCCGAATCCGATCAGTGCAGCGGCGAGCAGGACAAGGGCCAGCCAGCGGTACGGCCACGAGATCAGGCTCATGGCGCTTCCCCGATGCACTGGCGGTACTCGGCCTCGCGCCGTGTGGCCAGCCCGCCGCACAGGCGCGCATTGGCAGGCAGCGCGCAGTCCTTGCGCTGGAAGAAGCGCCAGCGCAGCAGCTCGGCACAGGCTCCGGCGTAGTCCTCGGCGTTGAGTTTCCTGACCAGCGTGGACTGGCAGAACGCGCGGCTGCCGACGTTGTAGGAGAAGCTCACCAGCGCGTCATACTCGTGCTGGGCCAGCGGCACGGTCACGCACGTTTTCAATGCGCCCTCGAACTGCTGCACATCGGTGAGCGCCCGAGCCAGCGCCTTCGGCGGCGTGGTGGTGTCACCCAGCTTCACCCCAGTGGTGGTGCCAAAACCAATGGTCGGCACATCGCCCTTGACCGGGATCACTGCGCGATCGGTGTAGCCCTCGTGCAGCACGATGCCGACCAGGGCGGCGGCGGACAGCGCCAGCGCAGCCACGGTGCGTCTTTGCGGTGGCCGGATCATCGGTGCATCTCCGGTTGCGCCACGATGCGGGCCACGGTCGCGCCGATGCTGGCGGCGAAGGCCAGCAGCACGAATGCGCCACGCGGCAGCACGTCGCCAAACAGCGGCACCACCACTTCCGCCGCCGTGAAAGTCGCGGCCAGCAGCGAGAAGCGGATGCTCCAGGCACGACGCAGCACGCGCCGCCAGTCGTCCAGCAGCCAGAGCTTGGGATTCATTGCGCGCCTCCCATCAGCTTCAACTTGATGGCAGCGCCGACCAGCAGCGCGGCCAGGATGCAGGTGGTGATGACCTTCACCGTGGTCTGCCATGCCGTGCGACGGGCATCGCGCCACGCTTCCAGCAGGTCGCGCAGCTCGCGGATGTCCTTCGCGGCACTGCCGTTTTCTAGGCCGAGATGGGCGAGGCAACGCTCGGCTCCGCGTTCGGCGGCACGGTCGAGCAGATCGTCGAAATCCTCCTTGCGCAGAAGCAGCATGTTCTCCACGAGGGCGGCGGGCGCTTGTTGTTCGGGTTCGGTCATTGCAGGTCTCCAGAAATGCAGAACCCGCCTCGTGGGCGGGTTCAGGGGTTGATCGGAAAGTTGGATTTCAGATTTCGATGATTTCCAGCGTCAGGCTGGGCGCGACGCCCTCGATGACGTCATCGCGCACGAACACCTTCTGGCCGATGGCGGCGCTGCCACGTGCGCGGATCAGACCCCCACCGGGTAAGGCGACGGTCACCACGCCTGCGCCGACGCTCACCACCGTGCCAGCCTGCAGCGGCGGGTCGGGTATGAGCTGGCGGAACTGTTCGTAGAGGTTATGCATGGCTCTGCACCCCCAAGGTCTGCCAGACCTCCGGCATCCCGGCCTCGATCTGCGTCGAGCGCACCAGCCCAAGCCGGGCGCTGTTGCCGTCCTGGTACTCGACGAATGCACCCGGCTGGATGATTCCGGTCTCGGCCAGCACCGGCAGGCGCAGGCTCACCTCGATCTGTTGGCCGGTATCGGCCAGTACAGCGATGCCGCGTTGGCGCGCTGCAGCGGCCTCCGTGATCAGCGCATCGACCACCATCGGGGCCAGAACATCTCCGGCAGTCCCGGCTCGGGTCACCTGGCCGAGCACGCCGACGTCTTGCCCTGACACGAACACGCGGTTGTACGCGGGCTTCTCCACCCAGCGCAGCGACTCGCGGGCCACGGCATCGACGGGCAGCACGAAGTCGGGCGTGACGGTGCCCCAGTCCCACGGCGCGGCCGGATAGCGGTGGCGCACACGGATGCTCTGGTCGGACGGATTCGGGATCAGGTAGCCCCCGGCGGCGCTGGCGATGGCGACCAGCGCTTCCATCCACGTACCCTGCTGTGTGAACACCCCAGCCGGAACGTTCCAGTCCGTCAGGCCCCAATCGATGTTCCAGCCCAGCGGGATGCCGTTGAGCGTCAGCACGTCGTCCATCAACTGCCGAGCCGTGCGCGCCTGCGGTTGCTGGAAGCTCATCACCGGCGCGTAGGGAGCAGCCAGCACGGCGTTGCGTCCACGGCCCGAGATGCGGATGCTTGCGTCGCCAAACAACCGCTCGCGGCTGATGCTCTCGGCCAGCACGCGGAAGGCCGTGCCGTTGACGCTGGCCACCAGTTCGACCGGGCCGCCGTTGCTGCCGGGCGCGACGAGGCTTTCTGCAGCGGCGGGGAGCAGTGCCTCGAAGCCCCAGGTCCAGGACGCGGCGTCGAGCGACAGCGAGAGATTGAACACCGGCACGGGCAATCCATCGGGAAGCCGGTGCAGGGTCGCGTTGTTGATCACGAAATAGACCCTCCGAACGGGAACGACCACCGGCTCGCCATCGGGCGGGTCGGTGTGGTTTTCGCAGAAGAACAGCAGATGGGCACTGGCAGGAGCCAGCGCAGCGAACAGCAGGTGGCCGCTCGGCGTGTAGCAACGCGGCGGCTCGGGCGGCTCGGGGATCACCCACACGCTGATGCCGGGTGGTGGCCGCATCGCTTCCTGGTACCGCCCGCGCCAGCCCACCGGTCGGCGGCTTGCGCTCTGGAAGTCCGTGCCCTGGCGCTGCGTCAGCGCTCGGGCGCTTTGCCAGAGGACGAGCCGACCGGCGCGCTTGCTACGGTCACCGTCCTGATGCGCGAAGCGCGTGGCGTCGCGCAAACGGGTGGCGTTCTGGAACACGCCCATCCGAATCGGCGCGATGGGCGCCGCGTTCTCGTGGGTGAACCCGGTTGCACCGTACAAGCGCTTCGCCTGCTGCTGGCCGGTGCGCCGCAGCAGCGGCGCGGCCACCAAGACCGGCGGCAACCGGTGCGCGATGCCGTGCACCGACACAGCCCCCCGCTGCCACGCCGCACCCCAGCCTGCGGGCTTGGCCGTCGCATCCTGCTGGCGCTGCGCTGCGCCGCCCTCGTGCTGCACGGCCTGCTGCCACTCGTGCGCCGTTTGGCCGATCGTCGGTCGCTGGGTGCGCGAGGCGTAGCGCACCTCGCCGGTGAACGCCACGCCGGGCAGGCTGGCCACGCCGACATTGAGCGGCACGCTCGGGCGCAGGATGAGCGTGCTGACTGTCAGGCCCGGCAGCTCGGCCAACACCTCCAGCCGTGCGGGCGGGATGAAGGCGACGCTGGCCACCGGAAGCGGCAGCGTGGCCTGCACCACCACATCGTTGCGCGGCGGCACGTAGTCCGCGCCGAAGATCAGATCGGCGGCGGTGGCGGCGGCGGCGGCGGCGGGTCGGTCGTACAGCAGGTCGACGTTCTGCCCAGAGTGCGCAGGCATCGTTCACCCCCGATCCTTCAGCCCAAGATGGCCGATACCATCCGGGCGTCCCCGCCCAAATAGAGGTTGGTGCTGGCGAGCTTCACATCGCCCGCGCCATCGGTGCCGCTGCAATCCAGATCGAGTGCCGTCACCTCACTGCCGTTGACCAGCCGCGCCCAGGTGGCGATGCCGGTGGCAGCGATCAGGCCGTCCTCCTGCTGGGTCAGCGTCAGGAGTCCGCCCGCAATCGTTCCTGCAGGTTTGGTGAGCGCGATCTCCACCAGCATCGCACTGGTGGGCGTCGCCGCCGGATTGGGTGGACGCGTGCCGCCGTAGATGCGCAGCCGCGCCGGGTTGGTTCCCGCATCGAGGAAGGACAGCGTGCCCGCCAGCCGTGCCTCGTTGTGTTCCTGCGTGATGGCGACGGTCATGGCATCGGCTCCGGCCTGAGGTTGTCCGCGATCACTGCGCGGTACATCTGTCGGTAGTCCGTGCAGATCACCGTGTAGCGCTGTTGAGGGTCGATGCGCTCGAATCGGTAGGTGCCGTCAGCCTGAGACCACGTGCTCGCCACCAGGACGTGGGTGTTTTCGCTGTAGAGCAGAACTTGGCGAACGAGGGGTTGGTCGGGCTGCCCCTTCTCCTTGACGGTGCCGGTGATCTGGCCGTTGCCGCCGAAATAGATGTCTCGGCGCGCGCTGGCCACAGCTCGAACCCGGGGCGGGTAGCTGCCTGGCTGGCTCCACAGTTCAGTGTTCGGGCTGTGCCAGCGGGCCAAGGCAGCGGAATGCACGCCGACCGGCGGTCCCGCGAGCGCGGCACGGCAGGCGGATTCGAGCGCGCGCACGTCGGCAAGACTTGCGACACCAGACCACAACCCGGCCGCGAAGAAGCGCTCGCTGCCGCCGATGTTGTATTCGTTGCCGTCGGCGTAGTAGCCGATGCCGCCCACGCTGTCTGCCACCCACGAGCGCGCGAAAGCCGCGCCCGCCCAGTCGTCGTTGATGTACACGCGGGCACTGGCCGGGCTGACGACCAGCGCCATGAACTTGGGCGCGCCCCACGCGGGCCCGCTGCCCACCTGACCGCCACTGCCATTGGCGTACTGGTAGATTGCGCCGTTGGACTCCTGATCCAAAAAGTAGCTATTGCTGTCGCCGAGGGTCTTGTAGAACACCAGCCCTCGGCTGACGTGCATCACGAAGCCCGCCAGCACGAAGTCGCCGGACAAGGACATCGGCGTGGCCAACGGCCAGGGCTTGTCCTGGCCGTACAACCCGTAGAGCGGAAATGGCGTGGCCACACCGCCCTGCACGGTGATGGCATTGCTGCCGACCTGATCCTGCAGTTGCCCGTTCGCGAAGTGCAGCGCATCCCACGCCGCGACCGGCGTCAACGACGCCACGCTGTCCCACCACGCCATGGCTTACCTCCACGGCCCGGTGATATCGAAGGCGATCTGCGCGCCCTCGGTTTCCGAGCTGTACTGAGTCCTGACCAGCAGGAACTTCTTGCCCGCCTGACCGACCACGTTATCGACGATGGTCTGATCGCTGTAGGGGAGGTACTGCGGCATCCACAGCATCCCCGGCATCAGGCCGCGCATATGCCCCGACTCCTCCCGCACGTAGGTCGGCAGCAGCCAGAGGCTGTAGTCCGGGCCATTGGGGAACGGCATCGGGCCACGGCCGCAGATCTGCTGGCCATTGTTGGTGTTCAGCGATGTGAGGCCAAAGCGCACTGGGTGGCCGAGTTGGGTGTGGCTGCGCAGCAGAACCTTGCCCGCGAAGTCGAGCGACGAGGCCATCCCGTATCCGTTGTATTGGCCTGGGTAGCTGAGGTAGTGGTTGTTGTTGCTCCAGTACAGATCGTCGGCGCACAGCACAGTGGCGTAGTTGTCACCCAGCTTAAAGCTTTCGATATCGCCAAAGCAGTAGCTGTTGCGCCCGTACCAGCCGTACCCGGCAGCGTTGGAGACGAACAGGAAGAACAACCGGTCGTCGCCTACAAGTACCCAGTTGCGGCCGCCGCCGCCGCTGTCGCCGTAAGTGTCATAGCCGGTCTGGCGCGCGTGATACCACTTGTGCCAGCCCCACTGGTTGGCCTGTACCTGCTTCCAGTTCTGCGTCGGGTTGTTCGGATCGAACGGAGCCTGCGCGCCGACGATGGTGTCGATGTCCGTCAGGTCTTCGACGATGCCGACGTTGGCCCATTTGGCCCACGTCGTCGTATAGCCCGGCGTCTTGAGGCTGTCGTCGATCAGCAGCAGGTTCTGCGGCGAGGCGGGATTCTTGCTGCGGTACGCCGCCTTGTTCGTGCTCGCGAACGCCTTCTCCCACCCCAGCGGCGCAACCTTGGCCGACAGGCTGGTGGCGCTGGTCGCGGGCGACACGGGCGTGCCGGTCACTGCGAAGGTGAACGTAGTTGCGGTGGTAGCGATGACCCGGAACTGCCCGTTGTACGCGGGCTGGTCGGCCCCGGCGATCTCGACTACCTGCTCGGGCCGGTAGGCGTGGCCCGCGCTGATGGTGGCGGTGGCCAAGCCATCAACACAGGTCAGCGTGTCGATGGCCTTGAGAGCGAAGCCGTTGACAAGGCAGGCGTCGAGCATCGTCACCAGATCGCCCCAGTTGTTGGCGATCTGGGGCGCGCCGGTCATGCCGCTGCTGAAGTATTTGACGGTCAGGTCGGTCATAGGAATTCCTGCGAGAAGGGTTCAAAGATCAGGGGCACCCACACCATCAGGGCGTGTCGACATCCCCGCGAATCAGCAACGTGAAGTGGTCGTCGGGCACGGACTCCGGTCCCTGCTGGACGGTGCGCACCACCCAGACCGGGAACTGGCTGCCGATGGTGTTGAAGCGCAGCACGTTGCCGGTGGCCCAGCCGTTGCCCCAGCCGAGCGCGGGCAGACGGAAGTACGGCACGCCGGTCGCCGGGTTGTTGGGGGCGCAGTCGGCGCTGGTATTGCCGGTAGCGATCACGCCCACGTTCTCGCCGATGACCTCGAACGAGGTGCTGTTGGTCATCCGCACCACCCAGCGCTCGGTGAGCGCCCCGCGATTGGTGACCATGATCGGGTACTGGGTGTGGTTAAAGGTGGCGGTGGCAGCGCTGCCAACGAGTTCATCCGACCAGCTGCCGTTCCAGGTGCTCTGATCGAACACGAGGTTCACGCGGGCGAACAGGTCACCGGCCACCAGCGCACTGGAGACAAAACTGCCGGAGACGGGATCGCCGGGACTGGCCAGCGGATAGGCGTGCGTCAGCGGGCGCGTGAAGCTGATCTCGCCGTTGATCTGCACGTCGCGCACCACGGCCATGTCCTCGATGCGGTGCTCGATGGTCACCGGCTGGCTGTAGCCAGTCACGTCGGTGAACGTGACGGTGCCTGCTTCCAGATCGGTAACGTAGCCTGTGTGGATCACCACGCCGTTGTGGCCGACCACACGCACGCGCGACAGACGCACGCGGGCACAGTCGATGGTCTGGCCGTTGCTGACCGAGGCAGTGATGCGACCGGTGTGGCCGACGACGGAGAAACCACCTGGACGGAAGATCGGCACACGCCCGTCGCTGGGAAGGCGTACCGGGTCGATGCCCAGCAACGCCGCATCCAGGGGCAGATAGCTGTAGGCCACGGCGCTGTAACGCAGGCTGGAGGCCGCGACCGGCTCTGGCCGGAAGATCTTGCCGTCTGGCCGCACGTTCTCGGCGTCGAACCACGGCTCGCTCTCGTTGCCCGCCGCCGTGACCACGGTGCCAAACCTCACTCGCACAAGGCCAGTGTCGTAATCGACGCTGCCGATGACGCCAGACGCGGTGATCGTGCCGTCGATGCCTGCCGTCACGGTCTGGGTTCCACCCTCCGCGCGGGCGAACTGGATGGAGAGCGATCCTGGGCGAAGTGGCGCAGCACCGCTGCGGAACACGTACTCGCTGGAGATGTTCTCGCCCACAGTGGTCACGCAACTGGCGCGCGTGATGCTGTTGGTCGCGCCCGCCGACCACGAGGTGAGGGTCACCGCGCCCGAGAGGTAGTTGATGCTGCCGCGCGTGACCCAGCCGCTGGGCGTGAATTCACGGAGCGTTCCCTGACCGTTGTCGCCCCAGGGCTGGCTGCCCGCAATGGCCAGCAATACCGTTCCGGTCACCACCTGCGCGTTGACGCCGGGCACCAGCCGAAACGACGGGCTGAACGCGAACGTCTCGCTGTGGTTGCTGGTCGAGCCCGCGCTGTTGTAGCGCAGCTTGACGTAGCCGGACTCGTCGTTCGGGTACATCGACGGCGCGTCCACGTAGCTGATGCCGCCGTAGTTGAGGCGAAACATCTGGCCCACGCCCGAGGCCCAACCAAGGCGCTGTTCGGTATACACCGGGCTTGGAATCTTGATCGTCACATCCGGCTGAAACTGCACCGCGCCCGTGGCGTAGTTGACGCTGCCGATGACTTGGCCTGCGCGCAGCACGTTGCCCGCCCCATCGTCGCGGGCGTACTGCGTGGGATCGACGAGATTCCACAGCCCCAGCCCCATCGCCTGAATCTGCTGCAGCGTATAGACCCCGAGTACGGCGGTGTCCGTCAGGGTGTTCCACTCGATCTCCAATGAACCCGGCTCGATGGAGCCAAGGGTTGCAGTCACGGGCACCTTGCCCTGGCCGTCCCGCGAGGGGTGCGCGAAGCTGTCTTCCTGCTTGGGGCCCGCAACGTAGTCCACCGTCAGCAGCGCGCCGACCGGCGGCAAGACGTTCGGTGCGAAGCTCAAGAGGTTTTGCGCGACGTTCAGGTTGCCGGTGGCAGCACCACTGAGCTCGCCAAACGTGGTGGCGGAAGCCGTGCGCGTGCCCGTGCCGCTCTCGTGTGGCCAGGTGATGGTGAGCGTGCCCGGCTGAACGCTTTTGCCTTCGGGCGGGGCAAGCTGCAGGGCCTGCGATGCCTTCAGAGCGGCGGTTGGCTGCTGCGTTTCCTGGGTCGGCACGTTCCACGTCAGGATCAGCGATGAGCCCACGTCGGGCAGTGCCCCCAAGGTCACGACGAAGGCGCCGGTGTTCTTGTTGAAAGTGCCCGCGCCGTAGCTGGCATCCAGCCCTTTGAGGGAGCCATTGCCGCCATCCGAAAGCACGTACCAACGGCCCTGCGCCATGTAGCTGATGGCAAGCGTGGCGGGTTGCGGCACCGGGTTCACGGAGCCGACGTAGGACTGGCTGCGCGATTCCGGCGTGACCGCGATCTCCGCGCTTTGCGGCGCGCGCTGCAGTTGTGCAGCAGGTGTGTAGGTGATGGCCTTGCTGTTGGACATCGAGCCGGAGTTCAGGCTCAGGATGCCGTTGGCGTAGTCGATGGTGCCCAGCGTGCCGCTGGCGGTCTTGAGCAGGCCCGCGTCGTCGAAGATCGTGACGCCGTCGGTGACGATGGACAGCGATCCGGGCAGGCAGCCGCCCGGCAGGTTGAATTTGATGCTGGTGTTCCAGGCATGGCTGGCCGTGTAGCTCACGGGTGCAGCGCCCGGTACCGGCAAACCTGCTGCGGCGTAGGGGGGCACGAAGGAGATCGGCGTCTCGGTCTGGGCGCTGGGCACGAGCTGCGTGTAGATGGACGCGCCCTTGATGGTGAAGTCGCCCACATTGGCAGCCTGCGTCAGTGGAACCACGCCGACGTAGGTGCCCGCGTCGGCCACCACCGTGTCGCGTACCTTGGTGCTGTTGGTTGCACGCGTGAAAGTTCGGCTGGCAGGCGAGCCCGTGAAATCAAAGCGCAGCGCGTCGCTGATGGCGACTGTGACGACCGCCGCCTTGTAGTCTTGGTCGGTGTTGTAAGTGAAACTGCGCTCGACCACCGACACGGCGGTGGCGCGGATGTACTGCTCCTTCTGCGTGGGCAGTCCTTCGTTCTCGATCAGGACGAGGGTCTGGCCGACGTTGGGCACGGCGTCGCTGAGGCGTTGGAAGAGCTGGATCACCCGCTGGCCAGCAATGTGGTTCTCGAACAGGTAGCCCGCCCACTCCGGCCCTTTGTTGAGGTAGGCCTCGATGCGGGTCTGCGCCTGCTCACGGGTGTCGAAGGTCTTGCGGGTGGAAAACAGCGTGACGCTGACGCGCTCGTCCTGCGGCGGCTCGGCCACGATGACGTTGGCCCCGAAGTAGGTGTCGGTGTCATCCGTGGCCACTTGCACGAAGCTCTTGCGCAGGTTGACACGGCCTCCGGCGCGATCCAGCTCGGAGATGTCGGGGAAGATGGCGTTCGATACGCCATCGGCAATCACGAGGCCCGTGGGCGCGCCGCCGCCTTCGGGCACGTCCGCCATCACGGCGGACTTGAGCAGCTTCACGTCGCCAGATTGGATGGGCATCAGGCAATCTCCAAGAATCGAAGGGTCAGTCGGTAGAAATCGGTGCTCGCGCGCGCCGGGAAACCCATCACCGGCTCGGCCTCAATGGCGGCGTCCTGGTGACGGAACGCAACCGTGAAGACCCGGCCATCGGTGACACTCAGTTCGAAGCGGCCCGTGGCTTCACTCACCGCCAGCGCAGCCCACGCACGCAGTTGCTCCACGGCGGCGCGCGTCACCCACGCCATGTCGGGCGCACCCACCAAGGTGATCGGGCGTCCTGCCTGCCGCGTCGCTGACTGAATCAGCAAGGCTCCGGTAATCAGGTAGGAAGTGCTGGCCACCGCAGGTGACCACGCGTGTTCGTCTGCCCACAGCAAGTCGTCGGGCAATGGCAAAGCCACCCCGGTGGCGAGGTTCTTCAGTTGCATCAGGGAATCTCAGACAGTGCGGGCGCGGGCGGCGTCTAGCAGTTGCAAGAGGCGCGCTTCATCGCGCGCATCGACGGTGGCGTTGACCTTCTGCTGTCCCGCAGACAGTTCCACGCGCACGGTGCGGGTGGGCGTGCTTTCGGACAACGACGGACGTGGCAGGCTGCGGCTTGCGGGCTGCACCAGACCGCCCGAGGCAAAGCCTTGGATGCCCGCCAGCGCACGCCCGGCCAGTGCCTGCGCCGGAGCGCTCAGGTTGTTGATGGCTTCGAAGAAGCCAGCGCCGTAGCGGGCGACGGCCTGCCGGTTCACGACGAACTCGCCCGGGGTGAGCATCGCAGGGACGGTGTCGGACTTGGCTAAACCCCCACGGGCAAAGAACTGACCGTCTAGAGACTCCATGTAGTCGATCAGGTCGCGTTCGAAGTCCTTGCCGTACATGATGACCGTTGACATGGCGTAGCGCCAACGCTGGCGGATGCCCTCGAGTTGGGCTTTTTCGTTGGCGGTCAGGGTCTTACGGTCGACCAGTTTCTCCAGATCCCGCCGATCGGTACGTGCCATCGGCATCCAGTAGGCAAAGGTCTTGTCCTTGGCGTCCAGGCTTCCGCTGTAGTTGATCTGTCCGAGTGCCTTGATGCCCAGTTCGATCATCTTCTCGGTTTCAACCACCTCGCGATTGCGCTTGGGTGGTTGCGGGCCGACCGCGCCGCCGCGTGCAAAACGAGCGACGGAATTGGAAACTTGCGCCAGGCGCGCCAAATTGCCCGCGCCGTACTTACGCACCGCCGCCTTGCGAAGCACAAAGGCGCCCGCCTCCAGGGTCCGTGGCACAGTGTCGTGGTGACCCGAGCCCGGCACATTCCCGCCAGCCATCCGGGGGAACGCAGGCGCTACCGCACCGCCACCAGAGAAGTTCAGCACCCGGCCGACCATGCCGCCGGTAGCGTTCTGCTCCACCTTTTTGACGTAGATGGTGTGCGTGCTGCTGGTATTGGCACCGTTGAGGCTCATGATTTCTGAACGGGCCGCATCGGCATTGGTGCTGACCTGGTGGCGCGACTCGGTCTGGATGCGATCAAGGGCTTTGATCATTCCGTCCACGTTGGTAATCGCGGCTTGGGCTTTTTCTGTTGCCACCTTGAGCTCGAACTGCGCGTTCTGATCGGCGTAGGTCTTGAGCTTGTCCAGTGCCTCCCGGGCCTTGGATACATCGGCATCGACCGGCAGCGTCTTGCCCTCTTTGAGCAGCTGCTCGTATTCCTTGAGTTTCTTTTCCGCCTCCTGCAGATCGGCCTGGATTTGCAGCAGGTATTCCTTCTCGGCCAGCGCCTTGTCCAGCTCAGCGATGGCCTGGTCGAAGCGCGTGGTGTCGGCATCGAGCGTGAGTTTCAGACCCTCTTGAAGCTGGGATGTGATCTGGTCGATCTGGGTTTGCGTCTGCTCCAGCGTCTGGCGGATCTGGTCTCGGGCCGTCAAGGCCGACTGGGCCGCCGTCTGGTGGGCTTTGGCCTCCGCATCCAGGGTCTGGTTGAGCAGTTCCTCGGACTCCCGGATGCGCTGGATAGCCTGGTTGACGCCATCTTTGCCCTGGGCAATCTGCGCGTCGGCCTCCCGGGTCTTTTGCGCCAACTGGGTACGGAGTTCATCGGCCTGACGCATCAGTGCATTGGCCTTCTCGTACTCCTGGTTGCGAAAGGCCTGGCGCGACTGTGCTTCGAGTTGTGTGACCTGCGATACCGCCTGTTCTGACTGTTTGCGAGCATCCTCGCCGCGCTTGGCCTCGCTGGTCTGGCTGCTGGCCACCTGTGCGGCCAAATCCATCGCTTTCTGCGCGAGCTGCCGCGCTTGCTCGAATTCACCATTGGCCAGCTGCTCACGGGCCTTGGTCTGGTACTCCGCGATCTGGCGTTTCCGGTCCTCCGTGGCCTCGTACTCCGTCATGCCCTGGCGCCGAATGTCGCGCACGCGCTCCTCCGTGGACATGGACAGCTGTCGCTTGGCCTCCTCGATGCGCTGGACTTCCGCCAGATGCCGGTTGGCCTCGGCGTTGAGGGCGTCGATGTGCTGGCGGTACTCAGAGAGCGCCTGGGTCAGCGTCTGGCGCTTGGTGGCCAGGATGTCGTTCTCGACACGCTGCACGTTGGCACGGCGATCTTCCTCGGTCTGGCCTTGCCGGGCGGCGGCGTCCTTGCGCGCCTGCGTTTCCTGATCGATCAGGCCAAGTGTCTCGGTCGTCGCCTGACGGCGCAGCGTGGTTTGCTGGGTGAGCGCCTCGGTGAGCAGTTGGGTGGACTGGGTGATTTGCGCCGCCTCGGACTGCTTGGAGAGCTCGAGGGCAGATTTTTCTTGGTCGTAGCGGGCTTTGACGGCCTGGATCTGTTGCTGAAGGTTGGCCTCCACGATGGAGGTAAGCCCTTTGTAGGCTTCGGCCATTTTGGCGGTGGCGTCGTTGACCTGCCCCTGCGCCTTACCGACCGCCTGTTCGACCTCGCCCAGCCGGGACTTGAGCTTCTCCAACGCAGCATGTACCGCCTCGATGCCACGTCCGACCGCTTCCTGAGTGCCTTGGCGCACGGCTTCGAGCCGCTTGGCGATTTCCTCGACAGCGGTGGCCGCCGTATTCATCGCACCCTTGGCAGCCTCCGTCCCCTTGCCCGCGTCGGCGTACATCTGCGCAAAGATCTGGTTCATCTCGGCGAGGCGCTGCTGGTGGCGCTGGGTGGCCTGGGCAATAGTGTCCGAAGTGAAGATGGCTGCGAAGGCTTCCCAGCGGTACTGAAGTTGCTCCACGCCCTTGACCAGCATTTCCACCATGAAAATGCCCGCCTTGCGCACGATCTCGAATTTCTCGGACAGCCAGGTACCGATTTCCCAACCCACGAGGAAAGCGCCCAGCACGGCAAACGCCGTCTTGAGCAAGCCCACGCTGGCCACAGCCGCCGACACCGACAGGTTGGCGGTTGCCCAGGCCGCCGATGTGGCGCTGGCGGCTGTCACTGCAGCCGCACCTGCCGTCTGCCAGGCCGTGATCAGGGCTGGGATCAGGCGGTAGATGAGCACGGCCAGACCCACCTCGGCGATGCGCTGCAGCCAATGCATCACCAACTCCAGGTTCTGCGATAGCCAGGTCAGCGCCTCGGCAAGCTTCTTCGTGAAGCCTGTCGATTCGTCCAGACGGCTGATCCACTGGCCGAAGGCATTGGACAAGCGCGTGAACGCCTGGCTCACGGTGGCGGGCAATTGGGCGTATTCAGCCGCCAGCTTGTCCTTTTGGCCCATCAACGCATTGACCACCACGTCGGCAGTGAGCCGACCCTCCTCAGCCAGCTTGCGCAGCCGTCCGATCGGCACATTCAGTCCGTCAGCCAAGGCTTGCGCCAGACGGGGGCTGTTCTCAACGACAGAATTGAACTCCTCACCGCGAAGCACTCCGGATGCCAGGGCCTGGCCAAACTGCAGCAGGGACGACTGCGCCTCGGTGGCCGAAGCGCCCGAGATGCGCAGTGCCTGCGAGATGCTCTCGGTAAGGGTGAGCGCGTCCTTTTGCTCACCGCCGAGCATCCGCACCGCCTGCTGTAGCTTTCCGTACAGCGTGGCGGTTTCCTGGATCGGAACGCCAATACGCTGGGCGATGTCGAAAAGCTCCTTCTGGGCAACGGCGTACTCGCGCTGGCCAGCGGTGGCGAGCTTAAGGCGAGCGGACATCATGTTCCAGGCGTCCGCGATCTGGACGATCTCCTGCACCTTGCCGCTGGCCCAGTTGATGGTCAGGAAGGCCAGCAGTTGCGTCTTGGCACGGTTGATCTGTTCGCCAAAAGCGGAGACCCCCGCATTGACCTCGGCCATTCCGGCAGATGCCTTCTGGCCGGCAGTCTTAGCGCTGCCCGAGAGTTCGCCCAGCGACTTCTCCGCCGAATCAACGGCGCGCTTGAGCCCCTCATCAACGCCTTCGAGGGCAACGAGGACAGAGATGCGATTGGCCATTGCTCAATCCACACGTCGTAGCTGTTTTTCGATGGCTGCTGCCAGTCGCGGAACACGTCCAGCGACCAGGCGCTCGACATTCAAGCGTTTTTTGAGCTGCACGCGTGGCACCAGCACTGCAATAGGAATGTCTGCCCCGCGCTTCAATTTCTTGATCCCCTCGGCCTTGCGGTATCGGCGCTTGAAGCCCCCCAACGGCCGGTCGTGTTCCTTGATGTTCTCAGCCATCAGCACGATGTTCCCCTTGGCGTTCTTGATGAAATAGGCGTTGCCGCCGCGCATCAGCTCGGCGATCTGGGCCTTGAAGCGTTTGCGGCCGACACGCCCGTGCAGCGGGATCAGCATCCGGCCGGAAATAGAGCCACCACGCTCGTGGATGCCCGACCACGGGATGCGCGAGCCGACGTAGAGCGCAGGCAGCCGGTTCTTGTCCTTGTCGAGCACCTTGGCAGTGAAGCCCTTGACGAAGGACTTCTTGGCCACCGTCATCTGGCCCGCGACGTGGCTGCGCACGTCCTGCTTGAGTTCGGCGGCCTCACTGGCGATGCCGCGCGCGACTACTTTCTGGACCTTCTCGCGGAACTCGCCGCCCCAGCGGCGCAACTGCGCCTGCGCGGCCTTGCTATCGATGCGAACCGAGATGCGCATGGTTTTGGAGCCTGTCGAGGGTCTGGTCGAGGTGACGCGAGTCGCCGCGTGCGCCGATGGCGATCAGCGAGAGCAGCCGCGCATCGCGTGCGGCGTCCTCCCGCGCGGTGGCGGCGGCGAAGCCACGCACCTGCGCCAAGGTGTAGTCGAGGATGTCCGGCAGCCGGTGGCCGTGGGCAATCAGGTGCTGGACGGTGTCGAACCAGCCGTGGCCGCTGTGGCCGCCACTGCGCTGGTCTGTGCGATCAGACCGCCCATTTCTCCGTTCAGGCGCGGCATCACCGTCCGGGTAAAAAAATCCGCGTTCACCTCGATCACCTTCGCTGCCAGCAGGATGGCCTGGTCGGCGGCCAACTCATCGACCCATGCGCGGGGCTTGCCGACGGCGATGGACACTGCCGTCAGCAGGTCGTCGCCGCGCTCGCCGAACAGTGCCAGCCAGTCGATGCCATCGCCGCCGATCTGCTGCATCACCGGGGTGATAGCGCGCAGGAAGGCGGGCATCTGGCCGACCTTGAGTGGCTTGATCGCCAGCGGCTCGCCATCGATGACCAGCTCCACCGCCTGCGGGATGAGGGTTTCCAGATCACTCATGGCAGTCCCCATCACAGTTGCACGATGCGGCCAAACTGGCCGAGCACCGCGTCGTAGGGCTTGGTGGTGTCGGCCAGGAGCGAGCCTTCCAGCTCGAATTTGTTGTACTCGTCCGAGATGAAGGAGATTTCCTTCAAGGGATCGAAGGCCACGCGGTACAGCTCGACCAGCACCTTGGCGTTGCCCTGCGCGGTGTTGATGCCTTCCAGGCGCAGGTAACGCTCGGGCAGCGCCTGCGTGAAGATGCCGATCTCGGTGGCGACGCCGTAGCTGTAGGCCGCCTTGAACGGTGCGGTAAAGCCGGTGGTATCCAGAAACTGGAGGGCACCGAAGTCGGTGTCGGCGGTGTAGTGCGTGCCTGCGGTCAGCGTCGCGGGCGTGCCTGCCGAATCGGTCACCACCAGTGCCGAGACCTTGGGGTGCGCGAGGAAGTAGCGGTCGCCGACCACCGGAGCCGCGCCGCCAATGGGTTCAGCCGTCACAGTGCCCGTGCTGCCGGTGACGTGGTTGCCGTACAGCGCCAGCGCGAGGTTTTCCTTGGTGAACTCCTCGATGGTGAGGTTCACAGTGGCCGATTTCTGCTTGACCATCCGGTGATCCAGCGAACGCTGACCGGTCTGGCTCTCGTAGTGCTCCAGCACGTCGGTCTTGAGGGAGAGCTTCAGCTCGGCGACGTTGCCGGGCGAGCGCACTTCGACGGGCAGGCCGTCGATGTCGCGCTTGCCGAGGAAGACGCGCCCTTGGAAACTGGCGTAGGTGCTCATTGCTTGGGTTCCTTGCGTTGGGTGGTGATGGGTCGGATGGGCTCAATGGGTGTGCCGTCGCCTTGCGGCTGGGGCTCGGGCTCGGGTACGCGCTGGCGGTCGTGGCGGGCGATGCCGTTGGCGATGAGCCAGTCGGCAGTGCTGCCATCCACATCGAGCCGTTCGCCCGCCTTGTGGGCCTGGCCCGCGTGGGTGTGCGGTTGGGTCAGAACGATGGAAGTCATGGATGTCATCCCTTGGTTGAAAGATCGGTGTCGAGCGTCCGGTAGGTGATCGCGTAGCGCGCGGGAATAGCGGCGGCCACCGCGTCGGCGTCCTCGACGTCCCACTCGCATTCCTGCTCGCGGATGCCAAGGCTCAAGCCGCCCAGATTCCGGTCGGCCAGCAGCGCGGCGTGGGCGGCGGTGATCAGCCGGTCGGCTTCGGTTTCCGGAATGGCGGGAGGTACCGCGCGGGCCAGCGCGACCAGGCGCACCGTGAGCTCGCGCGTGACACGGTCGTTGGCGCGCTCGGTGATCGATTCGGACTCGGGGAACACCACCAGCGCCGGGCATTGCTCCCGGCTGATGGCCACCGTGGGCGAGCGGTGCAAGGTCGCCCCAAGCGACTCCACCGGCGTGCGGACCGCCGCCATCACCGCGAGCAGGATCTGTTCGCGGATCGAGTTGCTGGACACGGCACTACACCCGGGTGAGCTGTGCGCGCATCTCCGAGCCGTCGCCCACGGCCCGGGTGCTACGCACCTGATAGATCACGCCATCGATCTCGACCGCCTCGCGTGGGGACAGCCCCACGAACACCGACGCCGGGTACGACATCTGATAGTCGGTGGTCGAGGCCAGCCCGTCGAATACGGAATCATCCGGTGCCGTGAAGCCGACCGCGTGCGTCTGCGACGGAGATCCACCGGCTGGCTGCCACCGGCAATCACGCAGCAGGCCCGCGTTCAAAGCGGCGGCATAAACCTGCTCGACGAGACCCATCATGCAGCCACCAGCTTCACGAGCACACCAGGGCGATGGCACATCGGCAGCGGGTTGGACTGCGTGTGCAGGTCGGTGCCCCGGTCAAACTTGCGCGGCTCCTGCTTGGCGTACAGCGATAGGCCGAGCGTATTCACCGTCTCGTTGAAGTCGGCTGGTGCAAAGTAGGTGCCGAAGGTGTCGATGGTGCCGGTCGGGAAGGCGTGGGCATCGCCTGCCTCGATGAAACGGCGCACGACAACGGTCTCGCCGATTCTCGCAACAGCTTTACCCCGGTACTCCTCGAAGGTAATGCCGCCATAGGTGAAGCCCTTGCGCACATCGTTGATCAAGATGGCACCGTTTTGCCAATTGGCATAGGCCGTTTTTACCGTCGGGTGGGCAATCAGCGCTGCAAAGAACTCCTGCGAGCACAGCACGTGGATTCCGGTTGAGAACTCACCACCGAGACCTTCTTCGATAGCTGCTGCCGTAGCGATACAGGCGCCTTTGACGTCACCTTTCTCGTTGGAAAACGGAAACTCGACAACGGTCTGATCGATCTCGAAGGCATCAAACAAATCCACCAACTCCGACCCATCGGCGTCGAGGATCACACCCTTGAGCGCCCCCATGCGCAGGTGCTCCAGCGTGATGGCGTGCTTGTTGCGCATGGTCTCCAAGTGACGTGCGACGACGTTGGCGATGGATTCGGTTTCCGTTTCCGAACCGAAGGCACGCAGACCTTGCACTTCTTCCGGCAGCACCACGTCGTCGTGTGGGATGTGCGGTACCACGAAGGAGCGCAGCTTGCGCTTGCCGCGTACGCCAACCGTACCAGGCGAACCCGGTGGCAAGGTGGGCAACAGGTTGAGTACACCGTTCATCTCCTCCACGATGATCTGGCGCTGACGCACTGGCTTGGGCGGCATCAGGTTCAGTTCTTCCAGTCGCCCATAGCGGTTGGGCAGGATGTTGATGGCGGCGGTGAGCGCTGCCATCGAGAACGCAGGATTGCTGAAAGGGTTGTTCATGATCAGGCTCCTTGACGGACGAGCACGCCCAGCGCCTTCAGTTGCGCGATGGCTGCGAGTTTTTCGGCGGTGGTGATGGCGTCGGGCCACGCGAGCGCATGGTGGGCGACGATGGCGTGGCGCGCGACGACGAGACCGTCGTCACGGTCGATCAAGGTGGCGTCGCAGGCCTGTAGCAGCACGCCAGCGGCGACCTGCGTGCCGTCTTCTGCGGACGGATCAAGCTGTTTGAACTTGGCCGTTGCGGTGACGATGCCGACCACCGTGCCCAGCGGCAGGTTCTGGCCCGAAGCGACCGTGACGCGGTCGCGCGAGTAAAGGTTTGGGGCTTCGTACTTGAGCAGGTCGCCCAGGTTCAGAGGTTCGGCGAGAGAGGGCATCTCAGATCTCCTTCTTGGTGGATTGCGCCGCGATCTGCTTGGCGGCGTCGATCAGCGGATTGCTGGCCACAGGGCGCGCGGCGTCGGGGGCGATGCGGCTGGTGATTTCGGGACTGGCTTCGGCCTGCGCCGCAAGCAGTTGGCTGCGCACCTTGGAGGGCGAGGACTGCGCTTCGAGAAAGCCCGCAATCAGGTCGGTTCGCCCGGCCAGCGTGCAGGTCTGGGCGATTTCGACGGCGTCGGCCACGCTCAGCGCGGTGGCGGTGGCGGACGGTTGAGGATGACTGCCAGCAGGATCAGCAAGAGGCCGATCAGAAGCAGCGGGGTCGGTTCGATCATTCATGAAAGACTCCATCTGGTGGTTGCGAAGAAAGCCCGCTTGGCTGGCCGTAGCCACCTGAGTCGGGAGTGGGGAAAGCGATTGCGTGAGTTGTGTAAGCGCGTCGTCAAGGCTGCCGACGGCGTCGGCCAAACCGGTGGCGACGGCGTCCGGGCCGAAGAACAGACCCGCTTCCGTGGCGCGCACGGCGTCCGCATCGAGGCCGCGATGGCGCGCGACCGTCTCGACGAACAGGTCATAGATGCGATCCACCTCGGCCTTGAGGACGGCGTGGGCTTCGTTGGAGATCGGTTCGTGCGGGTTGAGGTCGTTCTTGCGTTCGCCCGCGAACACGGCGGTGTAGCGAACGCCGTCATGAGCGTCCTTCACCGACTGATCGACGTGCATCGCGATGACGCCGATCGAGCCGACGCCGCCGGTGCGCGCGACAAACACGCGGGCGGCGGCGGACGCGAGCGCATAGGCTGCAGAGAACGCCATGTCGTTGGCCACAGCCCAGATGGGCTTCACTTCCGACGCCGCTCGGATACGGTCGGCCAGATCGAACACGCCGCCCGACTCGCCACCGGGCGAATCAATGTCGAGCAGGATCGCGGCGATTTCAGGGCTGGCCAGCGCCGCATCCAGTTGCGCGGCGATGCCGGTGTAGCTGGCGAGGCCCGACTCGGCTTCGATGCCCGAGGTTCGGCGCACCAGCGTGCCGTGGATCGGAATGACGGCGACCTTGCCGCTCGGAGGCCCAAGCGCGCGGGCCGCAGGCGTGTAGCCCACGGGCGCAGCGAGGTCGGCGAGGCCGACGCGTGCACCGAGCACGGAGAGGATGACGTCGAGTTTCGGGCGATGGATCGCCAGCGGCACGCCGAACAGGCGCGCCGCCAGATGGGGTAGCACGGTCATGGGAATCCTTGTGGAAGGCGGTCTGGCGGCCGGTCAGGAAGACGTTTGGCTGCCGGTGGCGTCAGGCACGCTGGCGCTGCGGTTGGGTTCCGCGCTGCCGCCGTCCTTCGACGTGTAGCGAGGGTCGGAATCGAAGATCAGGCCAAGGTCGTCGGCGCGCTGGTTGTCGGCGGCGATCTCCCGGTCGACGTCTTCGGCGTCGTAGCCGTTGGCCGAGATGGCTTCCGAGCGACTCATCAGGCCCGCGCGGATAGCCAGCAACATCGCCTTGAATTCCTTCTCGGGATCGACCCACTGCCAGCCCTGGGGAATCCACTTCACCGCGAGGTACTGGCGGCGACGGGCTGGCCCGCCACGATCGAAGCCCGGGGCATCCAGGGCCCCGGCGAGCACCGCCTGCTTCATCCAGGCCGCCCACACCGGACGGCACATCTGATGCACGAGCACCCCGTGCTGCACCATCTCGCAGCGACGCCGGAACTCCAGCATCCCGGCGCGGATGGACGAGTAGTTCACGCCGGTCAGATCACCGGTCAGCTGCTCGTAGGTGATGCCAATGGCGGCGGCAACCGCGCGGAACTGTGTGCGCAGGAATTCGGAGTACGAACCGCCAACGTCGGCAGGATCGGAGAACTTGATGTCCTCTCCGGGCTCCAGGATCTGCAGCGTGCCCGGCTCCAGTCCGGCAAGCGCAATACCGTCGGCGTCCGATGCGCCTTCGCCCATCAGGTTGTCCTCGGGGTTGGCGCGCGTGACGAAACCCGCGAACATCGCGGCGGTCTTCTTGCGCACCAGCTCAGCATCGTCGTACTGGTCAAGCTCGTTGAGCTTGACCAGGGCCCGCGACAGCCACGGCTCGCCCCGGATCTGGCCTGGGCGCAGTACGCGGAACAGGTGAATGATCTCCTTGGCATCGATGCGCACCGTGTCCATCCCGCCCTGGCCCGACATCGGGGCCAAACGCCCGTCCTCCGGGTGCGAGCGGTACAGATGGTAGGCCACGCGACGCCCCAGGCTGTCGAACTCGATGCCGGAGCGCACGACGTTGCCGGACGGCAGATCGGTGTTCAGGTTGATGGGCAGGTGCTCGGGCTCCAGCAACTGGAGCTGCAGGGGTACCGACAGGCCATCCTCCGGACGGCGTGGCCGCAGTCGGATCAGGCATTCGCCACCTTCGAGCATCGCCCGACACGCCAGGGCCTGCAGGCCATAGAAGTCGGTCTGTCCGGCCGCGTCGGCTTCCTCGACCCAATCGCGCCACAGTGCCTGCACCTCGGCCTTGAACCGTTCGTCGCCAGACAGGCTTTGCGGCTTGATGCCGGTGCCGACCGCATTGGCTACGAAGGCTTCGATACCGGCCTGCGCCCATGCATTGCGCCGAACAAGGTCCCGGCTCTTACCGCGCAGTTCGGCGTTGGTCGCCAGCATCGCGGCGACCGCGCCGGGGTTGCCGGGCATCCACGCCAGCGAGCGGCGGCCACGCCCCGCCGCCTCGTGGACGGGAGGCTGACCAAAAAGGCTACGGAGTTTGGAGTACCAGGCCATCAGAACCCCTTCGACGTCGTGACACGGATCTGGCGCGGTGCACCGGGCAGCAACCCGGTTTCAGCCGCCTGCTGCAGCAGTCCGCGCCTGACCTCGCGGATAGCGGCCATCAGTTCGTCAACCGAGCGGTACTCGACCGTCTTGTCGGCAAAGGTCACACGCCGTTCGCCCTTGGCGAGCGCGGATTCCAGGGCCTGGAGCTGGGTTTCTGTGTAGGCCATCAGCGGTACACCACGAGATTGATTTCGGAGGAGTCGTCGAACGACGTTGCTGTCGTCGCGCAAGAGATGTCGACGTACTGGGCCGTTTTCAGGTCGGAGCTGGCGCGAATGACAGCCACACGCTGCTGGCCGCTGTTGGTGCTGCTCCGCGCGAGCGCCGTCCAGCAGTAGTTCGCATCCGGCATCGCCGCTGCGAAATGCACGCGGTACCGGCCCGCCGCCGTGCGCACGACGCTGGCAACGTTGCGCGCGCTGCCGATCACGATCTGACCGCCCACGTAGCCAAAACTCACCCACACCCGAGCAAGTCCAGGGTGCGTGGCGTCGATCTTGGCCTTGACCTCGAAGCCGATGCGCGCAGCCAGGGCGGCGATGCTGGACGCGAGGCTCATCAGGCCAGCGCCCCGTCGAAGATCACGACGAAATCCGTGTCGGTGTTGCCAACATCGACGGCCGCAACCGCGCCAATGTTGGTGCGCGCCTGAAGTTGCTCGGCGACCGTCAGGGTCTGCGCCGCGTCGAAGCGCACACGCAGATTGACGGCGGCCAGGAGCGCGTCCAGACCCGTGCTGCCGTTCTGCAGGAGCTGCTGGATCTCGACCAAAGTGTCGTAAGCGGCGTCCGCGCCACCGAGGATGTCGGCCTTGAGCGCGTCGAGTAGCGACACGATCTTGTTCGACGAGTAGGTGGTGGAGGTGGCGATCTGGTTGTCGTCGATGGCGGTGGCGGAAAGCACCGCCGCCTTCAGCTCGTTGATCGCCGCGACCAGACTTGACTTGTCGGTGGTGGACAGGCTGGCGAGATTGCCTGCGGTCGCCCGGACGTCGTTGAACTCTTGGGCGACCCGGATGACCAGGCTCTCGATACGGGTGGCAAGACTCATGTGTTCTCCTTGGTTTGAAGGCGACGGCCATCAGCGAAGCCAACGGCTTCGGATGACGCGTCGACCGGTATTGCGGGTTCCAGAAGCAGCGAGGCCACCGCTGGGGGTGGCCTCGTTCAATTCGATGTCGTGGATGGGCGGTGGCTCATCCGGTGGGGGTGCTACCCCCAGTTGCCGCTCCAGTTCGCGCCAGTGGCGTTCCTCGAAGCGATCCAGTCCCGCGCTGGATGCGGCCGCGCGGGCGTAGACATAGCAGTCCAGGGCCTCGTTGCGCTCTCGCATCTTTTGCCACTCGCGCACCGGGAAGCCGTTGCGGTCGCGGCGGGTGATCAATTGCTCCGCGCAGAGCTGCTGGATGAACTCGGCGTCGATCTTCGGCAGATGGACGAACCCGGCAGGAAACTCCGGGGTCAAGCCGTCCTCGCCGACGTCCGCGCCCTTGCGCAGGTTGTTGTAGAACTCCAGCTTGGCGATGCCGCCCGCCACCGTGAACACCTTGATGCCCCGGCGCAGCTTCTTGCCGCCCTGCGAGACATCGATGGCCGTGGGCGTGCCGATCAGGGCCGCGCCGCGCGGCACGCCCTTGACCGCCATCACGCGCGCATCGTGGCAGGCACGCACGAAGGCGTAGGCTTCCTGCGTGGCAAAACCGGTGTCCAGCGCGAAGCGCGCCAGCGGCATTGCCGCGCCCGATGCGTGCGTCCACTGCTCGGCCAGCATCGCGGCCAGGGCTTTCCACACCGCGTCGCGGGCGGTGTCACCCATCAGCACGCGATGCTCGACCAGCCACGATTCCTTGCCGCGCCCGAAGGCCCAGACCGAGGCCTCGATGCGATCCTTCTGCACGTCCGCGCCGCCAACCAGCAGCAGACCGCCTTGCGGCACGCTGCCGATGCGGTACTCCTCGCGGCGCTCGACCAGACGTTGCCAGTCGGGCGCTTCGCCTTCCTCGACCCAGGTTTCGCCCAGCTCGGTGTTCTTGAAGGTCTTGATCGCGGCGGCCGATCCCGACTCCTTGTTGACGGCGGCTTCCCACGCGGCAGCGATGTCACGCCAGGAGCGCCAGCCCACCGGGCTGTACAGCGACGACAGGTGAAAGCCTGCCGTCTTGCCCTGTGCCATCGAACGCCATTCGCCACGCTCCAGCATCCACGTCTTGTGGTGCTCGGAAATCGCGGTGTCGCAGGACTCGCAGATGTATGCGGCGGTTTCCGGTTGCCCCTTATCCCAGCGCAGTTGCTCGAAGCGCAACCACTGCGGGTGGTTGCAGTGTGGGCACGGCACGAAGTAGCGGCGTTGGTCGCTGGCCTCGTATTCGCGTTCGATGGCCGAGGCCCCCGAGATCGTCGGCGTCGACACGATAAAGATCTTGCGCCGGGCAAAGGTGCGCGTGCGCGCCTCGGCCAGCGAGATCGCATCGCCTTCACCCTCGACGTCCAGCGGATACCCGTCAACCTCGTCAAGGAACAGGTAGCGCACCGGCATCGAGCGCAAGCCTACCGCGCTGTTCGCGCCGGTCATCACCAGCACGCCACCCCGGAACTCCTTGGCCAGAATCGTGTTGCCCGAATCCCGGCTGCGCGCGGGTGCGATCAGTTCCGCCAGCGCCGCAGACTCCTCGATCAGCGGGTCGATCCGCTGCTTGGAGTTGCGCTTGGCCATCTCCACCGTCGGCCAGACCGCCATCATCGGTCCCGGCGCGTGGTGAATGACGTAGCCGATCCAGTTCGACCCCATCTCGGTCGCACCGAGCTGCGCTGCCTTCATGAACACCACACGCTCGACCGACGAGGTCGGCGACAGGCAATCCATGATCGCCTTCAGGTAGGGCGTGCGGCTGGTGCGCCAGCGCCCCGGCTCGGCAGACGCCTTGCTGGAGAGCATCCTGTGGCGATCTGACCATTCCGATACCGTGAGCAGCGGGTCGGGAGTGAGCCCATCGCGCCACGCCCGTTCGATTTCCTGCGCGCCTTCGTAGTCCATCGTCATCAATCAACGCGCGGACGCAACTCGCCCAACTCAATCAAGTGCTCGCGCACGGCAGATTCGAGCGCCACGTGCATCTGGTGCGCGTCGATGCCGAGCGTGGACGCCATCTGGCCGGAGACGCGCGCAGGCCAGTTCAACCACGCATCACGCTCGATGCGCGCGAGCTTGAAAACGTGTGCCACGGCCTGCGCCCGATCCACCAGTTCCTTCTTGCGGTGCGCCAGCTCCAGGTTGTTGAGCTTGGCTTTGAGCACCTCGTTGACCGTGCGCGCTTGCAAGAGCGAGGTGCCACTGGCCGACATCGGCGCTGTGCTGGCGTCGACGGCATCGCGCTGCGTTGCTGCTTCGTCCGTCGCGGCCACGCGCCGCGCTTTCGCAGTGCTGACCTTCTCTGGCGCAGCGGCGCTGCGCGGCTGCAATGTGTTTTGTGCCCACTGGGCGTCCGCCGTGTCCGGATCAATCGTGCCGTCAGGCAGCGGTGTGATCCGCCCGGTGTCGATGGCCTTTTTCACGGCCACGTGCGACACGCCACGGTGGCGCGCGTAGGCGCGAATCGAGAGTCCCATCGTCACCTTCACTCATTTGTTCGTCATGTCGGCAGATTGAGCTTGGCTTCCATCGGGAACAGCGCGTTCATCACGTCACGCCAACCAACCCCGAAAGGAAAACGCCATGAGCCAGATCGACACCATCCTCACCCTCATCGCCCAGAAGCATCTCGGCATCGAAACCCTGCAAACCCGCAACGCCGACAGCCTCGACTTCCACGACACGGCGGTTTGGTGCCTCAAGGACGCGTTGGAAGCGGCCTTCAAGGCGGGCGTCGAATTTGGCGTATCGAGCCCGAAGGCCTCGGACGCAGAAATCGCCAAGGACTGATTGGAAACCGACGAAGCCAAGCAGAAAGCGCTTGGCTTCAGTCCCAGACAGCGCGTTCATCACATCGTCATCCACCCCCCGAAGGAGCAGCCCATGACCACCACCAACCTGACCCCGGCCCAACACGCCATCCTGGCAAAAGCCATCAACACCAGCGCAGGCAAGATCGACTGGTTCCCCGACAACATCAAAGGCGGCGCGCGCAAGAAGGTGCTCGACGGGTTGTTCAACCGTGCCCTGATCACCACCGACGGCACTGACTGGTTCGTCGCCGCCGAGGGCTACGACGCCCTGGGTATGCCGCGCCCCGGCGTAAACAGGAACAGCATCGGTCCGTTCGAAGCCCATCTCGACCAGATCATCGCCAACGCTGAAGGCGCGCAAGCCGCCGCGAGTGATCCCGAACTGGAAGCCGCCGTAACCGCCGCCGAAGCAACGTGGGCCAAGCCGCGCACCCGCGACAACAGCAAGCAAGCCGAAGTGATCCGGATGCTGCAACGCCCCGAAGGCGCAACCATCGGCCAGATCTGCACCGCCACCGGTTGGCAGGCACACACGGTGCGCGGCACCTTTGCCGGGGCCTTCAAGAAGAAGCTGGGCCTGACCATCGTGTCGGACAAGCCGCAGGGCGGCGAGCGGGTCTACCGCATCGCCTGATCAGAATGATCGAAAAAGAGGCCAAGCGGCGCTTGGCTTCTCAATCGAACAGCGCGTTACTACGGGTGTCGCAACGATCAACCCGAAGGAGCCAGAAATGAACACCACCACGCAGATCCCCGCCACCCAGAACGAAGCCTGGGGCTTTTGGGGCACGATGAACGAACACGCCAGCGCCGCATGGCCCCTGGCGATGACCGCCATCTCGGACGCCACCAGCCAGCCCCTCGAATCGGTTCAGGTCTTCCTCGACAGCCGCCACGGACGCCATTTTGCAGACGACGTCCAGAACGGGCTCTATCAGGGCCAGCCCCTGGCGGGCGCGATCAACGCCGCCACCCAACGCTGGATGGGCTGGACGATTGGCCGCCAGACCAGCAAGCAATACGGCATCCCGCGCGGCCTGCCTTACCTGACGGGCTTTGTGATTCACTGCGAGATCGTCGACGAGTCGCTCGCCGCCTGATCAAGCAACGCGCCATCCGCCTCGCGGGTAGCCTGCTTCCCGGTGAAATCTTCCCACCGACGCACGATCACATCAACGTACTTCGGATCGAGTTCGATCAGCCGCGCGATGCGGCCTGACTTTTCCGCCGCGATCAGCGTCGTGCCAGAGCCACCGAAGGGATCGAGCACCACGTTGCCGGGGCGGCTCGAATTGCGGATCGCGCGCTCGACCAGCTCGACCGGTTTCATCGTCGGGTGCAGGTCGTTCTTCTGCGGCTTCTTGATGTTCCAGACGTCGCCCTGGTCGCGGTCACCACACCAGTGGCGTGTCGCCCCCTCGGGCCATCCATAGAGGATCGGCTCGTACTGGCGCTGGTAGTCGGCACGACCCAGCGTGAAGGTGTTCTTGGCCCAGATGATGAAAGTCGACCATTTGCCACCGGCGGCGCGGAAGGCAGCCTGCAGCACATCCAGCTCGCTGGAGGACATCGCCACGTAAATGCCGCCCCGGCAATGCGCCACTGTGGGCGTCAGCGCTGCCAGCAGGAAGTCGTAGAAGCCATCCCCCAGGTTGTCGTTCAGGATCGCGCGATCCTTACCGCGCATCTTGTCCTTGGCGCTGTTGGCGTAGTTCACGTTGTACGGCGGGTCGGTGAAGACCATATCCGCCAACGCGCCTTGCATCAGGCGGTCGTAGCTCTCGGCCACGGTTGAGTCGCCGCAAAGCAGCCGGTGCTGGCCCATGATCCAGACATCGCCCGGACGCGAGATGGGCGTCTCGCTGACTTCGGGCACCGCATCCTCAGCGGTCTGCCCCTCGTTGTCCGGCTCGTCACCCGCGATCAGTTCGGCCAGTGCGTCGGCGTCGAACCCGGTGATGTCCAGATCGAAACCATCGAGCTGCAAGGCTTCGAGTTCGATCCGCAGCATCGTGTCGTCCCAGCCCGCGTTCTCGGCGATGCGGTTGTCTGCAATGACTAGGGCCCGGCGCTGCGTCGGGCTCAGATGATCCAGTACGACGACCGGCACCCGCTCCAGACCCAGCTTCTGGGCGGCGGCGAGCCGTCCGTGGCCAGCGACGATGATGCCGTCACTGCCCGCCAGGATCGGATTGGTGAATCCAAACTCCGCGATGCTGGCAGCGATCTGCGCCACCTGCTCCTCGGAATGGGTGCGCGCGTTGCGGGCGTAGGGCAGCAACTTGCCGGTGGGCCACTGTTCGATCTTGTCGGCCAGCCAGTTCATGCCATCACCTCGGCATCCAGGGTGGTGGCGCGCTCAGCAGCCACCTGCCCGAAGGACTGGCCGGTGGCGATCAAGGTGACCGGCACGCCGGGGTGGTTCTGCTGGAAGCGTTTGATGGCGACGTCCACGTACTCCGGAGCGATTTCAACGCTTCGGCAGATGCGGCCTGTGCGCTCGGCGGCCAGCATCGTCGTGCCGCTGCCGCCGAAGGGCTCGAACACGACATCGCCCGCATCCGTGTAGGCCTCGATCACGAACTCCGGCAGCGCCACCGGGAACACGGCTGGGTGGTCGATGTCCTGGCCGATCTTGCCCTTGTGGCGCATCACGCGGATCACCGAGTCGGGGATGCGGGTGTCTTGCGTGGGCAGCCCCTTGTGCGTCCAGCCGCCCACCTCGCCATCCTTGCCGCGCATCGCGGTGGACGACCCGTCGGCGCGCAGGTGGGATTCCTGGCCGGCGTGCTTGCAGGGGACGATCTTGTTCGGCTTGCGGCTCTCCCGGTTGAAGTGGAAGACGAACTCGAAGCTCGGCGCGAAGCGGCCTGCCCAATCGCCGGGCATCCCCGGCCCCTGATCCCAGACGTACCATGCAAAGCGCCGCCAGCCCTGCTGGCGCATCCAGGATAGCCAAGCGTCCCAGTACGGGATCACTTCGTTATCGCGGTGGATCAGACCCAGGTTGACCAGCACCTGACCGTCGCCTGCCATCGGCAGGTGCGCGAACACGCCGCGCATCAGGCCGTCCCAATCGGAGATGCCACCTGAGGTGTAGTCGCGCTGGTTGCCGTAGGGTGGCGAGGTGAAGCACAGGCGAGAGACTTCACCCTGCATCAGCGAAGCGACCACGTCCCGGTCGGTGGCGTCGCCACAGATCAGGCGGTGCGCGCCGATGGCCCAGACATCGCCGGGGCGAGACACCGCCACGACGGGTGCTTCCGGCACGTCGTCTGCGGCATCCGGTTCCTCGGTGTCCGGCTCTGCGTCGGCATCGGCATCGGCATCGGCGTCGGCGTCGGTCACGTCACCGGTGAGCAGTGCCTCGATCTCGGCATCCTCGCAACCGGTCAGAGCGAGGTCGTATCCGGCCTCGGACAGATCGGCCAGTTCCAGGGCCAGCATCTCCTCGTCCCAGCCCGCATCCAGTGCCAGCCGGTTGTCGGCGATCACCAGTGCCCGCTTCTGCGCGACGGTCAGATGGGCCAGTTCAATCACCGGCACCTGATCCAGCCCGAGCTTGCGCGCAGCGGCCAGACGCCCGTGCCCGGCGATGATGCCGTTGTCGCCATCGACCAGGATCGGGTTCGTCCAGCCGTACTCGACGATGCTGGCCGCGATCTTGGCGATCTGGCTCTCGGCGTGCGTGCGCGGATTGCGGGCGTAGGGAATCAGCGCCTCGACCTTGCGGTACTCGACGTTGAGCGTGTTCAAAGTGGAAGTCCCAAAAGCAAAACCCGCCGAGCGTTGCCGCCGGGCGGGTTGGGTGAATAAAGATTCTGGTGGCGTGGTAACTGCGCCTGGGGGTGGTAACCGGGGCCGGTAACCTGGCCGACTGGTAACCTTGCCCGCGCCCTGACGCTAAAAAAGCGTCGCGCTCGCGCCCCCCGCATTGCGATTTGGGAAGGAAGGACCCCTTTTGCCTGGGCCTATTGCCAAGCGCTCGGCCTCAACCGTCACCGCTGTCCAGAAGATAGCCGAAATACTACCCCCGACCGGGCTGTTTTGTTGCAGAACTGCCGGGCCTCGAAACGGACAAGCAAGGCAAAGCAGGGACAAGCGCGGCAAGCATTACCCTAAATTGCCCACGTTTTTGGAAGGCAACCGCACGCCTTCGCTGTTGAGGTTCGCCGCCACGATCTCCATTGCCCTCTGCCAACGCCGCCACGCCGTCGTCCGGTCGCAGGCAAAGCGAATCGTGATGTCCCTCCAGCCGTAGCGCTTGGCCCGCATCCACACGAGGTGGCGCTGCTCGACCTCGAGCCACTGCACCCAGCGCATCGTCTCCAGCATCCGGTCGATGGCCTCGGGGCTTGGTGGGAAGGGTCTGTACACCTTCTCGTCGGCAGCAAAGGCTTCCCACTCCTTGCGAACGAAGGCGGGCCAGCAATTGAAGTAGCCCTGCACACGTACAGGGGGCAGGCGTCGTCCGGTGGTGGCGGCCTCTTCGAAGCGTGCTGCCACGTCGTCGGTTGTCCACTCAGCCATGACGCGTCCCTCCCAGCCCGTACAGGCGTTCACCAATGCGTCGCACGATCTCGCGCTCGATGAAGTCCAGACGGTCGTCGGAGGCGTTGACCACCAGGATGTGCTGGTCACGCCAGCCACGTTCCTTGATGGCGTCCAGATCCGTGGCTTGCGGCTGCAGCCGACCAAGGGGGCAGCGGTATTGGGGTGTCGGCACCTTCACGTCACACCTCCTGCGTCTCGATGGCCCAATGCAGCAGGGCCAGCGCGTCGGCCTCGTTGTCATCGACTGGGGTGTGACCACGTTCGCGGACGGACGTGATCATTTCGTCCTTGCCCGCATTGCCTTTGCCGGTCGCGTGCTTCTTGATCGTGCCGATCGGAACGCCCTGGTACGGAATGTTGTGATGCTCACACCACGCGGTCAGGTGCCCCATGAAGCCGCCGTAGGCGTGCGCCGCATCAACGCCCGCGTGCCGCCGAACTTCCTCGAAGAACACCGCGTTGATGTGATTGCTGGCCGAGAGGAGTTCGTTGAGCCAGCGCTTGAATCGAAGGAATCGCATTCCGCCGCCTTCGAATCGCTGCGGCTTAAAGTGCTCCGTGCCGCTGGTGATGGTGCCGTCCAGGTGCTGCAGAGCCCACCCGGTGTGTGTGCCCAGATCAAGGGCCAGGATTGTCGTGTTCATCGTCTTTACTCCGTGTTGGGTGGGCGAGTGACGGATGCGACGGGTTGTCAGGACAACGTCCTTTACGTGCGCGCACGTGTAGAGCGTCAATCAGGAAACCCGTCAAATCCGTCACTCGCCCGGATTGGTCAGTCATCGCGGTAGGGGTAGGCGTTGCTGTACGGCTTGGGCCTGAGGGCGATGCCCGCGATGGCGCGAGCCCCTCCGGTCAGCCGACACTTCTCGAACTTGCGAGTCGCCATCAGCTCCGAGAACCGCTTGACCGAACCCACGTACTCGCCCGCTCGCTCGGCCCATTCGCGCCAGTCGGCGAACAGTTCGGAGACGCCTTCGCGGTGGGACTTGGCCAGCAGACAGCGTTCTTCGATCCACTGCCCGAGCGCATCCTCGGCCTCGAAATACTCCTCGGTCGCCGACACCACGCTGGCGGGCGGCTTCAAGCCCTGGCGCTGCCAGCGGCTGCAGCCCTCGACGGCCCACGCCAAAATCCCATCGCGCTCCTTGAGCAACTTCTCGGTCAGCCTGCCGTCGCGGCGCTCGGGCGGGATCGTCACCGTGAACGGGATCAGGTGCAGTCGGCGCTTCATGGCCTCGTCGACATTGCGGATCGACGGCTTGTGATTGCCCGCGATCACCAACTTGAACTGCGGCAGGTACTCGAAGAAGTCCTGGCGCATAAAGCGCGCGGACACCTTGTCGCCACCGGTGATGGCCTTGACCTTGGACTCGTTCCAGCGCCGCCCTTGCTCGGTTTCGATGGATGACACGAAGCGTGCGCCGCGCAGCCCTGCGAGATCGGTGGGGTGCCGGTCGTTTCGCGCCTCCATGAACGTGTCCATCGGCGCGTTGGCCGCGTAGTCGCCCAGGATGGTGGTCAGCACGTTGACGAACACCGACTTGCCGTTCGCGCCCGTGCCGTACAAGAAGAACAGCGCGTGTTCGCTGGTGACGCCCGTCAGGCAGTAGCCAACCATCAGCTGCAGGTAGGCCATCAGATCGGCGTCGCCACCGGTGACATCCGTGAGGAAGGCTCGCCACGTCGGGCAAGCGCTGTCCGGATTGCCCTGCGGAGTAGCCGTGGTCACCTTGGTCATTCGGTCGTCCCGCCGGTGCGGGCGCATCCGGCCGGTGCGTAGATCGACCACGCCACCGGGGGTGTTCAGCGCCCAGACATCGGCGTCCCATTCCTCGGCGGTGGATGCGTGCTTCGGGTCAGAGCGCGCGATCTTTTCAACCGACGAAATCGTGGCGGAACTGGCCAGCTTGCCCTTGAGCCTCGGCGTGTCCGCTTTCAGCGAGGCGTTGCGGCAGATGCCCCTGGAAAGATGCGACACGTAGAGCACCTGATCGGGATTCCAGCGCACACCCGTCCAGACCAGCCACTTGCCCCACAGGGCACAGTAGCGCCAGTCTTCGCCATAGCGGCGGGTGAAAGCGCTGGACAGGCCATCCTCGGTCGTCCAATCAATGCCCGTCAGCAAGTCTGGCGAAGGCGCTTCCTCCACCGAGCGCATCACCGGCATCCGCTCGCCGACGGCCAGAAAGCCACCGACATCGAAACCTTCGGGAATGGCATCTGCAGCGTCCCACCCCTCCGGCTTGTCGTCGGGTGGCATGAGGATGGCGACCGAGGTCGCGCCTGCCTGCAAGATCGCCTGCGACGCGCGGTCGGCGTAGTCCCACCCTGGCGCATCGCGGTCGGGCCAGATCAGCACCGTCTTGCCAGCCAGTGGCGACCAGTCGGTCTTGTCGACCGGGGCATTGGCACCGTGCATGGCGGTGGTGGCCACCACGCCGCTGGCGATCAAGGCCTGCGCGCACTTCTCGCCCTCGACCAGGACGACGTGGCTGGCCGCAGCGACGCCCGGCTGGTTGAACAGCGGGCGCGGCTCAGGCGGGGCCATCTTGCGGCGCTTCGCGTCCCACGGTCGGAATTCCTTCTTGCCTCCCGGTGGGTCATAGCGGTAGACGACGGCGATCAGCTTGCCACCGGCATCGAAGTAGTCCCACTTCGCCGTAGCCGGGCCGAGGTCGTCGACAGGCGCTTCCTTCTTCGCCTTGCGCACTGGCACCGACCGCGACCGCCCGAGCAGATCGGCAGCTTCATCCAGCACGCGAGGGAAATCGGTGTGGACGTTCGCACCGAGATAGGCCGCGATCAGGGCGAAGATGTCGCCGCCATCGCCGGTGGCACGATCCGTCCACAGACCGGCCTTCTCACCTTCCAGCACCACCTCGAGGCTGTCACCTGGACTGCCGAGGATGTCGCCGATCAGGAACTTGCCACGGCGCTTCTTGCCAGCCGGAAACATCGTGGTCAGCACCGACTCCAGACGCGCAAGCAAGTCGGCGCGAATCTCGTCTCGTTCAGATTCCCTGTTGTGCTCCGCAGGTTGGGTGGTGTCGTTGAAGTCGATCATTCGGCTCCCTCGACAGGTGCGTCCGCATCATGGGAATCACGGCCCTGAACGGCGGTGGTACGCGTGGCCCACGCAGAGAGTTCGGACAGCCGGTAGCGCACCAGACCACCCATCAGGTAGTGCGGAATCCGGTACTTGGTGCGCATCGCGTGGTCGGCGAACCAGTAGTACGGCAGGCGCAACGCGGCGGCCGCCTGCTTGGCATCGATCATCGGCTCGATGCCGGTGGCCGGGGTGTTGTTGTCGGTCATGCTTGTGTTCTCCAGCAGCGGTCTTGCCACGCGCACATCCGGCACTCGAAGTGGGTCGGGTCATTGAAGGCGCGCGGCAGGAGATCTCCCGCTTCGGTCGCCGTGATGACCTTCACCGCCCGATCAGACATTCGCTGGGCCAGGGCTGCGTCAAAGGGCACGGCCTCGGTGTAGATCTCCATCGTGTCGGCGTTGAGCGCCGTGAAGATCGCCGGGTGCTCGTGCAGTTCGAGATAGGCTTGGTAGATCGCCACTTGCGCGGCGTATACGGGCTTGGCCACGGCGAGCCGGTTCTTCTCCAGCTCGCGCCAGGACTTCATGCCGAGGCACTTGTTTTCCCAGAGCGCCGGGTAGGCAAAGCCCTCCGGGCCATCGACGATGACGCCGTCGATGTGGCCCTGCAGACGGCCATCAGCCACGGAGAAGCCAAACTGCTCGCCATCGGCCCTGCGGGTACGCAAGTCGAAACCGGCGTCGCGCAGCCACGCGACCATGCAGTCCTCCATGACGTGGCCGCGCTCGAAGATGCGCAGCATCCGGCCCGGGGTGTCCCGGCCGTGATCGACGGGAGCCTTGGCGTACTCAAACTGCAGCGCACGCTCGCAGGCAGCGCCCAACCGCGAGGCACCAAGGTACTGGCGCTCGGACTGCTGGGCTCGCGCCCGCTGCATCCCGGCGTCGACCAGCGCAGTGATCTGGCCCGAGATGCTCGAAGTGGAGTTGAAGTCCATCATGGCTTCTTCCCCTTCGGTTCTTCCCAAGGCAGGTCGTCCTCCAGATCCGCGAACGGATTGGCTGCACTCGGTGTCATGGGGTCGGGCGTCGGCGTCATGCCGCGCACGGGCGGGTACTTGCTCGCCTCGTGGTGCTCAACCATCGCCTTGGTGTAGCACGTGACGATGGCGTCGATCACCTGCAGCGCCTCGGCTTCTGAGTAGTTGCCCAGCGGTTTGGTGAAGCCGATCTCTCCTGCCGCCTCGCCGAAGGACTTGAGGCACTTGCGCATTGCGGCCAGCTCGATATCAGAGGGATCGATCATGGCGACCCCCTTGATGTCGCTGCGACCATCCTTGGCGCGCAGCCAGTTGCCGTACATCGCGTGGAACGCGGATTGGCAGCGCTGCGAGCAGAACACCCAGTCGATGGGGTAGCGCCGGGGATCGCCGACACCGTGTCGGTTGTCGGTGTGACCGAATCCCCGGGCCTGTCGTTTGCAGACCCAGCATTTCACGCCCCCTCCTCAAAGTCTTCGGCCAGCAGCGCCAGCTGCAGCGCGCCGCCAGCGAAGGCCGCTTCACAGCGGCGGTCGAAGTCGCGGTAGCAGGTCGAGCTGCGCGCAATGGCGGTGACCGCGTGAATCTGCGTTTCCAGACGGGCGAGGCCCTGATCGGACAGCCACTGGTGGTGCTTCTGCGAGATGCCCTTGCGGGCGCGAATCTCGTCGATCAGCGTGGCGGGCAGCACCGGGCCGTAGACCCAGCGCTGCGTGATCTGACCGACAACGTGGGGCGGGTTCTGGTCGTGGCCCTGGTACTTCCAGCCGAACAGCCGGTAGAGGGCGCGGTAGTAGTCCGGGTGGAAGCGGCGCTCCCACGAAGAGCACGACTGGCGCAGCAGCTTGGAGATCAGTTCCTGCAGCGCGTCAGGCGCGCGGTGGTACTGGTAGCCCGTCGCCTCGTCGATCAGCGCGACCTCGCCGGTGGTGGCCAGCGCGCGCATGATCTTCATGCAATTGGGCACGATGCCCTGGCGGGCCTTGTGCAGCGTGCCGTTGATGGCCGCGCTGACCACCGCCGACGCGACGTCGGCAATGATCCCGGCCGGGAAGAACTGCGCCTGCCGACCTGACGGCAACAGAATCGGCTCACGAGTTTTCTCCAATGCCGACAAGGAGTTAGGAGCGAAGTCGGCAAGAAACCGGGCAAATCGGCCACCCTTGTGCGTTTCGTGGAAGCCCAGCAGCTTGGCCAGTTGACGACGAACGTAGCCACGCTCGCCGCCCTTGAGGACGACGGCCTCGCATTGCAGATCGCCGAAGCGCACGACGCCGTAGTGACTGGCAGTGAGGACGGATGCATTCATAGCCGTCTCCTCACTGAGCCCAGGACGGTTTGCCCGTCACTGGTGCGCGTTGCGGGGTGGGCGCGGAATAGGCCGGGGCCGCCTGCGCGGGAGCGCCGGAGTTGCCACCGCCCGGACTGCCCTTCGGCGGCACACCTTTCAACTTGGCGTAGTCGGGGTGGTCGGGCTCGACTGCCAGCTTCACCACGTTGCGGTCTTGACCCTTGGCGTCCTTCTCGATGTCGACGCGCGCCAAGAACTCCAGACCGTCCAGTTCGGCGAAGCCATTGATGCGGCGCGCGGCGGCGGCCTGTGGGCTGTTGTCTTGCGGGTGGACGTTGCGGGCGCTGTTGAGCGCGGCCCGGATGAAGCTGCGCCCCATCTGGCCCCAGGTCGGGCCTTTCTTGGAGAGCAGGCCGACGTTGCTCCACATCTTGCGCTTGGCATGATCGCCAGCGGTGACCACAAACTCGGCGGCCAGATAGATGGAACCGGTCTCGAACGATTCGGTGGCGTAGCCGCCACCCCAGCCTTGCTCGGGGTCGTCATAGCCACCCGGCTTGATGGTCATTCGCACCGGCACGACGGTGCCCTTGGGGATCAGATCGAAGCCGGATTGCTGAGAGTCGGCGTCGTTGAAGTCATTCCATGCGGTCATTGCGATTACTCCTGAGATTCGATGTGTGCGGGGTTGGCGGCGCTGGCTAGCGCGGGGACAGCGCCCGCGCACTTGGCGATCAGCGCGCCGAGATGCGGCGGCTCCAGCAGGTCGAGACGACCGCTGCGGTCTTTGGCCGGGAAGCCGTAGGGATTGACGGTGTGCGTGATGAAGGCGCGGTAGGAACTGCCGTCCTCGGCCTTGATCTCGGCCAGCGTCACGACCTCATCGACGATGCCGGGCAGCTCCAGGCTGGTCTTGCTGCCTTCGATCTGCGGGACGAACACCTTGCGATTGAAGTCATCCAGTCGCTCATCGAGGATCGCCACGAACACAACGTTCTTGCCACGGGCGTGCTGCAGGTGGGTCAACGCGCCGATCATTTCCTGGCCGAGCAGCCCGTAGGCCGCGCGCAGATCGGGCTTGCCGGAACGATCACTGACCGCCCCGGGCTGCGTCTTGCACCACGCAAAGCACTGGCGAGACAGTTGCGTGATCGAGTCAAGGAAGAAGGTCTGGTAGCGACCGAGCTGCGTCGCATCGCCAAACTTCTCGATGACGTGGTCGTAGTGCGCCTGCGAGAACGCGCTCTCCGGCGGCAGCGACTTGTCCGGGCCCGCAAGGAACACGAAGAAGTCGCGGCTCTCGGGCCAGGACGCCGGGCGGATGGTGTCGCCCGGCCAGTCGGCGACCGCCAAGTCGCCTGCCTCGATGTCAAGGAACAGTGTGGTGGCGGGGTCGAGGTCTTTGAGCCGAGACGTCTTGCCGATGCCGGACTTGCCCAGCATCAGCAGCTTCACGCCCTTGCGCTCGGCCATCCGCTCGACGGCGGACACGATGGGTAGCCGCTTCATGCCTCACCCCCATCGGTGCTCAGGGTGAAGGACGGCTTGCCGGAATCGACCGTGCGGGCGGCCGCGAATTGCTGCTGCAATGCGGGCGGCCAGTTGATGTACCGGGACTCGGACACTGAGAGCTTGACGTCGAGGTAGCCCTCGACCTTCTCGCCTGAGGCCACGATGCGCTCGGCGATTTCGCCCAACTGTTTCTGGTTCCAGCTGACCTTTTTGGGCAGCTCGAACTTGATGTGCAGCGGGCCGTCGCTGATGTGGGCGGTACCAAAGTCACGGCCGGATTCACGCAGTGCGACACGGGCCTGCTCGCCGTAGCACTGTTCCAGCGCCGCATCGAACTTGGTGCGAGCCTTCTTTAGCCAGTCGATGGCAGCATCAAGGTTCTTGTCGACCTCGCACTTCTGCTCGGGCGGCAGCGCGGCCAGTTGGCTCACAGACATCTCAGCGATGTCGACGGGGAAGATGGTCAGATCGCTCATGGCCGTCCTCCTCACTGGTACGCACGAGTGAAGCTCGAGTAGCGCGAGACGCGGCGCTCGAAGGCTTCGATTTCGTGCAGGAGGTAGGTGACCCGGCGACCGAGCTTGCAGTAGATGGGGCCGAGCTGCTCTTGACGCCAGCGGCGCAGCGTCTTGACGGAGAGCCCCCAGCGGATGGCGAGCTCGTTTTCGTCGAGGGCGATGCAGGTTGCACCGCCGGGATTCATCCGGCGCGGATTCCGACCGGATTCGATTGATGGAACTTGGGTTTGCATTTCGATGTGCCTCCTAGATGAAATGGGCACATCGAAGTCTCCGCACGGGTTTATGGCCCGTGTCTGGTTTGATTTATGGGCGCGTTTATGGGTTGCGTCGCAGGCGGTATTTGCCGCGCTTGACCAATGCGATCACGTCCTCGCGCTCAGCCTTTCCGCCGAAGGCGTCATCGAACGACTGGTAGCCGGTATTGGCGATCCTGTTGACCTCGGCCCAGGAAACTTCGGGCGCGTTCTTTCCGTCGGCACTCCACATCTGCTTGACGATCTTGGCCCGCTCCGCAGACAGCTCGCGTGATTCGGAGAAGTGCGGCAACTTCAAACGATTGCCTTGGAAGAACTGCTCTGGCTCCGGCGCACCGGTGGGGGTGATGAAGCCACGCAGCACCCTGTCGAATGCGCTCGCGTCGAAAGCGTCCTGACCGTCGTCCACGCGAACGAACTCGTCCAGACCGCGCATGACATGGTCGCGGGGCAGCTCAACTGGATCTCGCTGATGCCGCAACACGATGCCGCCACGCGGCCAGATCGGATCACTCAAAACCGAGGTCATCGCGGCAACAGGAGCACGCTCCCACGCTCGGGCAACGAACACCGGGGCGAAGTCGTGGGTGCCCGCGATTCGCACTTCCCCGAGGTGCCACAGGTGGCCCGGCACGCGATGTCGGCGGTCGGAACGCTGTCGATCTTCGATGCCGATCAAGGACGCCAAGTCGGCGAGCCACGCATCCACCTGGAGGGCGTACAACGCGATGTCGGCAAGAGGTCGCTCAACTGTTCGTGATCGCTGCTGCGGGCTGCGGTACCGGTACACCGCCGCATCCTGATCGATCTCAACCTCGACTTCCTGCTCCGAATCCCGGACGGGGACCATCACATGGCTGAGGTAGTCCTCTTCCGTGACCCATCGTCGTTGCAGGAACGTTGGTCTGCATCGTCCGAGCGCCGCCGCCATGACGCGGGACTCAACCCGGGGCAGCCGCTCCAGCACTGCCAGAAAGCTCAGATGCGCCGACATTGCGGTAGCGCCTTCAGAACTCACGGAGCACCCCAATTCGCGTGAGCTGTTCCAGAACGCGCTTTCGGTCATCTTCGGTCTTGCTCTTGTCGTTCAGACCGTTCGGCGACGTGATTTGGACGGCGACGTTGTGGGCCTTGCGGTGCGGCTGTTTGGCCATCCTGACTACCAACTTCACCTGCGCCAGCGTGTATTCCGTCAAGTCGTCGATGCCATAGTCGTCATAGGCGACCTGATAAATCTGCCGGGTGTCGCGCCGATCCTTGCCGATCAGCATCGTGCTCGACAGATGCTGGATCAACTCACGTCCGTTGGCCGCGTCGGTGGTTTGCTGCTCGAACGGCCGCGCCACCTTGATCTGCAAGATCGAAATCTTTTCGATGCCCGCCACTCGCTCCTGCTCGATGCGCTTGAGCATCGCCGGTGTCGAGAATCCGAACAGGTCGAATTCGCGCATCGGCATGTCGTTGATCTCCCCGTCGCACGCCAAGACGACATCGCGGAAGATGGTCGCCAGTTCACGGCGCACCTCACGGTCTTCGCAGAACACGCCGAGCGCACCGGTGCCGGGCTCCCACGAAAAGCTGGCCGACATCGCTGCAGGTTCTTCGTGCTCGACCACCTCGCCGTTGGCAACCTGCCGAAAGTGCGCCGTCGACCCGTTGAAGGTTGCAGTCAGGGTGTGCAGGAGCACGGGCGTGACCTCGTCAGAGTCCTTGCCGCCGCAGCGGTCGGCATGCGCGAGATCACGGCGCGTGAACTGCTCGATGATGATTTGGTCGGGAGCCACTTGCGGGAACAGCGCCGAAATGCGCCCGCGCAATACACCCTCAACGTCGGCATCAATGCTCGGCACCACGCCCTTCGGGCCGAGGTAGTGGCTGGAGTAGTTCTCGCTCTTCCATTGCCGATGCATCACTTGCACGCGCTCGGCATTGTCGAAGCGCTGATCGCGCGTGGCACCGGTCTCCGGAAAGTCCTGCAGCAGGCAGAGAAATAGGGCCCGGCTGTAGCGATCACTCGGCGCGGCCATGATCGCTGCGTCATTGATGTCCTCGTCGTCAAGGAGAGACTGGACGGCCTGCGCACCGTACTCGTCATCGAGCAGCACCACGCGCTCGGCCGCCCGCTCAATGCGCTGCTGGACGTCCGAGCCGAGCTTGGCGACGGCGTGGAACATCGCCTTGCGCGACTGCACCGCCAGGATGCCTTTGGCAGCGTCTGTCAGCGCCGCCACTTCCGGCAGCGACGTAGCGCTGGCGCGCTCGACCAGGAGCAAGGCGAGGCCGGGGCGCTTGGCTTTGCGCACCAGGGTCACGAAGTGCTCCATACACGGCAGGATTTCCGGGCCATCGTCCGATTGGCGGGATCGCGCCTGCTTCGCGGACTGCTGCGGCGCGGCGGTCGGCTGGTTGTGTTCTTGAGCGATGATTTGTTCGTCCGCTGGCATAGGCAATTTCCTTTTCTAAACGAAGTGCGCGATTGCGCGAGTGGTTAACTGAGCGGTTCAAAAAAAGCCGACACGCAGTCGGCGGCGGGACGAAGGCTTTGATCAGAAGATCTTGGCCCCCGGCTTGAGAAGGCCATAGCGCTCCATCCGCACCTGGATGAACCGCCGGTTGACGCCGAAGCGCTTGGCCACGGCCTTCTGCAAACATTCGATGTCGCCATCAGCCGTCAGGTAAAGACTGGTGCCGGGCAACTCGGGGTCGAGCGACGGGCTACGATGGATCGTCACGCCGTGTTGCGCAGCCATCTCTTCGACAGCCAGATTCAACCGCTGGCGCGGCACCAGCAGCGACCCCATGAACTCGTTGGCACGCAGCTCGGCGAAGTATTCTTCCTTGGTGGTGTGGCCCGGAATCGCCAGGGAGGGCGTCGCAGCCGCCTCGGCGACGGGCGTGACTTTCGCCAAGTGCTCGACGTCGCGTGTGGTCGTGCGGTAGGCGCGCCGCGCCGCGTCGCTGGGTTCATCGAACAGACCCGGCCCCTTGCTGGCATCGACGATCCATCCTGGCGCATCGAAAATGGCGTGGCCGAGTTCGTGGCCGAGGGTGCTCAGTACCAGTTCCTCGCTGGCGTTCACGCCAACCGGCGACACCGACACCATCGCCGTGTCCGGCACGCCGGGGTCGTACTCACAGATGCCCAGAACAGGGTTGCCGCATTCGTCATGCACAACATTCCCGGTGCCGACGAACAGGTCGAAGACCACGCCGTTGATCTTCAGGCCGGAGATGGCGCTCAGGGTTGCGAGCGGGATGGCATCGGCAGCCGCCTCCACCAGTTGCTGGCGGGCCAAAACGGCGATGCCCTCAATCTCGGAATTCTTGATGTAGCTGGGGCGTTTTCGGTCGCAATGCCGGTAGCCAAGAGTCAACACCGGCATTCACTTGTCCCCCGTCGCTTGCTTGCGATACATCCGTACCAGGCCCCCCACGTCGTCGCGCATGTCTGGCGGAAGGCGGCTGGCCTCAACAAAGGCGTCGTCGACATTCTCGCCAAGGATTTCTGCCGCCTTGCGGATCAGCTCGTCCTTGGGCGGCTTCTCGATGTCGCGCTCTATGCGCGACCAGTAGGCAGGCGAGATGTCCAGCTGCCGGGCGAAGTCATTCATCTGAATGCCCTTCGCCTCCCTCTTCAGTCTGATGTAGGCACCAAATGCCATTTTGTGACCCAATTGCGTGATTAGTTAATTGACGCCATCGTATCGAGCAGATCGGCACCTGTCAACTGTTTCGTTAACGCGCAATCCGGTTCCCTGCTAGACAGGCGCCGCTGGCCTGCCGGGGCATCGAGGCCGGGCCACCAGATGAGCCCGATTACCCGGAATTGCCATCCGCTTCGGAACATCGCGCACATCATCTGAGACGGTTGCAATTCCTCGGAGCCGTCATGAAGAACCTCGAACTCGCATCTCCCTCAGAGATGTCCGCCAGCGCCCGCGCTGGTGAAATCACCGCCATCCTTGCGGCCGCCATCGTCCGCACCGTCGTCGCAGAAGCGCCAAAACAGAGAGAAGTTGGCCTTGGCTTCCTGCCCGACCAGCGCGTTCATACAACCCCCTATCAAGAGGAGAAGTTGTGATGAACGAGAAACAAGCATCCGTCGCCGCGCGGATTGCGGAGCTGGCTTGCCTGCCGATGTCCGAGCTCTGGACGGTGTGGGATCAGTATTTCCCGCGTCGCCCGGACTACCCCAACCGCACGCACGTCGAGTCCCGTCTCGCCTACAAGCTGCAGGAGGAAGCCTTCGGTGGCCTTGCGCCCGAGACCAAGCAGCGCCTGGAAGCCATCGGCGCAAAACACTCCAAGATCAAGCTGCGGGCCAAGCCGCGCGAGTTCGATTTCGCGCCGGGCACGATCCTGCTGCGCGAATGGGGCGAGCGCGAACATCGGGTGACAGTCACCGCCGAGGGGCTGTTTGAGTACCAGGGGCGCAACTTCAGGAGCCTGACGGCGGTGGCCCGCCACATCACGGGCGCGCACTGGTCGGGGCCGCTGTTCTTTGGCCTGAGCAAGGGAGGTGCGCGATGAGCGATATTGCCAGCACCAAGGCCCGCAAGCGCTGCGCCGTCTACTGCCGGGTGTCCTCGGATGAACGACTTGACCAGGAGTTCAACTCCATCGACGCGCAGAAGGAGGCGGGCCACGCCTACGTCGCCAGTCAGCGATCCGAGGGCTGGATTCCGGTGGCCGACGACTACGATGACCCCGGCTTCTCTGGCGGCAACACGGATCGGCCGGGGCTGAAACGCCTGATGGCGGACATCGAGCGCGGCCAGATCGACATCGTGGTGGTCTACAAGATCGACCGCCTGACGCGCAGCTTGGCCGACTTCTCCAAGATGGTTGAAGTGTTCGAACGCCACGGGGTGTCCTTTGTGTCGGTCACCCAGCAGTTCAACACCACCACCTCGATGGGTCGGCTGATGCTCAACGTCCTGCTGTCCTTCGCCCAGTTTGAGCGCGAGGTCACCGGCGAGCGCATCCGCGACAAGATCGCCGCCGCCAAGCGCAAGGGGATGTGGATGGGTGGCGTCCCGCCCCTGGGCTACGACGTCGACAACCGCCTGCTGGTCATCAACGAGGCCGAGGCGGCGGTGGTGCGTCGCATTTTCGAGGAGATGCTGACCATTGGTTCTCCAACCCAGATCGCCGTCAATCTCACCGCCGACGGCATCACTACCAAGGCCTGGACGACGCAGGAGGGCCAGACCCGCAAGGGCACGCGCATCGACAAAAAGTACCTGCACAAGCTGCTGCGCAACCGCATCTACCTGGGCGAGTTGTCGCACAAGGGGAACTGGTACCCCGGCGCTCACCCGCCGATCATCGACCAGGAGCTTTGGGACAAGGTCCACACGGTGCTGGCCAGGGATGGACACGCCCGGTCGGTGGAAACCAAGATCCGGTCGCGCACCGACGCCTTGCTGCGCGGCCTGCTGTACGCCCCCTCGGGCGAACGGATGTACCCGACCTACTCACGCAAGAACGGGCGCAAGTACCACTACTACGTGTCCAAGTCGGAAAGCCGGTTCGGAGCACCGGGCAAGAGCTACGAACGCCTGCCTGCACCGGAGATTGAGGCGGCAGTGGTGGCCCAAATCCGCACCGTGCTGACCAGCCCGGAATCCATCGCATCGGTGGTGCGCCACATCCAGCAGAACCAGAAAACAAAGGGCGGACAGATCGACGAGGCCACCACGGTGATGGCGATGGGACGGCTCAACGACGTGTGGGATCAGTTGTTCCCGGTGGAGCGCCACCGCATCGCCAACCTGATGATCGAGCGCATCGACCTCGTCCACGTCGGCGAGGTGCAGGGCATCAAGGTGAAGTGGCGGGAACTGGGCTGGGACGCCCTGATCGGCGAGTTCGCCCGGAGAGGCATCGGCGCGGAACTGGTGGAGGTGGAGGCCTGATGAACGACACACTGGAAACCTTCGTGCCACTGACATTCCGCCGCCGGGGCGCGCGGCGCGTGGCCGCCGACGACCGCCATGTTCACGATGTGACGTTGCTGGAGGGGGTGGCACGCGGTTTCTACTGGCAGCACCTCGTGGACACCGGCGAGATGAAGAGTGGCTCGGAGATCGCCCGGGCCGAAGGCTTACACCCATCGGTCACCAACGAACTGATGCGCCTGAGCCTGCTCGCGCCCGACATCCTCGAACTGCTGATGGCCGGGCGGCAGCCTCGCCGGATGAACCTGATCTGGTTCCAGCGCAACCCGCTGCCGGTGGATTGGGAGGCGCAACGCCAGATCGTGAAGCGCTTTGAGGAGGACGCATGAGCAAGAAGCACCGGGGCCGGTTCAAGGGTGATCCGGTCACCTATCAACTGCCGAGTCCAGCAGGCGGCGTGCAACTGGAAACCTTCGTGCCCTGGACGCTGGTGAAGCGGGGGCTGAAGAAGCAGGTCATCACGCCCCTGGACGCTCCACAGGAATTCCTGTCCGAGGCCACCCGGGAGCGGGAAGCCCGGTCGGCCGCGCAGGACACCGCGTTGATGCGGGCGCTCGGACTGGCGCACCACTGGCAACGCCTTCTGGATGAGCAGCGGGCGGCATCAGTAGCCGAGATCGCCGAGGCCGAAGGCATGGACGTGACGCAGGTGCGCCGGGTCATGCGGCTGACGCTCCTGGCCCCGGAGGTCGTGGAACGGCTGGTGGGCTCGCCCGATGCCGTGCTGGAGAAGGTGATGCGCCGCCCCTTGCCCAACGGCTGGGCTGCCCAGAAACTAGTACTGCACGATACTGTCCAAAGTTGAACTAACACTTTCGACCCAATGCCGCCAGCGAGTTGCGTGATTTGACCTCCCGGAAGCACTCACGCGCGCATGAGGAGGCTGGGTCATCCAAATGGGACTACTTCAGCTTGATGTGCAAGTGATTGAAGCCTGCAGCATCTGTGGTCTCCTTGACTTCCAGGTAGTGGTGTTGCTTGCGCACCAGGTCGCTGAGCTTGCTGAAGCCGTAGTTCCGCGGATCAAATGATGCGTGGTTTTTGCTGATGAAGGAGCCTACGGCTGAGAGCGACGACCAGCCCGTGTCACGCTGTGTCTCTTTCACTGCGTGCGACAGCAGACCGTGAAGGGGCGGAACGTCTTTCACCTGTACGGGTAACCCAGGGTCTACGCCTGTGGCAGGTTGTTTCAACACCTCAACGAAGACGAACTTGTCGCAAGCCGCGATGAAAGCGTCTGGAGTCTTGCGTTCCCCGAACCCATAAACGACCTTGCCGGCCTCCCGTAGGCGAGTGGCAAGTCGAGTGAAATCGCTGTCGCTGCTGACGAGACAGAAGCCATCTACATTGCCTCCGTACAACAAGTCCATGGCGTCGATGATGCAGGCGCTGTCCGTGCTGTTCTTGCCCTTGGTGTAGGCGAACTGCTGCATCGGTTGGATTGCATGGCGGTGGAGGTGATCCTTCCAACCCACCAGGTTTTGCGTAGTCCAGTCACCGTAGGAGCGCTTCACAGTCGCGACCCCGTACTTCGCGACCTCCTCCAGCAGCTCCTTGATAACCGCTGCGCTGGCGTTGTCCGCGTCGATGAGTACAGCGAGCCGAAGTGCGTCTTGTGCCATTGTCTTGTTTTCTCCTTCCGACAGCCTACCCGATAGCTGTCGTAAGCAAACGACCGGTCGTGGCCGATAGCAGACGTCTATATTTGGCATAGATAGCACAACTTATTTCCCTCACAGGCACCCGCGACCA
>Ga0310345_10000531_pt1 | contig 54251 bp, 43 predicted proteins | sample HC15DNA20500_MG_FD_204667 | JGI IMG/M metagenome (GOLD analysis project Ga0310345, IMG submission 204667) | Marine microbial communities from station ALOHA, North Pacific Subtropical Gyre - HC15-DNA-20-500_MG | ecosystem: Environmental > Aquatic > Marine > Oceanic | place: Pacific Ocean: North...
CCACCACCGTCTTGATGTCCAGGTAGTTCAGCGTGTTGGCCACGCGGTGGAACAGCACCCGGTTGTCGGTGATCATCTTCTCGGCCTTGTCGAACTGGCCGGCGCCGCGCTGCGGGTAGCCGCAGCACAGGTAGCCCGGCGGCAGCACGGTCTGCACGCCGGCATGCCACAGCATGGCCTGCGTGGCCAGGCCCACTTGGCTGAACAGGCGTTCCGAGCCGCAACCGGGGAAGTAGAAGACGGCTTCGGTGTCGGCCGTGGTCTGCTTGGGGTCGCGGATGATGGGGACGTAGTCACGGTCTTCGATGTCCAGCAGGGCGCGCGCCGTTTTCTTGGGCAGGCCACCGGGCATCTTCTTGTTGATGAAGTGGATGATTTCCTGCTTCAGCGGCGCCTTGCCCACCGAGGCGGGCGGTGCGTCGGTCTGCTTGCGGGCCACCACCTTCATCACGTCGTTGGCCACGCGTTGCAGTGGCATGGCGACGTCCACCAGCGCCGAGCGGATCAGCTTGATGGTCTGCGGGTTGTTGGTGTTGAGCATGGCCATGCCGGCCGCGCCCGCGGGGCGGAAGCTCTTCTTGCCCATCTTGTTGAGCAAGTTGCGCATGTTCATCGACACGTCGCCGAAGTCGATCTTGACCGGGCAGGGCGTCAGGCACTTGTGGCAGACGGTGCAGTGGTCGGCCACGTCCTCGAACTCGGACCAGTGCTTGATGGACACGCCGCGGCGCGTCTGCTCTTCGTACAGGAAGGCTTCGACCAGCAGCGAGGTGGCCAGGATCTTGTTGCGCGGGCTGTAGAGCAGGTTGGCGCGCGGCACGTGGGTGGCGCACACCGGCTTGCACTTGCCGCAGCGCAGGCAGTCCTTCATGGACTTCGCGATGTCGCCGATGTCCGACTGCTGCATGATCAGCGACTCGTGGCCCATCAGGCCGAACGAGGGCGTGTAGGCCTCGGTCAGGTCGGCGGCATGGACGTCGTCGCCCAGGGCTTTCAGCGCAGCACCGCGCAGCAGCTTGCCCTTGTTGAAGCGGCCTTCGGGGTCCACCTTCTGCTTGTAGGCCGTGAAGTTGGCCATCTCCTCGTCCGACAGGAACTCCAGCTTGGTGATGCCGATGCCGTGTTCGCCCGAGATCACGCCGTCCAGGCTGCGCGCCAGCGTCATGATGCGCGCCACGGCCTCGTGCGCCGTCTGCAGCATCTCGTAGTTGTCGGAGTTGACCGGGATGTTGGTGTGCACGTTGCCGTCGCCGGCATGCATGTGCAGGGCCACCCACACGCGGCCGCGCAGCACCTGCTTGTGGATGCGCTTGAGCTCGTCGATGACCGGGCTGAGCGCCGCGCCGTTGAAGACCTTGGCCAGCGGCTCGCGGATCTCCTTCTTCCAGCCAGCGCGGATGGACCACGTCTGCAGCAGGTTGAAGACGGTGTCGCGGCCGGCGGTGATTTCGTCGGGCACGTAGGTGCCGTCTTGGTGCTGGGTGTAGCCGAGCGCAACCAGGTCGCCGCTGACCTCGGCCAGCGGGGTGTCGAGGTGCTGGTAAAGGAAGGCCCAGCGGGCGCGCACCTGGGCCAGCAGGCTTTGCGCGGCCTGCACCTTCTCGGTGAGTTGCTCGTCGCTGGGCAGCTCCGACGGGTCGTCGGTCTTGCCCATGAAGCCGGCGATGGCCGCGTTGCCACCCTTGAAGAAGGTGTCGAAGGCGTCGAGCAGGGCCAGCTTGTTGCGCAGCGAGAGCTCGATGTTGATGCGCTCGATGCCCAGGGTGTACTCGCCCATGCGCGGCAGCGGGATCACCACGTCTTCGTTCACCTTGAAGGCGTTGGTGTGCTTGGCGATGGCGGCGGTGCGCTTGCGGTCGGCCCAGAACTTCTTGCGGGCATCGGCGCTCACAGCCACGAAGCCTTCGCCGTTGCGGCCGTTGGCCAGGCGGATGACCTCGCTGGTGGCGCGGGCCACGCGGTCTTCGTCGTCACCGACGATGTCGCCGATCAGGACCATCTTGGGCAAACCATTGCCGCCCACCGTGCGCTTGCTCTTGGTGGCGTAGCCCACGGCTTTCAGGTAGCGGTCGTCCAGGTGCTCCAGGCCGGCCAGGATGGCGCCGCCCGGTTGCGCCATCTCGGCGAACATGAAGTCCTTGATCTCGACGATCGAAGGCACGCACAGCGTCGGGTTGCCGAAGAACTCCAGGCACACCGTGCGGGTGTGCTTGGGCATGCGGTGCACCACCCAGCGGCAGCTGGTGATCAGGCCGTCGCAGCCTTCCTTCTGGATGCCGGGCAGGCCCGCCAGGAACTTGTCGGTGACATCCTTGCCCAGGCCTTCCTTGCGGAAGATGCGGCCGGGGATGTCGAGCTTTTCGGTGCGCAGGTGGGTCTTGCCGTCGGTCGCGTAGTAGTGCAGCTCGAAGCTGGCGACCTCGACGTCGTGGATCTTGCCCAGGTTGTGGTTGATGCGGACCACTTCCAGCCATTCGGCGTTGGGCGTGACCATGCGCCACGAGGCGAGGTTGTCGAGCGCAGTGCCCCACAGCACGGCCTTCTTGCCACCGGCGTTCATGGCGACGTTGCCGCCCACGCACGAGGCCTCGGCCGAGGTCGGGTCCACGGCGAACACGTAGCCGGCGCGCTCGGCCGCATCGGCCACGCGCTGGGTGACGACACCGGCGCCCGTCCAGACGGTGGGTACCTTGTGCAACACCTGACCATTCGCGCCGGGCAGGTCGACCAACTCGACCTCGGTCATCTGCTCGAGCTTCTCGGTGTTGATGACCGCGCTCTTCCAGGTCAGCGGCACGGCGCCGCCGGTGTAGCCGGTGCCACCTCCGCGCGGGATGATGGTCAGGCCCAGTTCCACGCAGCCCTTGACCAGGCCAGCCATCTCTTCTTCGGTGTCCGGCGTGAGCACGACGAAGGGGTACTCGACGCGCCAGTCGGTGGCGTCGGTCACGTGCGAGACGCGGCTCAGGCCATCGAACTTGATGTTGTCACTGCGGGTGACGCGGCCCAGCACATCGGCAGTGCGCTTGCGCAGCGCACCCATCTGGTCGAAAGCTTTGGCGAAGCGGTCAACGGCTTGGCGTGCGCTGCTCAGCAACTCGGCGACGAGTTGGTCACGGCTGGCGTCCTGCGCAGCATGCACGGCATCGGGCTTCACGTCAGCGCTGTGCCGGCGCTTGTCAACCTCGGCCAAGCGGTGGTGCAAGGCCTCGATGAGCTGGCCACGGCGCTTAGGGTTGTCCAGCAGGTCGTCTTGCAGGTAGGGGTTGCGCTGCACCACCCAGACATCGCCCAGCACTTCGTACAGCATGCGCGCGGAGCGGCCGGTCTGGCGCTCGGTGCGCAGCATGCTGAGCACCTCCCAGGCACGTTGTCCCAACAGGCGCTGGACGATTTCGCGGTCCGAAAAGGACGTGTAGTTGTAGGGGATCTCGCGCAGGCGCGGGTGGCCGTCGGTCGGAACCTGGGCGGCCTGGGCAGTCATGTGGGTCAGCTCGGTGGGTGCGTTCATTGGGGATGGTCTTCGCGCCTGAGGTGGAATGGTACCGCAGCCGCCTTGCCCTTCTGGGGAAAAGGCCACTTCCACGGCCCTTGCGGATCGCTTCAAGGCGGATGCACCTGGGTATGCTCATGGCCATGACGACGCCGGTTTCCCCCCTCGTGCCCTGGCCTTATCCCTGCTGGATTGCCCACCGCGGCGCCGGCACGCTGGCCCCTGAGAACACCTTGGCGGCTTTCCGCCTCGGGGCGGACCACGGCTTCGCCATGTTCGAGTGCGACGTCAAGCTCAGCGCGGACGGCGAGCCCTTCTTGTTGCACGATGCGGAACTGGACCGCACGACCAACGGTCAGGGCGCTGCCGCCCTGCTGAGCTGGGATGCGCTCTCTCGCCTGGACGCTGGCAGCTGGCATGGCCGCGCTTACGCCGGCGAGCCTCTGCTGCGCCTGGAGGCCTTGGCGCGTTGGCTCCAAGGCTTGGGCTTGATGGTGAATCTGGAGATCAAACCGAGCCCGGGCGACGACACCCGCACCGGCCGCATCGTCGCCGAGCGCGTGGCGGCGCTGTGGGCCCACAGCGAGGTCAAGCCTCTGCTGAGCTCCTTCAGTGCCGACGCCCTGGAGGCCGCCGTGCTGGCCCAGCCCGAACTGCCCCGCGCCTTGTTGCTGGACCGCTGGCAGCCCGATGGCATCGCGGAGGCGGCCCGGCTGGGCTGCTGCGCCATGGTGGTGCACCAGGCTTTCCTCAACGATCGCCGCATCCAGGCCATCCACGAGGCCGGCATGAAGGCCCTGGCCTACACGGTCAACGATGCCGAGCGCGCCGGCACGCTGTGGCTGTCTGGGTTGGACGGCATGGTCACCGACCGGGTCGACCTGTTCGAGCCCCAAGCACGCCTGGGCGCCTGCCCGGGGCTGAGCCTGGCGCCGGATGTGCTGATCGCTTGACCCCGATGGTCGCCCCCCAGCGCGGGCGACGCGACGCAAGTTGGCGCGCCGGATCCCCGCAACCACGGGGGGGCTTGCATGGAAACTCCCAGGCCGCTGGCGCCATCGCTGGGTCCATTGTTCGGGCTGCATTGCTTGCTGTCCGTTCGGTCCTGTGTTCAGCCCCGCCTCCATGCGCGTCTCGCCCGTCAACCTGAAGATCCTGGCCTACACCCTGGACGTCGAAGGCTTCGATGCCGGCGATGCCCTGCGCCAGTGCGGCATCGAATCCGCCGAGGCGCTGCAGGACGATGGCGAATGGGTGCCCGCCGACCTGTTCGACCGCATGATGGCCGCGGCCCTCGAAACCACGGGCGACACTGCCTTTGGCCTGGTGGCCGGCAAAAGCCTGGCCCTCATGCGCTACGGCGCCATCACGCCCCTGGTGCTGCCCACGCCCAGTCTGCGCCAGTTGTTGGCCGACCTACAGCGCTTCGCTTGCCTGACCGTCGAGCACAGTGAGATCGAGCTGCATGAGAGCTCAAGGGGTGCGCGCTTGCGCATCCTGCCTGTGGTGTCGCAGGGACGCAGCGGCCACTTCCGCATGGAACAGGTGGCCACCAGTGCGATGCAGATGCTGAAGTTCGTGGGGGCCAGCAGCGCCGACATCCGCCAAGTCGAATTTCCCTACGCCGCTCCGGCAAGCCAGCGCCGTCGCTACGAGGCCACGTTCGGGCCTCGTATCGCGTTTGCCGGCAAGGACTGCGGCATCGACTTCAATCCGGCCTTGCTCGATGCGCGCATGCCGACCCACGACCCCGTGGCCTACGTGGCAGCGCGCACCCGCGCGGAATCCGCATTGGCCGCGATGCGTGCCCGCACCGACGTGGCCGAGCGCGTTCGGCAGTGCCTGCTGCAGGCCTTGCCGGCCCAGCCCACCGTGGCCGAAACGGCCGCTCAGCTCGGGATGCAGGAACGCACCTTGCGCAGGCACCTGGGCTTGCTGGACACCTCTTACGCGGCCTTGATGCAGGAGTGCCAGCAACTGGTGGCCGAGCGCTTGCTGGCCGAGGGGCGGATGCCGCTCAAGCAGGTTGCCGATGCATTGGGCTTCCTGTCCGTGCACAGCTTCCACCGTGCCTTCCGCCGCTGGTCAGGGGTGACGCCATCGGCATGGCGCGCCCAGGCGTTGCGCTGACGGTCAGGCCAGCGCCGCCAGCAGCTTGGCGTGGATGCCGCCAAAGCCACCGTTGCTCATGCACAGGACGTGATCGCCCGGTTTGGCGGCCTTCACCACCTTGGCCACCAGCGTGTCGATGGCATCGGCCACCACGGCGCGCTCGCCCATTTCGGCCAGGGCCTCGTGGGCGTCCCAGCCCAGGCCGCCCGAGTGGCAGAAGGCCAGGTCGGCGTCTTCCAGTGACCAGGGCAGTTGCGCCTTCATGGTGCCCAGCTTCATGGTGTTGGAGCGCGGCTCGAACACCGCCAGGATGCGCGCATCGGGGCCGACCTTGCGGCGCAGGCCGTCCACCGTCGTGCGGATGGCCGTGGGGTGGTGGGCGAAGTCGTCGTAGACAGTGATGCCGCGCACCTCGCCCTTGACTTCCATGCGGCGCTTGACGTTGCCAAAACGGGCCAGGGCCTCGCAGGCCACTTGTGGTGCCACGCCCACGTGCTCGGCGGCGGCGATGGCCGCCAGGGCGTTCATCTGGTTGTGCTCGCCCAGCAGCGCCCATTCCACGCGGCCGACCAGCACGCCGGCCTTGAGCACGTCGAAGGCATGGGGCTCGCCGCGGGCTCGGAAGCCCGGCACATCGCCACGCACACCGAAGCGCGCCACATCGCTCCAGCAACCGCGCGCCAGCACGCGCTCCAGCGCTTCCTCGCGGGCATTCACCACCAGGCGGCCTGAGGCCGGCACGGTGCGCACCAGGTGGTGGAACTGCGTTTCGATGGCGGCCAGGTCGGCAAAGATGTCGGCGTGGTCGAATTCCAGGTTGTTGAGCACCGCGGTGCGCGGGCGGTAGTGCACGAACTTGCTGCGCTTGTCGAAGAAGGCGGTGTCGTACTCGTCCGCTTCGATGACGAACGGGTGCCCACTGGCCGGGCGCACAGCTTCGTCGGTGCGCCCCAGCCGCGCCGACACCCCGAAGTTCTGGGGCACACCGCCCACCAGGAAGCCGGGCTGCAGGCCAGCGGCTTCCAGGATCCAGGCCAGCATGGACGTGGTGGTCGTCTTGCCGTGGGTGCCCGCCACAGCCAGCACATGGCGGCCTTGCAGCACGTGCTCGCTCAGCCACTGCGGGCCGCTGGTGTAGGGCAGGCCCGCATCGAGAATGGCCTCCATCAGGGCATTGCCGCGGCTCACCACGTTGCCAATGACGAACAGGTCAGGCTTCAGCGCGATCTGGTCCACGCCGTAGCCCTCGATCAGGTCGATGCCCAGCGCGCGCAACTGGTCGGACATCGGCGGGTAGACGCCGGCGTCGCAGCCGGTCACGCGGTGACCCGCTTCGCGGGCGAGGGCGGCCACGCCACCCATGAAGGTGCCGCAGATGCCGAGGATGTGGATGTGCATGGAAGCTTCCGAATGCGGCGCCAGGGGGCGTTCAGGTCAGAGTTGGCGGAAGGCGTTGGCGGCCGCGGCCACGGTGTCAGCGATGTCTTGCTCGGTGTGCGCGGCGCTGACGAAACCGGCCTCGTACATGGCCGGTGCCAGGTACACGCCCTGGTCCAGCATCAAATGGAAGAAGCGGTTGAAGGTGTCGGTGCCTTTGGCCATCACCTGCTGGTAGTTCTGCGGCAGGCTGTCGGCGAAGAAGAAGCCGAACATGCCACCTTGGCTGTCGGCGGTGAGCGTCACGCCGGCATCGCGCGCGACCTCCACGAAGCCGTCCATCAGCCTGCGGGTGCGCTGGCCCAGTTGCTCGAAAAAACCAGGGCGCTGGATGATCTGCAGCGTGCTCAGGCCACACGCCGTGGCGACCGGGTTGCCCGACAGCGTGCCGGCCTGGTAGACCGGGCCCAGCGGCGCCAGCTTGGACATCACCTCGCGCGAAGCTGCAAACGCTGCCAGCGGCATGCCCCCGCCAATCACCTTGCCGAACACGCTCATGTCGGGCGCGAAGCCCGGAATGGCTTGGGCGTACAGGCTTTGCGCGCTGCCCAGGGCCACGCGGAAACCGCTCATCACCTCATCGAGCGCCAGCAAGGCGCCGTGCTGGGTGCACAGTTCGCGGATGCGCCGCATGAACGGGACGCTGGCGCGCACGAAGTTCATGTTGCCGGCGATCGGCTCGATCATCACGCAGGCGATGTCGCTGCCTTGCGTGGCGAATGCCTCTTCGATCTGGGCGATGTTGTTGTACTCCAGCACCAGCGTGTGCTGGACCACCTCGGCGGGCACGCCCGCGCTGGTGGGGTGACCGAAGGTGGCCAGCCCCGAGCCGGCCTTGACCAGCAGGGCGTCGGCGTGGCCGTGGTAGCAGCCCTCGAACTTGATGATCTTGTTGCGGCCTGTGAAGCCACGCGCCAGGCGGATGGCGCTCATGCCTGCTTCGGTGCCTGAGCTCACCAGACGCACTTGCTCGGCACTCGGCACGAGCTTGAGGATTTCCTCGGCCAGCGCGACTTCGCGCTCGGTGGGCGCGCCGAAGCTGAAGCCATCGACCGCGGCCTTCCGCACGGCTTCCAGCACCTCGGGGTGACCGTGGCCCAGGATCATCGGGCCCCACGAGCCGATGTAGTCGGTGTAGCGCGTGCCTTCGGCGTCCCAGAAGTACGGGCCTTGGGCGCGCTGCACGAAGCGCGGTGTGCCGCCCACGGCCTTGAAGGCGCGCACGGGCGAGTTCACACCGCCCGGGATCACGCGCTGGGCGCGTTCGAACAGGGCGGCGTTGCTCATGACATCAGTGGACATTGCGGGAATTCGGCGGGGGAACGGAATCGTCCAGCGCGGGGTGGCCGGACTCGGCGAGGGCCTCGCCATCGGTAGGCGGCTCGCCCGGGGGCAGGGCCCAGAAGAAGCGGTCGGGCACCACGCCGCCCATGCCGGGGCGGAAGCCCGCGTCCAGCGATTGGTCCAGGAAGCTCAAGGCCTCGGAGACGGCCACGTCCAGCTCGGTGCCGCTGGAGATGATGGCGGCCAAGGCGGCCGAGAGCGTGTCGCCCGCGCCCACAAAGCTGGCTTCGAAGCGCTCGAAGCGTTCACCTGCCACGGCGCCTTGGGCGGTGGCCAGCACGTTGTCGATGAACTGGTCGGGCAGTTGCACGCCGGTCACCAACACATAGCCCGCGCCCAGTTCGGCCGCGGCCACCGCCAGTTCGCGCGCCGATGGCGGGCGCTCCGACTCCCAATCGGGCAAGAGGAAATCGGTCAAGGTGGTGTGGTTGCCGACCAGCACGTGGCTGGACGGCACGATCAGTTCGCGGAAGGCCTCCAAGTAGGCGCTTTGCGCATCCTCCTCCATCCAGGCGAGGTTGGGCAGGTACGACACCAGAGGCACGTCGGGGTAGTCGGAGATGATCTCGGCCACCACGCCCACGCCTTCGGCGCTGCCCAGGAAGCCGACCTTCCACGATGCGATGGTGGCGTCTTCCAGGATGGAGCGCGCCTGCTCCGCGATGGCATCGGCATCGATCTCGACAGACTCGAACACCTCGGCCGTGTCGCGGATCAGCAAACTGGTGACGACAGGCAAAGCGTGCGCGCCCATGGCGGCGATGGTCGCGATGTCCGCCGCGATGCCCGAGGCTCCACTGGGGTCGTTGGCGTTGAAGCTCAAGACACAGGCCGGGGCGCCCGCGTCCTGGTCTGCGGGGTCGAGGGTCTCGTCGGAGACGTTCTGGGGGCCGGTCTGGGGGGCGTTCATGCGTGAGGTAAGCAATGTAAGAAGCGTGAGCCAGTGCCCGAGATGGTGGCGCACGCCTGCGGAATTCACAGGAAATGCGCCTCAGGCCCATGGCTACAATGGGTTCATTGTATTCAAGTGGACCCGAGCGACGTGAGCGACTTATCTACCTGGATGTGCCTGATCTGTGGCTGGATTTACGACGAAGCTGCGGGCCTGCCCGACGAAGGCATCCCCCCCGGCACGCGGTGGGCCGACGTGCCCATGAACTGGGTGTGTCCCGAATGCGGCGCACGCAAGGAAGATTTCGAGATGGTGCCGGTCTGATGGCCGCCGCGTGCTCCCCTCAACGGATGGAGGAAAGTGTCCGTGTCTGATTTCGACAAGCCGCAAGAGCCCGCGACCCCCAAAGTCCTCGTCATCGACGACAGCAACACCATCCGGCGCAGCGCCGAAATCTTCCTCAAGCAGGGCGGATACGAGGTGGTGCTGGCCGAAGACGGCTTTGATGCGTTGTCAAAGGTCAACGACCACGCCCCAGATGTTATTTTTTGTGACATCTTGATGCCCCGGCTCGATGGCTACCAGACCTGCGCCATCATCAAACGCAACCCGCGTTTCGCCCGCACGCCGGTGATCATGCTGTCGTCCAAGGATGGCCTGTTCGACAAGGCCCGAGGCCGCATGGTGGGCTCGCAGGACTACCTGACCAAGCCCTTCACCAAAGACCAATTGCTGCAGGCTGTCGCTCAATGCACCGCGCAGAATCAGGGTTGACCTGGGTTCATCGGTGCCGGTGGGTGTCACCCATTGCCGCGAGAATGTGAGTTCCACGCCGCAGGCGGAGCCCTGGGGATGACGCAGGGCGGCGTTTCATGAGGTTCCTATGCCAATCCAGAAGATTCTGCTCGTCGACGACTCCAAGACCGAACTGCACGTGCTTTCGGAGTTGCTGACCAAGCGCGGCTACAAAGTGCGCACCGCCGAAAACGGCGAAGAGGCGCAGCGCCGGCTGGCGGAAGAAAAGCCCGATCTCATCATCATGGACGTGGTCATGCCCGGCCAGAACGGCTTCCAGCTGACCCGCGCCATCACGCGCGACCCACAATTCGCCAGTGTGCCGGTGATCATCTGCTCCAGCAAGAATCAGGAGACCGACCGCGTCTGGGGCATGCGCCAGGGCGCGCGCGACTACGTCGTCAAGCCCGTCAACCCCGAGGAGCTGCTCTCCAAGATCAAGGCCTTCGGCTGACCCGGGGGCGCGCAGATGGCCAACAAGGACGCCCTGAGGGAGCTGCAACAACGGCTGGCCCAACGCCTGCAAACGGTGCGAGAACAGGCGCCGGTGCGCAACTGGCTGGCCGTGGAGATGGCCGGCCACGGCTTCCTGCTGCCGCTGGACCAGGCCGGTGAGATTTTCCCGCTCTCGGCAGTGCACGCTGTGCCGCACAGCCAGCCCTGGTTTCTGGGCGTGGCCAACCTGCGAGGTCAGTTGCACGGCGTGATCGACCTGGCCGGCTTCGTCGGTTTGCCGCGCGCGGCCGCGGGCCGTGGGTTGCGCGCCCAGCTTGCTGCCCCTGCGCCGGACACGCGCGAAGCGCGCGAAGGCGCCCGCCTGGTGGCGTTCAACGCCAAACTGCAGGTGAATGCCGCCCTGTTCATCGACCGCCTGCTGGGCCTGCGCAACGCCGCTGCGTTGCAGCCAGCACCGGATGCCGAAGAGGCTGGTAAACCGCATTTCATCGGCCAACAGATGTCCGACGCACAGGGCCGCATCTGGTACGAATTGGACCTGGCAGCGCTGGCTTCGGACGAGGCCTTCGCGCGCATCGATGCGCACTGACGCGCACCGACGCACATGGACGCCCCGGCCTTGGCCTGCACACCGAATCATTCTGAAGTCATTGGAGAGCGAGCATGAGTTTCCTGAGCCGTTTCAAGGAACTGGGCAAATCACAGGACCGAGACGAGGTCCAGCCTGAGGCCCTGAGCACGGAAGGCATGGTGACCGCTGCCGGTGTGCAGATGGTGGATACCCAGGCGTCGCACTCCACGCTGCAGGGCGGTGCCACCACCACCTCCGACTCGATCATTTCCGAGGCCGCGCCCTCTCAGTTCCCCGACGACTACAACGAAACGCGCCTCCAGCCGGAGCTGGACGGGCCTGCAGCCACGGAGGCACGCTCTGGTCTCCCGCTGATCGGTCACCTCCGCCTGGACCGCCAGCAGCGCGTGCTGGGCGCCGCCCTGGCCGTGGGCGTGCTGGGCTTGATGCTGAGCGCCTTCCTGTCAGTGAACGCTGCCGACCGCCGCGCCGCACAAACGGGCGCCACCGGTCAGGCGCTGATGCAATCGCAACGCCTGGCCAAGTCGGTGTCGCAGGCCTTGATCGGTCGCCCGCAGGCCTTCACGGAGGTGTCTGACAGCGCCAAGGTGCTGGCCAGCAACGTGCGTGGCCTCGCCCAGGGCGACAGCGCCATGGGCCTGAGCCAGATCCAGGGCGGCGCTCGCGAGGCGCTCAACGGCTTGATTCCGCTGGTTGACCGCGCCGAGAAGAACGCCAACTTCGTGCTGTCGCAGAAGCAGACGCTGACCCAGGTGAGCTCCGCGCTGCGCGAGGTCAACGGCCAATCTTCCGAGCTGCTCGACCTGGCCGAGGGCATTGCCGCAGTCCGCATCGAAAAGGGCGGCGTGAGCCCGGCCGAGGCCTCGTCTTTGAACCAGCTGGTGATGCTGACGCAGCGCATCGGCAAATCGGCCAACGAATTCCTGACGGTGGAGGGCGTGTCGACCGAGGCCGTGTTCCTGCTGGGCAAGGACCTCAACGCCTTCAAGGAAATCGCCGAGGGCCTGCTCAACGGCAACCAGGAGCTCAAGCTCGTGGCCTCGCGTGATCCGGCCGTGCGCGAGCAGCTCGACGCGTTGCTGAAGATTTTCGAGCGCACCCGCACGCAGTCCACCTTCATCCTGGGTTCGCTGCAAGGCCTGGTGGCCGCGCGCGATGCACAGGTGGCCGTGATCGACGACTCCGAGCCGCTGCGCAAGGGCCTGGAGGATGTGCAACGCAAACTGACCGAAGGCGCCGGCATCGGTGGCCTGAACGTGGCGCTGATCCTGATCTTCCTGCTGGTGACGGCGGCGGCGGCTTATGGCCTGCTGCGCGTTTTCCTGACCGACCAACGCCAGCGCGCCCTGGTGGCCGAAGCGCAGCGACAGGAAGCCGAACGCCAGGAGCGTGAGGCCAAGCGCGTCAACGACGCGACCCAGGCGGCCATTCTGCGTCTGATGAACGAGTTGCAGATGGTGGCAGAAGGTGACCTGACGCAGCAGGCCACGGTGACCGAGGACATCACTGGTGCCATCGCCGACTCGGTGAACTTCACGGTGGAAGAGCTGCGCACCCTGGTGGCGCAGGTGCAGGGCGCGGTGTCGCGGGTGTCGGAGACGACGGGCCAGGTGGAATCCACCTCGACCGAGCTGCTGGCCGCTTCCGACGAGCAGCTGCGCGAGATCCGTGAAACCGGCGAGTCGGTGCTGCAGATGGCCGGTCGCATCAACGAGGTGTCGGCGCAAGCGCAGCACTCCGCCGAGGTGGCGCGCCAATCGCTGGCCGCGGCCGATTCGGGCTTGGCCGCGGTGCAGAACGCCATCGGCGGCATGAACACCATCCGCGAGCAGATCCAGGAGACGTCCAAGCGCATCAAGCGGCTGGGCGAGTCGTCGCAGGAAATCGGCGAAATCACCGAACTGATTTCGGACATCACCGAGCAGACGAACGTGCTGGCCCTGAACGCCGCCATCCAGGCCGCATCGGCCGGTGAAGCGGGGCGCGGCTTCTCGGTGGTGGCCGAAGAAGTGCAGCGTCTGGCCGAACGCTCGGCCGACGCCACCCGCGAAATTGCCGCGCTGGTGCGCACCATTCAGACCGACACCCAGGACGCCGTGGCCGCCATGGAGCGCTCCACGCAGGGGGTGGTCGAAGGGGCCCGGCTGTCCGACGCGGCCGGTTCTGCGCTGGGTGACATCGACCGCGTGTCACGCCGACTGGCCGAGCTGATCGAACAGATTTCTGCCCAGGCCCTGCGTGAAGCCGAATCGGCCAACGTGGTGGTCTCCAACATCCAGCACATTTTTGCCGTGACCGAGCAGACGGGTGAGGGCACGCGCTCCACCGCCCAGCTGGTGCGCGAACTGGCCAAAACCGCCGACGAGCTGCAGCAGTCGGTGGCCCGCTTCAAGATCTCGGCCTGACCGCGAGCAGGGACCCCAACGCCATGGACAGCCTCCACCCCGACGTTCCCGCCGCTCCTGGATCTGCCGCTGAGACAGACCTGCACGCGGATGACCTCAGCGCCCTGGCCTGGGTGCAGGAGGAGTTGCGCAAGTCGCTGGACGCCGCCCACAAGGCGCTCAACCGTGCTTTGAAAGACCAGCAATCGGCCGAGCAGTCGGACGTCGATGCGCTCGACCCGGCCGTGCTGCGCACCGCGCGCCAGCAGATCCACCAGGGCGTGGGGGCGCTGGAGTTGGCCGGCCTGCCCGCAGGGGCCGCCCTGCTGCGCGCCAGCGAGGCGGTGGTGCAGAAGTTCGTCAACCGCCCCAACGCCTTGAGTGCTGACGCGGTGCGTGACATCGAGCGCGCCTCTTTCGCTTTGCTGGACTACATGGCGCGCCGCGTGGCAGGCAAGCAGGTGTCTGCGGTGGCGCTGTTCCCTCAGTACGAGGCCTTGGTGGCCCGGGTGGGCGGCACGCTGCCGCGCCCGTCCGATCTGTGGTCGCAAGATTGGCCGGCGCTGTCGCTGGAGTCGGCCCTCGCTGCGCCTGCCGACGTGGCGCCGCGCAAGGCCGATGCCGAAACGGTCGAGGCTTTCGAAGCCGGCTTGCTGAGCCTGCTGCGCCGCCAGCAGCCCGAAGACGCCCAGACCCTGGCCGGCCTGTGCACCGGCCTGGCCCGCGATGCCGAGCAGCGCCGCGCCCACCGCGAGGCCGCCACCTGGATGCTGGCCAGCGGTTTTCTGGAGGGGTTGTCGGATCGGCACATCGAGCTGAGCGTGCATGCCAAGCGCGTGCTGTCCTCGCTGCTCAGCCAGCTGCGCGTCATCGTCAAGGGCAATGGCGTGCCTTCGGACCGCCTGGCGTCGGAGCTGCTGTTTTTCTGCGCTCAAGCGGCGGAGGCACAGCCCTCGGACCATTCGGTGCTGGCCCGCGTGCGCCAGACCTTCGGCCTGGAGCGTCACCGCCCGGTCAGCCTGGTGCAATCGGCGCTGGGTCGCCACGACCCGGCCGTCATCGCTCAGGCGCTCAAGCGCGTGGGCAGCGCCAAGGAGGGGTGGTCGGCCGTGGCGGCCGGCGAAGTCCTGCGGCTTGGCGGGTTGGGTGAGCAGTTCTCGCTGGTGAGCGACTCGCTGCGCAAGCTTTTCCCCGAAGGCGAGGTGCTGGGCAATGCCCTGACCGATGCCGTGCAGCGCAGCGTGGCACGGGCCCAGGCGCCCGACGCAGGCCTGGCCATGGAAGTGGCGACCAGCCTGCTGTACGTGGAAGCCAGCCTGGAAGACGCCGAGTTCGACCAGCCCGAGCAGCGCGACCGCGTGCACCGCCTGTCCGAGCGCATTCGCCAGGTCAGTGAAGGTCAGACGGCCGCGCCGCTGGAGGGCTGGATGGAGGACCTCTACCGCCGCGTCTCCGACCGCCAGACCATCGGCAGCGTGGTGCAGGAGTTGCGCACGGCGCTGTCCGAATCGGAAAAGCACATCGACCAGTTCTTCCGCAACCCGCAAGACCGCACCCCGCTGATCGACGTGCCGACACAGCTGCAGTCCGTGCGCGGCGTGCTGGCCGTGCTGGGCCTGGACCTGGCTGCCCAGGCCAGCGTGCGCATGCGCCACGACGTCGAGCACCTGCTGCAGCCCGACTCCGACCTGGACGCGGCCGCGCAAGCCGGTGTGTTCGACCGCCTGGCCACGAACCTGGGTGCCTTGGGCTTCCTCATCGACATGATGGGCGTGCAGCCAAGCCTGGCCAAGTCCCTGTTCACGTTCGACGACGCGACGGGGGTCTTGTCGCCGCTGATGGGACGGGAAAAAAAAACACCGCTGACGCCTGACGATCCGGTTGAAGCTGCGGCCCACCACGTCCATCAGGTCGAGAAGGAGGAGGCGCAAGCGGTCGCCGAGGAGGTGGTGCAGGCGCTGGGGCAAGGCGATGCCAGCCTGGACGATGTCTCCGAGCAGTTGCAGAAGCTGGCCGAAACACCCCATGTGCAGGAGCAGGCCGGCTTGGCCGACCAATTGGCCGCCGCACAAGCCACGCTGGCGCACGCCCGCCAGGGCGAGCATGGCGAGGCCGACGCACAGACCCTGGCCGCCGCGCGCGAGCAGGTGGCCGAACAGGTCGCGCAAGTCTTGGCCGACCTGAGCCAGCCCGAGCCTGAGCCCGAAGAGCCCGTCACGCCTGCGCTGCCGCCGCTGGCGCCTACGCCCGCAGCCGACGTGGCATCGACCGGCCTGGAAGAAGACGACGAGATGCGCGGCATCTTCCTGGAGGAAGCCCGCGAGGTCATTGCCGATGCGCGCGCGGCCCTGACCACGCTGCAGCAACAGCCGTCTGACCTGGCTGCCCTCACGGCGGTACGCCGGGCCTTCCACACGCTCAAAGGCAGCTCGCGCATGGTGGGCCTCAAAGAGTTCGGCGAGGCGGCGTGGGCTTGCGAGCAGCTCTACAACACTTGGCTCGCCTCGCAAGACCCGGCCAGCGACGACCTCATCGGGCTGAGCGACGAGGTGCTCGGTGTCCTCGCCGACTGGACCGAGGCCATCTCGGCTGGCCAAGATGCCGGCTGGCGCAGCGCCCCCGTGGTGGCTGCCGCCGACGCCCTGCGCTTGCGCGGTGAACGCCAGCCGCTGCACGCTGCGCCCGAGGCACCCGCAGAAGCGCCGCCACCTGCCATGCTGCTGGACGCCGTCGATGCGCCGGACCGCCTCTCGCTCGACTTGCCGGAGTTGGCCGAGGCGTCTGAGATGTCTGAGGTGTCCGAGTCCGCTTGGGGAGCCGATGCAGCAGCGCCGTCCACCCCTGATTTCGCCGACACCGCGGTGCCCGAGGCGGATCACGCCGCCGATCTGCCGGGGCAGGCCGAGGCCACGGCGCAGCCATCCGACTTCGCGCTGGACCTTGACACGCTGGAGGTGATCGAACCCACCGACGTCGTCTTGCTCGATGACACCGACCCGACCCGGCCCGCGCCACTGGCGCCCGAGGCCGCTGCCGCCGGCCCCGACGCAGCGGATGCCGTGGAGGCACCCGAGGTCGCCGAGGACAGCGACGAGCAGGTCAAGGTGATCGGTCCCCTGCGCATCAGCATACCGCTGTTCAACATCTACCTCAACGAGGCCGACGAGCAATCGCGGCGCCTGTGCACCGCGCTCAGCGAATGGGCGCTGGAAGCCGATCGCCCCGTCAGCGACGAGGCCGTGGCCCTTGCACACTCGCTGGCTGGCAACTCCGCAGCGGTGGGCTACAGCAGTCTGTCGCAACTTGCGCGCCTGCTGGAGCATGGCCTGATGCGCGCGCAGCAACTGGGCTCGGCCGACGCCGATACCGCCGAGTTGTTCAACGAAGCCGCCGACGAAATCCGCCAGTTGCTGCACCAGTTTGCGGCCGGCTTCCTGCGCGACCCGTCCGAGCCGCTGCGCCAGCGCCTGGAGGCCTTCGACCATGAGGCCTCGCGCCGCATCGAGGCCGGTGATTTCGGTCAAGCCGTTGAGCCGCCGGCGCCGCACCTGCGCCTCGTGCACAGCAGCGACAGCCTGCTGAGCGATGGCTTGCCGATGGACGAGCCCCTGTCCAGCGACATCGCACACATTTCGCCGAGCCTGCACGACACCCTCGCTCCGCTGAGCCTGCCCTGGGATGACGAGGACGACGTCGACGCGGTCGATCACATCGACGCCGACCTGTTCCCCATCTTCGAGGAAGAGGCGCTGGACTTGCTGCCTCAGCTGTCGGCGCAAACGCGCCAGTGGCTGGACCACCCGGAGCAGCCCGACGCGGCTGCTGCCTGCATGCGCACGCTCCACACCTTCAAGGGCGGCGCCCGCCTGGCCGGCGCCATGCGCCTGGGTGAGTTGGCGCACCGCCTTGAATCCAGCATCGAGCGCCTGTTGGCCGACGGCGCGGCGAGCCGTGATGCCATCGCCCCGCTCGAGGCCCGGGTGGACCGCCTGGTCGACGTGTTCGAGGCCTTGCGCCAGGCCGATGCCCAGGCGCAGGCCGATGTGCCGGCCTTGGCGGACTTGTCCGACGCTTCGCCATTGGTGCAGCCGGCCGATGCGCTGGTGGCCGACACCCAGGAGGGCGATGCGGTGGCAGACGCCACCCCGCCGCTGCAGGGCACCGAGGTCGGCCCACAGGAGCCGCCAGATGACGGGCCCTCGACCTCGCCTGACGACCTCGCCAGCCAGGCAGAACCTCGCGCCGCCGCTGCCAACCCCGCGTCCGCCGAGGCCTCGGTGCCCATCGCCTGGTCCACGCTGGTGCGGCCGCAAGGCGTGGTTCTGCGTCCAGCCGCCCGCGAAGCCGTGCAGGGTCCGTCACAAGCAGCGGTGCGCGTGCGTCCGCAGCTGCTGGATCGGCTCGTGAACCACGCGGGCGAGGTGGCCATCACGCGCTCGCGCCTGCAGGGGCAAGTGGGCCAGATCCGCGGCTCGCTGACCGACCTGACCGAGAACCTCGACCGCCTGCGCCAGCAGCTGCGCGACATCGAATTGCAGGCGGAAACGCAGGTCGCCACCCGGATGGAAGCCGCGCGTGCCGCCTCCCAGCAGTTCGACCCGCTGGAATTCGATCGCTACACCCGCTTCCAAGAGCTCACCCGCATGATGGCCGAGTCGGTCAACGACGTGGCCACCGTGCAGCGCACCTTGCAGCGCAGCCTCGAAACCACGGAAGACCAGCTCGTCGCGCAAGCTCGCCTGACGCGCGACCTGCAAGACGACCTGCTGCGCACCCGCATGGTGGAGTTCGAGGGCTTGTCCGAACGCCTCTACCGCGTGGTGCGCCAGGCGGCCAAGGAAACCGGCAAGCAGGTGCGCCTGGACATCGTGGGCGGCAGCACCGAAGTGGACCGCGGCGTGCTGGAGCGCATGACCGGCGCCTTCGAGCACCTGCTGCGCAACTGCGTGACCCACGGCATCGAGGCACCCGAGGTCCGCACGGCGGCCGGCAAAGACGCCACCGGTACCATCACCGTGACGCTGGCGCAGGAAGGCAACGAGGTCAGCCTGGCCTTCAGCGACGACGGCGCCGGCCTGCAGCTGGGCCGCATCCGCGAGCGCGCCGTGGCCCAAGGCCTGATCGCGGCCGATGCGCAACTCAGCGACGCCGAGCTCGCCCAACTCATCTTCACGCCCGGGTTCTCCACGGCCGAACAGGTCACGGAGCTGGCTGGCCGGGGCGTGGGCATGGACGTGGTTCGCGCCGAGGTCAACGCCATGGGCGGGCGCATCGAGACGCAAACCCAGGCCGGGCAGGGCACGCGCTTCTCCCTGGTGCTGCCGCTGACCACCGCCGTCACCCGCGTGGTGATGCTGCGGTGCGGCCAGGTCAACATCGCCGTGCCCACCCACCTGATCGAGATGGTGCGGCGCGCCCGACCGTCCGACATCGAGCAGGCCTACCACCAGGGCCAGATGCCCTTCGGCGACCTGAACCTGCCGTTCTTCTGGCTGGGCGCGCTGCTCGATTTCAGCCCCATGGGGCTGGAAGGCGGCCGCAGTCTGCCGGTGGTCATCGTGCGCTCGGCGCAGCAGCGCATTGCCGTGCACGTGGACGAGGTGCTGGGCAACCAGGAAGTGGTGGTGAAGCACCTGGGCAGCCAGCTGGCGCGCTTGCCGGGTCTGGCGGGCATGACGCTGTTGCCCTCCGGCGCCGTTTCGCTCATCTACAACCCGGTGGCGCTGGCCACGGTGTACGGCGAGCGCGCCCATGCGCTCACGGCGCAGGCCTTGCAAGCAAGCGGTGGTGCGCAGCCCCTCTCAGGCTGGTTGCTGCCCGATGCGCGAGGCCAAGTCCGGCCGGCCACTGCCGACACGATGCCCGCCGAGCCCGACGTGCCCCTGGTGCTGGTGGTCGACGACTCGCTCACCGTGCGCCGCGTCACGCAGCGCCTCCTGGTGCGCGAGGGTTATCGCGTGATCCTGGCAAAAGATGGCCTGGAGGCCCTCGAATTCCTCGCGCAGGAGCGCCCGACGGTGGTACTGTCGGACATCGAGATGCCTCGCATGGACGGTTTCGATCTGGTGCGCAACATCCGCGCTGACCAGAAGCTGGCCGACCTGCCCGTCATCATGATCACGTCTCGCATTGCACAAAAGCACCGCGATTACGCGGCCGAGCTTGGCGTCGACCACTACCTGGGCAAGCCGTACCGAGAGGACGAGCTGCTGTCGCTGGTGGCGAGCTACGCCGCTGTGCCGTCTGGCGTGGTCGATTGAAGGTTTCACCACAGACACCACCTTGTCGTCGCCGGTCACGCCATCCGATGTCCGCTCGGGCCCCGCGCCCGGGGTGGACGACGCCATCACGCACCTGGCGGCCCTGACCGCCCAGCGCGATCGCGAGCTGCTGGACGTCACCCTCGCCCAGGGCGTGCTGGACTTGCTGGGCGCCGCCAGCGTGGCCGTGTACCGTTTGATTGGCCGCGAAGGCGAGGCCAGGCGCTGGCTGTGCTGCGGGCTGGCCCGCAAGGGCAGCCTGACGGTGAGTGACCCGATGTGGGTGGACCTGCACCAGTTGCCCTTGGAGGAAGAGCACCCCAGCCGCCAGCGCGCGCTGGCGTCTCGCATGCCCGAGCACGACGAGGAGCGCCTCATGGGGCATGGCGAGCACGCGGTGCTCGCCCGCCACATCGTCACGCTGCCCTTGCCCGTCGAAGTGGGGCTGGCAGGCGTGTTGGAAGTGGGCTCCGCCGAGCCGCTGTCGCAGCAGGCGATGCGCACGGTCCAGACCCTGCTCAAGGTGTTCGGCAATTTCCAGAACCTGCTGGAATCCAGCCAACGCGACGCGCTCACCAGCTTGCTGAACCGCCAGACCTTCGATGCGACCTTCCTGAAAGCGTCGATGCCTGTGGCCGAGCGCAAGCCGGGCCATGCCGAGGGCGAACGTCGCCACAACAGCGCCGCAGGTTACTGGCTGGGGGTGGTCGACATCGACCATTTCAAGCGCGTCAACGACAACTGCGGTCACCTCATCGGCGACGAGGTGCTGGTGCTGGTGGCCCGCATCATGCGCCAGAGCTTCCGCCACCACGACCGCCTCTACCGCTTCGGCGGCGAGGAGTTCGTGGTGCTGCTGCGTGGCGGCACGGAAGCCGACGCCCTGGGCGCGTTCGAGCGCTTCCGCCGTAACGTGGCCAGCTACCCCTTCCCGCAAGTCGGGCATGTCACGGTCAGCGTGGGCTTCACGCAGGTCATGCACCACGATACGCCCAACGTGACGTTCGCGCGCGCCGATCAGGCCGTCTACCGTGCCAAGCACCAGGGCCGCGACCAGGTGCTCTGCCACGAAGCGCTCGTGCGTGACGGCGTGATGGCGTCCAGCGAGCAGCACATCGGCGACGTCGAGCTGTTCTGAGCGGCCTCGCCGAGGCCTCGCTCAGGCCTCGCTCAGGCCTCGCTCAGGCCTTCGGGGCTTTCACCACCGCGTAGCGGGCCAGCGTTTCGGCGCGTGCCTCGTCGTGCTGCACGATGGGGTGCGGGTAGTCGCGTCCGATCACCACGTCCTCGGCAGCGGCCAGGTCTGCCGGGCGCGCCAGCCAGGGCGCGTGCAGGGCCTTGTCCGGCAGGCTGGCCAGCTCTGGCACGTAGCGGCGGATGAACTTGCCTTGCGGGTCGAACTTCTCGCTCTGGCTGATGGGGTTGAAGATGCGGAAGTAGGGCTGCGCGTCACACCCCGACGAGGCGGCCCATTGCCAGCCACCGTTGTTGGCCGCGAGGTCGAAGTCCAGCAGCTTCTCGGCGAAGTAGGCCTCGCCCCGGCGCCAGTCGATCCCCAGGTCCTTGATGAGGAAACTGGCCGTGACCATGCGCAGGCGGTTGTGCATGTAGCCCGTCTGGTTGAGCTGGCGCATGGCGGCGTCCACCAGTGGGTAGCCGGTGCGGCCCTCGCACCAAGCGGTGAAGTGCGCGTCTGCGGTTTTGCCGTGCGCCCACTTGATGAGGTCGTATTCGCGCCGGAAGGCGTGGCCGACAACGTGCGGGTGGTGGAACAGGACCTGGTGGTAGAAATCCCGCCAAATCAGTTCGGACAGCCACACGCGCGCGCCCTCCGAGCCGGACTGCATCCGCTGCCAGGCCAGGCCCGCGAGCTCGCGGATGGACACCGTACCGAAACGCAGGTGGGTGGAAAGGTAGCTCGGGCCTTTGATGCCAGGGAAGTCGCGTGTGTCGCCGTACTGGTCGATGCGCTCCAGGAAGTCTGCAAGCAGGGTCTGGGCACCGCGCGTGCCGGGGGGTACCTTGAGCGCCTCCACGGGCTCGAAACCCAGTTCGGGCAAGGAGGGCACGCGCGACGAGGCTGCGGGGCAAACGGCTTGCGGGATGGGCGCCAGGTGGGCGGCGTACTTTTCGACCGGGTAGGGCTTGAGGTAGAAGTCGTCCAGCTTTCTCAGCCAGGCATTTTTGTAGGGCGTGAAGACACCGTAAGGCGTGTCGTTGCCGGTCAGCACCTCGTTGCGCTCGAAAATCACGTGGTCTTTGAGCGTGTAGAGCGCCGCGCCGACGTTGCTCAGCGCTCCGCGCACCTGGGCATCGCGCTGCAGCGCATAGGGGTCGTCGTCGTGGGCCGCGTAGACCGATTGCACGCCCAACTGCGCCGCGAGTTTCGGGACTTCGCGTCGGGCCGGGCCATGCCGCACGATCAGGCCCGTGAGCGCCGGCTGGGGTGCCCCGGCGTTGGCTGCCAGCACGCGCAGGGCGCCGTCGAGCTCGACCAGGCTCTCGCGGATGAAAGCCACGCGTCGGTCATGGCGGGGCAGGGCGTCGAGGATGTCGGTGTCGAACACGAAGGCGCACCACACCCTCTGCGCGTTTTTCAAGGCGTGGAAGAGGGCGGCGTGGTCATGGCAGCGCAAATCGCGGCGCAGCCAGACCAGGGCAGATGTGTGGACTTCGTTCATGGCTTTGTGCTGCTCACATGCGTTGTCTGGCGTTGTCTCGGTGCAGCCGCAGGTGGCTGGCCTAAAATCATGGCATGTCTGCCGACGCTTCCCATTCCATTGACCTGACCAACCAGTTTCTCATCGCCATGCCGGGCATGGTGGATGGCAACTTTGCGGGCACCGTCGTCTACCTGTGCGAGCACAGCGACAACGGCGCCTTGGGCCTGGTCATCAACCGCCCGACGGACATCAACCTCAAGAACCTGTTCGAGCGCGTCGACCTGTCGCTGAACCGCGATGACCTGGCCGCGCGCCCGGTGTTCTACGGCGGCCCGGTGCAAACCGAGCGCGGCTTCGTGCTCCACGAGGGCCTGGGCGACGACGGCGAACACTACAGCTCCACGCTGAAGATCGCCGGTGGCCTGGAGATGACCACCTCGCGCGATGTCCTCGAGGCGCTTTCCAGTGGCGCAGGCCCCAAGCGCGTGTTCATCACGCTGGGCTACGCCGGCTGGGGCGCTGGGCAATTGGAGGATGAAATCTCCCGCAACGGATGGCTGTCAGTGCATGCCGACCCGGAGCTTATCTTCGCCACGCCAGTGGAGCAGCGCTATGACAAGGCTTTGTCTCTGCTGGGCGTGGACCGCAGCTTCCTGATGGGCGAGGCCGGACACGCATGACCGGGCTGACACCGTCGCCTGCGGTTTGCACCTTCCTCGCTTTCGACTACGGGCTCAAGCGCGTGGGCGTGGCCACGGGCAACAGCTTCACGCGCCAGGCTCAGCCGCTGCAAACCATCACCGCAGAGGGCGATGCCCGCTTCGCCCGCATCGGTCAGTTGCTGCGCGAGTGGCAGCCCACCGCGCTGGTGGTGGGGGTGCCTTACCACCCCGACGGCGCCGAGCACGAGAACACCTTGCGCGCCCGCAAGTTCGGTCGCCAGCTCTCGGGCCGGTTCCACCTGCCTGTGCACGAGGTCGACGAGCGTTACTCCACCACCGAGGCGAAGTCGTCCGGCGCGCGCGACCTGGACGCGGCCTCGGCCGCCATCCTGCTGCAGCAGTTTTTCGACGCCAGCCCCGCTGCCACCCCTGCCGCCCCACCTCCCGAGAGGCCCGAGTGACATCCCCTGCACCCCACACCCTGCGCCTCGATGCCGAGGCCCTGTATGCCAGCTTGCTCGACGGCGTGCGCCGCCTGGCCACCCCTGACACGGCGCTGGTGGGCATCTGGTCCGGTGGCGCTTGGCTGGCCGAGCGCCTCGCCGCCGACCTGGGGCTGACAACGCCGCACGGCGTGATCTCCTCGGCCTTGCACCGAGACGATTTCAGCTCGCGCGGCTTGGCCGTGGGCAAGGACGCCACGCACCTGCCTTTCGAGGTCGATGGCCGCCACATCCTGCTGATCGACGACGTGCTCTACACCGGTCGTACCACGCGCGCTGTCATCAACGAGCTGTTCGATTTCGGCCGTCCCGCCAGCGTGACCTTGGTGGTGCTGGTGGACCGCGGCGGCCGCGAGCTGCCCATCGAGCCGGCGTTCTCGGCCGCCCGCATTGCCCTGCCTGCCGACGAGCGCGTGTCCCTGGACCGCACGCCGGAGGGCCGCTTCCAGTTCCATTTCGAGAGGGTGTGATGAAGAAACCCCAACGCAACCCGCAGCTCAACACCCATGGCGAGCTGATCCACCTGCTGTCCACCGAAGGCCTGCCCAAGGCCATCCTGCACCAAATCCTGGACACGGCCGAGCAGTTCCTCAGCGTCAACGACCGCGAGGTCAAGAAGGTGCCGCTGCTGCGCGGCAAGAGCGTTTTCAACCTGTTCTTCGAGAACAGCACGCGCACGCGCACGACCTTCGAGATCGCAGCCAAGCGCCTGTCGGCCGATGTGATCAACCTCGACATCGCGCGTTCGTCGGCCTCGAAGGGCGAGAGCCTGCTCGACACCATCGCCAACCTGAGCGCGATGCAGGCGGACATGTTCATCGTGCGGCACAGCGAGTCGGGCGCCCCCTACCTGATCGCCCAGCACGTGGCGCCGCACGTGCACGTGGTCAACGCCGGTGACGGCCGCCACGCGCACCCCACGCAGGCGCTGCTGGACATGTACACCATCCGGCACTACAAAAAAGACTTCACCAACCTCACCGTGGCCATCGTGGGCGACATCGTGCACTCGCGCGTGGCCCGCTCCAACATCCACGCGCTGACCACGCTGGGCGTGCCCGAGGTGCGTGTGGTCGGCCCGCGCACCTTGGTGCCCGGTGACCTGCGTGAGATGGGCGTGCGCGTCTGCCACAGCATGGAAGAGGGCATCAAGGATGCCGACGTCGTCATCATGCTGCGCCTGCAAAACGAACGCATGAGCGGCGGCATGCTGCCCAGCTCCGGCGAGTTCTTCAAAGAGTTCGGCCTGACCGAAGCCAAGCTGGCGCTGGCCAAGCCTGATGCCATCGTGATGCACCCGGGCCCGATCAACCGTGGCGTGGAGATCGACTCCGCCGTGGCCGATGGCAAGCAAAGCGTCATCCTGCCGCAGGTCACCTTCGGCATCGCGGTGCGCATGGCGGTGATGGGCATCATCGCGGGGAACGAAGCATGAGCAAGATCCTGATCAAAAACGGCCGTCTGGTCGATCCCGCTTCCGGCCTGGATCAGGTCGGTGACTTGGCCATCACCTCGGGCCGCATCAGCGCCATCGGCAAGGTGCCAGCCGATTTCGCGGCTGACCGCACCATCGACGCCACGGGCCTCATCGTGGCACCTGGCCTGGTCGATCTGGCCGCGCGCCTGCGCGAGCCGGGGCACGAGCACGAAGGCATGCTGGAGTCCGAGTTGGCTGCGGCCGCCGCCGGTGGCGTGACCAGCGTGGTCTGCCTGCCCGACACCGACCCCGCGCTCGACGAGCCCGGCCTGGTCGAGATGCTCAAGCTGCGTGCCCGCAAGCTCAGCCGCTGCCGCCTCTTCCCGCTGGGCGCACTCACGCGCGGCCTCAAGGGCGAGAACCTCACCGAGATGGCCGAGCTGGTCGAGGCCGGTTGCATCGGTTTCTCGCAGGCTGAAGTCGCCATCAAAGACACCTTGGTGCTGCAGCGCGCCATGCAGTACGCGGCCACCTTCGGCTACACCGTCTGGCTGCGTCCGCAAGACCCCTGGTTGGGCAAGGGCGTGGCCGCCAGTGGCCCCGTGGCCACACGACTGGGCCTCTCCGGCGTGCCGGTCAGCGCCGAGACCATCGCCATCCACACCCTGATCGAGCTGGTGCGCACCACCGGCACCCGCCTGCACCTGTGCCGCATCAGCAGCGCCGCCGGCGTGGAACTGGTGCGCCAGGCCAAGGCGCAAGGCCTGCCCATCACGGCCGATGTCAGCATCAACTCCCTGCTGCTGACCGACGTGGACATCGGCTACTTCAACCCCGCCATGCGCGTGACCCCGCCGCTGCGCCAGGGCCGCGACCGCGACGCGCTGCAGGCCGGCCTGGCCGATGGCACCCTGGACGCACTGGTCTCTGACCACACCCCGGTCAGCGAAGACGAGAAAGTGTTGCCCTTTGGCGAGGCCGAGCCCGGCGCCACGGGCCTGGAGCTGCTGCTCAGCCTGGCGCTGAAGTGGGCGGGTGCTGACCACCAGGCCCAGCCCGCAGCAGACAAGCTGCGCCGTGCGTTGTCGGTGGTCACGCAAGGCCCGGTCAAGGTGCTGGGCGATGCCTTGGGCTCGCTGGCATCGAGTGCCGGCCGCCTGGTGCCCGGTGGCGTGGCCGACGTTGTTGTGTTCGACCCGGCCGCGCGCTGGATGGTCACGCCCGCAGAGCTGGTCAGTCAGGGCAAGCACACGCCGTTCGCGTTCGAGGCCACGGGCTTCGAGCTCTCGGGCCGCGTGCGCCTGACCCTGGTGGCCGGCCAGGTGGCGCACGAGTCGTTCGGCGAGCCGACATCGGCATGAGCGCCGCGGCACCCGGGCCCGTGCCCACCGCCTCGGTGGCGACGAACTGGTGGCGTGCGCCCATCGCCGTCTGGCGCCTGAGCCGCGTGGTAGCGCACATCCTGTACGGCCTGGTGCTGGTCTACACCGTTTGGGACGCGCAGGACACCGCCACCCGGGAGCGCCGCACGCGCGAGTGGTCCATGCGCCTGCTCAACCTGCTGGGGCTCACCGTGCAGTGCCAGGGCAAGCCCCATGCGGGGGCCCGCCTCGTGGTCTCCAATCACATCTCCTGGCTGGACATCATCGTCATCAACTCGGTCATGCCCTCACGCTTCGTCTCCAAGGCCGAGGTCGGGCAGTGGCCGGTCATTGGGCGCCTGGTCACGGCGGCGGGCACGCTCTACCTCGTGCGAGAACGCCGCCGCGACGCCATGCGCGTGCTTGGCCTGATGGCGCAGGCGCTGCGCGATGGCCAAAGCGTGGCCGTGTTCCCGGAAGGCACCACGGGCGCGGGCCACCACATCATGCATTTCCACGCCAACCTCGTGCAGTCGGCGATCGACGCGCCTGCGCCCATCCAGCCGGTGGTGCTGAGTTACCGCGATGCCCAGCACGCCGTCAGCCCCTCGGCGGCCTACATCGGCGACACCGGCCTGCTGGCATCGCTGTGGATGGTGGCCAGCGCCAAGGAGCTGACCGTTTCGGTCCAGATCCTCCCCGCCGAAACCGTCGCTCATGCTGACCGCCGCACCTTGACCGAGCGCCTGCATGGCGAGATGTCGCTGCGCTTGGCTGCGGCGATCCGGGCGGCCGAACCGGGTGCGCCAACTTGATGCACCTTCAGGCGCAAAGATGTGTTTCGCGCCGGTGTGAACAAATGCGCATGTTTAGGGGGTGTTTTCGGACAACTTCTCGGGCCAGCGGCCGATAGCCTTCAGACACCCTTTGTTGCATGCCGCAAAGGGCCTGCGGCGCCCATGGCACTCACCGATGAGGCCAGGGTGCCGTGGCATCGACCCCAACCCTAGAGGAGTCTCTCCATGTCCCCAAAGAACCTTCGGTGTCTGCCCCTGGCCGCAGCCGCCATGGTCGTCTGCATGAGCGCTCAGGCCGAGTACACCCTCGCCGACGGCAAGCTGCGTCTGTCTGGCTTCGGCACCGTGGGCGTGGCGCGCACCACCAACGACCAAGCCTATTTCAACTACCCCGGGCAGGGTGGCGGCGCCGACCGTTCGGCCAGTTTCGACCCCGACACCAAGCTGGGCCTGCAGGGCACGTACAAAATCACCGACACGGTCTCGGCCACAGCCCAGTTGCTGACCAAGTACCGTGCCACCGGCGAGTACTCACCGCAGTTCGAATGGGCCTTCGCCAAATGGCAGGCCACGCCTTCGACCACGGTGCGCCTGGGCCGCATCGGCGCGCCATTCTTCATGGTGTCTGATTTCCGCGATGTGGGGTACGCCAACACCACCGTGCGCCCGCCGCTGGACGTGTACGGCCAGGTGCCGGTGAGCTTCACCGACGGCGGCGATGTCAGCTACCAGTCGACGTTGGGCAGCGCCACTGTGACCGGCACGCTCTGGGGCGGTCAAACCAAGGCCAAGTACGCGTCAGCCCTGCGCAACGGCGGGACCGACCTGGACCCCGTCATGGTCAAGCTGCGCAACCAACTGGGTCTGAACCTCCAGGCCGAGTTCGACGGCGGCTACACCCTGCGTTTTGGCCACAGCCAGGGCAAGCTGAGCGTGGAGTCGTCGTCGATCGGCGCGCTGCGCAGCGGCCTGTCTGGCGTGTTGGCCGGAGGCTTGGGGGCTGGTCCGCAAGCGCTTGCCAACCAGATGCTCAGCGATGTCACCACCGAGGGACAAAAAGCGAGCTTCACAGGTGTGGGCGCCTCTGTTGATCGCGACAACATCGTGCTGGCCTCCGAATACACCTGGCGCCGCATCGACAAAGGCGCTGTGGCCGACACCACGGGCTGGTACGTGCTGGGCGGCTACCGTTTTGGCCCGGTCCTGCCCTATGCGGTGGTCTCCCGCCTGACCGTGGACAGCACCAACACCAGCCTCAACCCGCAGGCCGCTTTGCTGGGCGCAGCCTACAGCGGCGCCCAAGGCCTCATCAACGTGGGCAAGGTGGCACAAAACACCCTGTCGCTTGGCACGCGCTGGGATTTCCATCGCGGCATGGCCCTCAAGGTGCAGTTCGACCGCATCGCCAAGCCTGCCGGCAGCAACGGCCTGTTCCTGAACCCCGATGCCTCGACCGCGTCTGGCCGGGACTTCTTCAACAACCAGAAGAAGGTCAATGTGCTGAGCCTGGCCGTCGACTTCGTGTTCTGAGCCTGAGGGAGCCACACACATGACCCAAAACACCACCCTCCAGTACGCCGTGAAGTCTGCAACTGCCATCGTTCTGCTGACGCTGGCCCAAGCGGCATCCGCCCAGGTCGCCGTGATCGTCAACCCCAAGAGCACGATTGCCAACCTCTCGCCCGAGCAGGTGTCGTCGATCTTCCTGGGCAAGAGCAACACCTTGCCTTCGGGCAGCACCGCTGCGCCAGTGGATCTGCCGGACGGCAGCCCGGTGCACGAGCAGTTCTACACGAAGGCCACCGGCAAGACCTCGGCGCAGGTCAAGGCCACCTGGGCGCGCCTGACCTTCTCCGGCAAGGCGACGCCACCGAAAGAATTGGGCAGCTCGGCCGACGTCAAAAAGTTCGTGGCCGCCAACCCGGATGCCATCGGCTACATCGAGAAATCGGCGGTGGACGGCACTGTCAAGGCCGTGCTGACCATCGACTGACCTCTTCAACGCTCGCTCAGTGCGGTCATATGACCGCCGACACAGGGTTGTCTCGTGGCTTCAACCGCGCGACAACCCTTTATCTTTTCGGCAGGGACGGACGCACCCTTGCGGACACCTACAATCTCGCGTCCCGCTGAAAGGTCTTTTGATGTTCGATTCCGCTTTGCTGCAGGCCCTGCATGATGGCCTGTTGGGCTGGGCCATCCAAGGTCTGGTCGATGCCAGTTGGTGGCAAATTGTTGCCTACACCCTGCTTCTCACCCACATCACCATCGCTTCGGTGACCATTTTCCTGCATCGCGCCCAGGCCCACCGGTCTCTGGAGCTGCATGCCATTCCTTCGCACTTCTTCCGATTCTGGCTGTGGCTGACCACCAGCACCATCACCAAACAGTGGGTGGCCGTGCACCGCAAGCACCACGCCAAGTGCGAAACCGCCGAAGACCCCCACAGCCCGGTGGCCCACGGCATCAAGACCGTGCTGCTGACCGGGCGTGAGCTCTACGCCGTTGAAGCGGCCAAGGCCGAAACGCTCAAGAAGTTCGGACACGGCACCCCTGACGACTGGCTGGAGCGCAAGCTTTACACCCCGCGCAACAACTGGGGGCCCATCGCCATGCTGCTGATCGACCTGGCCCTGTTCGGCGCCATCGGCATCACGGTGTGGGCCGTGCAGATGATCTGGATCCCCGTCACGGCGGCTGGCATCATCAACGGCCTGGGCCACTGGTGGGGCTACCGCAACTTCGAAGCGCCCGACGCCTCCACCAACATCTCGCCTTGGGGGTTGATCATCGGTGGGGAGGAGTTGCACAACAACCACCACACCTACCCGACGTCGGCCAAGTTGTCGGTCAAGCCCTACGAGTTCGACATCGGCTGGGGCTACATCCGCGCCCTGGAAATGCTGGGTCTGGCCAAGGTCCGCAAGACCGCGCCGCGCCTCACCCTTGGCAACATCAAGCCCGTGGCGGATGCCAAGACGCTGGAGGCCATCGTGGCCAACCGCTACGAACTGATGGCCGGCTACGCACGCGAAGTGCGCCTGGCTTGCCGCACTGAGCTGAACCGGTTGAAAGCAGCGGGTGAGGAGAGCGCGGCCAGCCGCCTGGCGCGCGTGCGCCGCTGGATGCACCGTGACATCGAACAGATGCCGGCCGGCGTGCCGCAGGAGGTGGCCGCGGCTTGCGAAGCCCACCCGCATCTGGCCAAGCTGATCGCCATGCGCGAAGAGCTGCGGGCGCTCTGGACCCGCACCAATGTGTCGGCCGAGCAACTCGTGGCCGACCTGCAGAACTGGTGCCAGCGCGCGGAGGCCAGTGGCATCCAGGCGCTGCAGGAGTTCTCGCTGAAGCTGCGCGCAGCCCACGCCTGAGCGGCCTTGCGGCGTCGCGCCGCCACCAGCGCCCAGCAGGAGCCACCAGCCGCCCCCGGGCGGCTTTTTCGTGCCCGGCTGCAGGCCTCAGGCCATGATGTTGAGCCCGCCATCGACGTACACCGTCGAGCCGGTCAGGTGGCGCGCCAAAGGGCTCGCCAGGTGGGCGCAGGTCAGACCCACGTCCATGGTGTCGATGGCCTGGTGCAGCGGGGCGGCGCTGGCGGCTTGGGCCAGCAGCACATCGAATTCCTTGAGGCCGGACGCCGCGCGCGTGGCGATCGGCCCCGGTGAGATGGCGTGCACGCGGATGCCCTGCGGCCCCAGTTCGTACGCCAGGTAGCGACAACTGGCCTCGAGGGCGGCCTTCACCGGCCCCATCAGGTTGTAGTTCGGCACGACCCTGTTGGCGCCGAGGTAGCTCATGGCGAACAGCGCACCGCCCTCGGACATCAGCGGCACGGCGCGGCGGGCCAGGCGCACAAAGGAATGGCAGGAGATGTCCATGGCCAGGGCGAAGCCCTCGGCGGAGCTCTGCAGCAAGCCGGATTGCAAATCGGCCTTGGGTGCAAATGCGATGGAGTGCACCAGCATGTCCAGGCGGCCCCAGCGCGCCTGCAGCGCCTCGAACACGGCGTCGAGCTGGCCGGGCTGGGTCACGTCCAGCGGCAGCAGCATCTCGGCGCCGACGTCCCGGGCGACGGGCTCGACGTGCGGCCGTGCCTTGTCGTTCTGGTAGGTGAGGGCGACGTCCGCACCGCACAGCCGGAACGCCCGTGCGCATCCAGTGGCGATGGAGTCGCCATTGGCAACGCCCACCACCAGCGCCTTCTTGCCGGCCAGCAGGGTGTTCGAGGGCGCGGCAGCTGGGCGGGAGTCCGGTGGGGGCGGGTCGTTGCGCATGGCGTGCTGGCAGGGTGACGGTGTGGCCATGCTGCGCTGCACACATGAAGCTTGCAAGTCAGCCGAGTGGCGCGCTCGGACAAACGTCGGCAGGCGCTGTCGCCAGGACAAAGAAAAACCCACCGGGCGGTGAGCCGGGTGGGTTTTGCGCGTGGGGTGGTGGGTGTTGCATCAGCAAGGCACCCAGCACATCACTTCAGCTTGACTTCCTTGTAGGCGACGTGCTTGCGTGCCTTGGGGTCGAACTTCATGAATTCCAGCTTTTCGGGCGTGGTCTTCTTGTTCTTGCTGGTGGTGTAGAAATGGCCGGTACCCGCAGTGGATTCCAGCTTGATCTTTTCGCGTCCGCCTTTAGCAGCCATGGTGTTCTCCTAATTACAGTTCGCCGCGGGCGCGCAGGTCCACCAGGACCGCATCGATGCCCTTCTTGTCGATCAGGCGCAGAGCGGCGGCGCTGATGCGCAGGCGCACCCAGCGGTTCTCGCTCTCAACCCAAAAACGGCGGTACTGCAGGTTGGGCAGGAAACGACGCTTGGTCTTGTTGTTGGCGTGGGACACATTGTTCCCGGACATCGGGCCCTTACCCGTGACTTGACAGACGCGTGCCATGACGCTTCTCCGTTCGCTGATATGCACCGCTCAAGGCGATGCTGATGTTGCGTGGCCAGTGCTCAGAGCAGGGCCACAACCCTGGTGAACACCCTTCCGAGCGCTGTGGTCGGGCCCGCGACAACCGCGAGCCCGCCCCTGGCATCGGGACGAATTTGCAAAGACGTTGATTATAGCCAGATTCTCGCCGTTTGGCAAAATCCGACCGACACCTCGCTTCAGGCGCCGCCTTGTTCCAGAAAGCGCTGGGCATCGAGGGCGGCCATGCACCCCGTGCCGGCACTGGTGATGGCCTGACGGTAGACGTGATCCTGCACGTCCCCGGCGGCGAACACGCCGGGCACGCTGGTCATGGTGGCGAAACCGTTGTTGCCGCTGCGGGTGACGATGTAGCCATCCTTCATCTCCAACTGGCCTTTGAAGATGTCGGTGTTGGGCGAGTGGCCGATGGCGATGAAGCAGCCCTTGAGCTCCAGCGTCTTCGTGCTGCCGTCGTTCACATTCTTGATGCGAACGCCGGTCACGCCGCTGGCGTCGCCCAGAACTTCGTCCAGCGTGTTGAACAGGTGCAGTTCCATCTTCCCGGCGGCCACCTTCTCCTGCACCTTGTCGATCATGATGGCCTCCGCACGGAACTTGTCCCGGCGGTGGATCAGGTGCACCTTGCTGGCGATGTTCGAGAGGTACAGCGCCTCCTCGACAGCCGTGTTGCCCCCACCGACCACACAGACCACGGCATCTCGGTAGAAGAAACCGTCGCAGGTGGCGCAACCGCTCACGCCGCGGCCCATGAACGCCTCCTCCGATGGCAGGCCGAGGTACTTGGCCGAGGCGCCAGTGGCGATGATGAGCGCGTCGGCGGTGTAGGTGCCGCTGTCACCCTTGAGCGTGAAGGGGCGCTTGGACAGGTCGACCTCGTTGATGTGGTCGTAGACCATGGCGGTGTTGAACCGCTCGGCGTGCTGCTGGAAGCGCTGCATCAGTTCCGGTCCCTGCACACCCATCACGTCGGCGGGCCAGTTATCGACCTCGGTGGTCGTCATCAGCTGCCCACCTTGTGCCATGCCCGTCACCAGCGTCGGCTTCAGGTTGGCGCGCGCTGCATAGATGGCTGCGCTGTAGCCGGCAGGACCCGAGCCGAGGATGAGGACGTTGCTGTGCTGAGGGGTGCTCATGGGGGGCCTTTCTGAGAGAACTTGGGGGAGCAGGCGGAGAGGACCGGCCGCTGCTCGCGGGGGCGGCCTGTGTGGCCAATGTCGGCCGACATTTTCGCTCAGAGCCGCCGGGGGAGCGAACTGTGCGGGATTCACGCGCCTGTTCCGGCGATGCGGCCGGCGCGGGATTCCATAAAGTGCTAAAAAATCCCGTGTGGATGCCGAAATATGTCCAGACAGGTTGTTTGTCACACCCGAGCAGGTGCCATTTTTCACCTGATGACCCCGTCAAACGACGGACTTGACCGTCTCCATACCCGCTGAGGAGCTCCCATGGCCATGTTGTCCAACCTTGACCTGATCCGGCGCGTTCCGCTGTTCTCGATGCTGACGCAAGCTCAGGCCGAATCGATCGCCGAAGGTGTGGTCAAACGCCGCTATCGCCGTGGCGAGCTCATCGTGGAGCGCGGCCGCAAGACCAATGCCTTGTTCATTTTGCTCACCGGCCGCGCCCGGGTGGTGGCCTCTGACGAGCGTGGCCGCGAAGTCATCCTCGCCGTGCTCGAAGCCGGTGACTACCTGGGCGAGATGAGCCTGATCGACAACGAGCCGCACTCGGCCACCGTCCGTGCCGAGGTCCAGACCGACGTGCTCGTGCTGGGGCGCGCTGAATTCGCCCGTTGCCTGCCCGAGAACTCCTCGCTGAGCTACGCCATCCTGCGTGGCTTGGTGCAGCGCCTGCGCAATGCCGATCGCCAGATCGAATCCCTGGCCCTGCTGGACGTTTATGGCCGTGTGGCCCGCGCCCTGCTCGACATGGCCGACGAGGACGCCGGCGAGAAGGTCATCCGCGGCAAGGTGTCGCGCCAGGATCTGGCCAAGCACGTGGGCGCGTCGCGCGAGATGGTGTCCCGCGTGATGAAGGACCTCGAAGAGCGCGGCCTCATCGAAACGCAGGATTCCGGCAGCGTGGTGCTCAAAGACAGGCTGGCTGCCACGGCCTGACGCCAACGCCATGTGCCTGCGCAAGCCGCGCTCCACCATGGAGGCGCGGCTTTTTTCTGCCCCACAATGTGCGGATGACTTTTCCCTTGGGATCCCTTCAGTCAGACGGCGCAGCCCCTCGCGTGCCCGGCCGCCTGCACCGCGTGCCCGGCGGGCAGCCCGTCGTGGCGCCCTCTGCGCCGGTCGAAAACACCCTGCGCTTCCAGCTGGGCCTGCTCTTGGGCGGCGTGGCTTGGTTGCTGTTCCTGTTGTCGCTGGTCAGCCATGATCGGCTGGACCCCGCTTTCACCACCTCCGGCCAGCACCATGAGGCTGCGAATTGGGTCGGTGCCCTGGGCGCACAGGTCTCCGACATCGCTTTCATGCTGTTCGGGCTGTCGGTTTGGTGGCTCTTGCTCGTCGGCGGGCGTGCCTGGCTGAGTGGCTTGGCGCGTTGGCTGCGCCGCGACACCGCGGTGTCGGTGGCCGTCGGCGGGCAGGCACCGCAGGCGGCGCACGCTGCGGCGGCGCCCGCCTGGACCGTCTGGTTGGGCACGGTGCTGTTGATGTCGTCGAGCTGTGCCCTGGAATGGACGCGCCTGTACCGCCACGAAGACCTGCTCGCCGGCGAGCGCGCTGGCGGCGTGCTGGGTTACGCCCTGGGCAAGCTCGGCATGACCTGGCTGGGCTTCAACGGCTCCGGCGTGCTCTGGATCGCGCTGCTGGTCGCAGGTCTGGCCCTGGCGTTGCGCTTCTCGTGGCTAGAGCTGGCCGAGCGCATCGGCGAGCGCATCGAAGGACTGCGCGAGCACCGCGAGGCGCAACGGGAGGTGGCGCAGGACCTGCGCATCGGCGAGCAAGCCGCCATCGAGCGGGAGCGCGTCGTCGAGGAGGTGCGCCACGAGCTGCCGGCCGAACCCATCCCGCTGATCATCGAGAAGCCGGTCATCGAGGTACCCAAATCCGAGCGCGTGGTCAAGGAAAAGCAAAAGCCGCTCTTTGCCGACATGGGCGACAACAAGCTGCCGCAAATCGACCTGCTGGACGCCGCGCCGGGCCGCATGGAGACGGTCACCGCCGAGTCGCTGGAGATGACCTCTCGCATGATCGAGAAGAAGCTCAAGGACTTCGGGGTGGAGGTGCGCGTGGTCGCTGCCTCGCCGGGCCCGGTCATCACGCGTTACGAGATCGAACCGGCCACGGGCGTCAAGGGTTCGCAGATCGTCAACCTCGCGAAAGACTTGGCCCGTTCGCTTTCGCTGGTCAGCATCCGCGTGGTCGAGACCATCCCGGGCAAGAACCTGATGGCGCTGGAGTTGCCCAACGCCAAGCGCCAGATGATCCGCCTCACCGAGATCTTGGGTTCCGAGGTCTACCACGCCGCGCAATCCATGCTGACCATTGGCCTGGGCAAGGACATCGTGGGCGCGCCCGTGGTGGCCGACCTGGCCAAGATGCCGCACTGCCTGGTGGCCGGCACCACCGGCTCGGGCAAATCGGTGGGCATCAACGCGACCATCCTGAGCCTGCTGTACAAGGCCGAAGCGCGCGACGTGCGCCTCATCCTCATCGACCCGAAGATGCTCGAGATGAGCGTCTACGAGGGCATCCCGCACCTGCTGTGCCCGGTCGTGACCGACATGAAACAGGCCGGTAACGCCCTGAACTGGGCGGTGGGCGAAATGGAGCGCCGCTACAAGCTCATGTCCAAGATGGGCGTGCGCAACCTGGCCGGCTACAACAAGAAGATGGACGACGCCAAGGCGCGTGGCGAGCTCATCCCCAACCCATTCAGCCTCACGCCGGACGAGCCTGAGCCGCTGGACCGCTTGCCGCACATCGTCGTGGTGATCGACGAGCTGGCCGACCTGATGATGGTGGTGGGCAAGAAAATCGAGGAGCTGATCGCCCGCCTGGCGCAGAAGGCGCGTGCCGCCGGCATCCACTTGATCCTGGCCACGCAACGGCCGTCGGTGGACGTCATCACCGGTCTCATCAAGGCCAACATCCCGACACGCATTTCCTTCCAGGTCTCCAGCAAGATCGACAGCCGTACCATCCTCGATCAAATGGGTGCTGAAGCGCTGCTGGGCATGGGCGACATGCTTTACATGCCCTCCGGTACAGGCTTGCCAGTGCGGGTGCACGGCGCTTTCGTCAGTGACGAAGAAGTGCACCGCGTGGTCGAGTACCTCAAGACGCAGGGCGAACCGAACTACATCGAGGGCATCCTGGAAGGGGGCAGCCTGTCGGACGAGGGCAGCAACCTCGACGGCTCGCCCGCGGGCGCCAGCGACGGCGAGCAGGACCCGATGTACGACAACGCCGTGGCCATCGTGCTGCAGCACAAGAAGGCGTCGATCTCGCTGGTGCAGCGCCACCTGCGCATCGGCTACAACCGGGCCGCCCGTTTGCTGGAGCAGATGGAGAAGTCCGGGCTGGTGTCCAGCATGGCCACCAACGGCAACCGTGAACTCATCGTGCCGCAGCGGGGCGGGGAAGGCGGTGCCACCGCGGCGCCGTGGGACGTGTGATGCGAAACAGTTGGATGGTATCGGGCCGCTGGGCCGTGGGGATGGTGGTGCAGGCCGGGTGCCTCGCTTTTGCCGCGCTGTGTGTCGGTGCGAGCGCAGCACCTGGCGCCGTGGGTGGGGCGGCTGGCGCGTCTGCAGCGATGCCAGGTCAGCGTGCTGCCGTGCCCCGTGACCGCGATGCCGTGGCGCAACTGCGCGCTTTCGTCAAGGACGTACAGTCCGGCCGGGGCAGCTTCACGCAAACCGTGACCTCGCCCGACGGCAAGAAGACGCGCAAATCGACCGGGACGCTGGAATTCCTGCGGCCCAACCGCTTCCGCTTCGCCTACACCGCGCCCACGGAGCAACTGATCGTGGGCGATGGCAAGCAGGTCTGGCTGCACGACGTCGACCTGAACCAGGTGACGGTGCGGCCCATGGGTCAAGCCCTGGGTGCCACACCAGCGGCCTTGCTGGCTGGTGGTTCCCTGGACAAAGACTTCGTGCTGATCAATGTGCCTGCGGAGGCCCCTGTGGCTGCGTCCTCGTCGGGTGCGGCGTCCGCGGCCCCGACGGCTCAACAGGCAACGAAAGCGGTGACAGCGCAGGCTGCATTGGATTGGGTGGAGGCCCGCCCCCGTCACAAGGAGGGGCAGTTCCAGTCGGTGCGTGTGGGATTTCGGCATGGGCAATTGGCCGAGCTGGAGATCCTCGACAGCTTCGGGCAACGTTCGCGCCTGACGTTCACGCTATTCGAGCCGCACGCCAAAGTGGCGGCAGATCGTTTCCAGTTCACGCCGCCCAAAGGGGCGGACGTGCTGATGCAACCCTGACCTCTTGTGCCTGCCGGATGGCGACCAAGCCATCCGGGTCAGGTCAGGGCTGTGAGCGCTGTGAGGGCTGAGGGTCAGCCTTCGCGCTTGCCAAAGCCAGGGCGCTTGCCGCCGAAGCCGGGCTTGGGGCCACCCGATTTGAAGCCCGGCTTGGCGCCGAATGCCGGCTTCTCACCGAAGGAGCGCTCGCCACCGAACGCAGGCTTGCCACCGAAGGATTTGCCTGCGGGCTTGCTGCCGAATGGTTTGTCGCCGAACGGCTTGTCACCAAACGGCTTGTCACCGAAAGACCTGTCGCCCTTGCCGCCGAAAGGCTTGTTGCCGAACGACCTGGCCGGGCCGCGGTCGTCGAAACGAGGGTCGTGGTTGGGCTTGAAGGACGGGCGCTCCTCGCGCGGCGTGAATCCGCGCTGGTCGCCGCGTTGGTCGTTGCGCTGATCGCCACGGTGATTGCCGCGCTCTTCGCGAGGTGCGAAGCCTCGGGGCTCACCCCAGCCGCCTTCGCGCTGACCGCCGCCGAAGCCGCCACGGTCACCACCGTAGCCGCCACCACCGAAGCGGGGGGCGCGGTCATCGCGGCGGCCGTAGCCGGGCATCGGCTTGTCTCGGCGCGGGCCGCCCTTGTCGGCCATCATCTTCGTCTTGGGCTCCAGGCCGGCAATCGCCGACTCGGGGATGCGCTGCGTGGTGAAACGCTCGATGCGGCGCACCATCGGGATATCGCGGCGCTCGGCCAGCGTCACCGCCAGGCCGGAGCGACCGGCGCGGCCCGTGCGACCAATGCGGTGCACGTAGTCCTCGGCCTTCATGGGCATGCCGTAGTTGATCACGTGGGTGATCGTCGGCACATCGATGCCGCGGGCGGCCACGTCGGTGGCCACCAGCACGCGCAACTCACGCGAACGCAGGGCTTGCAGCACGCGGTTGCGGCGGCCTTGCGGCATGCCACCGTGCAGTGCGGCAACGGCGTGGCCCATGTCGGCCAGGCGATCGGCCAGGATGTCGGCATCGCGCTGGGTGCTGGTGAACACCACGGCCTGGTCCACGTCCTTGGTGGTCAGCAGGTGGTCCAGCAGGTCGTTTTTGTGGGACAGCGAGTCGGCCAGGTGCAGGCGCTGCTCGATGTTGTCGTGGCTGTCGGTGTGCGATGCCACCTCGATGCGCACGGCATCGCGCGTCAGACGTTGGGCCAGCTGACCGACGTGGCCGGCGAACGTGGCCGAGAACATCAGCGTCTGGCGGTCCGCGGGGAGGGCCTCGGCGATCTGCTCGATGTCTTCGATGAAGCCCATGTCCAGCATGCGGTCGGCCTCGTCCAGCACCAGCGTTTCGACGCTGCTCAGCACGGCGGCGCCGGTGCCGATGTGGTCGAGCAGGCGGCCGGGGGTGGCGATCAGCACGTCCAGCGGGCCCTTCAGTGCCCTGAGCTGGTAGCCGTAGGGCACGCCGCCCACGATGGTCGCTACGCGCAAGCCGTGCATGTGCTTGCCGTAGGTCGATGCTGCCTTGGCGACCTGCATGGCCAGTTCGCGCGTCGGTGCCAGCACCAGGATGCGCGGGCCGTGGATGCGGCGCTTGTTGTCGCTGCGGGCCGCGATGATGAGTCGCTCCAGCGCCGGCAGCATGAACGCGGCGGTTTTGCCGGAACCGGTGCTGGAAGCGACCATCAGGTCCGAGCCCTTGATGGCAGCCGGGATGGCTTGCACCTGCACGGTGGTCGGCTGCGTGTAGCCCGAGTCGCTCAGGGCGCGCAGCAGGTCTTGGCTCAAGCCCAGGGACGCGAAGCCGGGTCCCTCGGGTTTGCTGGGGGCGCCATCGCTCTCGGCTTCGATGCGGCGGGCGAGGGCGTCGATCAACGAGGCGCTGTGGGCGTCCACGTTGGCGCTGGTGTTGATCTCTTGATCGCGGGAGGTGTCTGTCATGTGACTTCTTTCAAGCAAAGCAATGCGCTGCCGACCCCGCATGGAAAATGGGGTCAGAAACGCCATGGCGCGGTCGCGGCACGGATGCCGTCTGGCCGCGGCCAGGGTGGAGTCGCTGGGATTCGTGTCCAGACCTCGTGACGACCGCGGGCTTCGTGAGCCGTGGCGGTGGATGATCACGTTGAGTCGGTGAAAGCGACGGCATCGCCGCCAACCGGAACTCAAGACACGATCTAGGCGTCTCGGGCCGAGCCCGGACTTCGCCGTCGCTTCAGGTGGCTGGGCAACGTGCCGGAGGTGTCTCCGAGGTTGCTGCCATCACCTGGCTTGAAAAAGGTCAGAGGGGATGAACGAAAAACTTCGCCCAGTAACAAGCGAAGTCCATCATTGTGGCGCAAACATCAGGGTTTGTCCAGTGTCTTGCCCGCGTGCAGCATGGACAACTCGATCGTCTGGTGGCGGCCGCGCAGACCCAGATCGATCAACATGGGGATGGTGACCAGGGCCAAGATGGTGATTGTCAACATGGGGAGCCTCAGCTTTCCTTCTCGCGTTGGGGAAGCCGACCGTGAACGAGCGCCGGTGTGAGCCTCAAGGATGCGCTTGTCGCGAATGGTTCAAATCGGTGTTTACCTTCATCAAACTGTCATTTTTCTAGCATTAGCCGCCGTGCCGCCCCGCAGCGACAATGTCGCCATGCAAGACAACCTGTCTCTCGACCTGCCCGAGCCGCCCGAGCAGCCGCGGCATGTTCCTCCCGGCGCGGAGGAGCGAGCCTCGTCCGCGCTGGCGCCCTTGGCCGAGCGGCTGCGTCCCAGCACCCTGGACGACGTGGTCGGCCAGGACCACCTGCTCGGGCCTGGCCAGCCGTTGCGTGTGGCTTTCGATTCGGGCCAGCCGCACTCGATGATCTTGTGGGGGCCGCCCGGCGTCGGCAAAACGACGCTGGCACGCCTGATGGCCCATGCGTTCGATGCCCAGTTCCTCGCCATCTCTGCGGTGTTGGGCGGCGTCAAGGACATCCGCGAAGCCGTGGAGCATGCGCAAGCCGCGCGCCGAAGTGGCCGACGCACCATCGTGTTCGTGGACGAGGTGCACCGCTTCAACAAGGCGCAGCAGGACGCCTTCCTGCCGCACGTCGAGTCCGGCCTCTTCACCTTCATCGGCGCCACCACCGAGAACCCGTCGTTTGAGGTCAATGCGGCCTTGCTGTCCCGGGCGACGGTTCACGTGTTGCGCGCCGTCGATGGGGACGCGATGGCCGCCTTGCTGCTGCGCGGCCAGCAGGCCTTGTCGGGGCCCGACCTGACGCCCGAAGCCCGCGCCCGCCTGATCGCCTATGCCGACGGCGATGCCCGCCGCGTGCTCAACACTTACGAGACGCTGGCCGGCATGCTCAAGGGCCATGCCCTCATCGACGAGGCCCTGCTGCAACGCGCCTTGGGCGAGCAACTGCGCCGCTATGACAAGGGCGGCGACCAGTTCTACGACACCATCTCGGCCTTGCACAAATCGGTGCGCGGCTCAGACCCCGACGCGGCGCTGTACTGGCTCGTGCGCATGCTCGATGGTGGCGTGGATCCGCGCTACATCGTGCGCCGCCTGATCCGCATGGCCAGCGAGGACATCGGCCTGGCCGACCCCCGCGCCCTGCGCATGGCCTTGGATGCCGCCGAAACCTACGAGCGCCTGGGCTCTCCCGAGGGCGAACTGACGCTGGCCGAGTGTGTGATTTATCTGGCCATCGCCCCCAAGAGCAACGCGGCCTACACGGCCTACAAAGCCGCGCGTGCCTGGGTCAAGCAAGACACCACGCGCCCTGTACCCATGCACCTGCGCAACGCGCCGACGAAGCTGATGAAGACCCTGGGCCACGGCGAGGGCTACCGCTACGCCCACGATGAGCCCGACGCCGTGGCAGCTGGCGAGCGCTATTTCCCCGACGGCATGGCGCCACAGGCTTTCTACCAGCCGGTGCCCCGTGGCCTGGAGCTCAAGATTGCAGATCGCCTGGCGCAACTGCGCGCGCTGGCAGGCGACGGAAGAGCGGCCGCGTCCACCGACGCCACCGACTGAGCCACTTCCCTGCCGGCTCAGGACGCCGGCACCCGGCGCCAGGTCTGCGTGCGTCCGAAGTAGGGCGAGCCAAAGTAGCCGCGCACCTCCATCGTTTGACCGTCGTCCTTCAGGCGCAGCCGGACGCGGTAACTGTGACCGCTCTTGGGGTCGAGAATCTGCCCGCCCTCCCAGGTCAGCGGCTCGGTCGGCATGGCGCCCACGCCCTGGATGATGGTCAGCCCGAGGAAGGGCGCATCGCGCAACGGGCCCTCGCAGGCCTCGCACCTGAGGTTGACCTTGTTCGGGTCGAGGATGCGGGTGATGCTGCCTTGCAAGGCCCTGCCAATCTCCTTCACCACCACATGGGAGACGGCCTTGCCGGAGTGGTCGTCGATGGTTTGCCACTCACCGACGGGTGTGCTCTGCGCCCAGGCAACGCCCAGACTGCTCAGCCACAGGACCGCCGCAACGAGCGGGCGCTTGAGGGTGGCGGCCCGCGTTGCACGTGAGACGCTGTTCGAGGTGCTGGCAGAGCTGATGGGCAGGTCGACGCCCGGCTGCCTCAGGAGCAGCCCGGGACGCGAACGGTGAGCGAGGGGATGGTGGGAGTCGCGCATGCCTGAATTGTCGCGCAAAAACCCCATTCATTGCAGAGTTCATGCAACATCATGGCAACGTGACCGTGATGTTGGCGACCTTTGGCGCCAGTTGCACCACGTGGTGGTACGCCCCAAGAGCCGCCTGCGTGTGCTCCCCGAGCTGCCAGCGCAGCCCTGTGTAGGCCAGCACCGCCATCAAACCGAACACTGCGCCCACCACCCAAAGCGGTACCTGATGGCGCAGCTGGTGGCGGATGCGGTCGGGCGCGGCCCAGTGTGGCGCGAAGCCAAGGCTCTGACCCTTCATGCGCGCGATCTCGTCGCCCAGGCGGGCGGTCAAAAAGCCCAGCTTCTCCGAGCCTTCCAAGATGTACTTGCCCTGGAAGCCCAGCAACAGGCACATCTGGAAAACCTCGAGCGCTTGCAGCCGCGGCAGGCCTTGCTGGCGCAGCTCCTCCAGCTTGTGGAAGAACTGCTCGCCGGCGAGTTGTTCCCCGAACAGCTGAACCTGCAGTGGCAAGCGTTGCCAGTTGTCGCGCACCTTGAAGCCGGAGGTGAGGATGGCCTCGTCCACCGTGGCGCAGAAGGCGTATTTGCAGACCCAGATGTCGTCGGCCGATGCGCCCAGCTTGCCCGCGCCGCGCTCGAACTGCGTCAGAAATTGCTTGAGGCGGTCGCGCAAGACATCGGCGTCTTGCGGTGCGTGCTTGCCCTTGATGAGGAACAGCAGGTAGAAGCCGTCGTACATCAGGTCTAGCAAGCGCGCCGGTGCCGGTGTCGCTGCCGCTGCGGCTTGATGTGGTGTGGCGGCGCTGGGCGGGAGCGTGTCGCTCAGCAAAGACGGCGCGGACGAGGAGGGCGGCGAAGAATGGATCATCGGTGCGTTGCTTTCATGCGTTCACAGCGACCAGCTCCAGGCGCAGATCCTGGATGCCAGCGGGCGCATACAAGGTCAGTGCCTGGGCCTGCAGCATGCGTTCGTAAAGGCTGCCACGCGGCTCCAGGCTGAAGTAATAACTGCCAGGACGAACAGGCACGGCGGCGGGCACTTGCGGTGCGTGCACCAGGCGCACACCAGGCATGGCCGAGAGCACGAGCTTGTCCACATCGTCCGGCGCTCCGACCTTGAAGCGCTGCGGCACGACCTCGACCAGCTCGGCAGGCGGCATGGCTGCGCTCACGCCAAGGAAGAGTTGGGTGCCCTGGGTGATTTGCTCGGACTCCAGCCGGCCGTGGTGGAACGACGGGATGCGCTCCTGCAGCGCGATCGCGAAGCAGCGCGTGGAGATCACCGTTTCCAGCAACTCCCGCACGATCTGGTCCAGGCGTTGAAAACTGGGGCCGGGGTGTGTGTGGTCGTAGCTGGGCAGATCGGCCAGCGTGAAAGTTTTCGAGAACGTCATCAGCGCGCCGGCCAGCTCCAACAGCTTCTCGAACAGGCGCTCGGGGTGCAAAGCCGGGTGGCGTGCCAGGTGCGTCAAGCCAGCCAGGGCGGTGCTCGCCGTGTGCAGCAGCCAGAACGAGGCGACATCGCCAGAGCGGAACTCGATGACATTGCGCGAGGGCTCGCGGTGCATGCCGTAGAGCGCATCCACTTTGGCTTGCAGGACCTCCAACAGGCGCCGCAGGTGCAAGGACAGCATTGGCGAGGACTGGATGTGCACGCAAGGTGGCATGAAGCGGCCATCCAGCTCGAAGCTCCCTGCCGATGTCCGCTTGAGGCGCAGCAGAGGCAGGCTCATCAGGTGCGCACGTGGCGCGGAGTCATGCAGCAAACGCACCGACTTGCGCAGCGTGACCACCTCGGCCGCCACCGCCGACGTGTAGACATCCCCGATCTGCTGTGCGACCCGGTGGTATCGCACCGCCGTGTCGGCCTCCGTCTGCGTCGCAGCGAGGTTGCTGCCCTGCTGGCGCACGGGGGCCATGGCCAAATGGAATGTCAGCGTGCTGCCTTCGGCGTGCTGCTCTGCACTTGCTTGCCCCAGTTCGTTCAAGTCGATGGGCGGAGGCAGCTCGTCCTCGGCGGGGGCATGCAGCAACTCGCCATCGGGGAATGCCACCTGCAGTTCCAGCAAACGCAGCCGTCCGGCTTGCAAGGCATCGGCGTCGACCTTGAGGTGGCGCACACCCCATGCGTACGGGTGCAGCAGCTTGGTGCTCTGGGCCAGCCGCCACTCGTGGTAAGCGTCTTGTTGCTGGAAGTGCTGTGGCCGCAAGAACAGGCCTTCGCCCCAAAGGACCTTGGCAGACGGGATCATGGGGTACTCCTTGCTGGATGTTGTGTGTGCGTGATCAAGGGCAGCTCACCGCGGCGGAGCGTGCAGCCCCTGCCGTCGTTCCGAGCGGCGTGCCCAATTGCACGCTGAGGGCACAGGCGTGCGCGCCGAGCGTCAGCCCGCTGAGTTCCGCGTCGGCCGCTTTGAAGGCGTAGCGCCACCGGCCCGCAGCGGGCTTCCGGTAGAGCGCCACGATGCCGACGTGAGACACGTCCCGGGCCACCTTGTCGATGGCCTCACGCCGCTGGCCAGGCACCAGTTGCACTTCGCGCACCGCCACGAGGTCATCGCCCAGCGCTTGCTTTTCGCGTGCAGGGTCGCCGAAAACGTCCATGGGTGCCTGGAGGAAGCTGTCGGGGCTGCGCAGTTTATAGATGCGGGTGACGAGGCTCAGAGGTTGGCCGGTGTCGGTCACGTTCAGCGATGCGCTTGCATGCAGCTGCCAGCGGATGCGACGGTCGGGCAGGGCGCTGTCGGGCAGGGACTCTGGCACCTTGGCGGGCGCCTTGATGCCGGTGATCTCCAGTGCCTTGTCGCTCAGCGAACCCAGCAGGCCCATCACGCTGCCTGGTGCCTCCGCGCTCACGGTGTTGGCTGCAGTCGGTGCATCGGCAACCGATGGTGCGGACGCGCACGAAGCCAAGCCCATCGCCAGCAACAGCAGCAGGCACCCATGCAGCAGTGGTGCTGCCGGGACCGCTGAAAAGCGTCCTTGGTTCCCTGTGTTCATGTGTGTTTGCGGGGCAAACAGCGCCCATCGCCGCGCGTAGTGTAGGCATCTGCGATGGCCAGTTGCGTGTCTTCCCCTCACAAGAGGGGACTGCACATGCAACGGAATGCAAGAGTCTGTAAATCACCCTCCAATGGGGGAATGCACGACCGCGGAATTGGGCTCTAATCCGCCGCAACGGCAACCGACTCGACATGAAGTCGGCGCCGAGAACCGAATCAACAGGGAGTATTCGATTGCATTCGAATGAAGTGCGCTGCGCGTTCGCGGGCGCGGTCAATGTGGGGGCGCGTCCAGGCGCCATTCGTCTGGTCGCACAGCTCGTCAGCGCCGTTGCGGTCGTGGTGTTGGCGGGATGCAGTGCCATGTCCGGCAAGCCCGGCACCACCGACAAGCAGGCCTTGCAGGAGAAGGTCGAGGAGCGCATGGGGGCCGCCGATAGCGCCCTCAAGCAGGGGCAGACCGAGCAGGCCCTGGCCCAACTCGACAAGGCCATCCAGATCGACCCCGCAGCCAAGCAGCCCTGGTTGAAGAAGGCTCAAATTCACTTCGAGGCGCGTCAGTACGGCTTGGCGATCACCGAGGCCCAGGAGGTTCTGCAGCGCGATGTGCGTGACCTGACGGCCCAGAGCATCCTCGCCGTGAGCGGGCTGCGTGTCAGCGCTCAGGCGCTGGAACAGCTGCGCAAGGTCAACGAGGTCACCGGCTCGACGCGCAGCGAGGCCGAAAGCGTCGCGCGCATCATCCACGAGGCCCTGGGCGAGCCGATCTTGTTGTCGCCCACGGCAGCCTCCGGGCCCGCGCAAGCTGCGGCCGGCGGCTCCGCCGGTAACGGTCGTGCCCGCAGTCCGGTCGTGCGCCCACGCCCGGCGCCTGCCACAGCGCCTGCTGCGGTACCGGGGGTCAGCCCCGCACCCACACCCGCACCCGTGGCTGCCGCGAACGCCGCGGCGCCGCGGCCGGCTGCGACCCAGTCCCCTGCTCCCTCCCCCCGCACCAACCCCTTCGGGGCTTTGCAGTAATCCCATCATCCAAGGAGTTCGGCCATGGCCAAGAAAGACAGCGTTCAACAGCGCCTGGGGCGCGTTCGCCCTCCCCGCGTTCAACTCACGTATGACGTGGAGGTGGGAGATGCCATCGAGCAAAAGGAAATTCCTTTCGTGATGGGCGTGATGGCCGACTTCACCGGCCAGCAGGACCCCGACAAGCCTTTGCCCAAGCTCAAGGACCGCAAGTTCGTCCAAATCGACATGGACAACTTCGACGAAGTCATGGCCGGCATGGCGCCGCGCGCGAGCTACCGCGTGCCCAACCTCCTCTCGGCGGAGGGCGGTGAATTCGCAGTGAACCTCGCCTTCGAGGGCATGGAGGACTTCCGCCCCGAGGCCGTGGTGCAACAGGTCGAGCCGCTGCGCAAGCTGCTGGAGGCACGCACCAAGCTGTCCGACCTGCGCAACAAGCTGGCTGGCAACGAAAAGCTTGAAGACGCCCTGGGCGAGGTGCTGGGGAACACTGAGCAGCGCCGTCTGCTGGAAGCAGAGGCCCAGCAGGCCACCGCCTCGACCGACAAGGAGTGAGCCATGAGTGCCCAACTGCAAGCCAGCGGCCAGCCCGCAGCCACCGAAGCCCAGAGCCTTCTCGATGACATCGTCGCGCGCAGCAAGGTCGCCAAGACCGACACCGAGCATGCCCGCGCCAAGGACATCATCGGGGAACTGGTCCGTGAGGTGATGGCCGGTACCGTGACGGTGTCGGACAACCTGTCGGCCAGCATCGACGCCCGCATCGCCGACATCGACCGCCTGATCTCAGCCCAGCTCAGCGCCGTCATGCATGCGCCAGAGTTCCAGAAGCTGGAGGCCACCTGGACCGGTCTGCAGTACCTCTGCAAGCAGACGTCGACCGGCGAGCGCTTGAAAATCAAGCTGCTCAATGCCACCAAGAAGGACATGGTCAAGGACTTCAAGACGGCCATTGACTTCGACCAGTCCACGCTGTTCAAGAAGGTGTACGAAGAAGAGTTTGGCACCTTCGGTGGCGCGCCCTTCGGCGCCCTGATCGGCGACTACGAAATCGGCCGAGGCGCAGAAGACATGTTCTTCGTGGAGCAAATGGCTCATGTGGCGGCCGCCGCCCACGCGCCCTTCATCTCCTCTGCCTCGGCCGAGCTTTTCGGTCTGGAGACCTTCACCGAGTTGGGCAAGCCACGTGACCTGGCCAAGGTCTTCGACACGGTGGACTACGCCAAGTGGAAGTCCTTCCGCGAGTCGGAAGACGCCCGCTATGTCGGCCTGACCGTGCCGCGCTTCCTTGGGCGCCTGCCTTACGACCCGAAGGAGGGCACCAGCACCGAGGGCTTCAACTTCGTGGAGGAGGTCGATGGCAGCGACCACAGCCGCTACCTGTGGGTCAACACGGCCTATGCCATGGGCGCCCGTCTGACGGCCGCTTTCGAACAGTACGGCTGGTGCGCGGCCATCCGCGGCGTGGAGGGCGGCGGCCTGGTGGAAGACCTGCCCACACACACCTTCAAAACCGACGACGGCGAGATCGCGTTGAAGTGCCCCACCGAAGTGGCCATCACCGACCGCCGGGAAAAGGAGCTCAGCGATCTGGGCTTCATTCCCCTGGTGCATTGCAAAAACACCGACTACGCCGCCTTCTTCGGTGCGCAGTCGGCTCAAAAAGCCAAGAAGTACGACAGCGATGCGGCCAACGCCAATGCAGCCCTGTCGGCTCAACTCCAGTACATGTTCGCGGTCTGCCGCATTGCGCATTACATGAAAGCCATGATGCGCGACAAGGTGGGCAGCTTCGCCAACACGCTGGACGTCGAGCGCTACCTGCACAACTGGCTCATGCAGTACGTGGTGGACGCACAAGACGCCTCGCAAGAGATCCGTGCGCAGAAGCCGCTGCGTGAGGCCAGTGTCGAAGTCAGCGAAGTCCCGGGGCGTCCCGGCTCGTACCGCGCGGTGGCTTTCGTGCGCCCGCATTACCAGCTGGACGAACTGTCGGTGTCGCTGCGTCTGGTCGCGGAGTTGCCTCAGGGCTCGAAGTGACCTTTCCAAACCGCTGCCCTGCAAGCGAGAACGTTTTGGGCAGCACCACAACACAGGAGTGAGTCATGAAAGACATCTACATCAAGTTCGGCAAGCCGCTGAACGGCAAGGAAATCAAGGGCGAATCGCGCGACGCAGGTGCCGGCACCGCCCACGCTGCCCCCTGGTTCGAAGCCATCAGCTGGAACCACATCATCCGTCAGCCCAAGTCGGCCACGGCATCGACCGCCGGTGGTCACACCGCCGAGCGCTGCGAGCACGGCGAAATGATCTTCACCAAGGACCTGGATCTGGTCAGCCCCCAGCTGTGGGAAGCTTGCTCGGCCGGCACCCTGTATGACGACGTGGAAATCCACTTCATGCGCGCCAACGGCACGAACGACCGCGTGCTGTACCTCAAGATCCGCCTGAAGAAGGTGCTGATTTCGCAGGTGGTGCCCTCGGTGGAATCCGAAGGTCTGCCAACCGAAACGTTCGGCTTGCGCTACTCCGCCGTGGAGTGGACCTACACCCAGCAGACCATGGATGGCAAGTCCAAGCCGGGTCAGGTCGCTTCCTGGAGCCTGGCCACCAACAAGGCCGCATTCGACGCACCGAACTGAGCCTGAGCGAGTCTGATGTCAGCCCGGGGTGGGTGTGTGCCCCGGGTGATCAGTTTTGCATCCGGCCCATGGTGCGCCGGATGCCTTTTCCCCCCTTGGAGTCCTGGATGTCATCCTCCTTGCGGATCCGTCGCAGCCTCTTTGATCGCCTGTTGGGGGCACACCAGGAGGTGCCCGATGGCGTCATGCCCAGCTATACGCTCGAGCAGTTGCGTGACGCCGTGGCGGCCGACCTCGAGCGCTTGCTGAACACGCGCACCGCCATGCATGCGGAAGGCGGTTTGCTGGGGCCCCAAGCGCGCCGTTCGGTGCTGAGTTTCGGCGTGCCAGATTTTGCCTCGCGGGTGCTGGCCAGCTCGGAAGACCAGCGTCACATCGCGCGCGGCCTGACCCAGGCCATCGAGCGACACGAGCCCCGCCTGCGCCATGTGCAGGTTGATTTCCGGGTCGATGCAAGCACTGGCACGGCCCTTCAGTTCACCATCCGCGCCACGCTGGTCGTGACGCCCTTCAAGGAAGGCGTGAGTTTCGACGCCGTGCTCATGCCAGCCGCCTCGCGCTACCACGTCACCCACTCCCGCTTCATGCAGGCAGCCTGAAGCGCCTGCCCACCACCGTCCCCTGCCGTTCCATGGACGATCTCCTGCCCCACTACGAACGCGAGCTGGCCTTCCTGCGAACCCGCGCAGCGGACTTCGCACAGCGCTATCCCAAAATCGCCGGGCGCTTGCAGCTCTCGGGGGATGTGGGCGACGATCCGCATGTCGAACGTTTGATCGAGTCCTTCGCGCTGCTGTCGGCGCGCATCCACAAACGCCTGGACGACGACTTCCCTCTGTTCACCGAAGCGCTGCTGGAGGTGCTGTACCCGCACTATCTGCGGCCCTTTCCTTCCTGCGCGGTGGTGCGTTTTGAGCCGAGCGCGCAAGCCCTGCAGATGAGCCAGCCCGCGGTCCTGCCGCGGGGCACGGTGCTGACCTCGCGGCCCGTCAAGGGCGTGCCCTGCCGATTCCGCACCAGCCAGTCCACCACGTTGTTGCCTTTGCGGGTGGTGGGTGCGAGCTTCCGCCATGCACTGGGCGCACCGGCTGGCACGCCTCTCCCGTCGCAGGCCACCTCGGTGCTGTCCATCACGCTCGACAAGCTGTCGCCTGTCATGTCTTGGCAGACCGCTTTGTCGGCCCCCTTGCGCTTGTTCCTGGATGGCGAGGCCTCCCAAGTCAGCGCTTTGCGCGAGGCATTGTGCCGCCAGGCGGTGGGCGTGATGTGGCAGGCCGACGCGGGCCGACCTTGGCGCCTTCCCGGCAGCGGACCTGCGCTGCCTCGGGGCGTTGGCTTCGCCGAGGACGAGGCACTGATCGATTGGGATGACCGTTCACATCCAGCGTACAGGCTGCTCTCCGAGTATTTCGCCTTCCCAGACAAGTTTCAGTTCGTGGACTTGCCAGCCCTGTTCGCTGGCGCGCGAGTTGCAGATTCGGCTGAGCTGGCCGGCGAAGGGGGGGGAGCGACGTCGACGCGCTTGACGGTGCATGTGCTGCTCGCCGGGCTGCGTGCCGATGCCGATGCCAGCCGGCTGCTGGAGGCTGTGGCCGCTCACAACATCGTTCTGGGTGCCGCGCCGGTCGTCAACCTGTTCCGGCAGGCAGCCGATCCGATCCGCATCACACACCAACAGGAAAGCCATGCGGTGGTGGTCGACGGTCGGCGCGCCCATGGCCACGAGGTGCACGCCCTGGAGCGTGTGTACCGCGTGCGCCAGACCGCCCACGGCGAAGTGATCGACGAGGTCAAGCCGTTTTTCTCGCTCCAGCACGAGGCCTTGCTCGGTGATGATGGACTGACCCCGCAGGGCGGCGCGATGCCGTCGGGTGCTCAGGGCGCAGGCCCGGTCGGCGCCATCCCTGCCTATTGGCAGCTCCACCGCGATGAAGACCTTGCAGAGCGTAGCCCTGGCCATGAGTTGCTCCTGACGCTCGTGGATGCCAACCAGTGCGTCACCACGCCCGCTGTGGAGACCCTCTCGCTCGATGTGCTGGCCACCAACCGCGATTTACCGTACCTTCTATCACCCGGCACACCAGGCGGTGACCTGTTCATGAGCGGCGGTGGGCCGGCACGCGAGGTGGTGCTGTTGCGCAAGCCCACGCGGAGTCATCGTGTACAACGTGGCAAGGGCATGTTGTGGCGGCTGATCTCTCACCTGTCGCTCAATCACCTGTCGCTCACAGGGGGAGGCATCGATGCATTGAAGGAGTTGCTGCGCCTCTACGACTTGCCGCACAGCCCGAGCAACCGCCGTCAGGTGGAGGCTTTGGTGGCCATCGAGTTCAAGCCAGACACCGCCTGGCTACCGGGTGAGCCTTTCGCCACCTTCGTGCGTGGCACGGAGGTGCGCCTGACCGTCGATGAGCAAGGCTTTGTGGGCACTGGGTTGGGCCTCTTCGCCACGGTGCTGGACCACTTCTTCGGGTTGTACGTCCACATCAACAGCTACGCCCGGCTGACCGTGCTGTCGGCACGCACCCACGAGGAGTTGATCGCATGTCCGCCCCGGCATGGCGCGCGCCCCTTGCTGTGATCGCGCAGCTTCTGCATGCGCCCCAGCATTTTGGCTTTTTCCAGGCCGTGCGCCTGCTGGAGCGCTGGGTGGGCCTGGAGCGCGTGCAGTTCCACAACTCGGTGTCTTTGAGCTTCCCGGCCAGCGAGATCGAGTCTTTGAAGGCGCAGTGGACGTCGCCCGAATCGGTGGGGCTGCCATCGGTCGTGCAGGGTGCGCCGCCTGCTGATGGCGTTGACCGCATCGACCTGACGCCCGCGTGCATGGGCCTGCTCGGGGTCTCTGGTGCCCTGCCCTTGTTTTACACAGAGTGGCTGGCTCAGACCCAGCACAAGGGGCAGAGCCCCGCGGCCCTGGCTTTCCTCGATGTGTTCAGCCACCGTTCCGTGACGCTGTTCTACCAGGCCTGGTGCAAGCACCGTCTCGGTGTGCGACACGAGCGGGAGTCCGTGCACCACCGCGCCGCGCCAGGCGAGGCGCCGCCACCGCGTGCGCTGGTGTTCGAGGCACTGGCCTTGTCTGGCGTGGGCCTCAAGGGCCTGCGCCACCGCATGGGTGCCGAGCGCGGTGGGGTCAGCGACGAGGCACTGGCCTACTTCTCGGGCTTCCTTCAGCAGCGCACGCTGCCCATGGCGCAGGTGCAGCGTCTGCTGTCGCGCTACCTGGGGGTGCCTGTGCGCGTGGAGCCTTTCGTGGGACGCTGGTACCCGGTACCTGACGCGGGCCGCACGGTGCTGGGGGCCGACGGGGCTGCCCTTGGGACCGGAGGGACGTCGGGCGGCACGGCGGGCAAGCTTGGCATGTCTGGCGTGCTGGGGCGTTCGGCCCTGCTGGGCGAGCGCGTGTGGCAGCGCAACCTCTGCGTGCGGCTCGTGCTGGGGCCGCTGGACCACAACTTATTCTTGCGCTTCTTGCCCGGTGGCGCGGGTGCCCACGCCTTGGGTCAGTGGCTCGGCCTGCTGTTGGGACCCGCGCTGGAGGTGGAGGTGCAGCTTCGATTGCGGCGTGAGGCCGTCCAGGCCAGCGCCCTGCGTTCCGACCGACCTCCACTCGCGGGCCGCTTAGGTTGGGACACCTTCCTCCTCACCGAGCCCGCGACGTCCGACAGGCAGGACGTTCACTACGACATTCGCCCCGGCGCATTTGGCACCGCACCCTGTGTCGAGGTGCCTGCACGAGCGCCCATGCCAACAGCTTCAGCCGTGACATCGGCGTCCGCGGTGGCTCTTGAGCAAACGCCCATCCCGTCCACCCACGCCGCCGCCATCTCTGCAGCGTCCGCACCCCGACCTTTCGCCCTCGCATGAACGCCATGTCCCATTCGCTCGAACTGCTGATCGCCAAACTCAACGACACCACCCGGCGTGCGGCCGAACAGGCCGTGGTCCTGTGCAAGCAGCGGGGGCACCACGAGGTGGACCTCGAGCACATTTTCCTCGCCCTGCTGGGCCAACCGATCAACGACCTGACGGTGCTCAGCCGCCACTTCGGCGTGAGCCTGGAGGGTCTGCGCGAGGACCTCGAAGCCGAACTGCAGCGGGAAACCCGCCACAGCCCGCGCCCGCCTGTGTTCTCCGTGCACGTCCCGGTGCTGCTGGAGCAGGCGTGGTTGATGGCCTCGCTGGCATCGCCACACGGCCGCATCCGCAGTGGACACCTGCTCCTTGCCTGGCTCACCGAGCCCACGCTGGCGCAGCTGTCGGGGCAGGCCTCGGCGCGCCTGAAGCGGTTCCCGCTGGCCGAACTCAAGCATCATCTCGCCGAGTTGACGGCGGCATCCCCGGAGGCGGTGGCCGAGGTGGCGTCCGGAGCGTCCGGGGCCCCTGGCAGCTCCGATGAGGCGGCCGCAACCGATGTCCGCGGCAGCACTGCGCCGACGCGCACCCCCGCGCTCGATCAGTTCACCACCAACCTCACCGATCGCGCCCGTGCCGGTCAACTCGACCCCGTCATCGGGCGGGATGCCGAGATCCGCCAGGCGATGGACATCCTGTTGCGCCGGCGCCAGAACAACCCCATCCTGACGGGCGAGGCGGGCGTGGGCAAGACGGCGGTGGTCGAAGGGCTGGCGCTGCGCATCGCCGCGGGCGACGTGCCCGAGGTGTTGCAAGGCGTGGCCATCCACGTGCTCGACATGGGTCTGCTGCAAGCCGGTGCGTCCGTCAAAGGTGAGTTCGAGAACCGCTTGAAGAACGTCATCGAGGAGGTGCGCAAAAGCGCTCACCCGATCATCCTGTTCATCGACGAGGCGCACACGCTGATTGGTGCCGGCGGGGCTGCTGGCAGCGGCGATGCGGCCAACCTGCTCAAGCCGGCCCTGGCGCGTGGCGAGTTGCGTACCATCGCAGCCACCACATGGAGCGAGTACAAGCAGCATGTCGAGAAGGATGCGGCCCTGGCGCGGCGCTTCCAGGTCATCAAGGTCGAGGAGCCCAGCGAGGCCGTGGCGGCGGCCATGCTGCGCGGCATGGCCCCGTTGATGGCACAGCACTTTGGTGTGCAACTGCTCGATGAGGCCATCACCGAGGCGGTGCGTCTGTCGGCACGGTATATCAGCGGCCGGCAGCTGCCCGACAAGGCCGTGAGCGTGCTCGACACGGCCTGCGCTCGCGTGGCCTTGGGGCAGCGCAGCACGCCCGCGCGCATCGAGGATGCCCGCCGCGCCCTGGCGCAGATCGACGCCGAGGCGCAGGCGCTGCAGCGCGAACTGGCCGCGGGTGTCCACCTTGCAACGGACAGCGCTCCATCGGGCGGCCACGCTGCACGCCTGGATGCCCTGGGTGTTGAATCACGAGCAAAACTGAGCCACTGAAGGGTCTCCGTCACGTCCAATTTTGAGCCACGTTATCCACCTACCCTGCTGCTTTTTGCAGCAGCGGGGGACAGGAGTGATCAACGTGAGCA